>Ga0196970_1000530_pt1 | contig 42408 bp, 41 predicted proteins | sample S1v_513CmetaG_FD_148672 | JGI IMG/M metagenome (GOLD analysis project Ga0196970, IMG submission 148672) | Soil microbial communities from Anza Borrego desert, Southern California, United States - S1+v_5-13C | ecosystem: Environmental > Terrestrial > Soil > Desert | place: USA: California... | reverse complement strand
GGCTACGGCGTCGGCAAACGCTTCAACATCCCGACCACCCGCGCGGTGATCGCAGCGATCCAGAGCGGCGCACTGATCGGTGCCGCCACCGAACACCTCGACACTATCAACCTCGACGTGCCACTGGCCGTCCCGGGCGTCGACACCGTCCTGCTCAACCCACGCAACACCTGGGCTGACAAGGCCGCATACGACGAAGCCGCGAAAGCACTGGCCGGTCTGTTCATCGAGAACTTCAAGAAGTTCGAAGTGAGCGACGCGATCAAGGCTGCAGGGCCGAAGTTGTAAGCATCGGTTGTAGATAATGAAAAAGCCGCCCTTTGGGGCGGATTTTTTATGGGTGATGATTCTCGAATGTGCATTCTCGATGTGTACATAGAACAAATTACTCTAAAAAACTGTTAATTCTTACAGGTGTATAAGCCAATAAAAAGCCGGAACATGTTGGTGCGGGATCCCAAAGAATGTAACGGAGAAAAATCATGAGTAGTGATGGAAACTATCAATATAGTGCTCCTGAAGGGCTGGTTGAAGAAGTTGAAAAATTAAGTGAGCAGCAACTTTTAGACCTGCTGAGGCGAACTAACTATATCGTGGCAGTTCGGCTTGTTGGTGATTCGGAATTCGTCGATGTCTCGTCTCTGAGCGACGAGAGCTAACCGGTTGTTTATAGGCGTTTGCTTGTAAGATATAAAGGCTGTGCATTGTAAGAAATCCATCTTGGAGTAACTTAACTCCAAGTTGGACTTTCAATAAATAAAATTCATCATGCTGTATTGATTGTTCAGTCGCGAAATGAACAGGTCGACCTCTGAACGGTGCTTAATGTATTTTTATCTTTCTTGAGGCTTGGTGTTTTCTTGTCCAGCAAATCGGAAAGCGACTGAGTGTTCAAAGGGAAACCAGCGGGAATTTTTGTGGTTGTAGCTGCATCGAGGACGTTTTTGTTACCGGTATGTTCGCCTATCTTTACCGTGCTGACTCCTCCTACTCGTTGAGGCTTTTTGGTGACAGATCGTGATGCGCGTATCAGGCGCGCATCCTGCAACTGGCGTCCCATCTCATCGGCTGCAGCGAGTCTGTTCAGATCCTTCTCCAATCCCAACACTTGCATGACCGAAAGGTAGGCGCCGATGGTTACTCCTGATCCTCCCGTCTCCACATTGCGCAACGTTGTCAGCGACATGCCAGATCGTTCAGCGACTTGCTTGGCCGTCAATTTGCGGCGCAGGCGAGCCAGCTTAAGGCGTTCGCCAAAGCCGACCAGCAGTCGAGCAGTGGAGGGCAAAAGCGGCGCTGTTTTCTTGGCCATGTGGCAGTATTCCTTCATTTTTCAACTTTAACTGCCAGAATAATAGCGCTTGAGACGAAGGGTTTTCGGTGTAGAGGTCGGATAGGAGGTTCGACGCTCACTGCGTAAAATCTCGTCCATTTCCCGCAGGCTTTCCATCAGCTCTTCAAAGAATTTGCTCATGATTACTCCGGTGGTTGAATGCCCTGGTTACCGCTCTCGAGGGAGAGTGAGAGCGGTTTAATCACTCAAGCTCCGGTCGGTGCTTTCCAGTTGAGCATCCGTTGCTGCGCGACCTGCAGCAGGTCACAGCCGTCCTGCGTCAACAGATAAAGCGCCTGGGTGTGGGGGATATCTTCTAGGTCGGCTTGTTTGAAGTTGAGGCAGTATCTCTGTTTCCAGGTGACCAAACCTGAGCCGCTAAGTGAACAGCGACAGCCACGACTATAAGTTCGCATCCCCCAACCCCGATAGAAGACAAAGAGTCTGCCTGCGTAGGACCGGTATGAAGATCTCATCGGACGTTGCTATCAACGGCTGTTCACTTTTCAACGCAGATGTTTATACGCCGCCAACTCCAGCACGCTGGTCGTCAATCCCGTTGCCGGCGCGTAGATCGAACCCTTCACCGCCGAGAACGGCACGCCTTTGCTGCCCAGCGACACATAACGTTCGCCTTGATCGAGTTCGGTGAAATAGGTGTAGGAAACCTTGTGCATCAGTTTGTAGCGCGCTTCGGCGCTGGCAATGGCACCGGTAAGGCGCAGCAGGTCGGCTTCGCTGAGGTTCAGGGTTTTGTTCAGTTGCACGCCCCAGCGTTTGAGGCAGGTTTCGGCGAAGTGGCGGACGACGCGGCCCGGTTCGATGAAGGTTTTCAGATCGCTGCTGCTGGTCGGTACGCCACCGGCGGCGGTGGCGTTACCGGCCATCGTCGCGTGGCGGCCGGCCATTGGGTAGATGCTGGTTTTGGTGCCGACCGCGGTCTGTGGAATGACGCAGCTGAAGCCTTTGGAGCGCTCATCGCGGGCATAGAACGCGACGTACTCTTTGACGTTGGCACCGAGCCTGACGCGCTGGTCCTGGAAGTTGCCAATGCCCGGTACCGGATCAAGAGCGAAGATATTCACCGGAATATGGTTCAGTTGTGGATCATTCAACATCGCGTTCGCCAACATATGGCAGCTGATCCCGCCACGGCTCCAGCCCACCAGATTGACTTGAGTCGGGATTACGCCGTCCTTGCGGAACGTCTTGATGATTTGCTCTTGTAACGTTTGCTGGGTCACGCTGCGCTCGCCGTAGTTATATTTACGCCAGAGCCACGAGCCTTCGACTTTTACATCTTCGATAGGAATGCCGGCGGCTTTCAGACGGTTGTATTCTTGTTCAGTAAGTTGTTCGCGCCGCCAGCTGCATTTGCCCTTGATGATATTCACGGCGTGCTGCACGTTTTCATCCCAGCCTTTGCCGAACAGTGTGCCGGTGAGGCCGTACTCCTTGGTTTTGGTAAATAGATCGTCGGCTTGCAGGTTGCCACTGCCCGGCCCGTCGACGACGATCCATTCGGCGAACTCGCGGCCCGCATGGTTCGCGGCCAGTGTCGAAACCAGTTCACCGTCCCAGAAGTTTTCATGGGTGACATCAAACTTGTTCGAGCCGGTGCCGCAAAAGAAAATTGTTAAAACTGTCATGGTGTTGCCCTTGTTTAGTTGTAAGAGCAAACAAGTTAGTGGTGGTTGTGTGAATAAATAAAGCGTTCTGTTGTTTCTGTATTTGTAGTGCTGATCAGTTATAAGTTGTTTGTGGCGAGTTCTGTTTGGCGACTTCCAGCAAGTCGCAGCCATCTTGTACCAGTAAATAAAGCGCGTTGACGATATTGGGGATGTCTTTCACATCTGCCTGTTTAAAACATAGGCAATAGAGTGTTTCCAGCAGGTCACCGGCCGCGCGCAAGCGCTGATCGGCGGCGTCGATAAGATCGCGCGGGCTGGCATGGCTGTCGATGAGCAGGACCGGGTTTTCGCTGTAGCGGGTCTTGAGCGGGCGGTAGCGGTTGATCATGGTCAAGCGTGTCCTGTGCTGAGGCGTTCTGGCGGGCTGGTGGTGTGTCAGGCCGCGCCGGTCACTATAGAAGGGCGTTTTGCGGTGAGACAAGACAGCCGCAGTGGACAGCTTTCGTAGGGACTTTTTCGTCAATTGAGCGATCTTTCCTACAGGTTTTCGCGGTTTGTTTTGGCAAAGAATCGACCAGTGAATATTCCTACTTTTGCGGCAGACGATTCGTGATGGAACTTCATAACGTGTACCTCGGATTCAGTAGGAAGTTTCCAGGCGTCTGACACTCGCTTGAACGGAAACGGCGCTTTTCAATCGCATTCCCCGTGCGCTTGCGTTGAGCATTCCACCACGCGGTATCATCCCGAATCGATTTGACCCCGACCTTTTCTCGACTCGCTGCAATCGCCCGCTAGGCTGTTGGCATGGCAGCGGTCAACGGAGTGACAGCGAATGCACAACACCCTGGAACAGGTTTTTGGTTTCTCACAGTTTCGACCCGGACAAGAAGCCGCGATCAGTGCGGTACTGGCCGGGCGCTCGGCCGCGGCCATTTTCCCCACCGGTTCCGGCAAGTCGATTTGCTATCAACTGCCGGCGCTGTTGTTGCCGCACCTGACGCTGGTAGTGTCGCCGCTGCTGGCGCTCATGCAGGATCAACTGGCTTTTCTGCAGCGCCATGGCATCTCGGCCGGCAGCATCGATTCGGCGCAGAATCGCGATGACGCCGGTGCGGTGATGGCTCGCGCCCGCTCAGGTGAATTGAAGATCCTGATGGTCTCGGTGGAGCGCTTGAAGAACGAGCGCTTTCGCAACTTTCTGCAGCAGGTACCCATCTCGTTATTGGTCGTGGACGAGGCGCACTGTATTTCCGAGTGGGGGCACAATTTCCGTCCCGACTACCTCAAGCTGCCGGACTACCAGCACCAGTTCAACATCCCGCAAGCCCTGCTGTTGACCGCTACGGCAACGCAGAACGTGATCGCCGACATGCAGGCCAAATTCAATATCGCCGCCGAGGACGTGGTGAGCACCGGCTTCTACCGGCCCAACCTCAATCTGCTGGTCGAACCGGTGCGCGGTGAGGACAAGCGCCGGCGTCTGGTCGAGTGGATGAGCGCGCGAGCGGGCCAGCCGAGCATCGTCTACGTGACCTTGCAGAAAACCGCCGCACACATCGCCGAGCACCTTGAACGCAATGGCATTCAGGCCGAGGCGTATCACGCCGGTCTGCCTCACGACCAACGCGAAGCGATCCAGAAACGCTTCATGGCCGGGCAGTCCAATTGCATCGTTGCGACTATCGCGTTCGGCATGGGCATCGACAAGAGCGACATTCGCAACGTGGTGCATTTCGACCTGCCCAAATCCATCGAAAACTACAGTCAGGAAATCGGCCGCGCCGGTCGTGACGGGCAGCCATCCGATTGCCTGGTATTGGCCAATCGCGACAGCCTCAACGTGCTGGAAAACTTTGTCTACGGCGACACCCCGGAGCGTGCAGGCATTCGTTACGTGCTGGATGAAATCAAGGCCTCGGCAGTGCAGGGGCAGTGGGAGTTCATGCTTGGCCCGCTGGCGGACCAGAGCAATATCCGCTCGTTGCCGTTGAAGACTTTGCTGGTTCAGTTGGAACTGCGCGGCTTGATAGCGCCGCGCTATGCCTATTACGCCGAATACCGATTCAAATACCTGCTGGAGCCGGAGGTTCTGCTTGAGCGTTTTGACGGCGAACGCCGGGACTTCGTTGCCGCACTGATCCAGACCTCAACCCGTGCACGTTCGTGGGCCACGGTGAATTTCGACGCAATGTACGCGCAGTATTCTGCCGAGCGCAGTCGGGTGGTGAAGGCGCTGGATTACTTCCAGGAAAAAGGCTGGATCGAGCTGGAAAGCAAGCAGATGACCGAGGTGTACAGCTTGCTGCGCAGTGATTTCGATAGTGAACATTTGAGTACCGAGCTACACGACTATTTCGCCCGCCATGAGCAGGCTGAAATCACCCGCATTCACGCCATGCTTGCGATGTTCGCCAGCGAACGCTGCCTGGGTTATCGCCTGGCCGAATATTTCGGCGACCGCAATGCCCCGCAACAGTGTGGGCATTGTTCGGTGTGTCACGGCCACGTTGCACGGTTGCCAGCAGCGCCGGAGCTGCCAGCGCTTGTGGGTGAAAACTTTGCGCAGCTGTGTGGCGAATTTATCCACAAGCACGAGCAGCACACCGGTGCGATGCCAACGGCCGAGCGGTTGACGCGGTTTTTGTGCGGGATCAGCGTGCCGCTGTTCACCAAAATGAAGGCGCGGACGATTTCCGGGTTCGCGGCGCTGGAGGAATATCCCTTTGCCGAAGTGCGCAGTTGGGCTGCTGACAATCTAACTGGGTGACCGGGACTTTTGCGGGAGCGAGCCTGCTCACGAAAACGTAGGATCAGGCACCTTGATTTCAAGCCTTTGGCCCCTTCGCGAGCAGGCTCGCTCCTACAAAAAACGCGCCTGTATCCATCCGCTGAATACCAACCATCACGGTAATAAACTTCAAAAAACCTCATTGGCTGACTATGGTGATTCCAGTCTTTGGATCGCCAACAAGAGAACAACATGAGCCAGACATCCTTCGATATTCAGCAAGCCGCGGTGATCGGTGCGGGGACCATGGGCCGCGGCATTGTCATGTGCCTGGCCAACGCCGGCGTTGCGGTGCAATGGGTGGATAACAACCCACAGATGCTCGAACAGGCGCTTGCCGCTGTCGCCGAAACCTACGCGCACAATGTGCGCCAGGGACGGATCGATCAGGCGGAGGCTGACGTGCGTATTGCCCGGGTCAGGGCCGCCGCCGACTATGCGGCGATTCGCAATGTCGATCTGGTGATCGAAGCGGTGTACGAAAATCTTGAGCTCAAGCAAAAGATCTTTCGCGAACTGGATGGCCTGCTCAAGCCTGAAGCACTGCTGGCCAGTAATACTTCGGCGCTGGATATCGATGCGATTGCCGCGGCCACGCGCCGTCCGGAGCAAGTGCTGGGCCTGCATTTCTTTAGCCCGGCGCACATCATGAAACTGTTGGAGATCATCCGCGGTGCGCAGACTTCACCGGCGGCCCTTGAGGCAGCTCTGGCGCTGGGCAAGCGCATGGGCAAGGTCAGCGTGGTATCGGGCAATTGCCATGGCTTCATCGGCAATCGCATGTTGCACCCGTACGTGCTGGAAGCACGCAAGATGCTGCTCGAAGGCGCCTACCCGCATCAGGTTGATGCAGCGCTGCAGGGTTTCGGATTCGCTATGGGACCCTTCCGCATGTACGACGTGGTCGGTATCGACCTGGAGTGGCGTGCCCGCGAACTGGCCGGCAAGGGCCAGGATGCGCCAGAGGTGCAGGTCGACAACCGTCTGTGCGAGCTGGGCCGCTTCGGGCAGAAATCCGGCAACGGTTATTACCATTACGAACCCGGCAGTCGGCAGGCTGAGCATGACCCCGAGGTTGACGCACTGGTGTTGCAGGTCAGTGAAGGGCTGGGTTTCCAGCGCCGCGAGATCGGTCCTGAGGAAATTCGCGAGCGCTGCCTGCTGGCGCTGGTCAACGAGGGCGCGAAAATTCTCCAGGAAGGCATTGCCGAGTCGGCCCATGACATCGATCTGGTGTACCTGAACGGCTACGGCTTCCCGGCCGACAAGGGCGGGCCTATGGCCTGGGCGGATCAGCAAGGGCTGGCGGATATCCATCAGCGTCTGCTGGCGATGGAGACGCGCCAGGGTGATCAGTGGAAACCGGCGCGGTTGATTGGCGAACTGGCGGCGCAGGGGAAGGGGTTTGCTGATCGTTGAAATATTGCGGCTTTGCTGACGTCTTCGCGAGCAGGCTTGCTCCCACATTTTGAATCGAGGTCTCTGGTGGGAGCGAGCCTGCTCGCGAAAGCCGTCGCACAGTTTTGACTTAGACTCGCCAAAAGACCTTCAGGAATCGCTGATCAAATGTCCAACCCGACACCCCAACGCACCGACTACCCACACTTCCAGCCCATCACCACACGCTGGCACGACAACGACGCCTACGGCCACGTCAATAACGTCACTTATTACAGCTTCTTCGACACCGCCGTGAACACGTATCTGATCCAGGTCGGCGGGCTGGATATCCATGACGGCGAAGTAGTCGGTTTTGTCGTCAGCTCAGCCTGCGATTATTTCGCCTCGATCGCCTTCCCGGATCTGATCGAAATCGGCATGCGCGTGGGCAAGCTGGGCAACAGTTCGGTGCAGTACGAATTGGCTGTGTTCAAGGTCGGTGAGGCGGAGGCCTGCGCGGCGGGGCGCTTCGTTCATGTCTTCGTGGACCGGGCGAGCAATCAACCGGTGCCGATTCCGCCCGGGCTGCGCGCAGCGCTGGAACGTTTGGCCATCTGAAACAGGCAAAAAAAATCGCAGCCCTCGGGCTGCGATTTTTGTTCAAGCCTGCGCCTTAGCGGTGGCGATAGTGCTTGTGGTGCTTGCGATGGCCGTAAGCATGGCCGCGGCCTGGGTGACCACGATCGCGGTAGTAACGGCGATCATCGTAGCGGCGATCGCGATGACGATCATCGTCATCATCGCGGCCCATGTAGTTACCCAGTGCGCCACCTGCACCGCCACCTGCCGCGGAGCCGATCAGGCTGCCGGTGGTGCCGCCCAGACTGCGACCTACGACGTTACCGCCGGCTGCGCCCAACGCACCGCCAATCGCGGCTTCGCCACGGCTGTGGCGGTCTGCGCCGACTGCGCTACCACCTGCGCCGCCCAAGGCTGCGCCAATGGTGGAACCTGTATTGCCGCCTATAGACTGACCGACGACCGAGCCAAGAACCCCGCCCAATGCGCCGCCCACACCTGCTTCGGTGGTGCCGCCGGCAGAAGCGAAGCCACTGACCAGGCCAAGGGACAACAAGAGAATCGAGGAGAACTTCATAGAGGATGAGCCTCAAAGGGATGACGGCGCCGATCCTGAGGCTCTGCAATGGGCGTGACAATCAAAATCCGACGAATAACACGACTTGTATACAATATTGCAAGTTACTGTTTTTTCACTGGAACTTAACCGTTTTTCGCCGGTCTTTAGCTACTTCGGACAGGCCGTTTTTATGTAAAAACGGCCTTTTTTGTGGGCGTTGGAAAAGCGTCCGGCCCAGCAGGTAAGTGGGCACTTCCATTGCTTTCGCGAGCAGGCTCGCTCCCACACTTGGAATGCAATGCCATGTGGGATCGAGTCTGTTCGCGAAGGGGCCAATGCAAGCGTCGATTAAGCGGTTTTGGCCATGATCAACCCGCTCTCACTCGCCGCTTCCAGCCGGATCGCAATGAATTTCGACGTCGGCGTGTGGCTGCCATCACCGGTACTTTCCAGCGGCACCAGCGGATTGACTTCCGGATAGTACGCCGCCGCTTGGCCGGCAGGAATATCGAACGCCAATAATGTAAAACCTTTCACCCGGCGCTCCCGGCCATCGTCCCACAGCGACACGATGTCGGCCTTCTGCCCCGGACGGAAACCCAGACGAATGATGTCGGCCTCGTTGACGAACAAAACGTCACGCTGTCCTTTGACGCCGCGATAACGGTCGTCGAGACCGTAAATCGTGGTGTTGTACTGATCGTGGGAACGCATCGATTGCAGGATCAGGTCCGGTAGTTGCCCGGTGGCGCGGGTGCGTTCGTGCACCAGATCCAAGGGCAGCAGGTTCGGACGGAAATTGGCCCGGCCCGACGGCGTGTTCCACTTGCGCGCGCCAGCGCTGTTGCCGAGGTAGAAACCACCCGGGTTTTTCACCTTCTCGTTGAAGTCCTTGAAGTTCGGGATGGTGTCGGCAATCAGTTCGCGAATGCGTGCGTAATCGGCGACCAGCCAGTTCCAGTCCACCGGTTTGCTGCCCAACGTCGCGGCGGCGATGCCGGCGATGATCGACGGCTCCGAGCGCATCTGGTTCGACAGCGGCTGCAACTGGCCGTTGGAGGCGTGAACCATGCTGAACGAGTCTTCCACGGTGACCGCTTGCGGGCCTTCGCTCTGAATATCGATGTCGGTACGACCCAGGCACGGCAGGATCAGCGCGTCTTTGCCGTGAGCCAAGTGGCTGCGGTTGAGCTTGGTGCTGATCTGTACGGTCAGGTCGCAGTTGCGCAGCGCCTGGAAGGTGCGTGGGCTGTCCGGCGTGGCTTGGGCGAAGTTGCCGCCCAGACCGATGAACACCTTGGCGCGGCCCTCGGCCATCGCGTGGATCGCCTCGACCACGTTGTGCCCATTGTGGCGCGGCACCTTGAACTGGAAGCGCCGCTCCAGCGAATCGAGGAACGCCACCGGTGGACGTTCGTTGATGCCCATGGTGCGGTCGCCCTGCACGTTACTGTGACCACGCACTGGACAGAGACCGGCGCCCGGCTTGCCGATGTTGCCGCGCAGCAGCATCAGGTTGGCGATTTCCTGGATGGTCGGCACCGAATGGCGATGCTGGGTGATGCCCATCGCCCAGCACATGATCACGTTCTTGCCTTTGGCGTACATACGCGCGGCTTGTTCGATGTCGACCAAGGTCAGGCCCGACTGCTCGACGATCTGCTCCCACGACGTGTCATCGACCACACCGAGGTATTCCAGCACGTTGGCGCTGTGGGCATTGAGGAAGTCGTGATCGAACACCGCCGGCTCGCCGGCCTTCTGTGCGTCGCGTTCCCATTGCAGCAGAAACTTGGCCATGCCGCGCAGCACCGCCATGTCGCCGCCCAGTGCCGGACGGAAATACGCGGTGTTGGTCGGTTTGTCGCCGTTGGTAAGCATTTCGATCGGGTGCTGCGGGTGCTGGAAACGTTCCAGGCCGCGCTCTTTCAACGGGTTAATACACACCACCTGCGCGCCGCGCTTCACCGCTTCACGCAATGGCTCGAGCATCCGCGGATGGTTGGTGCCAGGGTTCTGGCCCCAGACAAAAATCGCATCGGCGTGCTCGAAATCATCGAACGTCACCGTGCCCTTGCCGACGCCGACACTTTGCGCCAGCGCCACACCGCTGGCCTCGTGGCACATGTTCGAGCAGTCAGGGAAATTGTTGGTGCCATAGGCGCGTACGAACAGCTGATACAGATACGCCGCTTCGTTACTGGCACGACCGGAGGTGTAGAACTCGGCCTGATCCGGGCTCGGCAGATTGCGCAAATGCTTGCCGATCAGGGCAAACGCATCTTCCCAACTGATCGGCTTGTAGCGATCGGTTTCAGCGTCGTAGACCATCGGCTCTGTCAGCCGGCCCTGATATTCCAGCCAGTAGTCGCTCTGCTCCAGCAACGCAGTGACGCTGTGTTTGCTGAAGAACTTCGCGTCCACGCGGCGCTTGGTCGCTTCCCAGTTCACCGCTTTGGCGCCGTTCTCGCAGAACTTGACCATGCCGCTTTCCGGCGAATCACCCCAGGCGCAGCCAGGGCAGTCGAAGCCGCCGTTCTGGTTGGTCTTGAGCATCATGCGCAGGTTCTTCAGCGCGTTGTCGCTGGTCAACCAGGCCTGAGCCACACTGATCAGGGCACCCCAGCCGCCGGCGGCACCTTTGTAAGGCTTGTAGCGCGGGACAGGTTTCTGGTCGGCTTGATGATGTTGGCTCACGCTTGATTCTCCATCGCGGGGCTGTACACCCGCGGCGCACTTTTCTGCGGCAGGTGGATGAGATTGAGGTTGTGGCGCCGTGCCCATTGCACGGCAAGGCCGGTCGGTGCCGACAGACTGACAAGGGTCTGGATACCGGCACGCAGGACCTTCTGGATCAGTTCGAGACTGCAACGGCTGGTGACAATCGCCAGGCCGCCCTCGGTCATAATCTTCTGGCGGATCAGTCCGCCGATCAGCTTGTCGAGGGCGTTGTGCCGGCCGATGTCTTCGCGACCGAGCAGCAACTCGCCGCTGGCATTCATGAACACCGCGGCATGCACCGCGCCGCAATGCTGGCCCAGCGGCTGAAACGCGCCGATGCGCTGGCGCAGGCCGTCGAGCCAGGCGATCGGCGGCAGCGGCGAACCGGGCAAAACCTTGAGATCGGGCAGCGCCTGTTCCACCGCTTCGACACCGCACAAACCGCAACCGCTGGTGCCGGCCAATTGCCGACGCTGTTGCTTGAGGTTCCAGAAAGCGCGATTGGCGATGGTCACCTGCGCATATTGCGCTGAGCCCGAGCCGGTCAGTTGCAGGTCGTAGATATCGCTGGCGTCTTCAATGATGCCGCTGCCGAGGCTGAAGCCGACAATGAAGTCTTCCAGATCCGTTGGCGTCACCAGCATCACCGCCTGGCTGATGCCGTTGTAGGCAATCGCCAACGCGACTTCTTCGGCCAGCGCAATGCTGGCCGATTCCTCACGGGGCAAATCGCTGTAGCTGTAGGTCTGGCTGGCGGCGGGCGCGGGCGTTTCGAGGGCTGGCGCCGCGCAGGCTGGACGCTTGGCGTTCATGGCATCACCGACGGTTTGATCTAGGTCAAGACTAGGCGCGGCAAGTTGTCGCGTCTAATCGCTATTACCGATCTACCGATAGATGCCGTCGATCAAGCCTCTTTGGGCGATTTCTGGTACAGCGCGAAACAGGCTTCCGCCAGCGCTGAACGCGGCGCGCCACGGCGCATGATCAGGCCCAGCGGCGCCAGCGTGCGGGCATTTTCGATCGGTTGCAGGCGCAGGTGATCAGCCAGGGTTTCCGCACCGCCATCCAGCGGCATGATTGCGCAGCAAAAGCCGCCGTGTACGGCCTGTAACAATTGATGCACGGCGTCGGTTTGCAGCAGGGGTTGTGGGGTCAGGCCGCGGCTGTGGAAGTTGTGGTCGATGGACTGGCGAAAATGCATGCCGCTGGTGAGCATGCACAGCGGCAGTTCGATCAGCGCTTCCCAGCTCAGCGGTTCTTCGCCAAAGGTGAAGGAGCGCTGATCGTAAAGCAGGCCCATGCGCGTTTCGTCGAAGGCCAGAGAATCAAAGCGCTCGCCGTCCAGACGTTCCAGATAGGACACGCCGATGTCGATGCGATTGTTGGCCAGGTGTTCGAGGACCTGCTCGGAACTCAGCGACGACAATTCGAAGCGCAACTCCGGGTGCGCAGCGTGCAGGCGTTGCATCAGCGGCAGCGGGTCGAAGCTCGACAGCGGCACCACGCCCAGGCGCAACGTACCGATCAGATTGCCGCGACAGGCCGCCGCTTCTGCCTGCAAGCCGTCATAAGCCGCCAGCACCGTGCGCGCCCACGCCAGCACGCGTTCGCCCGGCGCGGTGAAACCTTCGAAGCGTTGGCCACGGTTGACCAGCGGCAGGTCGAGTTCTTCTTCGAGGCTGCGCAGACGCATCGACAAGGTCGGCTGGGTGATGTGGCAGCGCGCAGCGGCCTGGCCGAAGTGACGGGTTTCGTCGAGGGCGATGAGGAATTTCAGTTGCTTGATGTCCATCTTCGCTCCGGGAAAGGTTGGCGGGGTGGGCGATTCTACCGCGTGCGTGCGCACAGGGTCATTGGTCGGACTGGAACCGGGTTTGGCCGGGGTGGTCTAGGCTTGGGCGTCTGGAACCCAAATCAAGGAGTGTGCGCTATGAGTCTTTTGAGCTTTGTGAAGGAAGCCGGTGAAAAGCTGTTGGATCTGCTGACTCCCGGTAATGCCAATGCCAGCGAGCAATTGAAGGAACACATCAACAAGGTCGGGCTGGGCAATCCCAACGTACAGGCGACCGTGGACGGCGACAAGGTGACGGTGACCGGTGAAGTCGCCAGTCAAGAAGAGAAAGAGAAAATTCTTCTGGCGGTGGGCAACATTCAAGGAGTGGGCAGCGTAGATGACCAGATCACCGTGACCGGGCCGGTGGTAGTCGCCGCCGAGTTTGTCGAGGTCAAAGCAGGTGACACCCTCAGCGCGATTTCGCTGCGCGTCTATGGCAACGCCAATCAGTACCAGAAAATTTTCGACGCCAACAAGCCGATGCTCAAGGATGTGAACAAAATCTATCCGGGGCAGAAGCTTCGTATTCCGAAGTAAACCCCATCTGATCGCCAGCAGGCTGCTCCACAGGTGACCGCATTCTCCTGTGGGAGCCAGCCTGCTGGCGATTGGGGCAACCCGGCTTCACAGCCCTGCAATCAAATCCCGATAATCGTCGACCGCAGCAAACTCGGCGGTGTCTTTCGGTCCCTTGCGGCTGTCCGGCTCTTTCACCGCGAGCAAATGCGCCACGCCAAAATCCCGTGCACTGCGCAGAATCGGCAAGGTGTCGTCGATGAACAGGCTGCGCGCCGGATCGAACCCGATATCCGCTTGCAAGGCATCCCAGAATTGCGGATTTTCCTTGGGATAACCGTAATCGTGGGAGCTGATCAGCCGTTCGAAGTACGGCGCCAGTTCGATCCGCTCCAGTTTCAGCGACAGCGAGTCGCGGTGCGCATTGGTGATCATGATCACCCGCTTGCCGGCGCGTTTGATCGCATCGAGGAAGGTGTCGGCATCCGGGCGCAAGGCGATCAGATGCGCGGTTTCCTGTTTCAGTTCGCGTACCGACAGTTGCAGTTCGGCACTCCAGAAATCCAGGCAGTACCACTGCAACTGGCCGGCGTGGCGCGCGAACAGCGGCTGCAGTTCCATCTCGGCCATGGCCCGGCTGACCCCGTGCAGTTCGGCGTAACGCTGGGGCAGGTGTTCGAGCCAGAAGTGGTTGTCGAAGTGCAGATCCAGCAACGTGCCGTCCATGTCCAGCAGAACGGTATCGATGTCGGACCACGGTAATGAAGGCATGGCAACGTCTCGAGCGGTGAAAGGATATCCGAGGTAAACAATCGGGAAAGCCGCGTTATAGTAGCGCGTTCACGCCAAGGAGCTTTGCATGCGCCAGAAACCCACCGTACTTGCCCGCGAGATCGTCGCCACCAGTCGTCTGTTCGCGGTCGAGGAACTCAAGCTGCGCTTTTCCAATGGCGTGGAACGCACGTACGAGCGGCTGGTCGGCAAGGGCGCGGGCTACGGCGCGGTGATGATCGTGGCGATGCTCGATGCCGAACATGCGGTGCTGGTCGAAGAGTATTGCGGTGGCACCGATGCCTACGAATTGTCCTTGCCCAAAGGCCTGATCGAGCCGGGCGAGGATGTACTGGCAGCGGCCGAGCGTGAGCTTAAGGAAGAGGCCGGTTTCGGCGCCCGACAACTGGAGCATCTGACCGAGCTGTCGTTGTCGCCCGGTTACATGAGCCAGAAGATTCAGGTGGTGCTGGCCACCGATCTGTATGAAGAGCGCCTGGAGGGCGACGAGCCTGAGCCGATGCGCGTCGACAAAGTCAACCTGCGCGAGCTGTCGGCGCTGGCGCTCAATCCACAATTTTCCGAAGGCCGTGCGCTGGCGGCGCTGTATCTGACGCGTGATCTTTTGACCCAGCGCGGTTCTTTCAATCTTGAGTGAGATGACGATGAATTTCTCGCACCCGTTGATGGCGCCTGTTGTTGCTTTGGCATTGCAGGCTGGCGAGGCGATTCTGCCGTTCTGGCGTGCGGGCGTTGAAGTCACGGCCAAGCCCGATGATTCGCCGGTGACCGCAGCCGACTTGGCCGCGCATCACCTGATTGTCGCTGGGCTGACAGCGCTGGACCCGAGCATTCCGGTGTTGTCGGAAGAAGACGCCAATATCCCGCAAAGCGTGCGTGCTGGCTGGCAGCGCTGGTGGCTGGTGGACCCGCTGGACGGCACCAAGGAATTCATCAGTGGCAGCGAAGAGTTCACCGTCAACATCGCTCTGATCGAAAACGGTCGGGTGGTGTTTGGCGTGGTTTCAATGCCGACCAGTGGTTGCTACTACGTCGGCGGCGCCGGGCTTGGGGCGTGGCGTTGCGACGAGCACGGTACGCCGGTGGCAATCCAGGTGCGTGAAACGCTGAAACCGGGCGAAACGTTCACCGTGGTTGCCAGCCGCCGACACTCGAGCCCCGAGCAGGAGCGTTTGCTGGCCGGGCTGAGTGCCAGTCTGGGCGAATTGCAGTTGGCCAACATTGGCAGCTCGCTGAAGTTCTGTTTGCTGGCGGAAGGCGCCGCGGATTGTTATCCGCGGCTGGCGCCGACTTCGCAGTGGGACACGGCGGCAGCGCAGGGCGTGCTGGAAGGCGCGGGGGGCGAGGTGCTGGATTTGCGCGGAGAAGCGTTTTGTTATCCGGCGCGGGAATCGCTGTTGAATGAGTTCTTTCTGGCGTTGCCGGCGAGGGCTTCGTGGCGTGGGCGGTTGTTGGAGTTGGCCCGGGGTTAGGGTTCTGATCCGGAATTGCCCTCACCCCAGCCCTCTCCCCCAGGAGAGGGAGCCGATCGCGGGATATTGGCGAGCCGCGTCGACCTGGTCGAGTTTTGCTGAATCCGCAATCGCTGCGGTCTTTCAGGTCGATGAACAACGCAAGTCACTTCGGTCAGTCCCCTCTCCCTCCGGGAGAGGGCCAGGGTGAGGGGCCGTTGATCTTCAACGGTGCAAAACGTACTGCCCGGTAAACGCCACGGCAAGTTCTTCACTGCCCTGATTGACGATCCGCGTATCAAGCGTCAGCCGCGCCCGTCCATGACGCCGATACATCGCTAGAAACTTCTTCCACACTGCCGCGTCAGCCGCCGGGCAAATTGCCGTGGCATCACCAGTCACCGGCAGCGGATAACTGATCTGCCCTTCCTGAATCACAATGTGCCCGTCGGTAATCCCTTCTTCCTTCAGGCGCAAATGCAGCCAGCCCCAACCGGCCAGCACCGCGCCGCAGTAGAGGCTGCCGCCAAACATCGTGCTCTTGTGATTGACGTTCGGCGCGAGCGGCAAATGCAGGCTCAGTCGCTGTTCACGCCACTCGAGTACCGTCAGGCCCATCTCGGCGGTCAGTGGGATGTCGTGGTGCAGCACCGATTGCAGATAGTCAGTGTGGTCGCTCATTCGTTTTCGTCCCCCTGACTGTTATCGCCGAAGTTGAGGCCATGTTTGCGCAACTTGTCGTGCAGGGTCTTGCGCGGAATGCCCAGGGCTTCGGCGAGGCTGCGCACCGAGCTGTGCGAGCGCGCCAGTTCTGCGGCGATCAGGGTTTTCTCGAAGTTTTCCACTTGCTCGCTAAGCCCGCCGCTGACGACTTCGACCGGTGCGCCGGCGCTGCCTTCGGCGCCGTTGTCCAGCGCCAGCTCCAGACCCAGGGCAAAGCGTTCGGCGGCGTTTTGCAGTTCGCGCACGTTGCCCGGCCAGGTGTGACGCAGCAGCAAGGCGCGTTGTGCCGGTTGCAGTTCATGGGGTGGCAGACCGTGGCGGGCGCTGGCTTCATCGGCGTAGTGCTGGAACAGCAGCAGCGCATCTTCGCCGCGTTCGCGCAGCGGCGGAATGCGCAGCGGCGCAACGTTTAGACGGTAATACAAGTCGGCGCGGAAACGGCCCTGATCGGCAGCCTGGCGCAGGTCTTCCTTGGTTGCGGCGATGACGCGGATGTCCAGCGGGATCAGTTGATTGCCGCCAAGTCGTTCGACGACGCGCTCCTGCAACATGCGCAGCAATTTGACCTGCACGTCCAGGCTCATGCTCTCGATTTCATCGAGAAACAGCGTGCCGCCATTGGCAAATTCAAACTTGCCGATCCGGCGTTTTTGCGCGCCGGTGAACGCGCCGGGCTCATGGCCGAACAGTTCGCTTTCCACCACCGATTCGGCCAGTGCACCGGCGTTGATCGCCACGAACGGCCCGTTGCGGCGGCTGGACAGGTCATGCAGGGCGCGGGCGACCACTTCTTTGCCGGCGCCGGTTTCGCCGAGAATCAGCACATCAGCCTTGGTCGCCGCCAGCGCGCCGATCTGCTCGCGCAGACGCAACATTGGCGTCGAATGCCCGACCAGCCGCGCGCTCAGCTCATTGCGATCGCTGAGGGCCAGGCGCAGGCTGCGGTTATCCAGCACCAGACGGCGCAAGGCGAGAGCGCGGCGCACGCTGTCGAGCAGCGCGTCGCTGGCGAAGGGTTTTTCAAGAAAATCGTAAGCGCCAGCGCGCATCGCCTGCACGGCCAGCGGTACGTCGCCGTGGCCGGTAATCAGCAACACCGGCAGCTCCGGGTCCTGTGCGTGCAATTCGCTCAGCAGTTCGAGGCCATCCATGCCCGGCATGCGAATATCGCTGACCACCACGCCCGGCCAGTCACGCTCCAGTTGCGCAGCCAGACCCTTGGCTTCAGACAAGGGCAGGATTTTCAGGCCGGCCAGATCCAGCGTCTGGCCGAGGGCCTGACGCAGGTGCGGATCGTCGTCGATCAACACCACCTGAATGCGATTGTCGATGGTCATGCACTTCGGTCCTCGGAGGGTTGCAGGCTGACCCCGGGCGCGCCGGCGCGCAGCCGCAGGGTAATCAGAGCGCCACCTTGCTTGTGGTTGGCGAACGACAGTTCACCGCCGAAGGCGCGCATCAGCGTTTCACAAATGGCCAGGCCCAGACCCAGACCCTGGGTGCGGGTCTTGGTGGTGTAGAAGGGCTCGCTGGCGCGGCCAAGGGCTTCCATGCAGAACCCCGGGCCGTTGTCGCGGATGTACAGATTGACGCCGTCGGCAGTGGATTCGGCACTCAGCCAGAGTTTGCGCGGCGGACCTTTTTCCGTCAGGGCGTCGAGGGCATTGGCGAGCAGGTTACCGAGGACTTGGCGCAGACGGGTTTCACCGGCCTCGACCCACAGTGTGGCGGCGGGTAGATCGCGGATCAGTTCGACTTCCATGCTGCGCCGACGCTTGGCGAGCAGGGCCAGCGCATCGTCGAGCGCCGGTTGCAGGGCGACGCTTTCCGGGGCGTGGCGGTCGCGCCGGGCGAAGGCGCGCAGGTGGGCGATGATCGAGGCCATGCGCCCGGTCAGTTCGCTGATCAGCTTGAGATTGCCGCGCGCGTCGTCGGTGCGTTGATGATCGAGCAACACCTCAGCGTTTTCTGCGTAGCTGCGGATCGCCGCCAGCGGCTGATTGAGTTCGTGGCTGATGCTCGCCGACATCGTCCCCAGCGCCGACAGTTTGCCGGCCTGAACCAGATCATCCTGCGCGCGGACCAATTCCTGCTGGGCGGTTTCGCGTTCGAGCACTTCCTGCTTCAGCCGTCGGTTGAGGCCTTCGAGATCGCTGGTGCGCTCGGCGACCCGGCCCTCCAGCTCACGCCGCGCCTTGGCCTCGAAGGCGATGCGCTCCAGATAATGCCGACGGCGCTGCATCATCAAACCCACCAACAGCATCACCACCAGCAACGTAGCGCCGCCAATCGCGACGACGGTGCGCACCGGGCGGTCGATCAGTGTCCGTGGTGCGAGGATGCTGACGCTCCAGCCGGTTTCGGCGATGTCGTGGGTCTGGATCAGCCAGGCGTCGGTGCTGAGGTTCAGCGGCCGCGGCTCGCGCGTCGGGTACGGCTGAATCGCGGTGATTGCCGAGCGTTCGCTGTCGCTCAGAATGCGTGTCGAGCGGAATCGCCACTCCGGCCGCGAGGTGAGGATGACCACGCCATTGTGGTCGGTGACCAACAGTTGTTCCGGGGTTTTGCCCCACAGGCTTTCGGTGTGGTCGAGGTCGACTTTGATCACCAGCACGCCGATGATTTTTTCGCCGTTGCGCACGGCAGCAGCGAAAAAGTACCCGCGTTTGGCCGACGTCGTGCCGAGGCCGAAGAAACGCCCGAGGCGCCCGGCCATGGCTTCACTGAAATACGGGCGGAAGGAGAAATTGCGGCCGACGAAGCTGTCATGTTTATCCCAGTTCGACGCCGCCAGCGTCTGGCCGCTGGTGTCCATCAGGTACATCACTTCCGCGCCGGTCTGCGCGGCGATGTTCTTCAGCAGGCGATTGGCATTGCCTTGGGTGACACCGTCATCCGGCGCGCCAAGCACGGCACGCAGCGCCGGCAAGTCGCCGAGAATCTGCGGCAACACCTCGTAGCGGTGCAGGGTGCCGAGCAGGTTGGCGACATACAGATCGAGGGTCTGGCGGTTCTGCCCGGCCAGTTCGCTGCGGTAATAGCGCTCGGCGAGATGTTCCAGCGGCCACAACAGCGGCGCCAGACACAGCGCAAGCAGGGCAAGGCTGCGCCAGCGGGGTCTGCGGGGAAGAGTCGGTTTCATGAGCCGGTTGCGCCTGAAGTAACAGGCGCATTATGCCCGGGCTCAGGCGAAGACGTCAGCGTCCTTGAGCAGCACGGCGGCCTGGTCCTTGGCCGACAGTTTCGGCGCTTCGTCCAGTTGCCAGTCGATGCCCAGCGCCGGGTCGTCCCAGCGGATGCTGCGTTCGGACGATGGATCGTAGTAGTTGGTGGTCTTGTAAAGAAATTCGGCGAACTCGCTCAGCACTACAAAACCATGGGCGAAACCTTCCGGCACCCACAACTGACGATGATTTTCCGCCGACAGCCGCACCGCCACCGATTTGCCGAAGTGCGGCGAGCTGCGACGGATATCAACGGCCACGTCCAGCACTTCGCCGACAGTCACGCGCACCAGTTTGCCCTGGGTGTTCTGCAATTGGTAATGCAGGCCACGCAGCACGCCTTTTTGCGAGCGCGAGTGGTTGTCCTGGACGAATTGCGTATCGAGGCCGGTCGCGTCCTGGAACGCCTTGGCGTTGAAACTCTCGTAGAAGAAACCGCGCTCGTCACCAAACACCTTGGGTTCGATGATCAGAACACCGGGCAGATCGGTGGTGATTACATTCATGAGGATTTCCGTAGTCAGGTGTGAATGGCCGTCATTCTTGCGCAAAGTGCCGGATGGCGCGAGTGCTGGCATTCAATTCGCCGTGAAGCCTTTGTGCGCTTGGGGGTTGCGCAACCTTTGAAGCAATGGCGATATAAGCGCCTAATAAAATTTCAGGGGTCGTTCCATGCCGCTCGCCACGTTGATTCACCGCGCCAGTTTGCCGAGCCCGCAGGTTTCGCAGGAGCAAGCGCAGCAATGGCTGGCGGAGCATTACGGGCTCAGCGGCGCTCTGCACGCACTCGGCAGCCAGCAGGATCTCAATTACCGCGTCGACAGCCCGCGTGGGCGCTTTGTGATGAAAATCTGCCGGGGCGATTACGCACTGGTGGAGTTGCAAGCCCAGCACGCGGGTCTGAAATATCTGGCCGAGCACCCGGCGATAACGGTGCCGCGTGTCATTGCGGCAAAAAACGGCGAGGACTTGCTGACGCTGCAGGCCGGCGGTGAAGCGGTGCACGTGCGGCTGCTCGATTACATCGAGGGCCAGTCGCTGACGCACCTGGATCATCTTGGCCACAAGGTCGTGGCAGACTTCGGCCGGCTGTGCGGTGAGATGGATCTGGCCCTCGCCGGGTTCGACCATCCCGGCCTTGCGCGTACCTTGCAATGGGACGCACGCCACGCCAGTGCCTTGATCGAGCATCTGCTGCCGGTGATCAAGGACGCGCAGCAGCGCACCTTGATCGCCGAGGCTGCCGAACAGGCCGAGCGCCGTTTGCAGCCGCTGCAGGACAAGCTGCCGGTGCAGGCGATCCACATGGACATCACCGATGACAATGTCGTCTGGACGCGCGACGCCCAGCGTCACTGGCAGTTGCAGGGCGTGATCGATTTCGGCGATCTGGTGCGCACCTGGCGCATCACCGATCTGTCAGTCACTTGCGCTGCGTTGCTGCATCACGCCGACGGCGATCCGTTTGTCATCCTCCCGGCGGTGCAGGCCTACCATGCGGTCAATCCGCTGCAATATGAAGAATTGCAGGCGCTGTGGCCGTTGATCGTCGCGCGCGCGGCCGTGCTGGTACTTAGTGGCGAGCAGCAGGTCAGCATCGATCCGACCAACAGCTACAGCCGCGACAACCTCAGCCATGAATGGGAAATTTTCCGTGTCGCCACCTCGGTGCCGTTGGCGCTGATGGAAGCGGCGATCCTGACCTCGGTGGGGCACAGCCTGCCGGTGATCGACAGTGGCGATTTCGCAACGTTGCTGCCGGGACTGGTCGGCCGCGAGTTTGCCCTGATCGACCTGGGTGTGCTGAGTCCGCATTTCGAGTCCGGTAATTGGGAACAGGCGGGCGTTGACCAGCGCCTGCTGGACGAAGCCGCGGCCGTGCATGGCCTCGCGGCGAGCCGTTACGGCCAGTATCGATTGTCACGCACGCAGCCTGACAGCGCCGTCGAGCCGCAGACTTTCCCGCTGCATGTCGAACTGCGTGTTCCCCGTGGCTGCGTCGTGCAAGCGCCGTTCGCCGCTGTCCTGCGCGAGACGGCTGACGGCGCGTTGTGTCTGGACGGCCCGCAGCTCAGCGTGCGGCTGTGGGGCGTGACGGCCTCGCTGCCAAGTGGTTCGACGCTGGCCAAGGGGCAGGCGCTGGGCTCGGTCAGCGGACCGTTGCTGGTGCAACTTTGCCGTGACGCACAAATGCCGGCGCCGTTGTTCTGTACACCATCGCGTGCAGCGGCATGGCAGGCCCTGTGTCCTTCGCCGGCCGCGGTGCTGGGGCTGGCCTGTGATGCCGAGCCGGAACTGGACGGCAAAACCCTGCTTGAGCGGCGCGACGCCAGTTTCGCCCGTACGCAAAAACACTATTACGTCGACCCGCCGCGCATCGAGCGCGGCTGGCGCAATCATCTGATCGACATGCAGGGCCGTTCCTATCTCGACATGCTCAACAACGTCGCGGTGCTCGGTCACGGTCACCCGCGCATGGCGGCGGTGGCGGCGCGGCAGTGGTCGCTGCTCAACACCAACTCGCGGTTCAACTATGCGGCGGTCGCCGAGTTTTCCGAACGCCTGCTGAAGCTGGCGCCGGAAGGCATGGATCGGGTGTTTCTGGTCAACAGCGGCAGCGAGGCCAATGACCTGGCGATTCGCTTGGCTTGGGCGTACAGCGGCGGGCGCGACATGCTTAGCGTGCTGGAGGCCTACCACGGCTGGACGGTGGGCGCCGATGCGGTATCGACTTCCATCGCCGACAACCCCAGAGCCCTCGAAAGCCGTCCGGACTGGGTGCATCCGGTGACCGCGCCGAATACCTATCGCGGTGAATTCCGTGGTCTCGATTCAGCGCCGGATTACGTGCGCAGCGTTGAACAGCAATTACACAAACTGGCTGAGCAAAAGCGCCAATTGGCCGGGTTCATTTGCGAGCCGGTGTACGGCAACGCCGGTGGCATCTCGCTGCCGCCGGGGTATCTGCAACAGGTCTATAGGCTGGTGCGCGCCCGGGGCGGCGTGTGCATCGCCGACGAAGTACAGGTCGGTTACGGGCGCATGGGCCATTTCTTCTGGGGTTTTGAAGAACAGGGCGTGGTGCCGGACATCATCACCATGGCCAAGGGCATGGGCAACGGCCAGCCTCTGGGCGCGGTGATCACGCGCCGGGAAATCGCCGAGGCGCTGGAGGCCGAGGGCTATTTCTTCTCGTCGGCGGGCGGTAGCCCGGTCAGTTGCCAGATCGGCATGGCAGTACTGGATGTCATGGAAGAAGAAAAACTCTGGGAAAACGCCCAGGTGGTCGGTGGCCACTTCAAGGCGCGGCTCGAAGCGTTGATCGATAAACATCCGCTCGCGGGAGCGGTGCATGGTTCGGGGTTTTATCTGGGACTGGAATTGATCCGCAACCGCGACACACTGGAACCGGCGACCGAAGAGACCGCGCTGCTGTGCGATCGCTTGCGTGAGCTGGGGATCTTCATGCAGCCGACTGGCGATGATCTGAATATTCTCAAGATCAAACCGCCGATGGTGACATCGCGCCAGAGCGTGGATTTCTTCGTGGACATGCTCGACCGGGTGTTCAGCGAAGGCCTGTAAGCGTTGCGAATCTCCTGTGTGCGAGCCTGCTCGCGAAAGCTATCAATCAATCGACATCATTGTTGACTGTGAGACCGCCTTCGCGAGCAGGCTCGCTCCCACCGTTATTTTAGGTTGTGAGTTCGATTTGTATCGGTATTTTTAGGTTTTATTTCGACATAAGGCGTTTCAAGTGCTTCTAAAGCCGATATTTATCGGCTATAAAGTCGCTATTGCTCCGGCATGGCGATCTATTGTCCGGCGCGCGCGTTTACTTTTCGGTCGACTTTCCGACCGTCGAAGCACCTGCCCGGAGATGATTCATGAGCCGTATCGTTACCGTTGCTGCCACTCAGATGGCCTGTTCGTGGGATCTGCACGCCAACCTCGAAATCGCTGAAAGACTGGTGCGTGAAGCTGCTGCCAAAGGCGCGCAGATCATCCTGATTCAGGAATTGTTCGAGGCGCCGTACTTCTGCCAGAAACCCAACCCGGATTACCTGCAATTGGCGACGACGGTCGAGGACAACGTTGCAATCAAGCATTTCCAGAACATCGCCAAAGAGCTGCAAGTGGTACTGCCGATCAGCTTCTACGAACTGGCCGGCCGTGCGCGGTTCAACAGCATCGCGATCATCGATGCCGACGGCAGCAACCTCGGGATTTATCGTAAAAGCCACATTCCGGACGGTCCCGGCTATCACGAGAAGTATTACTTCAACCCCGGCGACACCGGTTTCAAAGTGTGGAACACCCGTTACGCAAAAATCGGCGTGGGCATCTGCTGGGATCAGTGGTTCCCGGAAGCCGCGCGCAGCATGGCGTTGCAGGGCGCGGAGATCCTGTTTTATCCGACCGCGATCGGCAGCGAACCGCACGACCAGACGATTTCCTCGCGCGACCATTGGCAGCGTGTGCAACAGGGCCACGCCGGGGCCAACCTGATGCCGCTGATCGCCAGTAACCGCATCGGCCGCGAAGAACAGGACGGTTATGACATCACGTTTTACGGCTCCTCATTCATTGCCAACCAGTTCGGCGAAAAAGTGCAGGAGCTGAATAAAACCGAAGAAGGTATTCTTGTGCACACTTTCAACCTCGACGAGCTCGAACACATTCGCAGCGCGTGGGGTTCATTCCGTGACCGCCGTCCGAACCTGTACGGTGCGTTGAAAACCCTCGACGGTTCCCTGGAGTCCTGATCCCGATGACCACCTTGAAAAGCACCCCGCGCGCCGACGGCTTCTACATGCCGGCCGAGTGGGCAGCGCAAACCCAGACCTGGATGATCTGGCCCGAGCGCCCGGACAACTGGCGCCTGGGCGGCAAACCGGCGCAGGCCGCGCACGCTGCGGTAGCCAAAGCGATCGCCCGTTTCGAACCGGTGACGGTGGCGGTCTCCGCCGGCCAATATGAAAACGCCCGCGCACGCCTCGACGTGCCGAATATCCGCGTCGTGGAGATGTCCAGCGACGATGCCTGGGTGCGCGACAGCGGCCCGACGTTTGTCATCAACAACAGCGGCGAAGTGCGTGGTGTGAACTGGGATTTCAACGCTTGGGGCGGCTTTGATGGCGGCCTGTATGCGCCGTGGAACCGTGATTCGCAGGTCGGCGGCAAGATCCTCGAGATCGAGCGCAGCCCGCGTTACCGCACCGAAGGTTTTGTGCTGGAGGGCGGTTCGATTCACGTCGACGGCGAAGGCACGCTGATCACCACTGAAGAATGCCTGCTCAACCGCAACCGTAATCCGCACCTGAGCCGCGAAGAAATCGAAGCGGTGCTCAGCGTCAATCTGGCTGTGGATAAGATCATCTGGCTGCCGGATGGCCTGTTCAACGATGAAACCGACGGCCATGTGGATAACTTCTGCTGTTACGTGCGTCCGGGCGAAGTGTTGCTGGCCTGGACGGACGATCCGCAGGATCCGAACTACCCGCGCTGCCAGGCTGCGATGAACGTGCTGCAAAGCAGCACCGACGCCAAGGGCCGCCCGCTCACGGTGCACAAGATGCCGATTCCTGGACCGCTGTACGCGACCGAGGAAGAGTGCGCTGGCGTCGATCCGGTCGACGGCACTCAGGAACGCAACCCGTCCGCGCGCCTGGCCGGTTCCTACGTCAACTTCCTGATCGTCAACGGCGGCATTATCGCGCCGAGCTTCGATGACCCGATGGATGCGCCAGCGCGGGAAATCCTGCAGAAGCTGTTCCCGCAGCACGAAGTGGTGATGGTGCCCGGCCGCGAACTGTTACTGGGCGGGGGCAATATTCACTGCCTTACCCAACACCAACCGGCGCCGCACAAAGAGTGAGTTGAGTCGTAACAGCCTGAGTTGACAGGTAAAAAAACCTGACGTTTTTTAACGTACCGGTCAGGAACGCCAGGCCCGCGGCCCGAAAGGACCGCGGGCTTTTTTTGTCTCCATTGGTCGCCCGGGCGAAAAGCTTGGCATAGCTCTTGTATTGCTTCTGATGCACTAGGGAGGGAGAAGAACTTCAACAGTTCTGTCATGAATCTTGGATAACGTAGCCGCTCACGAACGGGAGAGAGCGCTGAAATGAACGCCGAAGTGAACGTAATCAGCGAGCGGACTTTGCATCCCATGGCCGTTAACGGCGAAACGCTCCAGCGTGTGGCGCACTGGTTGAAATCCAATGGAACGCGTCAGATCAGAGAACCTGATCCGCGCCGGATGATGATCGAGCGCTATCCCGCTGACCTGTTCAGCGAGGCCGAACTGGATGCGTTGTGGGCTGTGATGGAAGGATAAGAAGAACAACAGGGATCGGAAAAAGCGCTGCCGGGAAGGCGGCGCTTTTTTATGCCCGACACAAAACGAGTGTAGGAGTGAGCCTGCTCGCGATAGCGGTCTGCCAGTCGACAATATTGCAACAGACAGACCGCTATCGCGAGCAGGCTCACTCCTACAGTTCAAAACTCCCTGCTCAACCTTGTTTTTTTGCAACAGCCTAGCTAAGAATTTACGTTTCTTAGACGATTTCTGCCTATTTAAAGACGATTCTTGAAATTGACACATTGTTCAGGCCGCGGCTACGATTCGGCCCAACGCCTGTGGCTAACCGCCATGACTCAAAATAAGGAGCAGGCCCGCCATGACTTGTCGTCGGCGGGTCTTTTTGTTTCGGGGTGAATACAAGAGTGCAAAAGCGCCGTTTCAGCCGTTCGACACAGCGCGTTTCAACCCGTAATAAGGAAAACAAAATGTTGAACAAGCGAATCAGTCTGATCGCACTGGGGATGTTGAGTGCTACACAGGCCATGGCTAACGACCAGGCCGAATCCAAGGGTTTCGTTGAAGACAGCAGTCTGAAAGTGCTGCTGCGCAACGCCTACATCAATCGTGATTACAAAGACGGTCGTGCGGACAAAGCCGAGTGGGGCCAGGCGGCGATCGGGACGTTCTCGTCCGGCTTCACCCAAGGCACCGTGGGTGTCGGCGTTGACGCCTTTGGTCTGTACGCGCTGCGTCTGGACGGCGGCAAGGGTCGTACCGGCGCGCAAGGTATCGACTTCTTCAAACAGGAAAACGATGGTCGCGCGGCCCATGACATCGCTAAGGGCGGCGCAGCGGTCAAATTCCGTGTGTCCAACACCGTGCTGACTTACGGTGACCAGATGCCGGCCTTGCCGGTGCTGAGCTACGACAACGTGCGACTGCTGCCGGAAAGCTACACCGGTACCTTGATCACGTCACGCGAGATCAAAGGTCTGGAACTGAACGCCGGGCGTTTCACCGCCGAATCGCGCAAGAGCGATGAAGGCCGTGACAGCGGCGGTCTGAAAGCGATCAACGTGTTGGGCGGCAGCTATCAGTTCACCGAACACTTCAAAGGCGCGCTGTACGCCTCCGATGTTGAAGACGTCTTGAAGAAACAGTACGTGAATGCCAACTACGTGTTGCCGTTCAACAAGGATCAGTCGCTGACCCTGGACTTCAACGGTTATCGCACCAAGCTGGACAACTCGTACGTCCGCGAAAACGGCGTAACCGGCGACGACAACAAGATCTGGAGCCTGGCAGCGACCTTCGCCACCGGCCCGCACTCGTTCACCGTGGCGCACCAGCGTTCGACTGGCGACAGCAATCTCGGTTACGCCTATGGCGGCTACCAGAAAGATCAGGGTCGTGTCGGTGACGGTGGTAACTCCATCTACCTGGCCAACTCTTACTGGTCCGACTTCAACGCCGAAGACGAACGCAGCTGGCAGTTGGGCTACGGCCTGGACTTCGGCGCATTCGGCGTACCGGGTCTGAGCTACAACTTCGCGTACGTACGTGGCGACAACATCACCACGTCGACCAGCGAAGGCGGCACCGAGCGCGAGATTTTCAACCAGGTCAAGTACGTCGTGCAAAGCGGCCCGGCCAAAGACCTCAGCGTGAAACTGCGCAGCTCGATCCTGCGCGTATCGCAGAAATCCAGCGAATACAACGTCAGCGGCAACGAGCTGCGTGTGTTCGTCGACTACCCGATCAACATCTTCTGATGATCGGGCTGTAACGAAAATGAGAAAACCCCGATTCGTTCGGGGTTTTTTTTCGCCGGTTTTTCGACAAAAAAACGAAAAAACCCGTGTTTCTGTCATGTAAAAGTTGTTTTTCAAGCGCTGCAAGTGCCGTTTCAAACAGCGCTTCAAATGCCTGAAATTCTTTCTCATGGACGCAAATTCTCCACCTAATAGATTAGGCCGCTCAACGCAGCGGAGATTTGGGTAATGATCGTTTTGAACAGAGAAGTGGGCGAATCGCTACGGCGCGACAAATATGTCAACGTCCAGGGCGGTGACTTCAATCTCTACGGTCATTTTGCCGACTTCGTCAGATTGACCAAAAGTTGGGAAAACATGGAGCCTGACAGCTACTACGGTCAGGCCGAAGCCGGCATGCGTTACCGTCGTTACAGCGACTTCGAATACAACCCGAAGACTCGCGAACTGAAGCAACTCGAACATCGCGCTTACGTGCAGTCGAAGGAAAACAATGCCTACGTCGGTGGCGTTGTGCGGCACTTCCAGGATTTTTCCGAGGAGGTGATGAATTCGCCGGTGATGCGCAGCCTGATCGACACGGACTTCGAAGTGTATAAAAGCGTACTGCCGGAAGAGCTGCACGATGAAATCTGGCAGTGCCAGATCCATCAGATCCGCATCGAGATCAAACCCGGCAAACAACTGGAAATCACCCCGGAAGGTATTCACTGCGACGGCTACCCGTTCAGCGGTGTGCATTTCTGGGGGCGCAATAACGTCGAGGGTGCGGAGAGTCGTTTGTACGACATCCACGAGCATCAACTGGCGTCGACCACTTACCAGGAAATTCTCGACACCACGTATTTCCTCGACCGTGACATGCGCCACTACGTGACCCCGGCGCGCAATACGCACACCCATGCCATGGCATTCCGGCAGATTCTGGCGATTTCCTTCTCGCGGCCCGGGACCGCTTTCGACATTGTTCGCTAATCAGATCACCCCAATCGATGGCGTCGAGTGCTCAACGCCCGTGGTGTTGCGCCGCGCCACCGCCAAGGATGCGCAGCGCATGGAGCGCTTTTTCCGTCAGTTCGACGAAGTGTCGTTCTGCGAATGGCAGGACGCCAAGTGCCTGCGCGGTGTGTTGATCCAGAAAACCACCACGGCCTATCTGGCGTTCGACGTTGCCGGCGAAATCGTCGGCGCGGTATTGGGTGGCATGCTCGGTAGCCGCGGCACCATCAATCACTTGGCGGTCAGCCCGCGCTATCGCAGCCAGTGCGTCGGTCAACGGCTGGTTGAAGCGGCGTCATCCGACATGAAACGGGTCGGGGTGTTACGGATGTTTCTGTTCGTCGACGATGCTAACCTCGCGGGCAAGCGTTTTTGGGCCGCCCAGGGTTTTTGCGAGCCTCACGGCGAACGGACATTTGAGAGGGACCTATGAATGAAACGTCCGGCAGTGCGCCGTTGATGGCCGAACATCAGCCGTCGCGCACGTTTGCCGAAGCCAGCCCGGTGGTCGCCGGGTATTTCACGGTGGCGTTCGTGTTCGGCCTGATGGCCGTGAATGCCGGGCTGCCGATGTGGCTGCCGGTAGCGATGTGCTTGTTCGTGTATGCCGGCGCTTCGCAATTCGCCGCGCTGGCGCTGATCTCCAGCGGCGCATCGCTGACCACCATCGTGCTGACGACTTTTCTGATCAATGCGCGGCACATGCTGATGTCGGTGTACATGGCCAAAGCCTTGCGTGCGCTCGGCCTGAGCCGCATGGAGCGCTGGTGTTACGCTGGTGGCCTGACCGATGAATCCTTTGCGTTTCACAGCGTCAAGCTCGGCACGGGCGCCCCGGTCAATGTGCGTTATCTGATTGGTTTCAACCTGTTCTGCCACACCTCTTGGGTACTCGGTGGCCTGCTCGGCGCGGTGTGCGCGCAATACGCCGCGCACCTGATCAAATATCAGCTCGACTACGCCCTGACTGCCATGATGCTTTACGTGCTGGTGTCGCTGTGCAATACACGCAACAAACTCATCGCTGCCGCTGCTGCGGTGGTTTGCATGGGCGCGTTGAGCCTGATGGGCAGTTCGCCGTTCAATGTGTTTATCGCCACGTTTGTGGGCTGCGGAGTCGGTGTATGCCTGACCAAACGTTCCTGATCCTGGTGGTCGCGCTGATGATGGCCGTGACATTCCTGCCACGCGCGCTGCCGCTGCAAATCAACACCGAACACTGGCCGCCGTTTATCGCGCGGGCACTGGAATACTTGCCGGTGGCGATCGTCGCCGCGATCAGCCTGACCCCCTTGTTGATCAAGGACCGGCAGATACAGCTCGATCGCCCGGAATTCTATGCCGCAATTCCGACGTTGCTATGTGCGTATTTCAGCAAAAACCTCTTTCTCAGTGTGGCGGTGGGGACGGCCGCGTACATTGCGCTCGGCTCGTTCATGTAACGGCAAGTCGACGACATCGCTCAACGCCTGGCTCGACAACTCCGGATTGTTCACCGCCAGGCGCACCTCGAGGAAATCCTCGAAACCGGGGAAAATCGTCAGGCCGTTTTTCTGCGCGGCCTCACGCGAAACCATGCCCACCGCGTCCATTTGCGTGATCAACGACAGCGTCAAAGTTTCACTGCACGAATAAACCATGCGCTGGCCATTCTCGTGATTGCCCAGACCTGCATCGAGAAAGCGCAAAAAGCTGTGGGAATACGGACAATCTTCCGCAGGACGCACCTGAAACTTGTTGCCCAGCAAGGTCAGCGGATCGTTTTCCTGGCCACAATGCGCACCGACCACCTGGACCTGCACGTCTGGCAGCACAATGCTCGGCAAGCCCGGGCGCTGCGGACCGATCAACACCGCCAGGTCGAAATCCTCATTTTTCAGCTTGCTGAGATTCTCCATCGACTCGGCGTAGCTAAACTCCATCTGATAATCCGGAAACACCTCGATCAGACGCCCGATCATGCGCCGGTTGAAGTCGGGTGCCAGGGTATTGTTCAACGCCACCTTCAACGTGCGCTGCCCCGGCACTTTCAACGCCGCGACTTTTTCTTCCATCTGTCGCGTCGCGATCAACACCTTGTCGATGTAAGGCGTGAGCTCCGTGCCTTGCGGCGTCAGCGTCAGACCTTTGTTGGAACGTCGAAACAAACGAAAACCGAACTGTTCTTCGACCTTGTTCAACTGCGCGGCCAACGCCTGCACGGTCAGACACGAATGGTCCGCTGCGGCCGACAACGAGCCGGTCTGCACGATGCGCATCAGGTTGCGTAAGGTTCTGCTATCCATGGGTAATGCCCTCTGAAATGGGCTGGGTATTGTTGTGTACGAGACGACCGAACCGGCGCCATATGCTGGCTATATTCCTGTACCTGAGCATAGTTGTCGCGGATTTAGTAGCGAATTGATTTCCCCGCCGATGGCTGGAGGCTGACACAGGATCGGGGTTTTTGATGGGGTGGGGGTGATGGGGGTCAAGAAAAGTGAATGGTTTTGGTGTAGAGCGTTGAGCTTTGGCTGGGAAAAGGCTGACAGCGTCAGTAGTTTTGGCATGCTAAATACATACATCCGAGGTGAACCAGCGACCGAGCTGATAGCGGGCATTCAGTAAAAAAGTGAAGTAGTGGCCGGTAGGGGCTGGGAAATTGGCAACAAGCGGCTCCAGGCATTGGCGATTCGAGCGCGGCCGTTCATTGCCCGAATCCCTATCGACAAGACTGTTCAAGTGACGTTGAAAGCACGAACTATTCGTCAGTGGTTCGAGGCGGTCACCGAAATGTTAAAAAAACCGGGCAATAAAAAACCGACATCACTGTCGGTTTTTAGTCCCTAAACAGGGAAAGAGGTCTCACCCGGACGCTGATCATCAGGTTATCAGCGGGGTTCCTAACGCCGACTGTTGCCACCTGATAGCAGTCGGTTTCGCGCTCTTCGGCCGATTCTCGCCATCGCGGGAGAAACTGTCAATTCGCGGTCGGTCTATCGCAACTACGCTTGCGGAGTATATTTATAGCTTGGTTCATATCTGTACTAGTATCCAAGCATGACGAATCAGGAGAGTCTCAATGACTACCTTATCTCCAGCCCACACGCCCCGTGAACAACTCGACGCCCCCGAAGCCGGCCGCGTTGCGCTGAAGTTCTTCTTCAACCTCATGGAGCACTGGGGCTGCAGCGCCGAGCAGCAACGTACCTTACTCGGCGGCGTCGGCAACACCACGTTCTACAAATACAAGCACCTGCCGCCCAACATCCGTTTGCCCCACGACACCCTTGAGCGCATTTCGTACCTGATGGGCATTCACAAGGCGTTGAGCATCATCTTCAGCAACAGCCGTGAACGCGCTTACACCTGGGTCAGCAGTCCGAACACGGCAGCACCGTTCAATGGCAAAACGGCGCTCGATTACATGCTGGCGGGGAGGGTGATCGACATCGCCGATGTGCGCCGCTACCTCGACGGAGTGCGCGGTTGAACACCCCAGCGCTGGTCGATGTGCCGTGGCCGCGGGCGTATCGCATCGTCAACAGCAGCTTCCCGCCGATTGCCCTGTTCGAAGACGTCCTCGACCCCGAAGACCTCGAAATCGCCTACGCCATCGAAGCGCTGACCAACGATCGCCTGATCGAACAGGCCGGCGTACTCGCCCGCGTACGCCCCGAAGATCGCCTGTCCGGCCCCGGCTCCAGCCCGGTGATGGCCGCCTTCACCCACGTCGGCAAACGCAGCCGCTTCAGCGACGGCAGCTTCGGCGTCTACTACGCCGCGAGCAGCCAGGCAGCGGCGATTGCCGAGACCTGTTTTCACCAGGAGCGTTTTCTCGCTGCGACGCAGGAAGCCGATCTTGAGTTGACCATGCGCACTTACGTCAATCGAGTGGTCAAGCCGCTGCATGATGTTCGCCATGGCTTTGAAAGCCTGCATCAGCCTGACCCGGAAGCGTACGGCCCATCGCAAGCGTTCGCGCGGCAGCTGCGCGACGCCGAGTCGTGGGGCTTGCTCTATAACAGCGTGCGATTGGCTGGGCACGAGTGTATTGCAGCGCTTCGGCCGCCGGCGGTTTCGATTCCGAAGCAGGGGAAGCATTTGCGGTATGTGTGGAGTGCGAGCGAGCGCAAGATTTCGATTGTGTTTGAGATTAGTCAGGTTTGAGCGCAAAAAGCCCTCGCATTGACGCGAGGGCTTAGTGTTGCGAATTACGTCAATGGCTGACTGGCGGCGCATCCAGCACTTTCACAACATCATCGATCAGCGCCCTGCTCAACTCCTGCAAATACTGCGAGGCGTAGGCGTGGAGATCAGGATCACGAGAAATCGTGGAGTCCGCAGTGAGAAGCTTTGAAATGTGTAGCAGGTGCGAGGCATGTGACAGAGCGGCAACCACCGGTACGCCCCGGTTGGTGCGGAACATCGCCTGATTGGACTGAAAGGAACAATGCGTGAGGCCGGGTAATTTCAGATCGAGGAGATTGGTCATTTCGCTTCACCGTTCGATTGAAAGTGGGGCGAGGTGAACGGTTTCGCGAGGCAGCGGATTGTGGATGGATCGATGGCATTCATCTGTGAAACTCCCTGTTTCAAATGAGAGAGCTGCCATTTCGTTCTCAGGCGAAAGGGTGGCAGCTATGCGCAGGCTGAGAAACCGGAGATACAGGAACCCGGCAGACCCGAAGGTCTCCCACGCACAGCCGCCATTGCACGTTAAGACGGACACAAAAATGCGCCGGCAATCGTGGGTTGGGGCGCTGGTGCGCCTGCATCTTACGCGGGTTCTCAGGCCCGGTCGCTGAATTGGCAGCGACGGGATTGACGGTAGCTTGATAGGGGCAAGTGCGCAATCATGGCTTAGTGGTGGCCTTGAGCGGGCATTGGCACATGCAACATATTTGTTGCATGTGCATCAGATATGTTGCACATTCGCTCTACCGAGACAGCGAGTGATGCACATGAAGTACAGCGAGTTTCGGCGATGGTTGAAAGCCCATGGCGTTGAGTTCCAAGCCGGCAAGGGCAGCCACTTCAAGGTTTCCTTGAATGGCAAATCAACTGTGTTTCCCGATCACGGAGCCAAGGAAATGGGCGAAGGATTGAGAAAAACGATAATAAAACAGTTGGGCCTAAAGGATTGAGGCTCAGCTGTACCCCATGAGAGGAAGCGTGATGTTCGAATACGCCTTGGATGTTCACGAAGAGCCGGGCAGCGTCTGGCTGACTTGTGCTGCTATTCCAGAGATGCACGCTGTCGGCGACACTCTGGGGGAGGCATTGACCACCGCCATCGATGCGATTGAGACGGCATTTTCCATCTATGTGGATGATCGCCGGTTGATCCCAACTGCTCACACACGAGAGCAGGAACACGATGTTGTGTTGCGCCTTCCTGCACTGACTGCCGCGAAAGTTGCGCTTTGGAATTCGCTATTGGAGTCAGGTGTCAGCAAAGCCGAACTGGCGCGTCGTCTTGGCGTGCAACGGCCTCAGGTCGATCGGCTAGTTGATTTCCTGCACCACTCCAAAATCGAGAATGTCGAGCGCGCTTTGCAGCAGTTAGGGCGGCGGATTTCTTTATCGGTGGAGGCGGCGTAGTTCAGCATTTACATTGGAAGGATCGCCATCTGAGGCAGTTCGGAGCGTAGCGTCAAAATATGAGGCGGTCTCTGCGTCGTTTTCGAGCGTTCACTACTGACAAACAGGCAGAGTTCAGCGGCTCGGCGGCAACCTTCCAAAGCGACTTGTAAGAGGGACAAACGATGGACCGTGAGAAGGAACAATTTCAGCAGGATTTGCTGGACTCTGTACGGCAAATGAAGGCTGGAAAAGCTGCACGCGTCACCGAAGGGACGCTTTCACCACCAGTCGGTACGCCAGATAAGACGGGTGAAGTATCCGCACCCGAGAATTAACAAAGCCTCTGCATTTCCGTAGGGGCTTCGCTTTGTAGGAGAAGCAGGAACGGGGCAGACCTATCTTTTCTTGTTTCAAAAGCGGCATCTGCGCCCAGTGATGCTAGCTTTGAATACCACATCAACTTGCTTGCATATGCTTCGGTATCGAGCCAGTGCACTATTCAAGGAAAGCGCGTAATGGAGCTACACCATGAGTTTGAGGACAGCCAATTCTTCCATCGATCCCGAATCGATCGTCGCGCCGCCGATGCTTTGGTCGGGTTGGCCGCTGGGATTACAGCCGACGGTATCGTGAACATCGCTGAGGCGGTATTTCTAAAGCAGTGGTTGGAGGACAACCTCGCGCATTTGAACGACCCGGTGATCAATCTGCTGTATTCACGTTTGGCGTGCATACTTCAGGACAATGCTCTAGACGTGGATGAGTCGCGAGAGCTGCTTGATATTCTGCGTAGTTTCTCTGGAGTGCGCATTGAGAGACCGAAAGATGGCGGTACTGCGGCCATTATTCCTACAGACCTTCCATTCAACTCACCGGTCCCCGATTTGGTTTGGGACGGTCGAATGTTCGTCTTTACCGGCGTCATGGCCTTTGGGCCGCGTAAGGATTGTCAGGCGCTGGTTGAAGAACGAGGCGGCCTGATTGGGGGCAGCATCAGTAAAAAGGTGCATTATCTGGTGGTTGGTAGCGTGGGTAATGAGCAGTGGCGCCATAGCACTTATGGAACGAAGATCATGAAGGCCGTCGAGCTGCGTGAGGCGGGAGCGTCGATTGCCATTGTGGGTGAGGATCATTGGCAGAAGATGCTATTTGGTTGAAGTTGTTCGTTGTTTTGGGAAACTCACCTCTGTGTTTTTGGTGTGTCGATCGTGTGCCTCCATCATATCGCTCTGATCGCGCGTGTCGCAGGGCGCCAATCGTAATTGGCGCGAACCACGACAATGTGGACCAGTCCGCAACCTAACTCCCCTCAATCAAAGCGCGCTCTTCCAGCCAGATTTCTTGAACAAACTGATCTGTAATCGCATAAATCCCATGCCCGCGTCGCATGATGATGTTCTCGGCAACCAGCGCAATCACCACCGGTTGAATCTCTTCGACGCGCACCTCTCGCCCTACCGATTTTGAATACTCCGCCGCTGCGTCGGTGGAGAAAATACCGCGAGCGTCGCCTTCCGTTGAGGCGATTTTGTTGAAGATGGCTTGGGCCAGGCTGCCCAGTTGTTCGACTTTTTCCAGCTCAATGCTCGCCGCTGCCGAGCGTAGTGTGCTGGCGATGACGGGCAGGAAAACATCGGGTTCGCCCTCTTGCTGCAATAGCTGGCGAAGGGCTTTGAGCATCTCTTCAGGTCTGTTTCCCAAGGTATCGAACGCATCGATGGCGACTTCGAGGGAAGGCAGCTTCTCCTTTTTCACTGTCATTGCGAGTCGGTTGAGCAGGAATTCAACGTAATCGCCTTTCAGCAACGGGTAGGCGGCTGACGTGGCGCCGGAGAAGGCGTGGTTGCGTTTGGCGGTCAATTCGCTGACCTGCGCCCTGTGGGAGCCGGTCCCGATGAACAGAAAATAGCCCGGTGTATGTGGGCGTGGGTTGATTGCGTCTCGAGCTGCTTTGAGCGCCAGCAATAACTGGTTGCCGTCATCGGAAGAAATGGCGTGATGCACTTCATCGATGATCAATACCAGATCTGTCTTCGCTTGATCCACGACTCCTGTGAGTGCTTGCGCCAGTGTCGGGCCGTGGGGGCTGCCAATGCTGTCGAGTTTGAAGCCGAACTTGAATCCTGCGGCGCCAATTTCGACATTGCTGACTCGTCTGAATGTTTCCAGTACCGAGGAGCCCGGCGTTTGCAGATCTTTCAGGGTTTTTTGGATGGCGTTGTGTAAGAGCGTGGCTGGCTTAGCGAGAGTATTGCTCCACAAGTCGACGTAAATTACCAAAGCACCGCGATCTTCCAGTGCCGGGACAAGATCGTTCCTCAGAAATGTGGTTTTGCCTGTACGGCGCGGGCTGGACAGGAATAGACCTGAGCGCAGACCTTCATCGAGTACGCTCGGACTCAAAAGCTGGTTTGCCATCGATTCAGCCAACTCAGAGCGCTGAAAGATGTTGCTCATTCAATGACCCCTGCTTGTGGGCAAGCCATAATTATTGGCTGTTCATAATTCATTATAAAAATTGAGATTTGAACCGTTTGCGCAGATGCGGCGTTTGCCATTTATGACGGAAACATGCCGAGCAGTAGAGCTTTAACTAAAGAAGGCTGGATCAGGTCGTATCAAGGCGAGATGTCGCCCAAAAATATGAACACCCCAGAAACAACAAAGCCCCTGCATTTCTGCAGGGGCCTCGTTTTGTATGGTGCCGGCACCAGGAGTCGAACCCGGGACCTACTGATTACAAGTCAGTTGCTCTACCAACTGAGCTATACCGGCGTGTGGGCGACGATTATAGCGATTGGGAAGATCCTGTAAACCCCTGAATTCAGACTATTTTTGCGTTGCCACAAATCAGGCCCTGCGCAGTACTTTTCTCAGCTTCTGCACGGCTCGAACCGTGCGGCTGTTTTGCAGCGCGTGCAGTTGGCTTTCAGCCTGTTCGGCGCGGTGCAGGGCTTCGGCGAGCTGTGTGGCGGTGTCGGGTACGGCGGGGCTAAGCGGATGCGCGAGGGCGTGGCCGTGGCAGAGCTGGAAGTTGTCGAGCGTGCAGGGTGGAATTTCGAACGCCGGTTTGAGGTTGAGGTGTTCGTCGGCGAGGAACCAGGTGTTGAGGCCGTCGAACATGACGGACTGATAGCCGGCGTCGGTGACCAAGTGTTCCCAGGTGTGATCGCGCAGCCATGGGGTTTCGATCAGGATGATCCAGGGGCGGAAGCGGTTGAAGTCCATGCCGCGCAGGACGGTTTCTTCGTGGCCTTCGACGTCGATCTTGAGAAAGTGGATGGGCCGGTCGGCGGCGTGTTGTTCGCAGATCGAGGTGAGGGTGCGGGCCTCGACCGTGAACTTGTGGACGTTCATGCCGAGGTCTTTGCGTTGTTGGGCAACGACGGGGTCGGCGGTGGACAGGCCGGTGTCTGGAATGCCATAGAAGGTTACGGCGCCGGGCTGGTCGCTGGCGATGCATTGCACGGTGGTGTCGCGCGGGCGCTGCAGGCAGAGCGCGTCGTAGTAATCCTGCATCGGTTCGACGTTGATGCCATGCCAGCCATGATCGTAGAAAGCCTTGGTGACCGAGTCGTGGCTCGGGTCGTTGGCGCCGACGTCGATGTAGAAACCGTGTTCGAACTGCTTGAGCGCGCGCCACAGGCGGACGTCTTCGAAGTTCTGTGCATAGGAGATGAACGTCACGGTCGCTTCCTGTCGGTCGATTTATTATTCAGGCATGTGCCGGCGAGGCGGTGAAGCTTTGTATAGCAAGGCTGGCGGATGCTCGCAATTATTCGCTTTGCATGCCCGAAATTCGGCGGTTATGCCGTTTTGATTGGCGGCTTATGCACAACGCGAAGCCTCGATTGTCTGCTTAGGCCGGTTTTCTAGCAGCCATTCTCATTTTGTATGCAAATCGCTGTTTTGCCGGTTTTTTATTTATGTGAACAAAAAATGACCAGGGCGGCAGAAGGGTCGAAACAGGCGGATATATTGGATCCACGCGAATTCCATCAACAGAGTTATCCACAGGTTGGCGGCCTGTTATCCGCGTTCGGCCAAGAGCAGCAGATTACGCGGCGTCAGCGGCGTTTCGCAGAATGTGCCGAGACGCACGACATAGCCGTGCTCGACCAAAAAAAGCGCTCGATCCAGATTCAGCCAAAGCTCCAGCGGTCGGCGGAAAAGCCCGCGCAGCAATTCCAGATTGCGAACTTCGGCCAGACGCTGCCAACCGGCGGCTTCCAGACTCTCCCAATCCATCGAGTCTACTGTGGATAAGTCTTTGAGGGCTGCGAGATCGCGGCAATAATCGGCGAACGGTTTATCCAGCCAAGCGCTCGGCAGTGACGGAATTGGCAAGTATTCGTCGACACCGCGCAGCTGCCTTTGCAGCAAGTCGAAGGCCAGGCGTTGCGCCATGGACGTGTCGCGCTGGCGTCGGACTCGTGCACCGGCGGTGACGGTTTCGCTCATCGGCAGGGCGAGATCTTCCAGCGATAACCCTAGGAAAGATCTCAGGCCGGAGGAGGACAATGCCTGATATTCGCTGTGAACGGTGCGGTTGTAGCAGCACGGCGCAATCGCCATCTGCTGGCACCCGGCCGCGCTGGCCAGTTGCATCAAGCGGACGTGCAGATCGCCGCAAGCGTGGAGCGCGACGGGGGTGTGGGCAGCGTTCAACACGGCGGAAGCGTCGGCCGCCAGCACGTCCTGTTCGATATGCAGAGCATGTAAATGGTGACGCTGACTCAGTGCCTGACCGCTGGCAACCAATGCTGGATCGTACTCAACACACGTCAGTTGCTGTCCTGCGTTGAGTAACCGCCGGCCCAGATGACCTTTGCCCGAACACCAGTCCAGCCAATGCGTCGGCTGAGATGAAAAAGCCAAGCGGCTGGCAAACGCCTCGATCTGTTGCCATTTGCGCCCCGGCACATCGACATTCAATCGATGGCCGGCGGTTTCCAGCGCATGCCCCGGCAGCGAACCGACCGCGCTTAATTCCGCCGATAACTTTGCCAATGAGGCGAACGGCTCAGGCGCATCGGCAAGGTCAGCAGGTTGGTTATGAGCGTTCTCTGCGTCGTCCACTGACCGCCCGCGTAGCCATGAAGCCAATTCGGGGTAGGACGCTTCCCAAGGAAGCGAAAGATGAGTGAACGGTCGAGGCTTCCACAACGCCTGATGCTCAACCAAAAAAGCATCCAGCGCACTGAAGCGGGCGAGTATGGCCTCGCCCGTCAGTACGTCGGAAGATTCAGCGGCCCTGGCAGGCATCGACGCGCAGCCAACGCTCCAGCAGCTTGAAGCCGCGCACCAGCACGTAGGCCATGACCAGATAGAACACGCCGGCGGCGAAGAAGATCTCCACCGGCAAATAGGTGCGGGCAATGATCGTGCGCGCCATGCCGGTCAGCTCGAGCAAGGTCACGGTGCTCGCCAGCGCGCTGGCCTTGAGCATCAGGATCACTTCGTTGCTGTAGGCCGGGAGGCCGATGCGCGCGGCTCGGGGCAGGACGATGTAGAACATCGCTTTGGGTCTGGACATGCCCAGGGCCCGCGCGGCTTCGATTTCGCCCGGTGGAATCGCCTGAATCGCGCCGCGCAGGATCTCGGCGATATACGCCGCGGTGTGCAGCGTCATGGTCACGGTTGCACACCAGAACGGATCGCGCAGGTAGGGCCACAACGCGCTTCCACGCACCGCGTCGAACTGTGCCAGGCCGTAATAAACCAGGAACAGCTGCACCAGCAGCGGCGTGCCACGGAAAAAGAAAATGTAGGCGTAAGGCAGCGACCGCACGTACCACCGCTTCGAAGAGCGGGCGATGCCCAGCGGAATGGCGAGCAGCAGGCCAGCGATTACCGCGATGGCGACCAGTTCCAGCGTCAGGGTCGCGCCCTGCGCCAGTTTCGGTAGCCATTTGATGATCACTTCCCAGTTCATTGGGCGCTCCTCGCAAAGCCGCGGGCGGCGCGTTTTTCCAGGAAGTGCATGCCGGTCATCGCCAGCACCGTCAGGCCCAGATACATGACGGCCGCGACCATATAAAAGGTGAACGGCTGTTTCGACACGGTCACGCCGATCTGCGCGTGACGCATGATTTCTTCCAGGCCGATCACGGAAACCAGCGCGGTGTCTTTCATCAGGATCATGAACAGATTGCCCAGACCGGGCAGGGCGATGCGCCACATCTGCGGCATGATCAGGCGGGTGAAGATCCGCCATTTCGACAGGCCCAGGGCCTGGCCGGCTTCACGATGGCCCTTGGGAATGGCGAGGATCGCGCCGCGAAACACTTCCGTGGCGTAGGCACCGAAGCACAGGCCCAGGGCGATCACGCCGGCGGCGAAGGCATTGAGTTGCAGGTCGGGGTTGCCGAAGTACTCGCCAAGGGCGCGCATCAGGTTGACCGTACCGAAGTAGATCAACAGCACCCAGAGCAATTCCGGAACGCCACGTACCAGCGTCGAATAAGTGCCGCCGAGCCATTGCAGCGGCTTGTACGGGGAAGTCTTGGCCAGGGCGCCAAGCAGGCCGAGCACCAGGCCCAGGCACAGGGCGGTGAGGGCCAGTTGGACGGTCATCAGCGCGCCGGCGGCAAGCGCCGGGCCGAATCCGTAGAGGTCGATAATCATGGATTTCTGTTCAAATTGCGGCAGGCAAAGTCGGGAGCCGGCGCCGCTTGGTCACGGCGCCAGTCCCACAGGTCAGATCAATAGATGCTGAACGGGAAGTACTTGTCGTTGATTTTCTTGTAGGTACCGTCAGCGACGATTTCCTTCAGCGCGGCGTTCAGCTTGTTGCGCAGTTCGTTGTCACCCTTGCGCACGGCGATGCCGATCTTGTCGCTTTCGACGACCGGGTCGCCCTTGAACTCGTAGTTCTTGCCAGCGTCGGTTTTCAGCCAGTCGTAGTTGGCGTACTTGTCGGCGAGGATCGCATCGACGCGACCGGAGGTCAGGTCGAGGTAGGCGTTTTCCTGGGTGTCGTAGAGGCTGACCGAGATGTCATCACCGTACGTATCCTCCAGCCAGATGCCGGCCAGCGTCGCGCGCTGGGTACCGATCTTCTTGCCTTTGAGCGAATCCTTGTCGGTTTTGAAGTCGACGTTTTTCGGTGCGATGAACTGCAGCTTGTTCGAGTAATACGGCTCGGTGAAGTCCACCGCGCCCTTGCGCTCGTCGGTGATCGACAGCGAGGAGATCAGGAAGTCGAACTTCTTCGCGTTCAGGGCCGGAATGATGCCGTCCCAGTCGGAAGTCACGACGGTGCACTCGACTTTCATCTTCGCGCACAGGGCGTCGCCGATTTCCTTGTCGAAGCCGACGACCTGGCCGCTGGCGTCTTTGTTGTTGAACGGCGGGTAGGCCGCTTCGATGCCCATCTTCAGTGTCTCAGCCATGGCACCGGCGCTGAACGCCAGGGTGACGGCGGCAGCCAGGAAGACCTTTTTGAAATTCTGCATGCATGTTGCTCCGTTAGCGGTTGCTGGACATGAATTGTTTGCAGCGCGCCGAAAGCGGGTTTTCGAACACCTGCTGTGGCGATCCTTGCTCTTCTATAAGGCCCTGATGAAGGAACACCACTTCGCTGGAAACCTGACGGGCGAAGCTCATCTCGTGGGTCACGAGCAGCATGGTGCGGCCTTCTTCGGCCAATGCGCGGATGACACTAAGTACTTCCTGAACCATTTCCGGGTCAAGCGCGGAGGTGGGCTCGTCGAACAGGATCACCTTCGGCTGCATCGCCAATGTGCGGGCGATGGCCGCGCGTTGCTGCTGACCGCCGGACAGTTGCGCCGGATAGGCGTGGCGCTTGTCGGCGATGCCGACCTTGGCCAGCAGCGCTTCGGCGACTTCGATGGCTTCGGCCTTGCTTTGGCCGAGTACGCGGCGCGGGGCTTCGATGACGTTGTCGAGCACGCTCATGTGCGGCCACAGATTAAAGTTTTGAAATACAAAACCAATCTCCGAACGCAGGCGATTGATCTGTTTGCCGTCGGCGGCAACCAGCTCGCCGTTCTTCGCGGCTTTGAGCTTGAGTTCTTCGCCGGCCACCAGAATCTGGCCCTGGTGCGGGTTTTCCAGCAGATTGATGCAGCGCAGGAAAGTGGACTTGCCGGAACCGGAGGAGCCGAGGATCGAGATCACGTCGCCATCGCGGGCGGTCAGCGATATGCCTTTGAGCACCTCAAGCTGTCCGTAGCGTTTGTGCAAGTTGCGGATTTCCAGCGCGGGCGTGG
>Ga0196970_1000529_pt1 | contig 42432 bp, 42 predicted proteins | sample S1v_513CmetaG_FD_148672 | JGI IMG/M metagenome (GOLD analysis project Ga0196970, IMG submission 148672) | Soil microbial communities from Anza Borrego desert, Southern California, United States - S1+v_5-13C | ecosystem: Environmental > Terrestrial > Soil > Desert | place: USA: California... | reverse complement strand
GCCCCGGGAATCCCGTGGCAAATTACGTCGTTGACCGCCACGCAAATGGAGCCGGGGAATCCGTGGTAACCTTTAAAGGAGGGAATCGCACCTTTGGCCCGGATCCATCCCTCTACAAGCGAATCCAGCTCAAGGGTAGTTACACCCGGTTGAACGTAGGCGCCCAGTTCGGCGTGGCATTCGGCCACAATCCGCCCTGCCTCGCGCAAAATGGCGATCTCACGGGGCGACTTGAGTTTGATCACCAGCGCGGCCCCCTTCCTGCTTACGCAGCTTGTAGTTATGGCGGTTCCGGCACCGGGTGGAGCAGAACTTATTCACCGGTGCGCGACTGTAGGGTTCAAACCAGTTTCCACACTCGACACAGGTACAGAGTTCCAGAGCGCCCTCCTCCAGTGCCTCCAGCAGGCTGACGAGCGCCTCAAAGTAAATCCGGCGTCCCTGGGCGCCCTCCTGCTCGCCGATGACAGCCCGCACCCGGTGCTTACGCAGCAAGTTGGCGCTCCCCGCCGTGTACAGGGGATCATCATCGGTAGCGACGATTTTCAGCTTCACCATGCTGCAGCGATCAATAATCAGGTTCAGTACCTGAATCTCGGCGGGGGTGCAGGTGGTGCCATCGCGTACGTGCTCAGCCAGGCGCGTCAGCAGCCGGTACATCTCCCCGGTGAGTGCATCGGCTGACTCTACCCGCTGCTTATGTACAAAGGTTGGCTCATTGAGCACGCCCAGAAAGAAACGCTCACGTGCCAGTCGCGGACACATATCAATCCCTCCAACGTGTCACGGATTCACCGTTGTAATCGGATTACTACACTCTATCCGATGATATGACAGATCACCACATCAGTCAACAGCAAATCCGTGGTCCAACCTTGCTTCTGTTGCCGAACGTTAACGCCGCCTTAACAAACGGTGTTTACGATTAACACAAGAGAAACACACGTGCCGCTGAGGAGGAACCGCTGTGGAACCGATGCTGATTATCGGAGCCGTCGTGGTACTGGCCCTGATTTTCGAGCTGACGAACGGCTGGAATGACGCTGCCAACGCGATCGCTACCATCGTATCTACCAGGGTGCTGAAACCCCGCACCGCTGTTCTGATGTCCGCTTCGTTCAACATCATCGGTGCCCTGCTTAGCACCAAGGTTGCCGCCACGGTTTCCGGTATGGTTAATGCGAAAATGATCAGCCCGTCCACCGTCGCTGCCGCTATGGTCTCCGGCGCACTCTGGAACGCCGCCATGACCCGCCTGGGTATGCCCATCTCTGCCAGTCACGCCCTGCTGGGCAGCATCGCCGGCGCCGCTGTGGCTTCCGCAGGCACCGGCGTCCTCAAGTGGGAAGCGATTATGAAGGCTGTCAACGGCCTCTGGTCGTCGCCCCTCATCGGTATGTTGATTGCAATCGCGATCGCTTTCCCGCTCCTGAAGATGGTCCCCAAAATTCGCCTGCAAGTGGCCAGTGTCATGATTGTCGCACTCGCCTACAGCTACAAGCCTTTCCTCGGTCTGGTCGCCTTCGTGGCGCTTGTGGCGTTCTATCTGTATATGCGCCGCACGCACAACCGTGATGAGAACGAGTACTGGAAGAAGTACCAGCTTGTCTCGACTGTCCTGATGTCGCTGGCACACGGCACCAACGATGCGCAGAAGGTCATGGGTGTTATCACGATGGCCCTCATCGCCGGCCAGTTCCTGCCGGAAGGCGCCGCTCCGCCCCTGTGGGTCATTCTCTCCTGCGCTACGACCATGGGCCTCGGCACCTATATGGGCGGCTGGGAAGTGATCAAGACCCTGGGCGAAAAGCTGACCGACCTGCGCCCGATTCACGGCTTTATCGCCGAAACGGCAGCAGCCACCGTCCTTTCCACCACGGCCCACCTGGGTATTCCCGTCTCCACGACCCACACCATCACGGGCTGCATCATGGGCGTTGGCGTCTCCAAGTACGAAGTCAACTGGGGTGTCGCCAGTAAGATTGGCATCGCCTGGGTCTTCACCATTCCGGCTACGTTTGCCGCTGCCTGGGGCCTGGGCTTCGCAATCAGCCACCTTGGCCTCTGGCCTGTCCTCGGTATCTGTGCTGTCGTGGTCGGCGTTGTGGAACTGGTGTCCTACCTGCGCAAGAAGCGTAACGCAGAGCCCAACGGCGAAGTGACTGCAGACTAACCTGAATAACTCACAGGCGGCGCCCGGTTGGGCGCCGCCTTTCTACATCTCCAGGGCCATCCACTCCGTGTAGAGTTGGTCCAGCCGTGCCTGCACCTGCTCACGCTCTGCCCACTTGGCCGCCAATCCGACCACATCCGCCGCTTCCTGTGCCGTCTCAAGGTCGACATTCAAGGCAGCCAGCAGCCTTTCCGCCTCCGCAATGGCCTGCTCCACCTGGGCCTTGGCACGCTTGTCGGCGTCTTTTCGCCGGTCAGGTACACCCCCCGGCCCCGAAGAAGCACCCCCTGACTTCCGGCCGCGCCGCTCCACCACATCCGATTCCGGGACCACCGGCCCCCTTGCCTGCCGGAGCTCGGACCGCTTCTCCCGGTAATCATCGTAGCTGCCCAGGTAGAACGAAAGCCGCCCATCCTCCAGCTCCCAAACCCGCCGGGCGATGCGGTTGATAAAATACCGGTCGTGCGAAATGGCCAGCACCGTGCCGGAGAACTCCTCCAGTGCCTCCTCAAGCGCCTCCCGGGAGTCGATGTCCAGGTGGTTTGTCGGTTCGTCGAGCAGCATCAAGTTCGGCTGCCGCTGCATCAGCAAGGCCAGCCGGAAGCGGGTCCACTCTCCGCCCGAGAGCCTGTTGAGCGGCTTGAAAACATCCTCGCCGAAAAACAGGTAGCGGGCAAGCCTGGCCCTGCCTTCACCCGTCTCAACGGCCGCCTCCTCGCAGAAAGCCTGCAGAACCGTTTTCTCCTCCTGCGGCTGGTCTTGCTGCGCCAGGTAGCCAATCTCCACGCGTGCACCCAGCTCGGCTGCCCCGGCGTCGGGCTCCACCTGTCCGAGCAGCAGCTTGAACAGCGTGCTCTTGCCCGTCCCGTTCTTGCCGATCAGGGCCACCTTATCGCCATAGGTTAGCGTCGCATCGATTCCGATGAGCAACGGGCGGTCACCGTATTGCTTGCTCAATCCGGTGAATCGCACGACCTCCCGGCCGGACCGGTCCTTCTCCTGCAGATCGAACTCAGCCGCCCGCCGTTCCACCGGACGTTTCACCCGTTCGATGCGGTCAAGGGCCTTTTGCATCGATGCGGCCCTCCGAAAGAACTTGTTGTTGGCGCCAATCCGGCCCCATTCCTGCAATTGCCGGATTGTCTCCTCCATTTTGCGGATCTGCTTTTGCTGCTCCTTGAACTCCGCAAACTGTTGGAGCAACCGCTGCTCTTTCTCTGCCACGTAGCCTGTGTAATTAGTCAGGTAAACCGTGGCCTCGCCGTCCTCCAGGTCGACCATTTTCGTCGCGACCCGATCAAGGAAGTACCGGTCGTGGGAGACGATCAAGCACGTGCCGGCATACTCGCCCAGGAACGTTTCAAGCCATTCCACACCGTCGGCATCCAAATGGTTCGTCGGCTCGTCGAGCAAAAGCAGCGTAGGCCGCTCAATCAGCAGCGATGCCAGGCCGACCTTGGTCTTTTCCCCGCCGGAAAGGGTGGCATAGGTGCGGCTGAACTGCTCCCGGGGAATGCCCAGGCCGTTTGTGACAGCCTGGATATTCGCGTCCATCTCGTAGCCACCATCGCGCTGAAACTGGTCCTGTAGAGCCGCATAGCGAGCCAGAAGCCCATCCATCGTACGCTGGTCGATTGAGGCGGCCCCCGCCGACATACGATGCTCCAGGTCCTGCATTTCCGCCCGACAGGCCATAACACTGCGGTAGCCTAGCGCCAGTACGTCGTAGACAGTCACGCCTTCGTGCTCCGCCGGCACCTGGGCTAGGTAACCGATTAGGGCCCGCTTCTGCACGGTCACCTGACCTTCGTCCGGCTTCTGCACGCCGGCCAGAATCTGCAGCAGCGTGGACTTGCCACAGCCGTTCCGACCGATCAGGCCAACCCGCTCGCCTTCTTCCACTTCAAACGTCACGTCCGCTAGTACGAGGTTGGCCCCGTAGAACTTCTTTATGTGTTGGCAGCTTAGTACCGTCATGCCGTTCGTCCTCCTGGTCTCGTTAAAAGAGGCGGTGCCCGCCCAAGCGGGTACCGCCTCTTGTTTGATTATAAACTACATCGGGCAGAATTTTTAGCCTCATGGTGTTACTCCTCATCATCCTCGTCTTCTTCTTCCCAGGCCGCCCACTCCCGCTCATCCTGAGCAGCACGCGCCTCCTGCTTCTCATGCCAAATCTGGGCAAAACGAATCATTTCACTGATGTCCAGTGGAACCTGCTTCTCTTCCGTCCGCTCGATCTCCGTTTCGTGGAAGTACCCCCACCACCGAAGCTGCTGCCGCTCTCGGCGGCCGACCATGTGAAATTGCGACCACTGACGGTGCATCTTGAGTGCTCGTGCCGTTTCCATGCTGCGGGTGCGCAACTGAAGAACACCCGGTTTTGCGGTGGCAGAGTGCAGCTCCAGCCGATGTCCCCGAACGTGGCACCAACGAACTGACTTGAAACACCGGTCGAGCAGTCCGGCCGGTACGACCGCCTGATAGTGATCGCCCACGCGCAATTGCAGTCCCAGTGCCTGCGCCACCTCGATGCTGGGGGTCTCAATCAGGCACTTCCCGAAGCGGCTCACCTCAGAGAGGATCACCCGGCGCCCGGATACCATCGCAAACCGCGTTGGGGTGCTGACGGGGTGATTCTCACGCCTGTTACTGGGGCCTTCGTGAAAATCAAACCGGGGTTTCCGGGACGGAAAAAACGCCGGATGGTAATGCGCCACCAACCTGAGGCTCCCGAGCGGAACCAGGACCGTTTCGTGGTTCTCCGTCCGGTCCAGGAGCACACTGTCCGCAAGCAGGTCCATTACCCTTCCCCGCTCACTGGTTTCTTTGCCCTCAAGAATTACCTCGACTTGAGATTTCAGCGCATACTTCAGTTCAGGTACGATCCATCCATACGTCTGCCGGTACTGCTCGCGCCAGTACCGGTAGGCCGAAGGGGCCTTGGGATTGCCAGTCCGCTGGTGCAGTTCGGCGATTCGCATCAGCCGTTCGCGGCGCTCACCGAGCGTCTCAAACGGCTGCTTATCTGTCTCACTCCACAAGTGGGCCGCGTGGTGTGAGTTGTAGACAACGGCATCATCCGAGGTCCCTGCGATTTGCACGTCCTCTCTATGGTGACAGTCAAGGTCAGGACAGACCAACATGGCCGCCCGCCCGTTCCGCAAATGCAGGTGGTTATAGCCAACAACCCAACGCCCCCTGCGCTCGGCTGCCAGAAGCAGCGGTAATCCGCAGGCGGGGCAGGCGATCATGCCGGCACCATCTCCCTCACCTAAAAAGAGACGCATGACAGTGATCGCCTCCCTGCATTGGTCATTATTGGTATATTCTAGCTGTTGCGTGGATGTCCTGCCCCATCCCCGCCAGCACCCCAACATTATGGGATAGAGTCGGGGGCGACAGCGGTGCTACCTTCTAGAACAGAGAGCGGCGGGACCGACCAACAGGGCCGGCTCCACCGCACATAGACAAGGAGGGTACCGACTATGAGCGCCCTGAACATCAAACAACTGATCCGCAAAGAGGACGGCCCCTGGGTTGCCATGATGGGCAGCGTCCGCACCATTCGCATTTCGGGGGAGGTTACCGGTGGGGCGTTGTCACTCAACGAGCAGATCATCGCGCCCCTGCCGGCCCTGGGCTCCCCCCTGCACATGCACGAGCGGGAAGACGAGACCTTCTACATTCTCGAGGGTTCACTGGTCTTTCAGGTGGAAGATCAGTTGGTCGAAGCGAAAGCCGGTGACACGGTCTGGGCGCCCCGGGGGCAGCGCCATGCGTTTTGGAATCCCGGCCCCGCACCAGCGCGTATTCTGACCCTGGTCACCCCCGCCGGCTTCGAGCAGTTCTTCGAGGAACTGGCCACACCTGTTGAGTCGCCCGAGAAGGCGCCTCCCCCCAGCAAGCCTGACCCGGAGCGCATGACGACGCTGGCCCGCAAGTACGGCCTGACGCTCTATCCCCGCGACATGCTGAAGGTCTGATGAAAGAGCAGGGCCATCAACTCGCGGCGGCTCGTCACGTTCAGTTTCGCGAAGATATGCTTCAGGTGATCCTGCACGGTGTAGTTGGTCACGTAAAGCTGACTGGCAATCTCTTTGGTTGACAGGCCTGCCGCCACCATTTCAACCATGGTGCGCTCCCGGGGCGTAAGGTTATAGGTGGCCACAAGCCGCGGGAACCGTTCCTGCGACCGGGCCGGCGCGACTACCAGCACAACTGCCACGTCTGGCAGGCTGCCCGGGCCCGGTTCCAGGGCCGTGACTGTCCACCAGCGGTGCCGACGGTCGAGCACCGTCAGACTCGGTTCCAGCCTGTGAGCGGCGCCACCGGGCCGGGCCTGGTTGGCCCGGAGCAACGCCACCACACTCCCAAGTTGCGGCGGAAGAGTACCCCGTCCTTCGCCTTCGCGAAAGGCGGACAGCACCTCTTCCGCTTGATTGCTTTGGAATAGCAGGCGATTCTCCTGGTCCAGGAGCAGGGTGACGGTACTGCCTGCTTCATCCATGTCCAAGCCAGCCCGAATCGTGGCCGTGCGGAGTGCCTCACCCACATGGGGTGCCGCCAGCGCGAGAAACTGCTGCTCAGTCTCGGTAAAATCGCGGCTGTCGGACCCCCGCAGCACGCACAGGGCGCCCCAGAGATACCCGCCAACACCAAGACAGGTACGCACCTCATGCTTGAAACCGGCTGGGCGGTACAGTTCACGGTAACGAGGCTCATTGTCCAACTGGCCCTTCGTATAGGCCGACAGTAACGAAACGCCCTCACCGCTTGCTTTCATGTCCAGAAAGCTCCGGGCCTCGTTCTGCAAGTAGATTTTCCCGAAAAAGAGTTCCGGCGCCCCCGCGGGGAAGCCCTGCACATAGGCGTCCGTGCCCAGGAACGTTACGGGGTCGGTGTGCATCAGCGCGATGGCGTCAATATCCAGAGCGGCACGCAGGTGCTCGGTCACCGCCTGGTTCACTCGTGCCAACGTAGGGGCGGACTGCCGCAGGCGCTTTAGCTCCTCGTAGTGGTATGTCAGCCGCTTTGAGAATCTGGCCACCGGCTCACCTCCCCTGCGTTCATAACCAGACTATTATACTGTAAATGTTCATACGCAGACTAGTATGACAAATGAGCACAGGGTCTCGGACCTCATCATGAAAGGGGTCCGGGAGGCGATGGCGAAACTAACCGTACTCGCCAAAGGAAAGGGCTGGACCTCCTATGAGCCTGTCAAAGAAGTTGATGATGAAGCCAGACATGCGGGTCGGGGTGCTGAATGCGCCTGAGGATTACCTGGACTTACTTGGTGAACTCCCGCCCGGAGCGACACTGGTGACCAACCCCGAACCCGGCTCACTCGACCTGATTCTTCTCTTCGCCAAGAGCCTCGCCGAACTGGAGTTGCTCGCTCAGCAGGCCATTTCGCTGGTCAAGTACGATGGCCTCTTCTGGATTGCCTACCCCAAGAAGTCCAGCAAGATCAAGACCGATATCGACCGCGACACCGGCTGGGCCAAAATGAGCACGATTGGTTACGCAGGGGTGGCCATGGTCTCCATGAACGACATTTGGTCTGCGATGCGCTACCGCCCCGCCGAGCGGGTTGGGAAGTAACCGCCGGGCCCCCTCCCCAGCGTTCACCGCTGCGAAGGGGGCCCGGTTTCATCCTCTACGCCTCCTGGGCCTGCGCTGTAAAGTGCTTCCACACCGTGGTCAGGAACGGAAGCCATGCGATCACAATGAACCCATAGCCGAGCAAGGTCAGCCATCGGGTCGGCCCGGGCTGATCGAAGATGGCCGGCCCCCAGACCAGGGCCACCCCCAAGTTCAGCGCAACCACCGAGACCCAGGACCCGTCCCGGGAATCGTCGTCACCGCCGCCAGTGAAGAGCGCGGAGTCTGACCGCCACGGACGGGTGCGTATGAGGCGTGGGAACGCCCCCATGATCATTCCCAGAACCCAGCCGTTCACCAGGCCCTGCGTTGCAGCCGCCTCAATGGCCGGGCCGTTCACCGTGGAAGGCGCCAGCACAATAAACGGTGCAAAGAACGCGGGCACAATCATCCACAAATACGAGACCAGCATCTGCACTGCCGCCGGCGGAACCCGGCCGGCGCTTCTGAGCGTGCAGACCATGTTGGCAAGCAGTGAGAGCGTCCCAACGAAGTAGACTAGAAGGCCACCAACTGTCATGACGTGTACGTTAACCCAGGGGCCAGTCACCAGGCCCAGTGCGCCAAGGTTGAGCAGCCAGTAGGTCCGACTGATCCATCCCGGCTTGGCCATAGGCGCCTGGACCACGGCAGGGAAGAGGTCAAAGAGCATTCCGGCCACGACCAGGGCGAGAAACCCCCAACGTTCGCATGAACATGCGCTTCGAGGGTGCCGACCCGACCGCCGGGTGACCACCAGTTGAACTGCATGCTCACGGCCATGGTAATGCCCGTCAGCAGGTAGAGCGGTGCCGTAAGAAAGAAGCGGGCGCTGGTCCGCAGCTGGCGCCCGGACTCTGTCCACATGCGCAGCAGTCCTGCCAGCAGACGCCACACCGCCGCGAATACCAGCGTTGCGCCAATGGAGGCCGTCCAGGGGTCAATGCCCAGAATGCCAACGACAATCAAGATGAACCCGCCGTTTAGCAAGCCCCACTGGAGCCAGGTCTCCCGTAGGTTCCGTCCGGGCACGTTGAGCTTCCGTGCGAAAATCCCGGGCAGGTGTCCGAATATCACCTGCGTGATGGTTCCGATCGTCAACACATGGACTCGTATCCAATTAAGATTGGATGGCCCAAACATCTCCGGGAGCACACCCAGTCCTTTGAGCGCCGTAAGGTATACCCCCACTGTCACAAAGAGAACCGCCATCAACGTAAAGAGACGCGATCCGCCCACGAAACATCCCCTCCTATGCGTTAAAAAACGAACGGCCGTTTTCTTTAGGGAACAAGAGACCAACTCATGGCCGCCGCAAAGCCATTTCCAAGTTGGTCACAAAGGTGGCAAACATGTCGTTCGCATCGGCCCGGTTCCCGAAGGCAAGCGCGTGGAGGCGAATACCATCGCCGGCAGCCAAAATCAGTGCAGCGACGGCTTCCACCGACACCGGCCGAAAGGCCTGCCGCTCTACGCCCTGCCTGATCACTTCGCAGAAGAGGCTGTGCATGCGATCCATCCGGGTCTGAAGGACCGGTGCCAACTCTGGATTGGACATGCTGGACGGAACGAAATCCATCAGATACAGGCGGATGAAGGTCGACTGCTGAGCATCGGTGAAATCGGCCATGTACAACTCCACAAGCCGACGCAGCTTACTCCAGGAATCAACGTCCACCTCAACGGCGCTGCGATAGCGGCGCAAATCCGCCTCCACGTTGTGCTCCATCAGCGCTACGTAGATATCGAGCTTGCTCTTGAAGTAGCTGTAAACAGCCCCGGCGCTCAGTTCCGCCTCGGCGAAGATCTCCTGCATGGTGGTAGCCTGGTAGCCCTTGCGGCCAAAACAGCGCCCCGCAGCCTCTATGATCTGCTCCATCCGGTTCTCTTTGTGGGCATCGTTGACTTTTGGCATATGCACCTCGAAAAAAGAACGCTCGTTTTTTATATCATAACCGACCTGCTGGCGTCAGTCCAGTAGTTTCGGCCGCTGCCTAGACCTTCAGCGAGCCGCGGAATCCCCTGGCGGCATAATACGAGGGCGCACCGTTGTGGTACACGAAAACCGTGTTATAACGGCAATCCCCGAAGAGGGCGCCTCCGAGTTTCCTGATCGCAGCGGGTGTTTTCACCCAACTGGACGTCGTCGTATCAAAACGCCCAAGATTCTGCAACGCCCGATATTCTTCTTCCGATAGGATTTCAATGCCCATGGCTTCCGCCATATCCAGCGCGTTATTTTCTGGCCGATGTTCTTTCCTTGATTCCTGGCCTTCACGGTCGTAGCAGACACTTCGGCGACCTCCGGGGCTCTGGGCTGAACAATCATAGAAAATGTATGCGCCGGTCTCTTCGTCATAGCCAACAACATCCGGTTCGCCGCCGGTCCTTTCCATCTCACTGAGTGACCACAGTTTGTGGGAATGGGCCTCCAACCTTGCTTGGACTGCCGCCCAATCAAGACCCTTATGGCGGCTCATGTTTTTCTCAAAACGTGCTTTCAATGTGCGGAGGAGTCCTTCGTGCTGTTCTTGTGATAGCTCCCTTTTATCGCCGTTGGGGTTGCTCATACTCGATGCCTCCTCATGGTGATGGATCAATGTTGATGCCGCGTGCCGGCCAACTGTTCAGGACCTTTATATCCCGGGGGAAGTGCGATGCCGAAGCGTTGACAGAGTGCCTGTACATCTTGAAAGTCCTTCTGTCTAAGCGGATAGCCTGTATGGAACTTCACAAGCCACTCAGGCGATATGCATTTCACGGGATGGCCGTTGATCAGTCCGCGACCGGTTAGCGAATCGAACGGGTAAGCAACTCCGTAGACATGATTGATCGGATTTTGGCCACGTCCTTATGCTCTACGTTTCCGGTGCTTCGCATTGCCTGTACCTCCTTGGGCCGCGCACCTTCGAACCGCCTGCTCAGCGTGCCGCCTACCTATGAGATCCCGCTCACCACGGCATGGCAATCGGCGAAATGTTGACGTGTTATTGAAAATTTTACGTCACCGTGTGATAATGAGTATCACTCAATGATGGCCGCGTGTCTATGCAGGCTACCCGGCCCTTTACCTAACTATATGCTGGAATCCCGGTCTGTCTCTCATCGCCCTCCGTCCGAACCATCATGTGTCGGGATCAGTCTTGCCACGCAGCTCCCGGGCATGACTCGGAATGACTGTTTAGGTAGTCGTCTGAAGGTATCTTCTTAAAAGTACAGCCGTATGAGGGAGGGGCTCTATGATCCGCGCCGGCTTTGTGATCGAAAACCCTATGACCAAATCCCGTACGATGGTTGTCGAGAGTGATCGTGAGACCGAAGGGAGGGGGTGGCTGCTAGAGGTGACCTGTATCCCCAATGCCCGGCCCGATATTGCCGAACATGTGCACCTAACTTGGACCGAGACGTTTGAAATTCTTAAAGGCACTGCCCACTACAGTGTCAACGGAATACAGAGAATGGCGCAGGCGGGCGATACCTTTACCGTCCTGCCAGGACAACTCCATGTCCACCCCTGGAACGCTGGTGATAGCGAATTGGTGTACCGCCAAAGAAATGAGTTTGGACGCTCGACCCCCGAGGCCGTTCAAGACGTTCTGGGGGTATTTGCCACGATTGCGGGACTGGCACGTGAGGGTAGAGTCGACAAGCGCGGTCTTCCCAAGAACCCCCTGCAACTGGCCGCGACGATACGGACACTCAGCAAGCACGGGGGGTATGATGCTAGTATTCCCATGGGTGTGCAAAAGTTGGTGGCAGGAACGCTGGGGCGATTAGCTGAAGGGCTGGGCTACCAGGGAGTCTATCCACAGTACGTTCAGCCCAAGTAGCAGAAGGTTTCATACACCATGAATCACCACTAGCCCTGCACGTGACTGTGGGCCCAAAAACAAAGACAATCGCATAACAATGGGCCTGTAATCGTTGTATGGCAAGGGTTACAAGCCCTTTCGCCTTTACTTATGGTACGGTTCGCCTCGGTTGATCTTGAAGCCCCGGTAAACCTGCTCCAGCAGGATGAGCGGCACCATTTGATGCAAAAAGGTCATGCGACCAAGCGACAGCTTGAAATCCGCCCGCTTGAGCACCAGGGGCGCCAGCCCCAGCGACCCGCCGATTACAAATGCCACGTTAGGCTGGCCGCGGAGCGAGCGCTCCGCCAGGAAAGCCGCCAGTTCCTCGGACGACAGCGTCTGTCCGCGGAGGTCAAGCGCCACGACATACTGGCCCTGATCAAGCTGAGCCAGAATCCGCTCACCTTCCCGGGCCTTTACCTGCTCTTCCTGTGCGGCTGAAGCACCGTCCGGAGTAGGCTCGTCCTGCAGGTAGATGATTTCCACCTTGGCGTAGGGTCCCAGCCGTTTCAAGTACTCTTCAATGCCGGCCAGCAGATACTTCTCCTTGACCCGGCCAACCAAAATGACCTTAATGCGCAACCCGAGTCCTCCTTAACAGATGCGAAAAGGGCGGTGCCATGTGGCACCGCCCATAAGTTTTCCCTATCCTACCGCCGTTCCCTGCCGGTCGTGGACCCGAATGTCCGCACCAAGACCGAGAAGTTTCTGTTCCAGGTGCTCATAACCCCGTTCGACATGCTCAAGGCCATAAACGGTGGTCTCACCCACGGCGCCCAATCCTGCAAGAATAAGTGCTGCGCCAGCCCGGATGTCTGTGGCTTCAACCGGGGCGCCATACAGAGACTCAACGCCCTCTACGATGGCCGTGCGGCCTTCCACACGCATGCGGGCGCCCATGCGGGCCAGTTCGGACGCAAACCGGAACCGGTCGTCGTACAGGGTCTCGGTAACATAGCTGGTTCCCGAGGCGCAGGTGAGCAGTGCGGTCATTTGGCTCTGCGCATCGGTGGGGAAGCCCGGGTATGGGTGGGTCTTAATCGTAATGGCCCGGGGGCGGTCATGGGCAATGACCCGAACGGAGTCGCTGCCTTCCAGTACTTCGGCGCCGGCTTCGCGAAGCTTCGCGATAATGGGCGTAACGTGGTTGGGAATGACGTTTTCCACCACCACATCGCCCTGGGTGGCCAGGGCGGCCATCATCCAGGTGCCGGCCTCGATATCGTCGGAGATGACCGAGTGGGTGGGACCCACCAGCCGGTCAACGCCTTCTATGCGAATTGCGTCGGTTCCGGCGCCCACCACGCGGCCGCCGGCGGCGTTAATGAAGTTGGCCACATCGACCACGTGTGGTTCACGGGCACAGTTCTGAAGGACCGTAGTGCCCTTGGCAAGCGAGGCCGCCAAAATGAGCTGAATGGTGGCACCCACGCTGACGACGTCCAGATATATGGTGGCGCCGCGTAGGCGGTCGGCTCGGGCCCGCATGATGCCCCGGTCAATCCAGACCTCGGCACCCAAAGCAGACAGCCCTTTGAAATGCTGATCAACAGGGCGCTGGCCGATTTTGTCGCCACCGGGCAGCGGAATGTCTGCCTGTCCGAAGCGGGCCAGCAGCACCCCGAGCAAATAGTAAGAAGCACGCATGGCCGTAGCCAAGTGGTAGGAGACTTCGCGGGGCGCCAGTGCGCCCGTGTGAACGGTCATACGCCCGTGAACCGGGTCCCAGTCGGCCCGGGCCCCCAGCGACTGCAGAATCTCCCGGTACGTGGCCACGTCATGAATGCGTGGTACGTTCTCCAGGCGGCTGGAACCATCGGCCAAAAGGGTGGCTGCAATCAGGGGGAGTGCGGAATTCTTCCGCCCGCCGACGCGAACAGTACCCTGCAGCCGGCGTTCCCCTCGGATCGTAAGCTTAGCCAACCGACTTTCCTCCTCACGCCAGTGGCGCGTATTCGCTGGCAGCGAATGAATTCGAATGAAGGAATCCCTGGTATTAGTTCAATAAGATGGGAGGTGTTTCCTGCTGTGTCAATCAAGATTCCCATTCGCCGTTGAGTGCGTTGATGTAGTAGGTCTCGCCACCATCGAGCGTAATGCGCCAAACCGGAACCGTGTCCCAACCGTGCACGTCGTCGGACTGTGCAAGGGACAGCGTCCGCCCGGCGTAGTAGCCAAGCTGAATCTCTGTGACCGTACGGACCCTGGCACTGGCCAGCCGTCCGGCCAGGCGCAGAAGCGCCTCACGGGCAGGGCGAACCTGTTTGGGGGCAGACTCGGCATATTCCCGGGGTTCTACCCAGAAGCGGCTCACCTTTTCGACCCCGCGGGGCGACATCTCCACTCGCACGTATCCGGAAAAAACAGGGATCCCATCAAATAGCGGGCAGAATTCAACCGTAACCGTTCCCGTGTTCCGGTTTTCGGTCACGCTGGCGACTCGGGCATCCGCCGGCAAAAGCGCCATGAGACGCAGGTATTCTTCAGCAACGCGAATGACATGCTCCCGATTGTCCAGCTTCATCTCATGTGCTGCCGTACCCGTTGCCCGGGGGAAATAACTCACAGCCTTCGTCTGCGGATCGATTGTGGGACGCAGACTCTCCACCAGCGCCATGTCGTCGTGAGCGTCGTTTCTGCGCGTGATAGCATTGATTTCGAAAGCCCACTGCAGGAAATCGGGGGTAGGCGGAGACTCAACGCGCAGAAATCGCATGGGAGCAGGCGTGCGCGGTAACGAGAGGGTGACTGGCACCACCAACTTACGGTTGGCCAGGGTCTCACGGAACTCTTCGTAGGTCTGGTCCTGCGGTTCTTCCGAAAGATAGGGAAGCATGGCTGTCGGACCCCAAATGGAGTAGGCGAGAATCAGATTGACGACCAGAAATGCCGTCAGCAGGTATGCACGTGCCCTGGCCCAATCCACTTCTCCCCCACCTCCGTGAGACGCAGCAGCGCTCCGCCGTTAAATGCCAGCAACGAACGGGTCCATTTCGCCGAGCTGTGACGCCGGCCAGTAGATTCGTTTCTCGCCAACCTGCGTAATCCAAACAGGAATCAGCTTCCATGTGGTCAGCTTGTCGGGCTGCCAAATCAGGTAGCCCAAGTACATCTCCCGTACTTCGCCCTCCAACAGGAAGAGCGTAGGATACCGTTCGGCAGCAGCTGCAAGCACTTTTTCGGCCGGTTGAATCGGGATGAGACTGTCCGTAAAGAGCGGCGTAAACTCCGGGTCTCTGCGGTATTGCAGAACGGTCGTGGTCTGGTCCAGGTTGGTCAGTTCCAGCACCAGGGCGCCGTCGCCGGGTTCCGGGCTGGCCGTCTCCACCGGGTATCCGTTTCCATAGAGCCGCAGGTCGTACACCAATAATGCACGGCCGGCCTGTTGCTGAAAATACCCGCCAAGCGCAAGGTCCTGCGACCAACCTCCGTGCGCCGGCACCCACGCCTTGGCCGCTTCGCGTGCCCGGAGCAGGTCCGGCGGCACGCCAACGGGCGGGGCCGTGACATACTCGATTTGTCCGTTTTGCTTCAGGCGGAGCCACCGTGGTCCATCGGTAAAGCTGTTGGCATCGCGCTCTTCGATGTGGCGGACAACCGATAGGTCGGGGAAATAGCGCGCCTGCTCCACAGTCGCATCGGGTTGCCTGGCCGTGACAGCGCCTACAGGCATTTCAACGATATCGGGCACGGACAGGCCCGGAGTCAGTTTGACCGCCAGATCCTTTGCTTCCAGCGGGCGATAGGTGCGGTAAAGGCCAGGGTCCAGGGCGCCAACGAGACCGGTCAGCAGGTGCTGGTCTGTGGCAGACAGCGGTCCGACACGGTAGACGCCGCCGTTGGCGCCCGAGAGGTGCAGCATGGGCGTCTTGGAGAGGGTTACGGTGACTCGGTCCACTTTCAGGCTGGCGTTCGGTAACCCACCCGGGTCCCAGGCCCACTCCTGCGCCCACTGATTGAGCATGAGCGGGACAGGCAGAACGGCCGTAATCGACTCCACGGGCCCTTCGTCTTCGCCATCCGGGGGCAGTTGGCTATAGAGCGGCTCGAGGCCCTTCAGGACCCCCTTCAGGCCGTTCCAGACGGTCCCGTAGCCAGGTGACCCGGTAACAAGCAGCGCCACCTGCCCCTCCTTGTTCTGTACATAGATTCGTTCCGGCCGGTGGACGTCCGGCTCTCCGCCGGACTGTGGCGGCGGCGAACTCTGGACATGGGCCTCCCGCGTCCGCCATGGGCCGCCGGTGTGGGACGGAAACCAAACCTGGTAGGAGAGCACAAAGCTGAGGATCACCAGAACGGCCAAGACACTGTTCAGTGCAAACTCCTTGATCCGTTGCATTAGTTCCACCCCGCCTCCGCAAGCTGAGCAGCCGGCAGGGTAAAGACCACTTCCGTCCCCTTGCCGAGTTCGGAATCGATCGAAATGGCGCCGCCGGAAAGCTCCACGATTTGGCGGGCAATCGCCAGCCCCAGTCCTGTGCCTCCAAGCATGCGCGATCTTGCCTTATCCACACGATAGAAGCGTTCGAAAATGCGGGGCAGGTCCTCCGCCGGAATGCCAATGCCGGTGTCGCGAACGGCGATTCGTACCATGGCACCGTCGGCCCTGGTCTCCATGGTGATCTGTCCGCCCTGTGGGGTAAACTCAACGGCGTTGGCCACAAGATTGAGCAGCACCTGCTGCAGTTTGTCACGGTCGATCATGGCCAGGGGCGTTCCGGGGGCATAGACCCGGTTGATCACCAGGTCCTTCCGTTCGATCTGCACAGCCAGCCGCGCTACACATTCGTCAATCAGCGGGGGGATTTCGTGTGCACGGATATCCCAGTGCGCCGAACCCTGGTCCAACTGCGACAAGTGGAGCAGGTCTTTGACCAGCCGCGCCATCCGGTCTGTCTCATGATCGACCACCCGCAGGAAGCGGGCGCGCAGGTCCGGTTCATCTGCCGCGCCGTCAAGCAAGGTTTCAACATAGCTCTTGACGGTCGTCAGCGGCGTCTTCAGTTCATGCGACACGTTGGCCACGAACTCACGCCGCAGCGCCTCCAGCTTCTCCAGTTCTGTGATGTCGTGGAAGACCACCACCATGCCGGCCACGTGCTGGCGCTCGCCAAAGAGCGGCGTAATGTAAGCGAGCAGGTAGAGACCGCCGAAGCGGAACTCGTAGGTGACGGATCGGGTCTCTTCCAGCGCCCGGTTCAGGGCATTCTCCAGCCCCAAGTCCGGCCAGACGTCGGCCGGCTGGCGGCCCAGCACCTCCGGTTCGGTGGTCCGGAACATCCGCTCGGCCGCCGGGTTGAGCTTAATAATCCGCCCCGTCTCATCCAGGGCCAGCAGGCCATCTGCCATATGGGTCAGGATCGCTTCAACCTTATGCTTTTCGCCCTGAATCTCATCGAGCGTCGATTTCAGGCGTCGGGTCATGCGGTTGAACATGTCGCCCAGCTGGCCGATTTCATCGGTGCTGCGCACGGCGATGGTCTGATCGAAGTTGCCGCCGGCCATTTCAGCCGCCTTGCGGGTTACCTCGCGAATCGGCCCGGTGATTGTCCGTGCCAGCACGATGCCAAGCGTCGCTGTGGACCCCAGTGCAATGGCCCAGGCCATCAGAAGCGTGTCGCGCACCTGGCTCAGGCGGGAGTATGCATCGGCCAAAGAAGCCCGCAGGTAGACAACCCCGACCACCTGGCCGCGATACTCAATAGGCAGCGCTTCGGCGACAATACGCTCGCCGTTTTCATTTTCGCCGACGCTCTGCACGCGCTGCGGGGCGACGAGTGCCGGCGTAATGTCATCGTTGGAGTACTTCTTGCCCACCAGGTCCAGGTGATCGGGCTGCTGGGCCGTGGCCCCAATTACTGTGCCATTGCCGTCCAGCACAATTACGTCGCCGGGGAGGTTGGGCACAATCAAACCGATTCTGCTCGCTTCCAGTTTTCCGTCTACGACAAAACTGGAGAACTGACCTTCCAGCAGGAGAGCCTGCTGGTGCAGCGCTGCCTGCTCTTTGGCCACGTAAGAGCGCTCGAGCTGCTTTAACAAGTAGACCATGCTCAATTGCATGGCCACCAGTACGAGCAGCAGGTATACAATAATCAGCTTGCTTTGGATGCTGCGAAACACAGGGCAACCCTCACTTCCCGGCCCAACTAGAACCGCTGGAAGTAATAACCGATCCCGCGCTTCGTCTTAATCAGCTCCGGCTGCGCGGGATTCTCCTCGATCTTTTCGCGAAGCCGCCGGACCGTGACGTCCACAGTTCGGACATCGCCGAAGTAATCGTATCCCCATACTTCCTGGAGCAGCGCTTCACGGGCGAAAACCTGTCCGGCATGGGCAACCAGATGCCGCAGCAGCTCGAACTCCCGCGGCGTCAGCTCCATGACCATGTCGCCCTTTGTGACATCGTAACTGGTCAGGTTCAGGGTTAGCGGACCGCCCCGGAGCAGCTGGTCCGCCTGGTGTTCCGCAGGAGGCTCAGCCACGGGCCGCAGGCGCCGGAGAATGGCCCGCACCCGGGCCACGAGTTCCCGCGGGCTGAAAGGCTTGACCACATAGTCATCCGCGCCGAGCTCAAGGCCCAACACCTTGTCTACCTCGGCCTCCTTCGCCGACAGCATCAAGATGGGCACAGAAGAATGGAGGCGAATATCCTTACATACGGAGAAACCATCTAGCTTCGGCAGCATAATGTCCAAAATGACAAGGTTAAAAGCGGACTGCCGTGCCTTATGAACAGCCTCTTCCCCATCGTAGGCGACATCTACTTCGAAACCCTCGCGTTCCAAATTGAACTTGAGGATATCGGCAATCGGCCGTTCATCGTCGACTACGAGAATTCGGTCCGCCATGGAAGTGCCTCCTTATTCGCAATACCAAGGCCCAATTTCGACCAGCGAACCGTTCGTTCCTTCAACGGATCATCCTGCGGCCTCAAGATCCTCAAGGTGCTCGTCCACCCACTCCAGCCAGGTATGGTATAGGGCCCGCGTGGTCGCACCCGTTATCTTGCTGATGGCTGCATCAAACTTAACGCCATCGCCAAGCAGCGCAACGAGATCGGCCAGCGCTTCTTCACCGTAGGTACGTGCGAGGTAATCCACAAGCAGAAAGGACTGACGGTAGACCAGGGCCTGGTTCGTCAGGGTGTCAAACTGCTCCGTCATTTCCTCGAGCGAATAGAGGTCCTGGTCGAGCGAGCTGCCGGACTCGATCCACAGGTAGCCTGTGAGCTTGTACTCCACACGCTGGGCCAGCCCCTCGGTAAACCACCGCGGGTAATTGCCGTTGGTCCGGTAGTCCAGCATGTAGTGGGTCAGTTCATGGGCAATGGGGTTCAGTTTGTCAAACACCGTCCGCTTGTCCCGCTCGCGTTCTTCACGAATCCACACGTTCGGGGACAAGAGGCGGACCGTGCCAGACCAATAAACGCCCATGGCGCTTTCGCCGTTACCCCAGCCAAAGGCCTGACGCAGTTCGTCGCGGCTGGGATAGATGATCACCGGAATCCGCCCGGCGGGTGTGTAGCCAATTTGCTGCGTGACAGGCTGGTACACATGCTCAGTGGTCTCCAGCACCCAACCGGCAACGGTCTTGTCTTTCTCTGTAAAGTAAACGTCCACATGCGCTCCACTGATCTTGTCATAACCCTGCAGGGCAGTCAGCACGTTGGAGCGGCCACGGTCGCGGTACAGACTGTAAACGGCGGCTCTGGGCTGAGGCAGGACAAACCAGAGGATGACAGGCAACAGAATAAACGGGATGGACACGATGAGCCAACGACCGAGCGCATTCATCTTCATTTCTTCCCCCAGCGTTTGCGATGTTCATTTCTATGCGCCTGTCCCTTCGAGTATAAGTTCAGGTTACATAATGCGGCCATCCACAATAGGTGGGCGCGTTCCCAGGGAGATGGCAGCGCACAAAAAAAGACCCATCCGATTGCGGATGGGTCTTGGCGGTCGGTGCGGTTATTCGAGTTCCCGGAGTTGGGCGCTCAGGTCATCAAAGGAGCCGCGGTCGCCCTTTGCGAGGGCTTCATCGATACGGGCCAGCAGTGTTTGGCGCCGGGTGACTTTGTCCACCTCGTCGGTGAAGAGTTCGTCGTGCCAGCGGGACAGGGTGTCCAGAAACTCCTGCCGTTCTGCGGACCAGGCTGGTGGCGTGGTGGACAGGCACAGGCAGATGGAATCGGGCACCGATCGCATGAGTTCAACAACCGCCTGCGACGTTTTGTGGAAATAGCGGTCACCCCGGCGATAGAAGAAGGGCCAAGTCCCTGAGCCTTTGGCGGAGATCAGAATCGCGTCCGGGCAGTCCGTCAGGTCGGCGACGAGTTCGAGGCGCCTGAGAATGTCCTCCTTGGCCAGGAGGAACTGAAGAAAGCCGCGGGCCTCCGGAAGCTTGGGCTGGTGGTGATCCAGGAATGCGCGAATCGCATCGGCCTTGCTTCGGGCTTCTTTCGGTTTCTCCATCCTGCGCCCTCCTTCGGAAGCAGAGTGCAAACGAGTTTCATTTCGTTTAGAAGGGAGTTACAGAGATTTCGCCAGATTCGTCACAACTCCTGCCGACCGACACAGACTACTATCCGCCTTTCCTTCCGCATTTTCCCACACCGATCGACAAAAAGTTCCCCACCGGACGCCTGTCAGGTGGGGAACGTGTTTACTGATAGAACTCCAGCGGGTCCACGGCCACGCCATCTACATGCACTTCGTAATGCAGATGCGGCCCGGTTGAGAAGCCGGTGTCACCCACGTAGCCGATGACCTGTCCTTTTTCCACAGTATCGCCCTGGTTCACGGCGTAGCCGGAGAGATGGGCGTACCATGTGACCAGATCGCCTCCGCCATGGTCGATGTGGATGACCATGCCGTAGTTGCCGTCCCAGCCGCGGTAGACGACCATGCCGCTGTCGGCTGCCAGTACGGGTGTGCCGGAAGATGCAGCCACGTCAAGAGCGTAGTGGTAGCTGCCCCAGCGCGGGCCGAACCACGAAGTAATATCGCCGGCGACCGGGAAGACGAGCGAGCCCGTGCCCATGTCCGGGACCTGCTTGGACCCGGTCTTGGCCACCTGCTGCTTGGGCTGCTCCAGCACCTTGTTCTCAATGACAACGGTCTTTACGATTCGGCCGTTCTCCCGATACTCCCGAATGGTCAGTTCGCGGGTTCCAGGCACACCCGGGGTGACGACCACGTACTGCCACGGCCAGAGGTTCGAGTCCTTGGTTACCCGCTCCGTAAACGGAATTGATTCCTTTACGACCCGTTTGGAGACTGATTGCGTATGTACGTACGGTTCACGGAAAGTCACGTTTAGTTGCTGGCCAATTTGGAGGCTTTCCAGGTTGATGGCTGGGTTCGCCTGTGCCAGTTGGTCTGTCGAGACGTTATATGACCGGGCAATATCCCAGCCAGTGTCGCCACTGCGCACTTCATAAGTAACGAGCCGGTCTGTACCGTGCTTGAGAATAGAGATGGCTTCTTCGATGGTCCGAACCCGTTCCGAGGGGACGGTCTTCGGATGCCAGTCGATGGTCTCCTGAAATGCCAATTGCTCAACGTCGCTGGCATCCTGGAGAACGTCCGTTTTGTACTCGTTCAGAATGCTCTCTTTGACAGCCTTGGCAGCCTCCACGTCGCTCACTGCCACGACATCTTGTCCATTGACGGTGATGGCTGTGGCTTCAACAAGCGTGGGAGCCGGCTCCGGTGCCGTTGGGGTCGCTTCTGGCTTGGACAGGGCGCCCAAGAGGTTTGCCTGTGTCATCGCAGCGCCCTGCGATGGAGCGTATGCTCTCCAGCTCAGGTCTGCCAACAGGCCGAGCATCATCAGTGCGGCCACAGCCAGAAGAACCAGCGGTTTGCGGGCCAACCACTTCACCTCCGCCGCTCACGCGAGTAGTAACGAAAACTTCGTTGTGTGTACTAAAATCCCTTCTGCATGCGTAGAAAATGTGTCAGGGGATACAACGAATTCTGTTTAGTTTCCCATAATCAGGTGAAAACTGAACTTGAGGGTCGTTGGATCGCTGACTACCAGGCAAGGTGAGGTGGGATATTGAGCAAAGGGGTACGTGTGAAGCCAGGCTACCGACGGGCCGCCGTTGGTGTCGTGGGGTGCCTTCTCTTCGGAGGGGCGCTCGGTACCACCCCGCAAAGCGGAGGGGCACATGCTGCTGCTGGAACCTCCCGAGAGACTCCCCCCGCTGCTGCGTCCCGGGTGGCGCTGTACAGAGATGCGACACTGGAGGGCGACCCGGCTCTGGTCGACCTGGCTGCCGTCCAAACCACGGTTGTGTCCTGGTCACCATCATTACCTTATGTGGAGACCCATGTTGTGCAGGAAGGCGATACGCTGACCGCGATCGCTGATGCGTATGAAACTGACATGGCGACAATACTGGCCCTGAATGATGAACTCGACGCGGATGTCCTGGCCCCGGGCCAGCCCCTTAAGGTGATCAAAGCCTTCCACGGCCTGATCTACACCGTGCAGAGCGGCGACACGCTCGAGGGAGTGGCCCGGATCCATGATATCGATGCGGATGCGATTTTGATGGCGAATGGTCTGCAGGTGGAGGCAGGGCTGCGGGAAGGGGAGACGCTCTTCCTGCCCGGCGCCCGACCCCGGGAGCGGCAGGTGGCGAGCCGTGGTTCCTTCCGGCGTGACCCGGCGCCAGCCGATGTTGCTGCCGACGAGGAACCGGCGGAGGAGGCCCGGTCGGTGGCTCCCGCACCTGCCCTTGCGCCCGCCCCCGAGCCTGAGCCTGAGCCTGACCCTGCCCCCGCCGCCGGAGATGCTGGCTGGGTCTGGCCTATCTTGGGCGGCCTGCACTCCAGCGAATTCGGGTGGCGGGCCGATATGGGTGATTTCCACAACGGCCTGGATATCGCAGTGCCGGCCGGCACGCCCGCCGTGGCCGCCAGAGGCGGCGTTGTGGAAATGGCCGGTTGGGATAACGGCTATGGCATCTGTGTCATCATCAACCATGGTGACGGTATAAAGAGCCGGTATGCGCACGCCTCGTCGCTGCTGGTTTCCGTGGGACAGCACGTCGAGCAGGGGCAGCCGGTGATCGGTGTCGGAAGCACGGGCCGTTCCACCGGAAACCACCTGCATTTTGAGATTATCGTGGACGGGGAGCCGCAGGACCCCCGTAACTACTTGCCGTAGAAAGAATGGGAGCCCGGGCAGTGTCTGCCCGGGCTCTTGTGTGTTCTTCTTACGCCTCTGCCCAGCCCCGGGAACGCTCAACCGCACGGGTCCAGCCCGCATAGAGCCGGTCCCGGCGCTCCGCAGCCATGTCGGGCGCAAAGGCCTGCGAGGCCTTCCAGCGCTGCTGTAGCTCAGCCCGGTCCTGCCAGACCCCGGCCGCCAGTCCGGCCAGGTAGGCGGCGCCCATGGCCGTGGTTTCGACGTTGACGGGCCTCTGCACCGGCCGGCCAAGAATGTCGGCCTGGAACTGCAGGAGGAAGTCGTTCCTGGCCGCGCCGCCGTCCACCCGCAGGCTCTGCAGCTGAAGGCCGGAGTCGCGGACCATGGCGTCCAACACATCGCGGGTCTGGTAGGCGATGGCCTCCAGGGCGGCGCGAGCGATGTGGGCCCGCCCCGTGCCCCGGGTCATGCCGACCAGCGTGCCGCGGGCGTAGGCATCCCAGTACGGGGCGCCCAGGCCCACAAAGGCCGGTACCAGGTAGACACCACCGGTATCAGCAACGCTGGCGGCCAGCGCCTCGGTCTCTGACGCCTGGCTGATGATGCCCAGCCCATCGCGCAGCCACTGCACGGCGGCGCCCGCCACGAAGACACTGCCTTCCAGGGCATACTCCACCACGCCGTCAATGCCCCAGGCAATGGTCGTCAGGAGCCCTTCTCGGCTGGCGACCGGCTGCGTGCCGGTATTCATGAGCAGGAAGCAGCCCGTGCCGTAGGTGTTCTTCGCCATGCCGGACGCAAAGCAGGCCTGCCCGAACAGCGCCGCCTGCTGGTCCCCCGCAACGCCCGCCAGGGGAATCGGGCCGCCGAATAGCTCGGGATCGGTCTGGCCGAAGAGCCCGCTGGACGGCAGCACTGAAGGCAGCATCGCCCGGGGAATGTTCAGTTCGGTGAGAATCTCATCATCCCACTGGAGTGTGTGAATGTTGTAGAGCATGGTCCGGGAGGCGTTGGAGTAGTCGGTGGCGTGGACCTTGCCGCCCGAAAGCTTCCACAGCAGCCAGGTGTCGATGGTGCCGAAGAGGAGTTCCCCCCGCCCGGCCCGTTCGCGGGCGCCGGGAACGTGGTCCAGAATCCACTTCACTTTGGTGCCGGAGAAGTACGCATCGACTACCAGGCCCGTTTTGGCCCGAATGGGGTCGGCCCAGCCGGCAGCGGTCAGGGCCCGGCAGAAATCGGCCGTACGGCGGCACTGCCAGACAATCGCCGGTGCCACCGGCTTGCCCGTTTCCCGGTCCCAAACCACGGTAGTTTCGCGCTGGTTGGTGATGCCGATGGCCGCTACGTCCTGCCAGGCAACGCCGGCCCGAATCAGTACGTCGCGTGCCACCGAAAGCTGGGTAAACCAGATCTCTTCTGCGTCATGCTCTACCCAGCCCGGCTGTGGATAATGCTGCTTGAACTCCTGCTGTGAGACTGCCAGCACGTCGCCTTCCTGGGTAAAGAGGAGCGCCCGGGAGCTGGTCGTGCCCTGATCGAGTGCCAGTACATACCGCTTTGCTGCTGCCGTCAAAGCCCTCACCTCGCCCGAATGGTTCGACAGTGAAACGGTATGTTCCCTGCTGAAAAGAAAACACCCCGGGGCCGCGATGGCCTCGGGATGACTTGTGGAGCCGAAGAGGGGACTCGAACCCCTGACCTGCTGATTACGAATCAGCTGCTCTACCGGCTGAGCTACTTCGGCAAACAAAACGGAGACACGAGGGTCTCCGTTTGCCTGTTTGGAGCGGGTGATGGGAATCGAACCCACGCTATCAGCTTGGGAAGCTGAAGTTCTGCCATTGAACTACACCCGCAAGTGGGACTGCAAAGCCTATTATAGCGGCGAGGGTGGATCATTGCAAGTCAAACTCGTCAGGAAAGGATGGGGCGCCCAGGTCGGGCGCCCCGTGTGTGCTGCTGTCTTACGCGCCGAACATCGTATCCCGGTAAATGGCCTCAGTCCGCTCGCTGCCGATGCCCAGAATCGACACAGGTACGCCCGTGTAATCCTCGATCAGCTTGACGTAGCGCTGGGCGCCCTCCGGCAGCTCCTCGAGCTTCTGGGCCTTGCTGAGCGACTCGCTCCACGCCCAGTTCTCAAGCTCCTCGTAGACCGGCGTCACCTGGGCCAGGGCCTTCAAGCCAACCGGGAACTCCTTGGTGACCGTGCCGTCCGGCAGGCGATAGCCCACGCAGACCTTCAGGGTCTTCAGGCCAGTCTTGGCCAAGGTGTCCAGGTGGGGCACGGCCAAGTCCGTAATGCCGCTGACCCGGCACGCGAAGCGGACCATGACCAGGTCGAGCCAGCCAATGCGGCGGGGACGGCCCGTAGTGGTGCCATACTCGTGGCCCTTCTCCCGAATTACCTCGCCCGTGGCATCCATCAGCTCGGTAGGGAACGGACCTTCGCCAACACGCGAGGTATATGCCTTCACCACGCCGACTACCTTATTGATCCGGGTCGGCCCGACGCCAGCGCCGATAATGGCACCGGCTGCGATGGGGTGCGACGCGGTCACATAGGGGTATGTGCCAAAATCGATATCGAGCAGATGGCCCTGGGCGCCTTCGAAGAGCACGTTCTTGCCGGTGTCGATGGCGTCGTTGACCAGTTCCACCGTGTTCGCCACAAACGGCCGTAGCTGCTCGGCGTACTCCAGGTACGGGCCGGCAATCTCCTCAACGGTGAAGCCGGGCATGCCATAAACCCGGTCCAGCAGCTGGTTCTTCGCCTCAACCTGCGCCGCCAGCTTGGGCAGGAACTCGTCCTTGTCCAACAGGTCGATCAGCCGGATACCCACCCGGGCGAACTTATCCATATACGCCGGGCCAATGCCCCGGCGGGTCGTACCAATCTTGTTGGCACCCTTCCGGTCCTCCTCCGCCTCGTCCAGGCGGATGTGGTACGGGAAGACCACATGCGCTCCTGCGCTGATCCGCAGGTTGGACAGATCCACACCCTTGCCGCGCAGATACTCCATTTCCTGAAGCAGCTTGGCAGGGTCAAGCACCACACCGTGCCCAATCAGGCAGAGCGTGCCGGGGTACAGAATGCCAGAAGGAATCTGGTGCAACTTGTACTGCTGACCATTTGCCCACACAGTATGACCTGCGTTGGCGCCACCGGTGGCACGCACCACCACTTCAGCCTGAGCGGCGAGCAAATCGACAAACTTACCCTTACCCTCGTCGCCCCACTGAGCGCCCATGACGACAACAACCGACATGCGAGGCACCTCCCCCACACAAAAAAGCCGGGCTGATCTTGTTCTCCCGGCCCTCATTTCGCCAGCCAAAAGCCCAAAATAGTGTAGCACCCACCATAGGTGATGTCAAACGCCACCATGGTAGGTTATCCACAACTGTGAACATCATGTGGTTAACTCGCGACGTCCAACATTCTCGCGACATCGCGTTCCTTCCCGCGAGTGTCTTTATGTCAATGATTCGCGCGTCACCAGGCAATGGAAAAAGCGGAAGGCCGTTCAGGCCCCCCGCTTGTGTTCCATGCCAACCATTTTCTGAATGTCCTTCATGAAGTACAGGTCGACCGATCCAACCGGGCCGTTACGATGCTTGGCCACGATTACTTCGACCATGTTCTTCTTTTCCGATTCGGGGTCGTAGTAGTCGTCGCGGTACAGGAAGGCGACCATGTCGGCGTCCTGTTCGATGGCGCCCGACTCACGCAGGTCGGAGAGCATGGGCCGCTTGTCCTGCCGCTGCTCCACCGAACGGGAGAGCTGCGACAGTGCGATGACCGGCACCTTCAGCTCACGGGCCAGCTGCTTGAGGGAGCGGGAGATTTCGGAGATCTCCTGCTGCCGGTTCTGCTGCGCCCCGGGGCGCTGGGGTATACTCATGAGCTGCAGGTAGTCGATCATGATCAGGTCGAGGCCATGTTCGGCGGCAACCCGGCGGGCCTTGGCACGCAGGTCCGGCAGCGGGCAGTTGGGCGTGTCATCGATGAAGATGCCGGACTCGGCCAGGGTGGCCAGGCCGGTGCCCAGGCGGGCCCAGTCCTGGTCCTGCAGCTGCCCGGTGCGAAGCTTGTGGCCGTCCACAGCGGCTTCGGCGGCCAGCAGACGGAGCGCCAGCTGCTCGGCGCCCATTTCCAGGCTGAAGAACATGACCTTGGCGCCGCCGAGAATGGCTGCGTTGCGGGCCACGTTCAGCGTAAAGGCCGTCTTACCGACGGAGGGACGGGCGGCGATGATAATCATGTCCGACGGCTGCAGGCCTGAAGTCATTTGGTCCAGGTCGCGGAACCCGGTGGTAACGCCGGTGGTGCGGCCCTTGGAGCTGTAAAGGAACTCCAGGTGGCCGTAGGCCGTGACCAGGGCGTCTTTAATGTGGACATAGCCCTTGGCCGACCGGCGCTGGGTCACGGAGAAGACGGATTTCTCGGCTTCCTGCATGGTCGCTTCGATGTCTTCGGTGGCGTAGCAGTCATCCACGATTTTGCGGGCCACCGTTTGCAGGCGGCGCAGGGAGGCCTTCTGCTGCACAATGGTCGCGTACTGCTGCACGTTCGCCGTAGAAGGCACCAGGTTGACAAGACTGGTCAGGTAGACAAGGCCGCCCACATCGTCGAGCTGGCCGCGCTTGCGCAGTTCGTCCTGCACGGTAATCAGGTCGACGGGTTCGCCCCGGCCAAAAATGGAGTGAATGGCGGCATACAAGGCCTGGTGCTTGTCCGCGTAAAAATCCTCGGGCATCAGGAGGTTGGTGACCGAAACGACGGCGTCGCGGTCAATCAACATGGCGCCGAGGACCGATTGCTCCGCTTCAAGGTTTTGCGGGGGGACTCGCTCACTGAATGCGTTCATAGATGCTAGAGCCCTCCAAACCAAACGTCAGTTCTCCGAAGGATTCCACCCGCGGGAGCGCGATTCCTCTCGCGCGACTCTGCCAAAAGAAAGGCCGGGGACAGGCTGTCCCCGACCGGTTTCTCCATTAGCTGGCGGGCTTGGCCGCCGGACCCTCGTCGGCAGCAAAGACTAGGTCCATCGCCTCTTCGATGGTCGAGGCGAAACAGACCTCGATGCCCGTAACCTCCTGGGGCACATCCTTGCGGTTCTCCTCAGGCAGAACCACCCGGGTCATGCCGGCCTGCCGGGCGCCGTAAATCTTCTCGTACACACCGCCAATGGCCTTTACGGTGCCACGAATCGAAACCTCGCCGGTCAGCGCCACATCCTGCCGGATGGGGCGGCCCTGAATGGCGGAGATCATCGAGAGGTAGATCGCCACGCCGGCGCTGGGTCCGTCGATTTTGCCGCCGCCCACGATGTTGACGTGCACATCCCAGTTGTTCAGGTCCTGGCCCGTGGCACGGCGCACCACAGCGGCCGCGTTGAACAGGGAGTCCTTGGTCATGGAGCCGGCCGTGTCGTTAATGCGCAGCGAACCCTTCCCCTGTTCCCGGGCCGGGAAGGCGACCGCTTCAATTTCGATGACCGAGCCCATGTAGCCGAGCACACCCAGGCCGAAAATGCGGCCCACCTCTGCGGTGGCGCTCGCCTTGCGGTATACGTTTGGCGCCAGGCGGCTGGTCTGAATCACTTCCATGACATGCGCCCGGGTCAGGGTCATGTGGCCTTCGGCCGGACGTTCCGCTGCGCCCAGGTTGTAGAGCGCCAGGCCGTACGCATCAGCCAGCACGCCGATGGCCTTTCGGCCCTCCGTGGTGTAGTCGGCAATCAGGCCGGCTACGCCATCTTCCAGCGTCACGCCGAGGCGAACGCCCGCCTGCTCGACAATCATGATGATGTCAGGCTGGGTCAACGGCTCAAAGAAGACCTCGGCGCAGCGGGAGCGGAGTGCCGGGTTGATTTCGCTGGGGTCGCGGGTAGTCGCGCCAATTAGCACAAAGTCGGCCGGGGCGCCCTCGGCGAAGAGCTTCTTGACGTACTTGGGTACGTTGGGGTCGTTCTCGTCGTAATAGCTGGAGTCAAACGAGACCCGCTTGTCTTCCAGTACTTTCAGGAGCTTATTCTGCAGCATCATATCCAGTTCGCCGACTTCGTCGATGAACAGTACGCCGCCATGTGCATCGGTGACGAGGCCGAGCTTGGGCTCGGGCACGCCCGTTTCGGCCATGTCGCGGCGGGCGCCCTGGTAAATGGGGTCATGAACGCTGCCGAGTAGGGGGTTGGTCACTTCCCGGGGGTCCCACCGCAGGGTGGCGCCGTCTACCTCCACAAAGGGGGCCGCGGCATCAAACGGGGTGTGCTTCAGCCGTTTTGCCTCTTCTAGTACGAGCCGGGCAACGGTCGTCTTACCCACGCCCGGGGGGCCGTAAAGGATGACGTGCTGCGGGAACGGCGACGCGATCTTTGCGACCAACGCCCGAATGGCCCTGGACTGGCCCACCACCTCGTCCAAGTTGGACGGGCGCAGCACATCCATGACCGTGCGGGCGAGCTTCTTCTGTTCCAGTTGCTCCAGGTGTTCCAGTTTCTTTAGCGTCGAGGTGTTCTCGGGACCGGAATCCTCGCGAATCACCTGCTGTTTGATTTCGCGGTAATAGTCGTCGTTGCGTTCCTGCATTCGCTGCTGAATCTTCTTTTCAATCTTGTCTTCCACCGTACGGCGGGCGACCAGGTCCGCAACGTCATCTTCCAACTGGTCGAGGATTTTGGGGATTTGCGTCCGGCTCGGCGCCTGGTCAATTGTCGGATCTTCCAGCACGAGTCGCTGGAGCGCCAGTACCTGGTCTTCCACCAACTCGGACTTCATCAGGGTGAGTGCGTCCAACTTACCGGCCTTCAGCACGAGCCGCTCCGGTCCCCACAGGTTGGTGAGCAACCCGTACAGGGCGCCAATCTGGCGGCGCATCAGTTCATCCGGGCTCAGCTTGGGCGCAGCGACCTCTTCCTGCTTCCCCGAGCGCATCAGTTTATCAAGAATATCTTTCATATGCATAAGGGCCTGCCTTCCGGCCCTCCACCTCCTCTCAGAAAGAGAGCCCGATCCGGGTTTCCGGTCGGGCCGCCCCATTTACGCGGATACGATTTCGACGTTGATGGTGCCGTTTACGTTCTGGCCGAACTTCAAAGTAACCTGGTAAACGCCCAGGGTTTTGATCGGGTTGACCAGGTCGATCACCTTGCGGTCGAACTCCTTGCCCAGGAACTTGGTAATCGCGTCAGCGATATCCTTGTTCGTAATGGACCCGAAGAGCCGGCCACCCTCGCCGCACCGGGCCGGGACCTTCACGGTCTGGCCTTCCAGCTTGTCGCGCAGGGCCTTCAGTTCGTTCAGCATGCGCTCCTGCTTCCGCTCCTTGGCCTTTGCCTCTTCTTCCAGGCTCTTCAGGGCGCCGGCGGACGCCTCCATCGCGAGGCCCCGGGGGAAGAGGAAATTCCGGGCGAAGCCGTCAGAAACCTCAAGGGTCTGACCCTTCTTGCCCGTGCCTTTCACGTCAGCCTTCAAAATGACCTTCATGTGCAATCACCCTCCTAGGGGGTCTCTTCGGGGGGGAGCTTCCACAAGCCATGCCCCAGCCCACGGAAGTCGAAAATCGCGTCTGCCATGCCTACCATTGAGTATATCATGGTGCCGTACATGCCCATGAAAAAGAGCGGAACGATGGACCACATGACCGCCCCGACCTTGCCCATTTCCTGCTTGATGCGGAGGTAACCGTAGGCCACCGCCAGCCCGTACAACATGAACACTGCCTGCAAAAGCGTGCCCAGGTTGATGAGAATGGTGGCCCACCAGGGGGCGTTCAGGATCATACCGGCGGCGTACGCCGACGGGAGATAAAACAGGGCGAACGCCCAGACCATCCAAACCGGCAGGGTGAACCGGCTGAATGGGGTCGGTGCGGGCACTTCGTGCCCAAAGCGGGGCAGAACCGTTCGGCACAGCATGTAGTTAAGCCACGTGTTGAACGCTCCGCCGATCAGCAAAATGGTGGGCAACAGTGCCCAATAGAGCGTTGCCGGGTGTTCACCAAACTCGCGGAACTGTGCTACTTGGGCGGCCCTGACCTGGGCTTCCGCGTCGTTACGCGGCGGAGTCTGCTCCAGCGCCTGCGCAAAGGCGCCAAAGAGCGTCTTGAACGCCGACTTGGCCTCTTCCGACTCCACCATTTGCACGATGGGGTCCTGTCCGCCCAGAACCAGCGTCCGGGTGACAACATAGTTGGCCGACCAGGCGAGGAAGAACGTGAGAATGGCGATGATGCCTATGAGCATCGGGCGGAGTTTGTGCCGGAAGCCGCAACCGAAGGCCAGCCCGGGCAGAATGCCCACCGGGACGGTCAGCAGAAACGCCTGCACAACGCCCGTAAACATGGCGGTCAGCAGGGATGCCACGATGGCCGTCATGGTCGCAGTTCGCCCGCCGTACCGGACGTAGACCAGCACAAGGGGTACCGGCATAAAGATGCTCAGAAAAGGCACCAGTGCACAGAGCAGAATCAGGCCGGCCATAATGCCGCCAAACACCATGCCCTGTGGCCCAGCTTTGCGTCGTTGCATGCTGACATGACTCCTTCGGGGTGGCGGACATCCACTTCGCCATCGTTGTCTGTGGCTCCTGCCACAGGACTGCTGAACCAAAAGGGGCACCGCTGGTGCGGCGCCCCTGGTGTTCCGAAAAGTACCAGCTTACTCCACGGTAAACGGCAGCAGAGCCACGATACGAGCCCGCTTGATGGCCTGGGTCAGACCACGCTGGTGGGCAGCGCAGTTGCCAGAGATACGGCGGGGCAGAATCTTGCCGCGCTCGGTAATGTACCGCTTCAGGCGATTGATATCCTTATAGTCGATGTTCTCGACCTTATCGACGCAGAAGCTGCATACACGCCGCTTCGGACGACGACCACGTTCACGACGCATGTGTGAGTCCTCCTTTCTTAGAAGGGGACATCATCGTCATCGTGGAAATTCGGCTCGCTGCCCATGCTGGGCGCCTCGCGACGAGGACCACCGCCACCACCGCCGCCGGCAGAGTATCCGCCGCCGCCTCCACCCATGTTGCCGCCTTCCTGACCACGGTCAAGGAAGCGGACCTGGCTGGCCACAACTTCCGCCTTTTCGCGGCGCTGGCCTTCCTGGGTTTCGTACTGGCGGATTTGCAGGCGTCCCTGGACCGCAATTAAGCGGCCCTTTTGGAGGTAGTTGGCGACAGTTTCAGCTTGCCGTTCCCAAACGACCACATCGATGAAGTCCGTTTCTTTTTCGCCCTGCGGGTTCGTAGTACCACGGTCAACGGCGAGCCGCAGCGTAGCGACGGCCTTGCCGCTGGTGGTATACCGCAGTTCAGGATCCTTGGTAAGGCGGCCGATCAAAACAACGTGGTTGAGCACAGCCCTTACCTCCTTGCGGTCTACTCCTCCGGACGGACGATCATGAACCGGACCACTTCATCCGTGATCTTCAGAACGCGGGTCAATTCCTCCGCGGTCCTCGGCTCGCCCTTGAAGTATACGACCGTGTAGATTCCCTCGCGCAGGTCGTTGATTTCGTAGGCCAGACGCTGCTTCTTGGACGGCTCCATCTTCTCGATAGCACCACCGTTGCCGGTGACGAGGCTGGAGACACGGTCGAGAAGCGCCTGGTTGCCAGCGTCGTCAAGATCCGGGCGGGCGATCAGCATCATCTCGTAAGACCTCATGGGTAAACACCTCCTCCCTATGGTCTAATGGCCCCTTTGTCGGGGCAGGGAGGCAGCAGCCGTAATGGCTGACGCCTGTATTGGACTCGGCACTTACGCGCGAGTCCAATCAACTATAGCACGCGCGTCACCAACATACAAGCAGTCTTCAGGCCTGGCTATCAGAAACGCCCTGCGACCACCGTTCCCGCACCGCCTTCTCGAATTTCACGCGAGGAATCATGACGCGGTGGCCGCAGCCCTGGCATTTCAGCCCAAAGTCAATGCCCGTTCGGTAGATTTCCCACTTATCCGAGCCGCAGGGGTGCATCTTCTTGAGGCGCACCACATCGCCGATTTCGTACTTAACCCGGTCCATTTACGATCACTCCGCTGTTGCTTTGGGAAATCAGGAAATGAAGAACTGGCCGCCCGCCCCGCCGAAGAGGAACGTTCTCAGCCAATTGTACAGGGCCAGGAAGTGGGGCGCCAGTTGTGCGCTCTGAATCGCCTTGCCGATGGTCGGCCCCCCGTACATGGCGAGCGTTGGGCCCAGCAGGCCCACAATGAGCGCCACCACAAAGGCCGTCCCCAGGCCTACCACGGCGCTGCCCAGCAGCCGATTCGCCGTGCCCACCAGGGGAATCTCCTTGATCTGATCACTGACGAGCCTGGACAGCAGCGCCAGCCCCCAGGTGAGCAGGGAGACCATGACCACGAACACCAGCGTATTAAGCACCCCGGCCGCCAGCTGACCGGTAATGAAATCTGCGGCGGTCTGGCTGCCGGCCGACTGGGACCAGTCGGCAAGGCGCTGGGCCAGGGTCTCTCGGAACGTCCCCGGAATCGGAATGGCCCTCAGCCACTCTGCCGCCTTCTCCAGGGGAATTGCACTGGCAGGGATCTGGTCAGCCTCGGGCGGCAGGTTGAGGCGCCGGGCAAACACTTCGGCCAGCCTGTTCTGTACATTCCAGATTCGGTTCAGGAGTTCAAGCACCTGCGGTGAGTACCGCCCCGCAATGAAGGTCGCCACGATGAATACCAGGAAACCCGTCAAGACTTCAACGAGTCCGCGGACCCAGCCAATCAGCAATGCGGTTCCGATCACTGCAATGATCACGTAGTCCACCGTGGTTAGTGACTGCAGCCATTCCAAGCCTTATCCCCACCTTCTTCGCAGATCCTGTATGGTCGCGGTCTGCATAGGAATTCGCATAACGGTGGATCCGTTTAGGTCGGTTCACGTCGCCATTGGAAGAGTCCGACGCCAGTCAGGATCAAAGTCCCACCCACGAGACTCATCGGTCCCGGTGCAGTGCGCCAGATGACCCAGGCCAGAATGGAGGCGCCGATGGGTTCGCCGAGAATGCTCACGGAAATGACGGAGGCCGGTACAAACTTGAGGGCCCAGTTGAAGAGGGTATGGCCAAAGATCGTCGGGAATACGGCCAACGCTGTGAAAATCCACCAATTGGATGGGGCGAAGCCGGTCAGGGGACTGCCCCATAGGGTGGCGGCTACGAGGAGGACAACGGTCGCAGATGCATACGCCAGCACCGAGTACTCCACGGCGCCCAAGCGTTGGCGCAGATGGCGCCCGATCAGGAAGTAGCCGCTTACCGTGACGGCGCCCAGGAAGGCCAGCAGGTCGCCCAGGAGGGCCGAGGCATCCAGCCGGAAGTCACCCCAGCTGACCAGGATGGCACCCAGGACGGCCAGGGCCACCCCTGCCACCGCCCAGCCCCGGGTCCGTTCGCCCCAGGCAAAGTAGCCATACAGCAGCACGATGAAGGGATGCATGGTCACCAGGACAGTAGACGAGGCCACCGAGGTCAGCTTGAGGCTGAAGAACCAGGTGCCGAAGTGGGCAGCTAAAAAGACGCCGCTCAGCAGGGCCAGCATCAGGTCGCGGCGGGCAATACGCCCGGGGCGCCGCCATAGCAAGGGAATACCGAGGAGGAGAACGGAGAAGGCGAGCCGGTACATGGCCACCACCAACGGTTCGGCTGTGGCAAACTTGAACAGCACCGATGCTCCGGATACGGAGAGCACGCCGAGCAATACGACCAGGTACGGCAGCGAAATGGAAGGCCCCTCCCCTTTGCCAGTAGTGTGAAGGAACTGTGCCCGACCAGGTGGACGATAGCCCTCCCACATATGTTCAAATCTAAGGATAAACTGATTTCGTTAGGCAAACAACCAGCGGGCCGGCATTTCGCCGGCCCGCACGTTTATAGCTCTCCCAGGTAGGCTTCACGCACCGACTTGTTCTCCCGCAGGGCGGCCGCCGAATCATGCAGGGCGATGGCGCCGGTCTGAATCACGTATCCCCGGTGGGCCACTTCAAGGGCCATCAGGGCGTTCTGTTCGACCAGGAGGATTGTAACGCCATCGTCGTTCAACTGCCGGATGATCGCAAAGATCTGCTCCACCAGCAGCGGCGCCAGTCCCATGGAGGGTTCGTCCAGCATCAGGAGCTTGGGCGACATCATCAGGGCCCGCCCGATGGCCAGCATTTGCTGCTCGCCGCCCGACAGGGTTCCACCCTTCTGATGGACCCGTTCTTTGAGCCGAGGAAAGAGCGTGAAGGCCCGCTCCAGGTTCCGCTGCCGCACGGCCGGGTCTGTCACGGTGAAAGCGCCCATTTCGAGGTTCTCGAGCACAGTCAGCCGTGGGAAGATCTTTCGGCCCTCGGGCACGTGAGCGATGCCCATTTCGGTGATCCGATAGGCCGGGGTCCCGTCGATACGCTGGCCGTCAAAGGTCACCTGGCCTTGCATGGGCGTAAGCAACCCGGAAACGGTCTTCAGGGTGGTCGATTTCCCTGCACCGTTGGAGCCAATCAGGGTGACAATTTCCCCCTTGTTGACCGCAAGGTCGACCCCTTTGAGGGCATGAATGGCGCCGTAGTAGGTGTTGACGTTTTGAAGTTCCAGCAGGGCCATTACGATGCCGCCCCCCTTCCCAGGTAGGCTTCGATCACGGCAGGATTACGCCGGACTTCGTCCGGAGTCCCGTGGGCGATCTTCACGCCATAGTCGAGTACGGTGACCCGGTCGGAGATCTGCATGACCATTTTCATGTCGTGCTCAATCAGCAGTACGGTAATCGCCCGCTCGTCCCGCAGGCGGCGAATCAGTTCCATAATCTCCGCCGTCTCCTTGGGGTTCATACCGGCCTTCGGCTCGTCCAGCAGCAGGAGCTTGGGCTCACAGCCAAGGGCGCGGGCCAGCTCCAGCCGGCGCTGCGCGCCGTACGGCAGGTTCTTCGCCAGATCATTTGCGGTGTGCTTCAGCCCAACGTAGTCCAGCAGTTCAATCGCCTTTTGCTTGGCAGCCAGTTCCTCCCGCTTGTGGCGCGGGCTCCAGAACATGCCGCCGAAGAGGCCTGCGTGAAGGTGCACGTGCATGCCAACCAGCACATTCTCGAGGACCGTCAGGTTCTGGAACAGGCGGATATTCTGGAACGTACGGGCGATACCGACCGGCACGATCTGGTCCGGCGAGCGGCCGGTGATATCCTTGCCGTCGAAGGTCAGCGCACCGCCATCGGGCTTGTATACGCCTGTGATGATGTTGAAGAATGTCGTCTTTCCCGCCCCGTTCGGACCGATAATCGAAGCGATCTCTCCCTTTTCGATGGAGAAATCGACTTCGTTGACGGCCACGAGGCCACCGAACCGCTTGGTGATTTTCTCTGCAACCAGCAGTGGCATCCTCTAGCCCCCCTATGCTCCGACCGATGTGCCTGTCGTGGTCTTCTTTTGCTTGCTCTGTTCAAGCAGGGCGATGTCCTCCGTTGGTCGTCGCCCGGGCAGCAGTCCTTGCTGCCGGTAGATCATCATCACGATCAGGATCAGGCCGAAGATCAGCGGCTGGTACTGGGGGATATTGAATGCCGGCGGCAGCTTGACGGTCATGCTCAAGAAGTCCGCCAGGTCCTTCAAGATGAGCAGTTTCAGGACCGTCACGGCTACGGCACCCACCACAGCTCCTTGCAGGCTGCCCAAGCCGCCCAGAATCACCATCGCCAGAATGCCGATCGATTCCAAGAACGAGAAGCTGTCCGGGCTGACGAAGTTCTGCTTGACGGCGAACAGCATGCCCATGGCGCCGGCGAAGGCGGCGCCGGCCATGAAGGCCATCAGCTTATACTTGGTGAGGTTAATGCCCATGGCACGGGCGGCGACCTCATCCTCACGCATCGCGGCCCAGGCGCGCCCGGTCCGGGAGCGCTCCAGCCGGTACATCGCAAGGGCTGTCAGGATGGCGATCGCCATGCCGATGAAGTAGAACGACAGCGTAGTGTCCAGCTTATAGCCGAACAGCGACGGCGGCGTAATGCCGACAATACCGCCGGCGCCATTCGTGAGGTTGATCGGGTGGTCGAGATTCTTGGCCAGAACGGCGATGATTTCACCGAAGCCAAGTGTAACGATGGCGAGGTAGTCGCCCCGGAGGCGAAGTACCGGGAGACCCAGCGCCAGCCCAAGGAACGCCGCGACAAAGATCGCGATGGGAATCGCAACCCAGAACCACCATCCACCAAACGGGAACAGATGCTGGAGACTCTCCGGCATGAACGCAAGGGCCTGCCGGGAGCCGAAGATCGCGTACACGTAGGCTCCGCCGGCAAAGAAGGCGATGTAGCCCAGGTCAAGCAGCCCGGCAAACCCTACGACCAAGTTGAGTCCCAACGCCAGGGCGATGTTGATGAACATCTGCACACAGAGGTACGTTAATGCCCCGTTCTGCTTGCCGGCCACCGGAATGACCACAATGGTGACCAGAACGGCCAGTCCCAGCTTCACCCACTTGGACATGGCTGATTTCCCGACAACCAACATGGAAATGAGCACAAGCAAGAATGCGAGGGTGTTGAATGGGGCCAGAACCTGAAACAGCGACGTCAAGGCGACCAACGCACCAGCGAAGATGGGGGCGCGACGCGGGTCCTGCAGGGCCCCGGCCATCCATTTCTTTGTACTCCTCATCAGGTCCGGCAGTGTCTTAACAAACCATGTTTTGATGTGGCTCATCACGTCACCCCCCTTATACCTTCTCGCCAACGGTCTCTCCGAGGAGGCCCGATGGCTTGAAGATCAGCACGAGGATGAGCAACGAGAAGGCGATGATATCTTTGTACTCACTGCCGATGAGGACGCCACCCGTCAGCGGGCCCAGGTAGGCAGAGCCCAGTGCCTCAAAGAGGCCCAGGCAGAGTCCGCCGACGGCTGCGCCTGTAATGTTGCCAATGCCCCCGAACACGGCGGCCGTAAACGCCTTGATGCCCATAACAAACCCAATGTATGGATTCACAACGGTGTACTGCATCGTGTACAGGGCGCCCGCTGCACCGCCCAAGGCGCCGCCGAGCAGGAAGGTAATACTGATGATCCGGTTCACATCAATCCCCATGAGTGCAGCAGTCGCCCGGTCCTGGGCCACAGCCCGCATCGCCTTGCCGGTCCGGGATCGATTGACAAAGACAGACAGCGCCAGCATCAGCACGATAGCAACGCCCATGATCATCACGGATCTGACTTGAATCTGTGCCCCGGCAACGGTAATGCCCGTGGCATATAGATCCTGCGTGCCCAGCTGCCAGTTCCCCCGCATGGCCGTCCAGGCCATACGGACGATGTCCTGCAGAAAGAAGGACACACCGATCGCTGAGATTAGCGGCACCAGTCGTGGTGCCCCTCGCAACGGGCGATAGGCGACTCGTTCCACGGCCCATCCAAGCGCACCAGCCATCACCATGGCCAGAATCAGGCCAATGACAAGCGGAACGAAGTGGGGCAGCCCGGTCATGGGTTTGAACAGCAGAAAGACTTCTGCCCCGATGAATGCTCCAAACATGAAGATTTCACTGTGGGCGAAGTTGATAAACTCGAGAACGCCGTACACCATGGTGTAGCCCAGTGCGACGACGGCGTATAGGGCCCCGACCACCAGCCCATCGATCAGAACCTGCGGCAGAATCTGGAGCGATTCACTCATGCCTGCATTGTCCCCTTCCAAATACAAGGCGTGTGTAGTAGAGCGGGCGGGCGAATTTGATATCGCCCGCCCTGCTGGTTTGAATCGTTCCTACTTCTCAGGGGCGGCACCCTTGTCGACGGACTTTCCGCTTTCAATCTTGAACACGAAAACCTTTGAGCTCGGGTTGTCGCCCTTTGCGTCGAAGGTGACCGTGCTGGAGATGGCCTTGAAGCCCTTGGTCGCACGCACCTGCTTGGCGAACTCGGCGCGATCGGGCACCTTGCCGCCATTCTTCTTGCCGTAGTCGATCAGGTTCTGGAGGATGATGTTCATGCAGTCGTAGCCGTACAGGGCGTAAGCGGCGGGGTCGTCGTTGTAAGCCTTCTTGTACTTGTCGAAGAAGGCCTTGCCGTCGCCGGTCTTGTAGTCAGCGGAAACGGAGGTGAAGTACGTGTTCTCGGCAGCCTCGCCGCCGAGCTTCACGAGGTCGGCACTGTCGAGGCCGTCGCCGCCCATGTAGGCGCCCTTGAAGCCCTTGGCCCGAATCTGCTTGAACAGCGGGCCGGCGGTGTCATAGATGCCACCGAAGTAGATGAGGTCGGGGTTCTTGGCCATGGCCTGCGTCGCTTCGGGGCCGTAGTCGGCCTTCTGAGCGTCAACACCGACGGTTGCGGCCACGGTGCCGCCCTGCTTGGCGAACTCCTTGGCGAACTCGTCGGCCAGGGCCTTGCCGTAGTCCGTCTTGTCATGCATGACGTAGGCGGTCTTGGCCTTGATCACCTGGAACGCGTAACGTGCACCGGCAGGACCCTGGTAGTCGTCGCGGAAGACGATACGGTTGTAGTTCGTCCAGCCGGACTCAGTCATAACCACGCCGGTGTTCGCCGGAGAGATCATAACCAGGCCGGCGCCTTCACGGTGCAGCACCGGGGCAATGCCCTTGGCCACGCCGGTGTTCAGCGTGCCGACCACACCCACAAAACCCTTGTCGGCAGCGATACGCTGGGCGATCTGGGTGCCCACTTCGGGCTTAGCTTCATCGTCCTGCGGCTGGAAAACGACCTTGTAGCCTGCAGCAGCCAGGTCCTTCTCCCGGTCCTTGATTGCGAGTTCAGCGCCGTTCTTGATCGCCACGCCGAGGCTGGCCTGGCCGCCGGAGAGCGGGCTGATCGTGGCCACCTTTACCTCCGTCAGCTGACCGTTGCTGCCCCCCGAGCTTCCGCCGCACCCTGCCGCCGCTACGGCGACCATCACCACAGACAGAGCAAGAGCCAGATACCGTTTCAAACTGAACCCCCCCATTCGTATGTCATATCAGTCCTGTCCTGAGTTGCCCCCTGTATCTCTTTAGCATCCCGAAGGCGTCAGGATGGACAGTATATTCTATAGAATTGGGGGAATTCCTCTATACGGACTAAGAATTTTTAGTTCTTAGTACCTATTTGGTGTAGTTAGATTGCATAAGCAATGACGAACATTGCTCCCGTCAACAAGAGGAGAATCGCGATAACACTGGTGCACCCAAAGCGGCGCTTGACGCTTTGGAATTCCGCCTTCGTGTTCTTGACAGATGTCTCGCGCGTCAGTTTATGTGATTGCTTCAAGGATTTGACTGCCTCGGCGTATTTCTTCTGGCGCTTGTAGGCAGCGTGCAGGTTCTGATGGTAGAGCGGGTTCGCTGGATCGAGTTTCGTCGCGATTTGGTACCGTTCGACCGCCTGATCGAAGTTGCCGCGTGTGTAATGGATGTTCCCCAGATTGCTGTGAGCCTGGGGGAGTTCGGAGTCAAACTCCAGCGCCTTCAGCAGGCTTTGCTCTGCCTCTTCGAGGTTGCCTTTCTGGGCCAAGATCGCGCCAACTCGGCTGTGCGCCCAGGCGACGGACGAGTCCTGCTCCAAAATGGCCTGGTATTCCCTGAGGGCCTCATCAACGGCGCCGCGCGCAAACTGTGCGTCGGCCTCTTTGATCATTTGAGCGAGTACTTCGTTTTCCATGGTATCCTCCTTAGGCTCAGGTGGTACATATGTTGGTCCTGCCCGCCATATACTTCCCTTACTGAACGATCCATGGACAGGCAGGGGGAATTTCGTTGCGAGACGGCTGGCTGGGCCTTCTGTCGGGGCCCACACTGGCAGCACAAGAGCACCGGGTGCACATGGACGAGCCGTGCGCCGCTGAGAGACTTGCCAGGGCCATCTTCGAGTTTGGGAGTCGGCACCTCAACGGCACCGGTGAAATTGTCCTGGTGTGCATCGGTACGGATCGCTCCACGGGTGACGCACTCGGGCCGTTGATTGGGTCGCATCTCATGGAGCATGCGGTTTCCGGGTGCACCGTGCTCGGCACGCTGGACAACCCCGTACATGCGACGAATCTCGCCGACACGATGCTCTGGGTTAGCGAGCAGTTTGAGAATCCGTTGGTTTTGGCTGTCGATGCCTGTTTGGGCCGGGTGGAGTCTGTCGGGCTTTTGACAGTGGGCGCCGGGAGCCTCAAGCCAGGAGCGGCTGTGAATAAGACGCTGCCCGAGGTCGGGCAGGTCTATATAACTGGCGTCGTGAACGTGGGAGGCTTCATGGAGTTTCTGGTGCTGCAGAATACCAGGCTTAGCCTGGTATGGCGCATGGCCCGGGTGGCGGCCGGGGGCATCGCACAGGGGGTGACTGCCCTGTTATCATCTCGCGCGGCGGCGGTCTCTTCGATTCACGGGTCGTACAGTTAAGACGCCCGACCTGATTGCCAGGACGGGCGTTGGTTACTGGTGAAGCGAGCCGCACTACGTCCCGGCAACTCGTTCTTGAGTCTCTTCGTTAGCCATCAGGCTGCGCCCATGGAACATTGCACCTTCGTGCACGACGAGGTGCCCGCATTTGACATCGCCGTACAGGCGGGCGCCGGGCAGTAACTCCAGTTTGTCGTCGGTCTCGACGTTTCCCCGCACTTCGCCAGCAACAGCGAGTCCTCTGGATCGGATATCTGCGGTTACCCGGCCCTTCGGGCCAATGATCAGGTCGCCTTGGTGCACAATCGACCCTTCCAGTGTCCCGTCGATTCGAATGACACCAGTCGCCTGGATTGTCCCCCGAATCTCGGTTCCTTCGCCGATGATGGTCTGAACTTTGTCATACCCAAGGCTGTCTGCTGTCTTCTTTGCAGCTCCGAATACGGGCATGGCCACGCTCCTTACTGCAGGTATTTGGCGGGATCGACAGGAACGCCGTTCAGATGAACTTCATAATGCACGTGAGGGCCCGTGCTGTATCCACTGCTTCCTACCCAGCCAATGACATCGCCGCGCTTGACTTCCTGCCATATGTCGGGTTTGGTATCGGTCATGTGAGCGTACATCGTCACCAGGCCGTAGCCGTGGTCAATCATGACCGTATACCCATACCCACCGCTCTTCCAGCCCGAATGAATGACAACCCCGTCTGCTGTGGCAACAATCGGGGCGCCATAATCCTGTGCGATGTCAAGTCCGTCGTGCCATTGCCGTCCCCAGCCAAACGGACTCCACCGCCATCCGAAGCGGTCGGTGAACGGTCCATCTGCAACGGGCATGCCGCTCGGCAGGTGTGCCAGGTAGTCGAAGTGCTCTGTTACAGCCTGCTGGCTATCAGTCAAGCCGGCCGCCAGACGGTCGATTATGGCCAGTTGCTCCCCGAAACGCCTGTCCAGCGCCTCGGTAGCCTTGGACTCAGGCGCAGGGTCTTCCTCTGCCATGGCTTTCGGCATGCGCAGATGCATCGGCAGGGTGTCCCGTTTCGTGAATAGATAGGTGCGAATATCCGGCGGCAACATGGTGCTTAAAGACGGCATGTTGGTGAACGCCTGACCTGCACCGGCAGAGCCGCCTCGCCCATCAGTATGTACGGGTGCGGGGAGCCCTCCTCCACCTCGGGCCGGCAGCGGTTGATCAACGATGGCGCGCAGTTGCTCCTCCAGGGTCTGAAGTTCCGAGAGTTTC
>Ga0196970_1000528_pt1 | contig 42464 bp, 46 predicted proteins | sample S1v_513CmetaG_FD_148672 | JGI IMG/M metagenome (GOLD analysis project Ga0196970, IMG submission 148672) | Soil microbial communities from Anza Borrego desert, Southern California, United States - S1+v_5-13C | ecosystem: Environmental > Terrestrial > Soil > Desert | place: USA: California... | reverse complement strand
TCACCACGTGGCGGCCGACCGGCGTCAGGTTGTACATCGTGTAGAAGGTCGCCACCTCGTACACGCGGATGCGCGGCATCGACAGCATGTCGGCCACGTAGTCCATCGCGACGCGCGGCAGCCACCCGGCGTTCTGGCGCTGCGCCAGATCCAGGAGCGGCATCACCGCGCTGGCCTGCCGGCCCTCGGGGTACTTGGCGATGATCTTCTGCGCCCGGTCCATGTTCTCGGACGTGAAGGCGAAGGCGGCCGACTCGGCGGCCGGATTGTGAGCGGGCGCGCTCATCGGTCGATCTCTCCGAACACGATGTCCATGGAGGCGATGTTGGCCACCGCGTCGGCCAGCATGTGCCCCTTGGACATGAAGTCGAGGCCCTGCAGGTGCGCGAAGCCCGGCGACTTAATGTGGCACTTGTAGGGCTTGTTGGTGCCGTCCGACACGAGGTAGACGGCGAACTCGCCCTTGGGCGCCTCGATGGCGGTGTAGGTCTCGCCCGCCGGAACGTGGAAGCCCTCGGTGTAGAGCTTGAAGTGATGGATCAGCGACTCCATGGAGCGCTTCATCTCGCCGCGCGGCGGCGGCGCGATCTTGCGGTCCTGGATGCGCACCGGGCCGTCCGGCATCTCCTTCAGGCACTGGCGGATGATGCGCAGCGACTGGCGCATCTCCTCCATGCGGATCAGGTAGCGCGCCCAGCAGTCGCCGGTCAGGCCCACCGGCACGTCGAAGTCCATGCGGTCGTAGACCTCGTAGGGCTGCGACTTGCGCAGGTCCCAGGCCACGCCGGAGCCGCGCAGCATCGGGCCGGTGAAGCCCCAGTCCAGCGCCTGTTCCTTGGACACGATGCCGATGTCCACGGTGCGCTGCTTGAAGATCCGGTTCTCGGTCAGCAGCGTGTCGAGGTCGTCGATGAACTTCGGGAAGCGCTCGGTGTACTCCCAGATGTCGTCGGCCAGGCCCGCCGGCATATCCCACGCGACGCCGCCGACGCGGAAGTAGTTGGCGTGTAGCCGCGCACCCGACACGCGCTCGTAGAACTCCATGAGGATCTCGCGTTCCTCGAAGCCCCACAGCGACGGCGTGATGGCGCCCACGTCGATGGCGCCCGTCGTGATCGTCAGCAGGTGGTTGAGGATGCGGGTGATCTCGGAGAACAGCACGCGGATGTACTGGGCGCGCTCCGGCGCCTTGATGCCGAGCAGCTTCTCGACGCCCGCGACGAAGGCGTGCTCCATGCACATCGGCGACACGTAGTCGAGCCGGTCGAAGTATGGAGTCGCCTGGATGTAGGTCTTGTACTCGATCAGCTTCTCGGTGCCGCGGTGCAGCAGGCCGATGTGCGGATCGCAGCGCTCCACCACCTCGCCGTTCAGTTCCATCACCAGGCGCAGCACGCCGTGGGCCGCCGGGTGCTGCGGCCCGAAGTTCATGGTGTAGGGCTTGATCTGGGTCTTTGCCGCCTGCGCGGCGGTCGGGCTTGCGGACGTGGCGATGGTCACGGCTTGCTCCCCGTCTCAGGTGCCTGGGCCTTCTCGTCGCCGGGCAACATGACGTTGGTCATGCCTTCCCAGGGGCTCAGGAAGTCGAAGGTGCGGAAGTCCTGCGTCAGGCGCACCGGCTCGTAGACGACGCGCTTCTGGTCTTCGTCGTACCGGCATTCCACGTAGCCGGTCAGCGGGAAGTCCTTGCGCAGCGGATGTCCCTCGAACCCGTAGTCCGTGAGGATGCGGCGCAGGTCGGGATGGTCGGAGAAGAACACCCCGTACATGTCCCAGATCTCGCGCTCCATCCAGTTGGCGGCGCTGAAGACCGGGATCGCCGTGGGCACCGGCGTGTCCTCGTCGGTGGTCAGCTTCACGCGGACGCGCTGGTTGTGCTTGATGCTCAGCAGGTTGTAGACGACCTCGAACCGCTCCGGGCGGTCGGGGAAGTCGGTGGCGGTGATATCCATCACCTGCTGGAACAGGCAGCGGGAATCGTCGCGGAGCATGGTCAGCACCGGCACGATCTGCTCGCGCTTCACCGTCACCATCAGCTCGCCGAGCTTCAGCTCGACCTTGAGGACCGTCTGCCCCAGCACGGAGGCGATGTGGTCCCCGAGTTCTTTCAGCGCTTGTTCGGACATGGGCTTTTCGCCTGCGTTATCGCGCGATGCGGTTGCCGCGCCGGATCTTCTTCTGGAGCTGCAGGATGCCGTACACGAGGGCCTCGGCCGTCGGCGGGCAGCCAGGTACGTAGATGTCGACCGGCACGATCCGGTCACACCCGCGCACCACCGCGTAGCTGTAGTGATAGTAGCCGCCGCCGTTGGCGCACGAGCCCATGGAGATCACCCAGCGCGGCTCCGGCATCTGGTCGTAGACCTTGCGCAGAGCGGGGGCCATCTTGTTGGTCAGCGTGCCGGCGACGATCATGCAGTCGGACTGGCGCGGGCTGGGGCGCGGGATGACGCCGAAGCGGTCCAGGTCGTACCGGCTCATGTAGGCGTGGATCATCTCAACCGCGCAGCACGCCAGACCGAAGGTCATCGGCCACAGCGATCCGGTGCGGGCCCAGTTCAGCACGTCCTCGTACTTGGCGAGGATGAAGCCCTTCTCCTGGATCTCCTCGGAGACCGCACGCAGATAGGCGTCCTGTTCCGGTCCGGGCGGAATCGGCGCCAGTTTGGCAGCCTCTACTCCCATTCCAGAGCTCCTTTCTTCCACTCGTAGATGAAACCGATGGTCAGGATCCCGAGGAACACGATCATCGACCAGAAGCCGAAGAGCCCGATGTCGCCCAGCGCCACGGCCCAGGGGAACAGGAAGGCCACTTCCAGGTCGAAGATGATGAACAGGATGGAGACCAGGTAGAACCGCACGTCGAATTTGGTGCGGGCATCCTCGAACGGCTCGAAGCCGCACTCGTAGGGGGAGACCTTCTCGGGGTCCGGATGCTTCGGACTGATCACGTACGACGCGACGACCATGACGGCCGACAACGCGATCGCGATAAACAGGAACACCAGGATCGGAAGGTATTCGTAGATCAGCGGGTTGGTCACCGCATGTCCTCCCAAAAGCCCAAGCCCCGCTGGCCGGCCCGGCCTGCCCCTTCGAGGAGCCGCCGCGCCACGCGGGGGTGGTATAAGACTGGATTAGCCCGTCAGACGCGGCGCAATATAGGCCGGTTGTTCGCCCAAGGAAAGCGCTTTGATAGGCCATTTGTAAGAGCGAAAACGCCCGCTCGACAGGGTCGAGGGACGTTGAAAGTAAAACGTTTCAAGGGGAATTTTGAAAAAGGAAAGTGGCGCGAGTGACGGGACTTGAACCCGCGGCCTCCGGCGTGACAGGCCGGCGCTCTAACCAACTGAGCTACACCCGCGCAGAACCACCTTCAACTTAGCCTTTTTCGCGTTGCCGTTGAAAGGCTTCGCTCAAGGCCGCCGTCCGTGTGGTGTGGCCGGTTTCTAGCGGTCCGGGGGTGCCCTGTCAATCACGAAAACGCAAAAAATTTCAGGCCACCGATTCCCGCCCGCCCAGCTTGGCGTGGCGCAGCCGGTCCACGCGCTCGAACGCCTGCAGGATCGTGTCCGGCAGTTCGCGCTCGTCGATCGCGTCGACGCCGCCGAAGCGCGTCAGCGCGGTTTCCAGCGCCTTGCACAGCAGTTCGGATATCTCCAGGTCGCCCTGGTCGAGCGCCAGATCGAGCGCGTGCACGATCCGGTCCCCCAGCCGCCGCTCGTCGCCCTTCACGTGCCCCTCCATGACGCCCTCCTGCACCAAGTACTCCTCATAGTGGAAACATAGCATGGGTATGCGGCCAATTCGCCAAATTCATGGAGTCGGCGGCGCGGCGGCGCTCGCGCTTTTTGAACATCTCCAAACGAATCGCGATCATTTGACGAAGGTCAGGCGAAATACCGTAGCCAGCCGGCATGGCATCGGAGACACCAAGGCTCTCCCGGTGCGTTGGCGTCGAATCGCCGCCGAAGCGGCATGATTCCCATGGGGATGGAGATGGATGGTGGGCGATGAGGGGATCGAACCCCCGACCCTCTCCGTGTAAAGGAGACGCTCTACCGCTGAGCTAATCGCCCATCCTGAAAAACGAAACCGGCCGCGCCCGTGGGGCGCAGGCCGGTCGTGTTTATGGCCCAAAAGGCCGGATCAGTTCAAGGCGTCCTTGAGGTTCTTGCCAGCCTTGAACTTCGGCTGCTTGGACGCCGGGATCGCGATCTTCTCGCCGGTGCGCGGGTTGCGGCCCTCCGACGCGGCGCGCTCGGCGATCGCAAAGGTTCCGAAACCCACGAGGCGCACTTCGTCGCCCTTCTTCATCGCCGCGGCGATGCCTTCGAAGACCGCATCAACGGCCTTGGTCGCGTCATTTTTAGACAAACCCGCAGCTTCGGCAACCTGCGTCACGAGATCATTCTTGTTCACTTAATTCCCCCTTCCTGATTCGGCAAAGATCTTAAGGTCAAAGCCGCCCCACGACTTTGCGGAAGCGAAGTGTAAACACAGCAACCGCCGCCCGTCAATTGCCGACGGGCGGCGGAAGCCGCGGAAAGTGCCGATTCGCAACGGTTTTTAGCCCAGTGATGGGCTCAGTGACGCAGCACCTCGCCGGTCTTTTCCCCGTCGAGCGGCTTGGCCGCGGGCTCGACGGATTCGACTGGCTCGCTCCATTCGATGGGCTCGGGCATCCGCACCAGCGCATTGCGCAGCACATCGTCAACCGAAGCGACCGGGATGATCTCCAGCCCGCGCTTCACGTTGTCGGGAATGTCGGCCAGATCCTTCTCGTTGTCCTTCGGGATCACGACGTGCTTGAGGCCACCCCGCAGGGCCGCCAGCAGCTTCTCCTTCAGGCCGCCGATCGGGAGCACGCGGCCGCGCAGCGTGATTTCGCCGGTCATCGCCACGTCCTTGCGCACCGGGACGCCGGTCAGCACGGACACGATGGAGGTGATCATCGCCACGCCGGCCGACGGGCCGTCCTTCGGCGTCGCGCCCTCGGGAACGTGGACGTGGATGTCCTTCTTCTCGAAGAGCGTCGGCTTGATGCCGTAGGCGACGGCGCGCGACTTCACATAGGACTCGGCCGCCTGGACCGATTCCTTCATGACGTCGCCCAGCTTGCCGGTGGTGGTCACGCGGCCCTTGCCGGGCAGCGACACCGCCTCGATGGACAGGAGCTCGCCGCCCACCTCGGTCCAGGCCAGGCCGGTGGTGACGCCGACCAGATCCTCCAGCTCCGCCTCGCCGAAGTGGAACCGGCGCACGCCGGCGTACTTGTCGAGGTTGCGGCGCGTGATGGACACCTTCTCGGTGCCCTTCATGAGGATCTCCTTCACCGCCTTGCGCGCCAGGTTGGCGATCTCGCGCTCCAGGTTGCGCACGCCGGCTTCCCGCGTGTAGTAGCGGATCAGGTCGCGCATCGCGTCGTCGGAGATGGCGAACTCGCCCTTCTTCAGGCCGGCCGCCTTGATCTGCTTGTCGAGCAGGTGGCGCTTGGAGATCTCGACCTTCTCGTCCTCGGTGTAGCCGGCGACGCGGATCACCTCCATGCGGTCCAGGAGCGGCTGCGGCAGGCGCAGCGTGTTGGCCGTGCAGACGAACATCACGTCGGACAGGTCGTAGTCGACCTCCAGGTAGTGGTCGTTGAAGGAGAAGTTCTGCTCCGGGTCGAGCACCTCCAGCAGCGCCGAGGACGGGTCGCCGCGCCAGTCGGCGCCGAGCTTGTCGATCTCGTCGAGCAGGAACAGCGGGTTGGACGACTTCGCCTTCTTCATGCCCTGGATGACCTTGCCGGGCATGGATCCGATGTAGGTGCGGCGGTGGCCGCGCACCTCCGCCTCGTCACGCACGCCGCCGAGCGACATGCGCACGAAGTTGCGGCCCGTGGAGCGCGCGATCGACTTGCCGAGCGAGGTCTTGCCGACGCCCGGCGGTCCGACTAGGCAGAGGATCGGCCCCTTCACCTTGTTCATGCGGTTTTGCACGGCAAGGTACTCGAGGATGCGCTCCTTGACCTTCTCCAGGCCGTAGTGGTCGGCGTCGAGAATCTTCTGCGCCAGCTTGATGTCCTTCTTGACCTTGGTGCGCTTCTTCCAGGGAATGGACAGCATCCAGTCCAGGTAGTTGCGGACCACCGTAGCCTCGGCCGACATGGGGCTCATGGAGCGCAGCTTCTTCAGCTCGGCCAGCGCCTTCTCGCGCGCCTCCTTGGTGAGGCGGGTCTTGTTGATCTTCTCTTCCAGTTCGGCCGCCTCGTCGCGGCCATCCTCGGACTCGCCGAGTTCCTTCTGGATCGCCTTGAGCTGCTCGTTCAGGTAGTACTCGCGCTGTGTCTTCTCCATCTGCCGCTTGACGCGGTTGCGGATGCGCTTTTCCACCTGCAGCACGCCGATCTCGCCTTCCATGAAGGCGTAGACGCGTTCCAGGCGCTCGGAGACGGTGGCCGTCTCCAGCAGCTGCTGCTTCTCGGGGATCTTGAGGGCGAGGTGCGAGGCGACGGTGTCGGCGAGCTTGCCGGAGTCCTCGATCTGGTTGATCGAGACCAGCACCTCGGGCGGGATCTTCTTGTTGAGCTTGATGTACTGCTCGAACTGCGAGACCACGGCGCGCGACAGCGCTTCCAGCTCCTGCTGGTCGCCGACCTTCTCCTCGATGAGGTCGGCGTAGGCCTGGAAGAAGTCCTCGTTCTCGGCGAACTTGGTGATGGAGGCGCGCTGGCCGCCCTCGACCAGCACCTTGACCGTCCCGTCCGGCAGCTTCAGCAGCTGCAGCACGGTGCCCACGGTGCCGACGCCGTAGATGTCGGCCGGAGTCGGATCGTCCTGCGCCGCGTTCTTCTGGGTGACAAGCAGGATCTGCTTGTCGTCCTTCATCACGTCCTCGAGAGCGCGCACGGACTTCTCACGGCCGACGAACAGCGGCACGATCATGTGGGGGAACACCACGATGTCGCGCAGCGGCAGGACCGGATAGAGGGCACCACGGGGAATTTGGAACATTGAATAGGGCCTCTTGGTGGGAAACCGCCAGCCCGGGATGGGCCTGGGGATCGGCCCCGCCTCGGAATAAGCGCGGGGCCTTGTTACGGCACCACCCTAACGTGGCACAGCCCCCCCGCCCCTTCAAGGCCCGAAGGCCGGGAATCCCTTCGGCATCGCAGCAGGGCGGGACCGGGACTCGCCAGCAACGGAAAAGGGGCGCCCCCGAAGAGGCGCCCCTTTCCCGAACTCGTAACGTCGCAAGCGTCAGGCGCCAGGCGCCTCGCTGCGGCGGTCGGAGTGGACGTAGAGCGGCTTGGCGCGGCCCTCCACCACTTCGCCGTTGACGACGATGCTCTCCACGCCGGTCAGCCCGGGCAGGTCGAACATCGGGTCGAGCAGGATCGCCTCCATGATCGAGCGCAGGCCGCGCGCACCCGTCTTGCGGGCGATCGCCTTGCAGGCGATGTTGCGCAGCGCATCCTCGGAGAACTCCAGGCGGACGTCCTCCATCTCGAACAGGCGCTGGTACTGCTTGACGAGCGCGTTCTTCGGCTTGGTGAGGATCTCCACCAGCGCCGGCTCGTCCAGGTCGGAGAGCGTGGCGACCACCGGCAGGCGGCCTACGAACTCGGGAATCAGGCCGAACTTCAGCAGATCCTCCGGCTCCACGCCGTGCAGGATGTCGCCGGTCGAGCGCTCCTCGGGGCTGCGCACGTCGGCACCGAAGCCGATCGAGGTCCCCTTGCCGCGCTGGGCGATGATCTTTTCCAGCCCGGCGAAGGCGCCGCCGCAGATGAAGAGGATGTTGGTGGTGTCGACCTGCAGGAACTCCTGCTGCGGGTGCTTGCGCCCGCCCTGCGGCGGCACCGAGGCGACGGTGCCCTCCATGATCTTGAGAAGCGCCTGCTGCACGCCCTCGCCCGACACGTCGCGGGTGATCGACGGGTTGTCGGACTTGCGGGAGATCTTGTCGACCTCATCGATGTAGACGATGCCGCGCTGCGCCCGCTCGACGTTGTAGTCGGCGGCCTGGAGCAGCTTGAGGATGATGTTCTCGACGTCCTCGCCGACATAGCCCGCTTCGGTGAGCGTGGTGGCGTCGGCCATGGTGAACGGCACGTCGATGATGCGCGCCAACGTCTGCGCCAGCAGCGTCTTGCCGCAGCCCGTCGGGCCGATCAGCAGGATGTTCGACTTCGCCAATTCGACGTCGTTGTGCTTGGTGCCGTGCGCCAGGCGCTTGTAATGGTTGTGCACCGCAACCGACAGCACACGCTTGGCATGGTCCTGGCCGATCACGTAATCGTCAAGCACAGCATGGATGTCGCGCGGCGTCGGCACTCCATCCCGGGACTTCACGAGGGTCGTCTTGTTCTCCTCGCGAATGATGTCCATGCACAGCTCGACGCACTCATCGCAGATGAACACCGTCGGACCGGCAATCAGCTTGCGGACCTCGTGCTGGCTCTTGCCGCAGAACGAGCAGTAGAGCGTATTCTTCGAATCGCCGCTGCTGGATTTGGTCATCTGTACTCCGTCATGCTCTCGGAGGACCGTACGATCTCAAGCGATCGGACGGCGTTCCCCGACGCCGATCCTTCTCACGTTGTCACGAAATCGGCCCGTGACAAGGCTAACGTACCGCGCCGGCATCCTGCCGTCCATACAACAACAGGCGAGCCGGCGCGATCAACACATTGTTGCGAGGCGCTTACCGGGCTTCGCTGCCGACGACCCCCGGCCGCTTCTCCACGACCTCGTCGATCAGGCCGAAGGTCTTGGCTTCCTCGGGCGACATGAACTTGTCGCGTTCCATGTTCTGCTCGATGACATCGATTTCCTGCCCGGTGTGGCGGGCATAGATCTCGTTGAGCCGCGAGCGCAGCTTCAGGATCTCCTGCGCCTGGATCTCGATGTCTGCGGCCTGGCCCTGGGCGCCGCCCGAGGGCTGGTGCATCATGATGCGGCTGTTGGGCAGCGAGAAGCGCTTGCCCGGCGCGCCCGCCGCCAGCAGCAGCGAGCCCATGGAGGCCGCCTGCCCCATGCACACCGTCGACACCTGCGGCCGGATGTACTGCATGGTGTCGTAGATGGCGAGACCGGCGGAAACGTAGCCGCCCGGAGAATTGATGTAGAGCGCGATATCCTTGTTCGGGTTCTCCGATTCAAGGAACAGCAGCTGCGAGCAGATCAGGCTGGCAATCGCGTCGTTGACCCCGCCGATCAGGAAGATGATGCGCTCCTTCAGCAGGCGCGAATAAATGTCGTAGGCGCGCTCACCCCGGTTGGTCTGCTCGATGACCATCGGGACCAGAGCGTTCATTTTAGGCTCGAAGTCATACATTGTTGGTACCCTAGCCCCCTGAGCCTCGTGGCGTTCACCCCTATATAGGGGAGGAAAAGGGCGGCCGAAAGGCCGCCCTCTCATGAAACGTACGGTCAGGCCGCCTTCTCGCCCTCCTCGTCCGGGTCGCGCAGCAGTTCCTCGACCGGAACGGAGCGCTCTTTGACCTTGGCGAGTTCAAGGATGAAGTCCACCACCTTGTCCTCGAAGATCGGCGCCCGCAGGTTCTCGACCGCGCCCGGGTTCTTCTTGAAGAACTCGAACACCTCGCGCTCCTGGCCGGGGAAGCGGCGCGCCTCGGAGATGAGGGCCCGGTTCAGCTCGTCCTGGGAGACCTGGATGTTGTTGCGGCGGCCGATCTCCGACAGCAGCAGGCCCAGACGCACGCGGCGCTCGGCGATGCTGCGGTACTCGGCCTTCAGCTCGTCCTCCGGCTTGCCGGCATCCTCGCCGGCGTTGCCGGCCTGGATCTCATGCTGGAGGCGCTGCCAGATGGCCTCGAACTCGATGTCGACCATGCCGGCCGGCACCTCGAAGCTGTGGGTCTCGGCCAGCTTGTCGAGCAGCTGGCGCTTCACCTTGACGCGCGCGGCGTCGGCGTAGTCGCGCTTCAGCTTGTCGCTCACGGCCTCCTTGAGCTTCTCCAGGCTCTCCATGCCGAAATCCTTGGCGAGGTCCTCGTCGACCTTGCCCGGAACCGTCTGGCGAATCTCCTTGACGTCCACCTCGAACACCGTCGGCTGGCCCTTCAGCTTTTCGGCCGGGTAATCGTCGGGGAAGGTCACGTTGACGGTGACGTGGCTGCCGGCCTTGGCGCCGACCAACTGGTCCTCGAAGCCTGGAACGAAGCGATTCGAGCCCAGCTCCAGGTTGAAGTCCTTGGCGTCCATGCCCGGCAGCGCCTCGCCGTTCACGGTGCCGGCGAAGTCGATGACGACGGTGTCGCCCTTCTGGGCGGGACGGTCCTCGGTGACCGGCTCGGTCGACGAGCGGGATTGGGCCAAGCGCTCCAGGGCCTCGTCCACGTCCTTGTCGGACACGTCGGCGACCAGACGCTCGAGCTCGATGGAGGCCATGTCGCCCGGCTCGACGTCGGGCAGCAGCTCGACCGCCATCTTGTACTCGAGGTCGCTGCCCTCTTCGAACTTCTCGAGGTCGATCTTGGGCTGGAGGGCCGGCCGCATGCCGCGCTCGCTCAGCGCCTGGCGCGAGCTGTCGGAGATGGCGTCCTCCAGAACTTCGTGCATCACGCTGCCGCCATAGCGCTGGCGGATGACCGTGACCGGCACCTTGCCCGGGCGGAAGCCGGGGAGCTGCACGGTCTTCCGCAGCTCTTCGAGCTTGCCGGTCACCTTGGTGGCGATGTCCTGGGCGGAAATGACGACCTTGAATTCGCGCTTCAGGCCGTCGGCGCTGGTTTCGGTAATCTGCATCGGAGCGAATGCCTGTCTCGTTGTGCGGTCCGGCGGCGCCCTTGGGAAGCGGGCGGCCCGGCCCGCGCTAAGGTCGGGTTCAGGGATTTGCCGTGGTGCGGGCGAAGGGACTCGAACCCCCACGACCGAAGTCACCGGAACCTAAATCCGGCGCGTCTACCAGTTCCGCCACGCCCGCATCGGCAATGGCGGCACGCGGCGAGGAGGATCTCCCCCACGCCCCGTCCGCCAGCGTGCTGGCTCTATAGCACAACGGATTCCCCGCAAACACACAAAATGGTCTTAAGGCCCGCCCTGCCGGTCCGGGCCCCGTCCGAACAGCCGCAGGAACAGCTCGGTCGCCCATTCCGCCCTGGCTGCGATCTCCTCCGCCTCCAGCGGCGCGATGGCGCCGGTCAGCATCCGCACCTGCGCGTCGCCGACCAGCAGGCCCACGTACGCCTCGAACGCCCGTCCGGCGTCGTCGAAGTCCAGGCGCCCGGCGTCGCGCTCGCGTTGCAGGTAGCGGATCACCAGCGCGCCCGTACGGTTCCGCCCCTGCTCGGCCAGCACGCGGCCGAATCCGGCGTCGGTCGGCGCCTCGGCGACGGCGGCGCGGTTGATGGCAATGGAGCCGAAGCTGGACAGCAGCGTCAGCAGGTTCTCGCCGAAGCGCCGCAGCACCGCTTCCGGCGCCCCGGCACCGTCGGCCAGGGCCGATTCCAGTTCGCGGTTCATACGGTCGGCCTGGGCGCGGATCACCTCGGTGAACAGGCCCTGCTTGTTGCGAAACCACGCGTACAGCGTCTCCTTCGACGCGCTCGTGCGCCTGGCGACCGCCAGCATGGTCGTCTTGGCATAGCCCAGCTCGCCCAGCAGGTCGACCGCCGCTCGCAGGATCTCCTCGCGCCGCGGATCGCTGGACAAGCCAACGGGTGTCGGCGAGATCGGCGTCCCCCCATGGCGCCGGCCATCGCCAACGCGGTGTTCGCCGCCACCGGCACCCGGCTGCGCCGCCTGCCGTTCGCCCTGGCGTAGCCCTACAGCACCCCGCGCAGCGACGACGACGCGTTGACCTTGCCCTCGCCAGTGTAGGCCTCGTGGTTGGCCTCCACCTCGCTCAGCCGGTAGCGGTAGTTGATCATCATGCCGCAGGACTGGGCGAGCCCCTTCTCCGAGCGGTCGGCCATCCAGTTCAGCCGTTCCATGCGGGCACCATTGGATAGGTGGAAGTGCGCCACCGGGTCGCGGGCCCGCGCCGGGCCGCCGTCGCGGCTCTCGATTTTAGCCTCCATGAGGTATTGGGCGCACAGGCGCATCAGCGGCGTCTTCAGGGCCTTCGCCAGCCCTTCGTTCGCGAACCACGCCTCACGTGCCAGGGCGCTTTCCAGCACACCTCGTCCCGAATCCACCGCTTCGGAGAAGTCCAGCCACTCGAGGATGCGCTCGCGCTCGCCCGACGCCAGCAGGCCGTCGCCGCGCCGCACCAGCTCGGCGTCCAGCCAGCGGCGGAAGCCGGGGATCGGCGACAGCGTGGCGAAGGTCTTCAGGTTGCGGAACTCAGCCGCCAGCCCGTCGGCGACGCGCTTGATCAGGAAGTTGCCGAAGCTGATGCCAGCCAGCCCCTTCTGCGCGTTGGAGATGGAGTAGAAGATGGCGCTGTTCGCCGCCTTGGGGTCGCACACCGGAGCGGTGGGGTCGAGCAGGCCCTGCACGTTGTCCGACATGCCCTCGACCAGCGCCACCTCGACGAAGATCAGCGGCTCGTCGGGCATGCGCGGGTGGAAGAACGCGAAGCAGCGGCGATCCGAATCCAGCCGATCCTTGAGGTCCTGCCAGCCGCGGATCTCATGCACCGCCTCGTACTTGATCAGCTTCTCCAGGAGCGAGGCCGGGCTGTCCCAGGTGATGCGGCGCATCTCCAGGAAACCCACGTCGAACCAGCCGCGCAACAGGTTCTTGAGATCGTCCCCCAGCGCCCGCAGCTCCGGCGCCCCCACCGCCATCTCCAGCAGTTCGGCGCGCAGGTCCACCAGGAACTTCACGCCTTCCGGCAGGGCGTTGAACTGGGTCAGCAGGGTGAGCCGCGGCGGCTCCAGCACCCGGCGCAACTCGCGTTCGGCCCGGCCGCGGGCCGACGGGTCCTTGGCGGCCTGGAAGGCCTCCACCGCCGCGTCCACCGCCGCGTGGTCGATGTCGAAGTCGCGCGCCAGCACGGTCAGGAAATTGCGCCGCCCCCGCGGGTCCAGCGCCAGGTAGGTGCGGCCGAGCTGGGCGGCGCGGGCGCGGGCCGACACCTCACCGCCGCGGGCCTCCAGGCAGGCCTGCATCTGCGCCCGCAGGCGCTCGGCGTCCTCCCTGGGCAGGTGTGGTCGCGGCGGGGCGCCGACCGCCTCGCGCGCGGACGCGGCGATGTCGCGCCAGCGGGCGCGCAGATTCCCCAACGCACGGTCGAACAGCCCGAGTTGGGGAGGCGTCTCGGGTACGGGGCCAAGGGTCGCATCAGAATCGCTCATGGCGATGAATTTGAAGCCGATTATGCCCCTGAACAAGGGAGAAGGGCGTCCTAGCACCTCGGGACAGCAGGGCCGGCCGAACGTATGATCCGCCGCTGGCCGGGCGGCCGACTCAGTCCTAGTCTGTCTTTCAGAATTGCCGTGCCGGCGCCTTTAAGGCGATACTGCCGAACGAATGTGCAGCCCGCTCGGCTCGAAGGAAGTATTCCGGACGTGCATCGCCGGACGAGACACCGGCACGACTACCGCATCAGCCTTCCGTCAGGACCCGCTCGCTGTGCGCCACAGCGTGTGCACCCGACCGCTCGACGAAGCCGCCCTCCCCCCACGGGCGAGACTCAGCATAGGAGTGCCCCGTGCCATTGCAGACCGATCCGACCGCCTTCTCGATCACCGCCCTGCTCGCCGACCAAGTTGCTCTGGTCGCCCGTAGCCGGAAGCTGCCCCCCGGAGCGGCGTCGCTGCTGTTGCGCGAGCTGATGGAGGGCCGCGATGGCCGCCGGCATCTGCTGCGCCTGATCGAGGCGGAGCGGCGCTCGGAGGTGAACCCCGCCGAAGCCGCCAAGATCGCCGTCGTCCTGGCGGAGACCGCCACCTGGACCGCCGAACTGGATAGCCTCGAAGCCCCGCTCACCGCGCTCGCAAACGCCGCGCTCGCGGACGACGAGGCCGAGGAGGGCCCGGCGCGCATCACCGGCCCCCTACGCCGCGGCGCCGCGCGCCGCCCGTCCGGCATCGCGTGGCGGCGCGCCCTGCAGCCCAGACGGCCGTTGCGGTAGATCACCGCGTCGCACCGGCCCTCATCCGCCGCAACACGGCCGGCAGCGCGTCGGGCAGATCCTCGGCGATCAGCCCGAGCCCCACCTGCGCGGCGGCCTCGCCATGCAGCCACGTTGCGGCGCAGGCCGCGCCGAAGGCATCCATGCCCTGCGCCAGCAGCCCGAGAATCAGGCCGGCCAGCACGTCGCCCGCCCCGGCGGTCGCCAGTTCGGGCGGGGCGTTGGCGTTGATGGCGGCGCGTCCGTCTGGCGCAGCGATCACCGTATCCGCCCCCTTCAGCAGCACCACCGCACCGCACCGCGCCGCCGCGCGGGCGCGGGCTAGCTTGTCCCCGGCAACATCGAACAAGCGGGCGAACTCGCCTTCGTGCGGGGTCAGCACGCACCGGTCTCCGAGGCGGTCGAACAGGTCGGCCGGGGCCTCGGCGAAGGAGGTCAGCGCATCGGCGTCGAGCACGCAGGCCTTGCCGGCCGTCAGCGCCTCCAGGACGCGGGCGCGGGTGTGCACACCGATCCCGGCGCCGGGGCCGAGCAGCACCACGTTCTTGCGGGCATCCGACAGCAGGGCGGCGAAATCCTGGTCGTCGGCCACCGGCGCGACGATCAGGCTGGGCGAGCCGACGGCGTAGATGGGGAAGGCCTCCGGCGGACAGGCCACGGTGACCAGACCGGCGCCGACCCGCAAGGCCGCGCGCGCCGCCAGCCGCCCGGCGCCGGTCATGCGCCCTCCTCCCATGACCACGGCGTGGCCGCGCGCGTACTTGTGGGACTCCGCCCGCGGCCAGGGATAGCGCGCCGCCCACAGGGCCGGTCCGTTCTCCCACTGCCGCGGCGCGATGGTGTCGAGCACCGAATCCGGGATGCCGATGTCGGCGACCACCGTCTCACCGCAGTGCAGGCGGCCGGGCAGCAACAGGTGCCCCGGCTTCCGGCGGAAGAAGGTCACGGTGAGCGCGGCCATCGCCGCCACGCCCATCACCATGCCGGTGTCGCCGTGCACGCCGCTGGGCACGTCCACCGCGACGACCGTCAATCCGGCCATGGCCTCGACCACGTCCCTGGCGGCTCCGTCCAGCGGCCGGGTCAGCCCGGCGCCGAACAGCGCGTCCACCACCAGCGGCATGCCGTCCAGCAGCGTACGGTCCAGCGGTTCCACCGCCCCGGTCCAGCGCTGCGCCGCCTGCGCCGCATCGCCCTTCAGCGCCTCGCGGGGGCCCAGCAGCCCGAGGCGCACCGGCCAGCCGGCCTCGGCTAGCAGGCGCGCCACCACGAACCCGTCGCCGCCGTTGTTGCCCGGCCCGCACAGCACCGCCACCGGTCGCGGCGCCCAGCGGGCGCGGATCTCCCAGGCGACGGCGGCCCCGGCGTTCTCCATGAGCACCGGCCCCGGCACCCCGCTGGCGATGGCCAGCGAATCCGCCCGGTACATCTCGGCGACGGTAAGCAGTTCCGGTGCCGCGGTCATCCTTCCCCCTCGCCACCCCTCTCGCCGATCGCGGCGCGGAAGGCCGCGACCTGCTGTACCGCGCCGGCCCGCACGAATCCGACGTCGCCGCCGGCCATCACGAGGCGGGCGCCGCGCGCGACGAGGTCCTCCAGGGATCGGGTCTTCACCGGGATGGTGCCGTAGACGGCGCCTGAGCCGAGGATCGCCCGCTCGGCCCGGTCGAGAAGGTCGGCCACCTCCGCATCGTCGAAACAGCCGAGCTTGCCGATGCTGCCGGACAGGTCGTAGGGGCCGACGAACAGTGCCTCCACGCCGGGCACCGCGGCGATCTTCGGAATAGCGTCCACCGCTGCGGCGGTCTCGATCTGACAGATCACCAGCAGTTCGCCGCCGCACGAGTCGCGGTAGCGCTCTCCGCACAGGCCGTAGTCGGCGCCCCGGACCAGCCCATAGGCCGCACCCCGCGTGCCGCGCGGCGGATAGTGGCAGGCGCTCACCGCGGCGCGCGCTTCCTCGACGGAGCTGATCGACGGGAACATGATCCCCTCGACGCCCATGTCGAGGGCTCGCTTGACATAGACGGGATCGTTGGCCGGCACGCGCATGATCGCGGTGGCCGGTGTGCCGGATAGCGCCTGCAACAGCGCCAGTCCGTCAGCCAGCGTACCCGGCCCGTGCTCGTGGTCGATGACGACGAAGTCGTATCCGGCAAGCCCGACGATCTCGGCCGCCACCGGGCTCGCCATGTCGAGCCAGCAGCCCAGCGCGGGCCTACCTGCGGCCAGCCGCTTCTTCAACGCGTTTTCGCGGAACACGCACGTCCCTCCCCTGACGGATTGGACGCCAGGATAACCGGACTTCGGACGTGTGAGGAAGGGGGACTGGGGCGATGGATGGGACTCGAACCCACGACCACTCGGACCACAACCGAGGGCTCTACCAACTGAGCTACCATCGCCGCCGTGGCGCGGACTAATGCCCCAACGGATTTCCCAGGTCAAGCAGAGTTTGCGACGGCTGCGCAGGTTTTCAAGTGGATCACTCCGGCGTGCGCAGGACGGCCTCCGGCGGGACCGACGCGCGGAGCACCCGCAGGATCCGCACCACGGCGCCGGAATGCCGGTAATAGATAATGAATTGCTCGAAGCCGCGGATTGGCCACGCCCGGACGTCATGCAATACGGAGCCGCCCCACCAGCGCGCTGAACCAATGTCAGGATGTTCAGCAATCCGTCTCATGCTTGCGGAAAAGGCGTCGAGGAATCGATCCGCGGCCATCGGATCGCGGCGTCCTATGAACGCGTAATATCCGACGACGTCCTTCCGCGCCCGCGGGCTCTGGGAAACGCGCACGCTCACGCGCCGTCTCGCTGTGCACCGATCAGCGCGCGCCCCTCCTCCCGCATGGCCTCAATGTCGATCTCCTCATCAGGCCCTTCCAGGCCTTCGAGGAGTTGCACCTCGAGTTCCGCATCGGCGGCTTCGCCCGCATCGAACACGACAAGCCGCGCGATGTAGTCCGCCACACTGGCGAAACCCGTCTCCGAGGCGCGCCGCGCGGCCATCTCCTCAATCTCCTTCGGCAGCACGATTCCCATGCCATCCTCCGTCGCTCCGATCAGGGTGGCACCCTTCACCACGCCCGTCAACGCACCACCGGCGCGCCTATGCCCAACCACACCTTGCGCGGATTGCCCAAATATTGTTCACTTCGCCCGATTTGGCGGCAGCCCGTGCCGTCCCTTGCGGCAGTCGCACCCCGGCGGCGGACGGCGAAACCCGATCCGAGCATGGCCGGCGCTCTGGCACGATCCATGCTAACCAGAGTGCGTCGGCAGTGCCTGGGACGGTGCCTGCCGGCGTTGGCACCTCAAACGAGAGACCCATGAAAAAGATCGAAGCCATCATCAAGCCGTTCAAGCTCGACGAGGTGAAGGAGGCGCTTCACGAGGTCGGGATCAAGGGGATCACCGTCACCGAAGCCAAGGGCTTCGGCCGCCAGAAGGGCCACACCGAGCTTTACCGCGGCGCGGAATACGTCGTCGACTTCCTGCCGAAGGTGAAGATCGAGGTGGTGATGGAGGATGTCCTGGTCGAACGCGCGATCGAGGCGATCCAGCAGGCCGCTCACACCGGCCGGATCGGCGACGGCAAGATCTTCGTCACTCCCGTCGAGGAGGTAATCCGGATCCGCACCGGCGAAAAGGGCGCCGACGCCATTTAACGGCCCTACCAACGACACCGTCCAGCATGCGTCAGCCCACCCGAAACGCGCCCCGGCAGCCACCCCGCTCAGCGGTCCGCACGTCGCGTTGTCTCGGTAGGGAAGACGTGACATAACCACCACCGCACGCGCCGTCACACGCGGCCCGACCAAGAGCCAAAACGACGCTGCGGGCCCCAAACCTCAATATATGCGTGGAATGACAAACATGTCCGACATCAGCAAGGTCTTCGACCTGATCAAGGAACACGACGTCAAGTACGTGGACCTCCGCTTCACCGATCCGCGCGGCAAGCTGCACCACACGGCCCAGCATGTGTCGACGATCGACGAGGACGTCTTCGAGGACGGCATCATGTTCGACGGTTCGTCGATCGCCGGCTGGAAGGCGATCAACGAGTCGGACATGATCCTGAAGCTGGACCCGACGACCGCCATCATGGACCCGTTCGCCGCCCAGCCGACGCTGAACATCCTCTGCGACGTGTACGAGCCGTCGACCGGCCAGCCCTACGGCCGCTGCCCGCGCTCGATCGCCAAGGCCGCCGAGCGCTACACCGCGTCGGCCGGCATCGGCGACACCGTCTACTTCGGCCCCGAGGCCGAGTTCTTCGTCTTCGACGACGTGAAGTTCACGGTCGAGATGAACAAGGTGTCCTACCAGATCGATTCCGAGGAAGGCCACTACAACGCCGACCGCGCCTATGAGGACGGCAACATGGGTCACCGCCCGGGCATCAAGGGCGGCTACTTCCCGGTCGCCCCGATCGACAGCGGCGCTGACCTGCGCGCCGAGATGCTGAGCGTCCTGGCCGAGATGGGCGTGCCGGTCGAGAAGCACCACCACGAGGTGGCGGCCGCGCAGCACGAGCTGGGCATCAAGTTCGACACGCTGGTCCGCACCGGCGACAACATGCAGTACTACAAGTACGTCGTGCACAACGTCGCGCACGCGTACGGCAAGTCGGCGACCTTCATGCCGAAGCCGGTCTTCGGCGACAACGGCTCGGGCATGCACTGCCACCAGTCGATCTGGAAGGAAGGCCAGCCGCTGTTCGCCGGTTCGGGCTACGCCGACCTGTCGGAGCTGGCGCTGTACTACATCGGCGGCATCATCAAGCACGCCAAGGCCCTGAACGCCTTCACCAACCCGTCGACCAACAGCTACAAGCGCCTAGTCCCGGGCTATGAGGCTCCGGTGCTGCTGGCCTACTCGGCCCGCAACCGCTCGGCCTCCTGCCGCATCCCGTACGTGGCGTCGCCAAAGGGCAAGCGCGTCGAGGTTCGCTTCCCGGATCCGTCGGCCAACCCGTACCTGGCCTTCGCCGCCATGCTGATGGCCGGTCTCGACGGCATCCAGAACAAGATCCATCCCGGCGACGCGATGGATAAGAACCTCTACGACCTGCCGCCGGAAGAGCTGGCCAAGGTTCCGACCGTCTGCGGCTCACTGCGCGAGGCGCTGGACAGCCTGAAGGCCGACGCTGGCTTCCTGATGAAGGGCGATGTGTTCACCAAGGACATGATCGAGTCGTACATCGAGCTGCGCACGGAAGAGATGATGGCCTTCGAGACCATGCCGCACCCGATCGAGTACAAGATGTACTACTCGGTCTGATGTAAGCCGCTGAATTCCAGAGGGTTCACCCCGCCTTCCCGGCAAGGTGGGCCCCATCAATGGACCTGTAAAGTGGACCCCATCGGCATGACTGTCGGTGGGGTCTTCTTCATTTGAGAGCCTCCCTCCCCCAGCCCGCAGAAGCCTTCGAGAGTGCGGTCTCGGTTCCCTCGCCCCCCTGTCGTGCGGCGATGTCTTCGAACGCGGCCTGAAGCTCACTGAGAACTGAGGGGCCCGCGGCCGGCACGCCGAGGTGAAGCGTTCGGAGTTCCGCCATGAACGCCTCCCACATCGGCAGGCCGCCCTCTTCCAGAAGTTGCGCGCGGATGGCCAGCTCCGGCGAGACCGGCGTATGGCGGCGCCCCCAGGCCCCCATGTGCGCAAGCAGCGGCACCAGCTGGATGGCAGGCTCGGTGAGGCTATAGATCGCCTTCTGCTGGTGGCTCGGATCGCCGCGCTTCGTCAACAACCCGGCCTCGACCAGCCGCTTCAGCCGGTCGGCGAGAATGTTCGATGCGATCCGCTCCTCCGACCGGTTCAGCAGTTCACGATAATGGCGCCGGTTTCCGAACATGATGTCGCGAATGACGATCAAGCTCCAACGATCACCCAGCACCTCCAGCGTCAGATTGATCGGACAGCCCGAGCGGTGCTTGTCCTCCATCGAAATGCCTCCCCTAGAAACTGCTTGCAAAATAGGACTGGTTGCGCTAAAACGCAACCGGTTGCATTATGCAACCTGATTTCCGCGCCCTGAAACAGGGAGAACGCGGGCCATCTTGCTCTACGACCGCATTCCTGCACCGCGGCGTGATCGCGGCGCGTGAGAGGGAAAGATGACGTTGAAACTTTATGCACACCCTTTCTCGTCCTATTGCCAGAAGGTGCTGATCGCACTGTACGAGAACGCCATCCCCTTCGAGTTCCGCATGCTCGCACCCGGCGACGAGCAGGCAGCGAACGAGCTTGAGGCCTTGTGGCCGCTCAAGCGCTTTCCCGTGCTCGTGGACGAGGACCATACGGTGGTGGAGGCAAGCATCATCATCGAGCACCTGGGACTGCATCATCCTGGCCCGGTACGCCTGATCCCCGAGAACGCGCGCGACGCGCTCACGGTGAGAACGATGGACCGGTTCTTCGACAACTACGTCTCCACGCCCCAGCAGAAGATCGTGTTCGACAGCATCCGCCCAGCGGAAGACCGCGACCGCTATGGCGTCGCCGAAGCGCGGGCGATGCTCGACACCGCCTACCGCTGGCTTGACGACGTCATGGAAGGCCGTGACTGGGCGGCGGGTGACGCCTTCAGCCTCGCCGATTGTGCAGCCGCACCAGCGCTGTTCTATGCCGACTGGACCCACCCCATCAGCGAGGCGTTCAGGAACGTCCATGCCTATCGGCAACGGCTGCTCGCGCGACCCTCGTTCGCACGGGCGGTGGACGAGGCGCGGCCCTATCGCCCGCTCTTCCCGCTCGGCGCACCCGACCGCGACTGACAGTCGCCGAGAAAAATTCGCCGCCGCTGTCGGATTACGGTTCGCTCGATCGTTCCTTGGTCATCGCAAACGAGAGGAGGCTTACATGGCCTATGTCGACGGTTTCGTGCTTGCAGTGCCGAAGCAGAACATCGAGGCGTACAAGGCAATGGCGCGCAAGGCCGGGGACGTCTGGAAGGAGCATGGCGCGCTCGCCTTTGTCGAGTGCATCGGCGATGACGTGCCCTATGGCGAACTTACCTCCTTCCCGCGTGCTGTGCAGGCCAAGGACGACGAGATCGTCGTCTTTTCGTGGATCATCTACGAATCGCGCGAGCAACGTGATGCGGTCAACGCAAAGGTCATGGCCGACCCCCGACTCAAAGCCGACATGTCGGAGATGCCGTTCGATGGTAAGCGCATGATCTACGGCGGATTCGAGACGTTCTTGGAACTGTAGCGTGCCGCGGGAGGGCGGTGACCATGTCCACCAATGCCGTTGAGGCCACGGTATCGGGCGCGCCGCCGAAGGCCACCGGCCGGGAATGGATCGGGCTCGCCGTCATCGCCCTCCCTTGCCTGCTCTACTCCATGGACCTGACGGTCCTGAACCTGGCGGTGCCGGCGCTCAGCGCCGACCTGCAGCCCAGCGCCACCGAACTCCTGTGGATCGTGGACATCTACGGCTTCATGGTCGCAGGCTGGCTGATCACGATGGGAACCTTGGGCGACCGGATCGGCCGGCGCCGGATACTGATGGCCGGTGCGGCGCTCTTCGGCTTGGCTTCGATCCTGGCGGCGTTCTCCAGCACGGCCGAGATGCTGATCGCGGCGCGGGCGCTCTTGGGAGTGGCCGGAGCGACGATCGCACCATCCACCCTCTCGCTGATCCGCAACATGTTTCAGGATGAGGGGCAGCGCACCTTTGCCATCAGTGTCTGGGGCACCAGCTACGCCGCCGGCGGTCTGATCGGTCCGGTCCTGGGGGGCATGATGCTGCAATACTTCGCGTGGGGCTCAGTCTTCCTGCTGGCCGTCCCCGTGATGGTACTGCTGCTGATGACGGCACCGCGCCTCCTGCCGGAATATCGCGACCCGCACGCCGGCCGACCGGATGTCGTCAGTGCAGGAATGTCGCTGCTCGCGGTCCTGTCGGCCATCTACGGCCTGAAGCGGATCGCCGAGGACGGGCCGTCCGCCCTGGCCTGCACCTTCATCCTGGCCGGCTTGGTCCTGGGCATCGCCTTCGTGCGCCGCCAGGGGCGCTTGGCCGATCCGTTGATCGATCTGAACCTCTTCCGATCGCGCGCCTTCAGCACGGCGCTGTCGATGAACATGCTGGGCTGTCTGGTTCTGTTCGGGACCTTCCTCTTCATTGCCCAGTACATGCAGCTCGTCTTGGGACTCACTCCGCTCGAGGCCGGGCTGTGGTCGCTGCCTTCTGCGGCGGCGGTCACCGCCGGATCCATGTTGGCACCGCTGGTGGTGAGCCGAAGCCGTCCAGCCTACGTTATCGCCGCAGGCATGGCGCTGCTGGCCTTGGGGTTGGCGCTGTTGACCCAGGTCGGCCGCGGCGGCCTGCCGATCCTCGTTGCCGCCGCGGTGATCCTCTCGATTGGGCTTGGGCCTACCTTCGTGCTCACCACCGACCTGATCGTCGCTTCCGCCCCGCCCGAGCGCGCCGGGGCAGCGGGCGCGGTTTCGGAAACCGGCTCCGAGTTGGGCGGCGTTCTCGGCATCGCGATCCTGGGCAGCATTGGCACGGCGGTCCATCGCAGCCTGATGGCCGGTGCAATCCCGGACGGTGTTCCGCCGGAGGCGGCGGAGGTGGCGCGCGGAACCCTCGGGAGTGTGATAGCGGCAGCCGAGGCTCTGGGCGACCCATGGGGAGCGGCCTTGCTCGCCGCTGGTCGCGCGGCGTTTGTCCAGTCGCTGGAACTGACGGCTGGTCTGTGCGCCATGATCGCGCTTGCGAGTGCCCTCGCGGCGATGATGTTGCTCCAGGACGCCCGCCGGGCCGGATGATTAGATAATCGGAGCCCGACCTCGGAGTCCTACGCATTGAACTTCTTCGTCCATAAAAGGGCCGCCCCTCGGGGCGGCCCTTTTCGTTTGCGCGAAAATGCTTCCAATTTTGAACAAAACCTGCCGCGAAGAGCGCGACAATCTGTATATTTGCGCGGCTGCGTATTCGGAGTCACAATGAATCCCAGCGGAACCCCCCTGCCGCAGGCACGGCAAGACTTCCGCCGACCTTGTCCTTCGCGACGACTTGACAGGTCGAGTGCACCATTCTGGCAGGGTGGCCGCTTACCAAAGGGAAGGCGACCGCCATTCCCTAAAAAGGCTCTCCCTACCTGGGGGAGCCTTCCTTTTACCACCGGATTGCGGCTTCGCCCATTGCCTCCGACTAGCCGGCGCGGACGTCCACGGGATAGATGCCGACGATGATGGTGTTCACCGTGCCGTCGCGCCCGCAGGGCAGCATCACCCGGTTCAGCGCCCTGGTCGTGCCGTTGAACGACGCCGTCGGCAGCGTGACGTACTGCGGCGTCCCCGTCCGCGCGCAGGTCCGGTAGGACTCGACGACCCAGCCGAACCCCTCGACCGGCATCTCGTCGTCCAGGTAGCGCCCGGTCAGGTCGCGGCCGTAGTAACGGACGACCTCCAGTCCGGCGAGCGTGACGCGGAAGCGCGCCGCCGGCTCCTCCACCCGGACGATGCAGATGTGCCCGAACCAGGGGCGGAACTCCTCCGCCAGGAAGTCGCGGCGCTCCGGCATTGGGCGCTCGCCGCGCCTCTCGTCCCACAATGCCTGCAACGCGGCCAGGCATTCGTTCATGGCATCCTGCCCGTTCGATCTCAAATGGTGTGACCACCTTACGATCGGCAGCATGCCGCGTGATACGGCCGCGTTCAAGTAGCGCTCTCCGCCTAGGCTCCATCACCGCGGCGTGCCATAATGGGGCATGCGTCACGTTGCCGCCCTCACCGTCGCTCTATCCTTGGCCGCCCTTCCCGCGGAGGCCGCCGACGTATCCGCCGGCCAGGCCGAGGCGAAGGAGGTGGCGCGCAGCGGCGGCTGCACGCCCACGAAGGTGGAGGTGGTGCGCCATGTCGTCGGGCGCGAAGCGCGCACGACGTTCAAGGTCGGCTGCTCGGAGGACAAGGACGCCTTCGTCCTGGTCGAGTGCCGGTCGCGGATCTGCACGCTGATGCGCTGAATTCACCCCTTGTTAACGGGGATGATGCGCAATGCCGGTTGGGTGTTCACGGGAGTCGCTCGGGCCATGTCCCTGCTTCGCAGCATCGCAGCCCTGACGCTGGCCGGCAGCCTGCTCGCCGGATGCTCGGGCTCTCCCATGGGCACGGTGGCTGTCGCCACCGGCGTGGCGGACTTCGCGTCGTTGAACGCCACCAAGAAGACGCTGGGCGACCATGTGGCGACAGGGATCGTCGGACGGGACTGCTCGTCCGTCACCTTCGAGCAGACCGGCTCCTACTGTCCGGAGCAGGTCGTCGTCGACCGGTCCAACGTGTACTGCTACCGTACGCTGGCCGACGTGGATTGCCACTACCTGCCGGACCCCTACAGGAACGGCCAGACCGCGCTGGCCAGCCCGCCGCCCGTCCGCAAGCCGGTGGAGCGCAAAGGCTGGTTCGAATAATCGTCAGCGCACCCTCTTCGCCGCGAACGCCTTGGCGATGGCCATCATCGACTTCTCGTGGGTGACGCCCTCGGGCGCTTGACGGACCGGGGACGCGGCCTTGGCGACCGGGCGGACCGCCTGTGTCGGTGCGGAACCGTCATCCGCCTCGCCTAAGCGGCTGAGCACACGCTCCAGCGCTTCCTTCGACAAGGCGCCGCCCCCGGCGGCCGGGCGGGCGGGAGACGCGGCGCGGCGTCCGGCGCGGGCCACGGCGGCCCCGGCGATCGCCTTGAGGAACGGCTGGGCCATGCCGAGCAACAGGTCGGGATCCTGCGCCGCCCAGGTGATCAGCAGCTTCTGCGCCATCGACGGGCTGCCCTTGGCGGCCTGCAGAGCCTCGCGCACCTTGCCATCCACATAGGAATCGCCCATCGCGGCCTCCGTCCCGGGGTGCAGCGTCCTGCCCACCCATACGCGCGTTCCGACTGTCCGCCGCAAGTGTTAACAAAGGGTTGCGCCGTTGCCCGGGTCCAGTGAATTGGCGATAGTATGGGCCATGCTCATCGAGACCTTCGCCGACCTGACCTGCCCCTGGTGCTACATCGGCCGCCGCCGCCTTGCCCGCGCCCTGGCCGAGCGGCCGCGCATCAAGCCCGAGGTGCGCTGGCAGCCGTTCCAGCTCAACCCCGACATCCCCAAGGCCGGCATGGAGCGCAACGCCTATCTCGTCGCCAAGTTCGGCGGACCGGAGCGGGCGCGGCAGATCCTCTCGGTGGTCGAAGAGACGGCGGAGCGTGACGGGCTGCCGATGCGCCTCGACCGCATCCAGCGCGTGCCCAACACCTTCGACGCCCATCGGCTGATTCGCATCGCCGGCCGGCGCAGGGTGGCCGGGCCGATGGTGGACGCGCTGTTCCATGCCTATTTCGTGGACGGGCTGGACATCGGCGACGTCGGCACGCTGGCCGCCACCGCCGCCACGCTCGGCCTGGACGCGCGGGAGGTGGAGGCGCTGCTGCTCGGCGACGCCGAGGTATCCACGGTGCGCTCGGCCGACACCCTGGCGCGCCAACTGACCCTGCAGGCCGTGCCCTGCTACATCTTCAACCGCCGCTACGCGCTCTCCGGCGCCCAGGAGCCGTCGAGTTTCCTGCCCCTCCTCGACCTCGCTGTCGACGAGGACATGGCCGCCGCCGTGGCGGGCTGAGGGGCGGCGGGCGCCTGATCTGCCGCCACACCCGCCGCCACACCCGCCGATTGTCCATTCCCCAGCGGAACGCCGCGCGCTACAACCCGCGCATGACGTGCTTCGCCGCCATCGATTTCGAAACCGCCGACAACGGACGCGACAGCGCGTGCTCGGTCGCGGTGGTGCTGGTGGAGAACGGGCGTATCGCCGACCAGTTCTCCGCGCTGATCCGGCCGCCGCGCTCGTATTTCCGCTTCACGCACATCCACGGGCTGACCTGGGACGACTGCCACGGGCAGCCGGACTTCGCCGGCCTTTGGCCGCGCTTGGCTCCGCTGCTCGCCAGAGCCGAGCTGCTGGTGGCGCACAACGCGCCGTTCGACAAGGGCGTGCTGAACACCTGCTGCGCCGCCTACGGCCTGCCCAACCCGGCCAAGCCCTTCGCCTGCACGGTGCGCATTGCCCGCCACGTGTGGAGCATCTACCCGACCAAGCTGCCGGACGTCTGCCGGCACCTGAACATCGCGCTGAACCACCACGACGCCCTGTCCGACGCCCAGGCCTGCGCCGGGATCGCGCTGGCGGCGCTGCAGGCGGGGGTGCCGTTGGCGCCGTTCGCGCGGTAGATCGTTACCACCGGCTCCACCTGATACTCCAAGGAAGGGGTAGGTAAATCCTGCTCCACCTAATAATTGGAGGGAAGCCGAGCGCGTTCGTTGATCTGCCGCCGTCGCGGATCGACCTTCAGACCGCGTTCGACGCGGTCGAGGGAGCGGTTATGGGTCTGAAGCTGACGGTGGGATTGGCCGCGGCGGCGAGCATCGCGCTTGCCGGCTGCGCCGGGATTCCGGTGGCGGTCTCGGCCGCATCGTTCTACGTCGACACGGTGCTGTTCCTGCGCACCAACAAGACCTCCGTCGACCATGTCATCTCCGCCGTGGCCGAGCGCGACTGCGCCATGACCAGCATCCTGGTCAACGGGCGCCTGTGCGACGACGCGTCATCGCCGGAACTCCTGGCCGAACTCACCCGCGAGGTGGAAAACGTGCCGCCCGGCGGCAACGCCGAAATCCGGATCGAGGTGGCGGAAGCGCAGCCGCTCGTCCTCAGCGACACCGTTCCGGCTCCCGGCGCCGCTCCGCTGCCCGCCCCGGCGGAACCGGTCCGCACCCGCGTGCTGGTGGTGGTCGGCAGCTTCACTAAGCGTGCCCACGCCGAGGCGCGGCGGGCCATCATCGCCCACCCCTCGACCTCCATCGTCGAGGCGACCGTGTCCGGCCGACGCTACTACCGCGTGGTCATCACCCCCGCCGACCGCGAGGACGCGCTGCGCCAGCTCTCCGTGGTCCGCGACGGCGGCATCAAGGATGCGTGGCTGCTCCGGATGTGAGTGCTGCTACTCCGCCGCGGCCGGCACAGCGGCCAGCGCAGGCTCGTCCTTGCGGTCGGCAGGAAGCAGCAGCGCGGCCAGGAAGGCCACCAGCGCCATCAGGGCCAGGGTCAGGTACAGCGCCTCAAACTCGCCGAAACGCTCGTAGAAGGCCGCCACCATCTGCACCGCCACCGGGCCGGCGCCGAAGGACAGGATGAACTTGGCGCCGAAGGCCAGTCCGCGATGCTTGTCCGGCGTGTAGCGCGCCAGCAGCAGGTTCTCCGCCGGGATCTGCACCTGGGAGGCGATCACCACGGCGCCCGCGGCGACCACCAGCGGCAGCCCCATCAGCAGCGCCATGCAGGCCATCATCGGCGTCTGGATCAGCAGGCAGAGGGCATAGATGCGCTTCAGCGGGTACTTGTCCGCCAAGTGCCCGCCGATGAGTTGCGGCCCGGCGGCCAGCAGGTAGACGAAGGTCACCAGCCCGCCCACGCCCAGCGTGCTGCCGCCCAGCATATCGCCCAGGCGCTCCTCGAACAGCTTGGGTAGCACCACTTGCATGGCGTTGAACAGCAGGCCGGCGCAGATCATGGTCACCGACAGCACGATGAAGGCGCGCATGGCGTCGCCGCGCGACGGCTTGGGCTGCGGCTTCACGTCACCCCTGCGGTCGTGGACCATGCCCAGCGCGATAAGTGTGGCGAGCGCCACGCCCAGCACCGTGCAGACCGCGCCGGGAATCAGGAAAGCCCAGCGCCACCCCATCAGTTCCGTCAGGCCGCCAGCGACCAACGCCGCAGAGGCCAGGCCGATGGTGCCGAACAGGCCGAGGTAGCCCAGCGCCTTGCCGCGGTTGACGGCGTTCTTGACCATCCAGGCCATGCCGACGGGGTGGTAGATGGAAGCCCCCAGCCCCAGCGCGGCCAGCGACACCATCATCGCCGTCGGCGTGTCGGCCAACCCGCAGGCGATCGCCCCGGCGCCGGTCAGCAGGAAGAAGACCGCCATCATCCGGCTCTCGCTCCAGCGGTCGCCGAGCCAGCCGGCCAGCGGCGCTCCCAGCCCGATCAGCAGGGCGCCCAACGTCCACAGCCGGATCAGCTCGTCGTAGGGGAGTTTCCATTCCCGCTCCAGCGCCAGCACCACGGTCAGGTACAGCGCCGCGACGATGTGCATCACCAAATGGCCGACCCAGGAGAAGCCGATCGACAGGCGGGCGGATGTATCGGTCATCGAACCTCTCCGGGCGCGGATGCAACGTTTAAAAAGTCGCACGCACTCCCAACCTCGGCAACCGTACCGGCCGCATGGCCGGCATGCAGCCGGCGGGTCAAATGGTCCCGTCGCGCAGCCAGTCGAGGTAGTCCGGATTGCCGCGGCCGATCGGCAGTTCGACGATGCAGGGCACCGAGTAGCTGTGCAATTCCTTCACCCGCGCCGACAGGCGGTCGAACAGGTGGCCTTGTGTCTTGGCGATAAGCACCGTCTCCTCGGCGGTCTCCACCTCTCCCTGCCAGCGGTAAATCGAGGTCATACCGCTCAGGATGTTGACGCAGGCCGCCAGACGCTCCTCGACCAGCGTGCGGCCGATACGCTCGGCCTCCGCGCGCGAGCCGGCGGTTATGTAGACGAAGATCAGGTCCATGGATCCGCTCATGATTCCGGTCTAGAATGTCCTAACCTTGCCACAACCCTGCCCGAGACCTCCATGTCCCCGCCGCGCTCATCCGAGTCCCGCCGCACGCCGAGCGACCAGCAGGCGGCATGGCTGCGGTGCGGCATGGATCAGCCGGGCGGCAAGCTGCCGCTGTTCGACGCCCAGGGCCGGCGGGTCAATCCCCGCACCATCCGAAGCTGCATCGACGCCGGCTGGGCTGAGCGCTGGTTCGCTAACCCCCTCAAGCCCGAGTGGCTGGTCTGCCGCCTGACCGACAGCGGCCGCGCCATGTTGACGGCACGCTCCACGGTGATAGAGGTGGACTTCCGCGCGGAGCAGGGCTCCCTGTTCCCTCCCCTGCCGCCAGCGGAGAAGTGACAGGGCATAGGCGCTCAGCGTAGCCCCACTCCGTCAGGATCGCCCGCCGGCCCATCAGCACGATGGCGTCGTCGAACAGCACCATCCGTATGTATGCAGGGAGGGATGGTGAAAGGCGCGGCGTCAGCGCCGCGTTGCGCGCCAGAGGCCGGATCGCATCGCACCCGCGGCAACGCGCCGGTCGGCGATCTCGGTGTCGTCCACATCGGCGATGCCGGCCAGCTTGATAGCCCGCAGCAGCACGCTGCGCACCGTCGTTCCTTCCTCCTCGGCGCGGCGGCGCACCGCGCGCTTGACGCTCTGCGGCACCATGGCGGCAAGCTGAACGTCGGGCTCTCGGCGCACCGTGCGCTCGATGTCCCGCGTTCCGGTATCCTCGGCCAGGACCACACTCAGGCTTTTATTCGACATCTTTTGCAAGGTGTTCTCATATTCGGACCTCCGCACACTCGCACATTCATGGTTAATGCAAAATTAACCACAACCGCAGCCGTACGCGTCATCGGTCCAGGGCTATCGCTCCCAGGTACCGGCCTCCGCCGATAGGACCATCGTCATCTCCGCGAAAGCCGGAGCTTCCTGGGCGATTGCCCTCGCCCGATCGGAACTTCGGGTGTCATCGAAGTGTCATATTGTTGAGACGGATCACACTCCATAGGCTCTTCCCGGAAGGAAGCAGCGTCCGAACGTCTCGAGGCTTCGCCGCACCCCACCAAGCCCTCGGGACTGGACCATCCGAAGCCCGGACCGCGGGGACAGGAAAGCGAGACATGCACGCGACACGGGTCATGCTCGAACTTACCGGCAACGTCGTGCTGCTCCTCTGGGGGCTGCACATGGTCCAGTCCGGTCTGACCCGTGCCTTGGGCGCCGACCTGCGAAGCACCCTCAGCGCCGGGTTGCGAAACCGCTGGACGGCCTTCCTCGCGGGCCTTGGTGTCACCATGCTCCTGCAGAGCAGCACGGCCACCGGCCTCATGGTCGCGGGCTTCACCGCGACCGGCGTCGTCGCCCTGATGCCCGCACTCGCCGTGATGCTCGGCGCGAACGTCGGGTCCACGCTCATAGTCCAGCTCCTGGCCTTCGACGTGTTGCACATCGCCCCCGCGCTGCTGCTGGCCGGGTTCGTGGCCTTCCGGCGCGGCGGGAAGACCCGCTCCCGCGACCTGGGGCGCGTCGGCATCGGTCTCGGTCTGATGCTGCTGGCCCTGCATCTGCTGCTCGCCACCATCGAGCCCGCCGAAACGGCGCCCGCGCTGCGTGACCTGTTCGGCGTCCTGACCGCGGACCCGATCATCGCCGTCCTGCTGGCGGCGGCGCTGTCGTGGGCGGCGCATTCCAGCGTCGCCGCCGTGCTGCTGATCGCATCGCTGGCCGGCGGGCACGTCGTACCGCCGGAGGCGGCCGTCGCCATGGTGGCAGGCGCCAATCTGGGCAGCGCGATCAACCCCATCATCGAGGGGCCGAGCGGCAACCCGGCGGCGCGACGCCTGCCCGTCGGCAACCTGTTCAACCGGGTGGTAGGTTGCTCGACGGCGTCTGGTTCAGGGAAAGCCCCATGGGTAAGCTGCGCAGTCCTCTGGGAAAATGGCTGAAGCGCCGCATCGGTTATCCGCTGGAGGCGGTGGTCGTCCATGCGGCTTATCGGTTGTTCCAAGCTCTCCCGGTGGACACGGCCTCGTCCCTTGGTGGTTGGATCGGACGGGCGGTTGGGCCGCGGCTGCGGAAGACGAAGGTCGCGCGCCGCAACCTGGCGCGCGCCTTCCCGGAGAAGAGCGCCGCCGAGATCGAGCGCATCATCCGGGACATGTGGGACAATCTCGGCCGGATCATTGCCGAATATCCGCACCTGGACGCCTTGAGTGACACCGACCCCGGTGGGCGGACCGAACTGGTTGGAAGCCAATACCTCGACTCCCTGCGCGACGACGGCATCGGCGGCATCATGGTAGGGGGCCACTTGGGCAACTGGGAGGTGGCGCAGATCGCTTCGCGCAAGCTCGGGCTGGACGTGGCGATGGTCTATCGGGCGCCGAACAACCCCTACGTCGGGCGGCTGCTGGCGAAGGTGCGCGGGACGGCGTCCGGCACCTACTTTCCTAAGGGCGCGGACGGCGCCCGCATGCTGATCCGACATCTGTCCAAGGGCGGGCATGTCGGCATGCTGATCGATCAGAAGATGAACGACGGCATTGCCGTCCCGTTTTTCGGCCGGAGTGCGATGACGGCACCGGCCGCGGCCCAACTCAGCCGGCGCCTCAACATTCCCATCTTCCCTCAACGCACGGAACGGCTGGAGGGTGCGCGCTTCCGCATCACCATCTTGCCGCCGATAGAGCCTTCCGACACTGGAAACACGGAACAAGACACCGTGGAATTGCTGAAGCGCCTCAATGTCCTGTTGGAAGGTTGGATCCGCGAGCGGCCGGGGCAATGGTTATGGCTGCACCGCCGCTGGCCGGACTGATGCGGACTTGCTGTGCCTGACAGAACCGCATTGACGGTCGGGTGATGGGGGCACCTGGTTCCGGGACGGCCGAGGCCCTGACGATCACCCAAGTGATTCTTCTCGGAGATCGGCAGACGTTCACTGCCCCGTGATGTCGAGTGCATCGATGATCGCCGTCCCATTGGACTGCCGTTCCGGCGAGATGTGCGGCGCGAATGACGCCCGAAGCGCAAAAAAGCACATCTAAACAAGCACAATAAAATAACAGCTATTTTTTTGAGCGCCCGCTTATTTTTCTGGAATGTTCCTGATAGAATCCCACTTGTTATTATGAGCCACCGAAACGCTCGGGGTAACACCCTTCCGGGCCGCCGGTTCCGGTCCTCAAAGAAGGCCGGAAGCGGCAGTCGGAACGCGCAAAACCGCTGCCAAGCAGAGCGCACAGCCTATTTGCGGAGATCACTTCCAGCTCTCGGCCTCGCCGGGAACTGTCCACCATCGGCCCACCACGGTCGAGGATCGCCGCCAGGAAAAAAGGACAGGAGCCGCTCGTGATTGATCGGGCGTGCGGACTTCCTACCCGGAACAGAGCATCGACATGACCGACAAGACGGAACTCGCGTTCTTCATTACGGAATCCCATGCCGGGTGGATCGTGCGGGCCGATGGAGCCCTCTACGGCCCCTATACCAGCTTTGCGAATGCCCTCACGGGCGCGATACACGAGGCTCAGGCCGCCGGGCTTTGCGGCTTTGCCAGCGTCGTGCTGGCAGCATCGGGATTTGAGGAGCCGTACGAAGCCCTGTGGACCTATGGTCGCGATGCGTATCCACCCTACTCCTCGGATGAGGTCCGCCATGCCACGCCGCATCTCTGAAGTCATGCCCGGCACCAAGGCTGTGATCCTATCGCCCTCGGCCACCGTTCACGCTGCTGCGGTGGCGATGAAAGAGCGGCGGCAGTGCGTGGTGCTCGTCATGACCGCCGACCGTTTGGACGGACTCTTCACGGAACAGGATATCGTTCGCCGGATCGTCGCCGAGCGTCGCGATCCGGAAACCGTCACCTTGGCCGAGGTGATGACGGCGCATCCGGACACAATCGCCCCTGGCGACCTTGCACTCAAGGGGCTTCAGATGATGGAGGACGGATGTTATCGGCACCTCCCGGTCGTCCAGAATGGGCGTGTGATCGGGCTGATTTCTCGCATTGACTTTCTTGGCGAGGACAAGACCGAGCTAGAGGCCGAACGCCACTGCTGGGAGACGCTCGGATAGAGGACCTGTCAGCGGCTTCCCGCCCGAACCACTGCCGCGACAGAGCAGCCTTGCTGATCAGGCTTGCAGGAAGCCATTCACGCGGGGCTGAAAAGGAGCACAGCCATGACCGCCTGCTTCAGGAGTATCGCCGGAAGGACACCTGATGGCGTCGATGTGCTGCGCGAACGCTTTCGTTGGGCTGCTGCGGAACGCCGCTGGCACGGGCCGCCTTCCGCTCCACGGTCGACACCGACCTCACCGTCCTACCCTCAGGGGGCTCTGCGGTGCGGTGCCCAGCTCACCGCGTTCACGGACGCCACCTTTGCGCACGCGGGGTGCTCCAGAGCCGTGGAAGCCCGCTTAGAAGCGCAACATGTCCAAAAATAGTCTTGAACCATCCGCGCCGAAGCAAAAAACTCGGGACCGGAGTTAAGTGGACGGCCATTGATTTTGATCGCCGCTCTTGGCGAAGAGGTTGCAGGGGAGGAGGCGCCTCCCCTGCCCTGGTCTTACTTCGCGATGCCCGGCTTCTGCTTGAAGTTGTGGACCGCCTCGATGTAGCGCACGGTACCGGACTTGGAGCGCATGATCACCGAGTGGGTCACGGCACCGCCGGGGAAGCGGCGCACACCGCGCAGCATGGCGCCGTTGGTGACGCCGGTGGCGGCGAACATCACGTTGCCCTTGGCGAGCTCGGTCAGGGTGTACTTCTTGGAGAGGTCGGAAATGCCCCAGCGCGCGGCGCGGGCCTTCTCGTCGTCGTTGCGGAACATCAGCCGGCCCTGGAACTGGCCGCCGATGCAGCGCAACGCGGCGGCGGCCAGCACGCCCTCGGGCGCGCCGCCGGAGCCGAGGTATATGTCCACTCCGGCTTCCGGCTGGCTGGTGGCGATCACGCCCGACACGTCGCCGTCGGAGATCAGCATGATGCGCGCCCCGGCCTCGCGAACGCGGGCGATCAACTCGGCGTGGCGCGGACGGTCGAGGATGCAGACCACCAGCTCCGACACATCGGTGCCCTTGGCCTTGGCCAGCGCCTTCAGGTTGTTGGCCGGCGTCTCGTCGAGGTCCACCAGCCCGTCCGGCAGGCCGCCGCCGACGGCGATCTTGTCCATGTAGACGTCGGGAGCGTTCAGGAAGCCGCCCTCCTCCGCCATGGCGATGACAGCCAGCGCGTTGGGCCCGCCCTTGGCGGTGATGGTGGTGCCCTCCAGCGGGTCGAGCGCGATGTCGACCTTCTGTCCCTTGCCAATGGCGGAACCGACCTTCTCGCCGATGTAGAGCATCGGCGCCTCATCGCGCTCACCCTCGCCGATCACCACGGTGCCATCGATGGTAAGGGCGTTGAGCGCCTGGCGCATGGCGTCGACGGCGGCCTGGTCGGCAAGCTTCTCGTCGCCGCGCCCCATCAGCAGCGACGCGGACAGCGCCGCGGCCTCGGTGACGCGCACGGCCTCGAGCGCCAGGTTCCGGTCCATAATACCGGACAGGTCGACATGAGCTGACATGGTTGTTGGTCCCCCGAACGTCGGTCGTGTTCTGTAGTTGAAACGTTAGAACTGCTCGATACGGATCATCCGCGGCGGCTCCAGCACGGCGGCCTGGGACGCGATCGCGGCCAGCGCCTTCTGCATGGACGCTTCGTCCGTGTCGTGGGTGGTGAGCACCACCGGCACCGCTTCGCCGGGTGCCCGGCCGCGTTGCAGGAAGCTCTCCATCGACACGTTGTGGTCACGCAGCACCGCCGCGACCTCCGCTATCACACCCGGACGGTCGACGACCATGAGGCGGACGTAGTACGCCCCCTGGCGGCCTTCCATGGGCGACGGGTCGAGGCGCGCGAGGTGCCCGGCCGGCACGCCGAAGGTCGGCGTGCTGCGCCCGCGGGCAACGTCCACCAGGTCGGCGACGACGGCCGAGGCGGTCGGGCCGGCGCCGGCGCCGCGGCCCACCAGCCACACGCGGTCGACGAAGTCGCCCTGCGCCACCACGGCGTTGAACACGCCGTCCACCGCGGCGATGGGGGCATCCTTCGGCACCATGCAGGGATGCACGCGCTGCTCGACCCCATTGCGGGTCAGGCGCGTGATGCCCAGCAGCTTGATGCGGTAGCCCAGCTCCTCGGCGTACTTGAGGTCCACCGCCGAGACGTGGCGGATGCCCTCGACGTGCACGTTCCGGAAGTCCACCGGGCAGCCGAACGCCACCGAGGTGAGGATCGCCAGCTTGTGCGCGGCGTCGACGCCGTCGATGTCGAAGCTGGGATCCGCCTCGGCGTAGCCAAGCGCCTGCGCCTCCGCCAGCACGTCGGCGAACTCGCGCCCCGTGGTGCGCATCTCGGTGAGGATGTAGTTGCAGGTGCCGTTGAGGATGCCGTGCACCTCGGTGACGCGGTTGGCGGCGAGGCCTTCGCGCAGCGCCTTGATCACCGGAATGCCGCCGGCCACCGCCGCCTCGAACGCCAGCGCCAGCCCGCGCGCCTCGGCCACCCCGGCCAGCGCGGTGCCGTGGTTGGCGAGCAGCGCCTTGTTGGCGGTGACCACGTGCCGGCCGCTCTCCAGCGCCGCCTCGACGGTGGCCTTGGCGATGCCGTCGGAGCCGCCGATCAGCTCGACCACCGCATCGATGTCGGGTGCCGTGGCCATGGCGACGGGGTCCTCGAACCAGCGCACGCCGGTCAGGGCAACGCCGCGGTCCTTGGTGCGGTCGCGGGCGCTGACCGCCGTCACCTGGATGCGCCGGCCGCAGCGCTGTTCGATCAGCCCGCCGTCCGAGGCCAGAATCTTGAGCACTCCGGCGCCGACCGTACCCAGGCCGGCGACCGCGATCTTGAGGGGAGCCGTCACGAGTGATCTGCCTCTTTCAAGTACTGCCTGCGGACTTCGGGGTCCGTGCTCGCCGCACCGCCGGCGGCGTTGGAGCGGAAGAAGTCCTTGATGTTGCGCGTGGCCTGCCGGATGCGGTGGACGTTCTCGACCAGGCCCAGGCGGACGTGGCCGTCGCCGTACTCGCCGAAGCCGATGCCGGGGGACACCGCCACCTTGGCTCCCTGCATCAGCAGCTTGGAGAACTCCAGCGAGCCCATGTGCGCGAACTGCGGTGGGATCGGAGCCCAGGCGAACATGCTGGCGCGCGGGACCGGTACCTGCCAGCCGGCCTGCGCCAGCCCTTCGATCAGCACGTCGCGGCGCTGCTTGTACATCTGCCGGATCTGCTCGACGCAGTCCTGCGGGCCGTTCAGCGCGTGCGCGGCGGCCACCTGGATCGGCGTGAAGGCGCCGTAGTCCAGGTACGACTTGATGCGCGCCAGCGCGGTGATGAGCTTCTTGTTGCCCGACGCGAAGCCGATGCGCCAGCCGGCCATGTTGTAGGTCTTCGACATCGAGGTGAACTCGATGGCGACCTCGCGCGCCTCCGGGATCTCCAGGATGGAAGGCGGTGGCACGCCGTCGAAGTAGATCTCGGCGTAGGCCAGGTCGGACAGGATGTAGATGCCGTGCTTGCGGCAGAACTCGACGATCGGCCGGTAGAAGTCCAGCCCCACCACCTTGGCCGTCGGGTTCGACGGATAGTTCAGCACCAGCGCCAGCGGCTTCGGCACGCTGTGCCGGGTGGCGCGCTCCAGGATGTCCATGAAGCGGGCGATGTCCGGCTCGCCGTCCTCGTGCCCCACCGGCAGGTGGCGGATCGAGGCGCCGGCCAGAATGAACCCGAAGGGATGGATCGGATAGCTGGGGTTCGGCACCAGGATGGTGTCGCCGGGGCTGGTGATGGCGTTGGCGAGGTTCGCCAGGCCTTCCTTGGAGCCGATGGTGACGATGGTCTCGGTCTCGGGGTCGATGTCGACGTTGAAGCGCCGCTTGTAGTAGGCGGCGTGCGCCCGGCGCAGCCCCGGAATGCCGCGCGAGTTCGAATAGCGGTGCGTCTTCGGGTTCTGCACCGTCTCGATCAGCTTGTCGACGATGTGCTGCGGCGTTGGCTGGTCCGGATTACCCATGCCCAGGTCGATGATGTCATCGCCGGCGGCGCGGGCACGCGCCTTCATGGCGTTGACCTCCGCGAAGACATAGGGCGGCAGGCGTTTGATGCGGTGAAATTCAGAAGAATCGCTCATGAACGCTCCGAGACCTCGCCGGCCGCGGCTGGACCAAGACGCGAGCGGACCGGGATCCCTTATCTACCGCCACGCTTGCGGATTAGCGAGGCAAATTTCGCGGGGGAGCGGTGCCAAGCCAGCGTTTGACTCAACGGGTACGGCGGGGGGTGTCACGCCGACCGGAGCGATGATCATCCCGCCCAACCCGGTGTCATTTGATTAAGGCGATCGCCTCTCGGAAGCGTGGGTGCTCCGCGGTCCCGAGCCACTCGAACACGACCATCTCGGTGGTCACGACCTCCACACCATGGCGCTCCATCCGGCGGACCGCCGTCTCCTTGCTTTCGGCGCGCCGCGCCCCCACGGCGTCGCGCACCAGAAAGACGCGGCGCCCGTGATCGATGAGCCCGAGCACGGTCTGAAGCACGCATACATGCGCCTCGCAGCCGGCCACCACCACGGCGTGACCCTCGGCCAGGCGCTCGAGAAAGCCGGGCGCGCGGCACGCATCGAACGTCATCTTGTGCGCGAGGGCGGATGGATCTGGAGCCAATTCCTCCACGGTGGCCCCGAGCCCCCTGGCGTTCTGCTCCGTGAACAACGTCGGAACGCCAAGCATCGCCGCGGCATCGATCAGTCGTCGTGCGTTCGCGACGGCGGCAGCGCCCTGGTCGATGGCCGGCATAAGCTTGGCCTGGAAATCGACCACGAGGAGCGTCGATGATCGAGGGTCGATGGTCAGCATGACTCAATCCTTCCGAAGCCGGTCGATACGGTCCTGGACATAGGTCTCCATCAGCATAGGTGCCGATGCTCCGAACATGCGGATGCGGCCCGTGTGCAGGAGAAGCAGGAGCCCCGTCGCATGGGCGAAAACATCGACCATGAGCAGGTTGGCATCGGCCTTCGATGCCCCGAGCACCTCAGCGGCCTTGGCAATGGGCTTGAGAGCCCCCTCCAGCGCCAGGTTCAGCTCTTCGTCGCGCTCGCGGCCCAGGCCCGCCGGCTTCATGCCTCCGCGGAAGAGATAGAACCCGAGATCGAGGTCGCGAGGGTTCGCAGCGTAGAAGCGGAAGAACGCCATGGCTGCCGCACGCAGGCGCGCTTCAGCGCCTCCGGCCCCACTGACCGCCTCGTCCACCGCTTGGCCCAAGGAGGCGAGCGAGGCTTGCAGCACCTCGGCGTAGATCGCCTCTTTGGAATCGAAGTGGAAGTAGAGCGCGGCCGGCGTGTAGCCGGCGCGCGCCGCGATGGCGCGCAGGCTTGCCCCCTCCAGCCCCTCGGCCTCGAACACCTCACGGGCGGCCTTCAGGATGAGGGCGCGCTTGTGCCCGCTCACCGCTTCCCGCCGCCCCTCTCGCCGCTGCTCCACCACGTACCTCCCTGAACGCCCCGCGATGATTTCTAGCGCGCTTTCCGTTTCTGTCTAAAGCCCCTTCCCCCCCTCGCGGGGGAGGGGTTGGCCGGAAACCTTCTCTAACGTTGACAACATAATCTAACACTGTTTAATTAACCGAACAACCGGTTAGGGAGGCCGCCCCATGCTGATGACCGCCGCGGACTATCGGGAGTCGCTCCGCGCCTACAAGCCGCGCGTGTTCGTGAACGGGAACGCCGTCGCGAGCGTCGCAGACGAGCCTCTTCTGGCACCCGGAATCGCCGGGGTCGGCGTGACCTATGACTTCGCACACCGCCCCGAACATGCCGTTCTCATGACGGCCCGCCAGGGCACGTCGGGCAAGACGGTCAATCGGATGCTCCACATCAACGAGACCTCGACCGACCTTCTCTACAAACTCGAGGCCGTTCGGCTCGTCTGCAAGGTCTCGGGCTGTGCGCAGCGCTATCTGACCCATGACGCCCTGAACGGCATCTTCCAGGCGACCAGGCGCACCGACGACGCGCACGGCACCGACTACCACCAGCGCTTCCTGAACTACCTGCACGACGTGGTGCAGGACGGCGACCTGACGCTCGGCGTCGCCATGACGGATGCCAAGGGCGACCGCTCCAAGCGCCCCGGTGCGCAGGCGAACCCGGACGTCTACGTGCACATCACGGAGCGCCGCCCGGACGGCATCGTGATCCGGGGCACCAAGGCCATCGTCACCGGCGCGCCCTACATGCACGAGTTCCTCGTCATGCCGTGCCGGACCATGACGGCCGAGGATGCGGACTTCGCGGTGTGCTGTGCGGTGCCGGTGGACGCACCGGGCGTCACCATCGTCGCCCGGCCGGCGGGGCGTCCGGGCGAGGCGGCGGCCAAGTTCTCTGCGAAGTACGGCCAGTCGACCGGCGTCGTCATCTTCGATGACGTGTTCGTGCCGCACGACCGCGTGTTCCTCGCCGGCGAGACTGAGGAGGGGGGCTTCCTCACCACCTCCTATGCCACCCACCACCGCCACTCCTGCATCGGCGCCCGCGCCGGCTTCGGCGACCTGCTCATCGGCGCCGGCGCTCTGATGATCGAGGCGAACGGGCTTGATCCCGAGCGCCACGCTCACATCCGCGAAGCGATGGTCGAACTCATCACCATCACGGAGGGCTTCTACGCCTGCGGCGTTGCCTCGTCGGTCTACTGCACAAAGGACCCGGGCGGATCGGTGATGCCGGATGCGGTGTTCTCGAACATCGGCAAGCTCCTCCTCGCCACCAAGATCTACGACATGCACAAGCTCGCCCACTACGTCTCCGGCGGCCTCATCGTGGCCTTGCCGGGCCCCGACGAGGATCACAATCCGGAGACCCGGGCATCCCTGTCCGCCGTCCTGGGAGGACGGCCCGACATCCCGATGGAGCAGAGGATGGAAGTCGCCCGCCTGATCGAGGATCTCACCATCTCGCACCAGGGCGGCTGGTACTCGGTCATCTCGCTCCATGGGGGCGGCTCGCCCGAGGCGATGAAGCGCGAGATCTGGCGCAACTATCCCGTGACGGAGAAGGTCGCGCTCGTCGAGGATCTGCTCGACCGCGGCGTTCTCAATGAGGGCCGGCGCGTCTCGAACCAGCCGGGGCGGTGCTGTGCTGCGGGATGCGAAGTGCCGAGCCTGCCGGCCGAAGCGCCCAATAGGCTCTAACGTTGACAGCTAATTTTAACGCTGTTCAATTGACGGAAAGAGCATAAGGGAGGCTGCCGCCCATGGACCTGGAAACCGAGGTGAAGGAGGCCGCACGCGCCGGTGGCGCCGACCTCGTCGGCATCTGTTCCGTCACGGCACTCCCCGAGCACGCCGAAGCGATCGAGCGCATCCTGCCCGGGGCGAGAAGCCTGATCGTCGTTGCGGCGCGCCACAGCCTGACCGCCATCACATCCCGGAACAACCAGGTCGGCCAGTTCGATACCATCCACACCTACGACGAATGCGCCCGCGCCGCCCACCGCGTCGCGCGCCTGCTGGAATCCAGAGGCCACGCGGCGGCGGCCGTGCCGGCCTTCATCCCGCTCGACATGGCCTCACCCAAGCACGGCATGCGCGGCGAGATCAGTTGGCGGCAGGCGGGTTACCTCGCTGGCCTCGGTTCCTACGGCGAGAACGGGTTGCTGGTCACGCCCGAGCACGGCTCGGCGATCCGGATCTGCGGGACGCTGACGGCGGCCCCCCTGGCTGCCGATCCGCCGCTTGGCTACGATGCCTGCGACCACTGCATGGCCTGCGTCGAGAACTGTCCGACCAAGGCGCTCTCGGGCGGCGGCAAGATCGACAAGAAGCGGTGCGGCGATCACATCTTCCGCTACGGCTTCCGCGCCTTCCAGTCCTTCATGGCCGACCTGTGGAACCGCGGCGAATCCTCGCGCGCCGCCATTGAGGGCTTCGCCCTGCGTGAGCTTTGGCAGAACTTCATGACGGGCAATTACTATTACTGTTTCCGCTGCCAGACCCACTGCCACCGGAAGAGCGACGGGCAGTAGGTCGGGCTGAGCGCAGCGATGCCCGGCGGGTTGGGCTTTGCCTGCGGCTAAGAAGAAAAATGACGCTGGCCAGGGTGAGGCTGCCGACCGGCGTCCCTTCCCTGGGCCCCCACCCTAACCCTCCCCCACTGCGCGGGGGAGGGGATGGCGGCGGAGTTCCCTCCCCCGTCGAAGATGGGGGAGGGTTAGGGTGGGGGCCCAGCACGAGCACGCTTTTCATCCGCTGCGGGTCGGCGCAGCCGGTGGGAAACTCAACCCAACCTGCGAGGCTACACGCCGCACACCGGCACCCCCAGCCCCTCCCCCGGCCGGGCCGGGGGAGGTTAGGAGGGGGCAAGGTCAGCCCGAGAATCCTGACCTCCACCCTTCCCCCGCGGAGCGGGGGGAGGGAGTGATCAGCGCCCGCTTACTGGCTCGGCTTCCCCGGCGTCAGGTCCGGCTTGGCCGGTATGGGCAGCGGCTTGACCAAGTCGTCCAGCGCCTGACCGGCGGCGCGCGCCTGGGCGCGGTCCTGCTCGAGGGTGGCGATGTCCTGCTGGCGTTGCGCCACGGTCGGCACGTCCGTCGGGCGGCCGGGCACGGTGGCCAGGTTCGGGAATGTCCTGTTCTCACCAGACATGCCGCGCACCGGCGTGGGCGCGTCGGGCGGCGGGCCGCCGCCGAAGACCGAGCCGACCAGCCCGGCGTCGAGCACCCGGTCGCCGCACCCGGTAAGCGTCAACGCCAGCAGCGTCGCCGCAACCACCGAAAGCGCTGCACCGCCGCGCCCAATCCACCCCTTTGCCACCGTCATCCCACGCACTCCGCTTCGCTGGCCTTCCCGCATCCCTTGCAATCGGCCGGACGACATAAAATATCATATGCGGAGTGTAAGAGTGTCGCAGCCCAGCCATTCCCGGCTGTAATATGCCACGAACCTCGTATTAAATTCCGCACGGGACTGTATAAACCTGTGTCCTTCGCTCCTGAAGCCTAAACGATACGATAAAGGACTGCGTCATGGCCGTGAACCAAGCCCCGGATGTGAAGCTGCCCGATCCCGTCGAACTGTCGAGGGCAATGACCCGCATCGCGGAGCAGAGCCAGAAGCTCGTCACCGATTTCCTGTCGCGCCAGTCGGCCGACGGCGTCGGCACCGCCGGCCCGGACCCCATGGGCGTCGGTCATGCCTTCCTGGAAATGACCCAGCGCATGATGGCCGATCCGGCCAAGCTGATGAAGGCGCAGATGAACCTGTGGCAGGATTATCTGACGCTGTGGCAGCGCACGACGCAGCGCCTGCTGGGCCAGGAGGCGGAGCCGGTCATCGCCCCCGCCAAGGACGACCGCCGCTTCAAGGACTCGGCGTGGGACGAGAACACGCTGTTCGATTTCATCAAGCAATCCTACCTGCTGAGCGCCCGGTGGATGCAGTCGACGGTCAACGACGTGCAGGGGCTGGACGACCACACCGCCAAGAAGGTGGACTTCTACACCCGCCAGTTCGTCGACGCGATGGCGCCCTCCAACTTCGTCATGACGAACCCGGAAGTGCTGCGCACGACCATCGAGAGCGGCGGCGAGAACCTGGTCAAGGGCCTGGAGCACCTGCTGAAGGACCTGGAGCGCGGCAAGGGTGAGCTGCGCATCTCCATGACCGACTACGACGCCTTCCAGGTCGGCAAGAACATCGCGCTGACGCCGGGCAAGGTCGTGTTCCAGACCGA
>Ga0196970_1000527_pt1 | contig 42548 bp, 39 predicted proteins | sample S1v_513CmetaG_FD_148672 | JGI IMG/M metagenome (GOLD analysis project Ga0196970, IMG submission 148672) | Soil microbial communities from Anza Borrego desert, Southern California, United States - S1+v_5-13C | ecosystem: Environmental > Terrestrial > Soil > Desert | place: USA: California... | reverse complement strand
CAGAACCAAACTAGAACAAGCTGCAAGCGTTTTGCTTTTGTTCCAGATCTAGTACGGCGACCGCCGGGAGGCACAAATGCTCACTCGCAAGCAGCACGAGCTGTTGCTCTTCATCCACGAGCGGCTGGGCCAGGGTGGCGTGTCGCCCTCCTTCGATGAGATGAAGGACGCCCTGGGCCTGAAGTCCAAATCGGGCATCCACCGCCTCATCACCGGCCTGGAGGAGCGCGGCTTCATCCGCCGCCTGCCGCACCGCGCCCGCGCGCTGGAGGTGGTCAAGCTGCCCGAGGGCCTCGAGTCGGCGCGCGGCGGCAACGCCGGCCGACCGGCGCGCGCGAAATTCCAGCCGAACGTCATCAGGGGCGACTTCTCCGGCGCCTTGTCCGGCCGCGATGTGTCCGGCCGCGAGGTCCACGCGGCGGCGGAGACGGTGCAGCTTCCCCTCTACGGCCGCATCGCCGCCGGCACGCCGATCGAGGCGCTGCGCGACAACTCCAACACCGTGGACATCCCGGCCAGCATGCTGACGACCGGCGAGCACTACGCGCTGGAAGTGGCGGGCGATTCGATGGTCGAGGCCGGCATCCTCGACGGCGACACGGTGGTCATCCAGCGTTGCGAGACGGCCGAGAACGGCACCATCGTCGTAGCCCTGGTGGACGACGGCGAGGTGACGCTGAAGCGCCTGCGCCGCAAGGGCAACACCATCGCGCTGGAACCCGCCAACGCCGCCTATGAAACGCGCATCTTCGGCGCGGACCGCGTGCGCGTGCAGGGCAAGCTCGTCGGCCTGTTCCGCAAGTATTGAGCAGGCGCGGCCCGGTGCCGCGCCTCCCTTCACGGCACGGTCCACGGCCGGCTGCCGCGCCACGCCCGGACGCTCTCCGCGCGCACGCCGTCCGGCCCCAGGTACAGGGCGTGGGCGCCCTCCCGGCGCAACGTCCACACGTCGATCACCAGGGGCGCCCGGCAGTGTCGCGCGCCCTCGGTCAAGCTGATCACCACGTCAACCCCACCGCAATCCTCGGCCATCGCGTCCGCCTGCCGGATCACCGCGACCGTCCGCGCTCCGACTTGGTAGATGCAGCCCAGCGCGTCGCAGGCCAAGCGACCGTCGGCGCTGCGCCCCGCCTTCGGCCATGGCTCGTCGGCGTCGGGGCGGCCATCACGGTGCGCCCACATGTGCGTCGTCAGCTTCGCCGCGTTCGCCGTCGACGGGCTGAGCCCCCCGTCCGCCGTCCGCACCGCCACCAGCCGGCCGTCGCCGGACACCAGCACGTCCGGCCGCTCGGCGAAGGCCGGGCTCAGCAGGCCCACCATCACCCCGCCCAGGCCAAACAGCCGCCAGCGCCCGGACCACAGGCACAACCACAACCCGCCGCCCGTCACAGCGACCAAACCCCACAGCGGCATGGCCGGCACGATGGCGGTGGCGCCCGGCAAGTCGCTGACCGCCTTGGCGGTCCAGATCACACCGCTCACCCCCCACCCCATGGCCGTGACGGCCGGCCCTTCCCAGCCCAGCGGCATCAGCAGGTAGACGATCAGGCTCCACGGCATGACCCAGAACGAGGTCAGCGGCACCGCCAGCATGTTGGCGAACACGCCGTAGAAGGCGATCTGCTGGAAGTGGAAGAGCGAAAACGGCGTGGTCGCCAGCGTGGCGATGGCACTCGTCAGCACCAGCCCGCCCAGGTACAGCGCCGCGCGGCCCAGCCATCCGGCTCCCGTGTGCCAGCGACTCAGATGGGGATTCAGCACCTCGTACGCGGCGATCAGCGCCAGCACGGCGCCGAACGACATCTGGAAGCTCGGCCCCACCAGTTCCTCCGGCCCGACCAGCAGCGCCACCACCGCGGCGAAGGCGATCAGCCGCACGCTCAAGGCACTGCGGTCCACGACGATGGCCAGCAGCACCACGCCCGTCATCAGGACGGAGCGCAGCGTCGGCACCGGCGCGCCCACCAGCATCGTGTAGGCCACCGCTGCCAAAAGCCCCACGACGGCGGCGATCTTCTTGATCGGCCAGCGCAGCGCCAGCGGCTCGACCAGCGCCAGCAGCGCCCGCACCACGCCGAACACCAGCATGGCGACCACCGTGATGTGCAGCCCGGAAATGGAGAGCAGGTGCGCCAGCCCGCTGTTGCGCATGTCGGCCATCACCGCCGCGCCGATTCCGGTCTGCTGGCCGTTGAGCAGCGCCACCGTTACCGCTGCCGCCGGTTCCGGAAGCACCGCGTGAACGCGCGCGGCGATCGTCTGCCGCATCCCCTCCAGGAACACGGTGAACGCCCGCCATCCCGTCGGTGGCGGCGCCTGCATCACCTCCGGCGCGGTCAGCGCCGTGCCGACGGCGCCGATGCGGTCGAAGAAGGCGTGCCGCTGGAAGTCGTAGGCACCCGGCTCCGCCGGGGCCGGCGGCGGGTGCAGCAGCGCCCGAACGCGCACCATGGCGCCGGCCGGCGGCACCGGCAGACCGGCACGCAGCCGCAGGCGCACGCGGGCCGGCACCTTTCCCGCTTCCATCCGCTCGACCGTCAGGCCGGTCAGCGCGATGCGGCTGCCCTGCGCCAGCGCCTCGACGCCGATGACCCGCCCGGTGACCACCACCGGCCCGGTCTCCCTGCGCAGGACCGGTGCCTCCACCAGCGCGGTGCGCAGTTGCGCCGCTGTGAATCCTGTCGCCACGCTCAGCAGCGCCACGGCGGCTATCAGCACGCCCAGCCATCGCCGCCCGGCCCACGCCACAGCCGCGCAGACCACGGTGGCAAACGTGCCGATCCACCCCGCCGGCTCCATCGGCAGGGCGAAATAGCCGGCGGTGCCCAGGCCGATTCCGGCCGGCACCCAAAGGGCCCAGCGCTCGCGCTCGGCGAGCAACCGCTCCACCGGCCACCCCAGCGCGCGGGCGAGCGCACCCGGCGGCGGCCGCGGTGCGGCGTCCTCCCCGATGTCGTCCCCGTCGAACAGGATGCGCTCGCTCATGCCCCAGAATACGTCGAACCACCCGCCGCACGCACTTTTTCGGCATGCGCGCCGCAAGGGGACTCCCCCATCCCCGGCCGATTTGTGCTACACACCGCACTGCAAAAGTTCGCGACCCTTCAGCTTGGTTTTCCGATGACCGTCGTCACTCGCTTCGCCCCCTCGCCCACCGGCTTCCTGCACATCGGCGGCGCCCGTACCGCGCTGTTCAACTGGCTGTTCGCCAAGCACCACGGCGGCACCTTCCTGCTGCGCATCGAGGACACCGACCGCGCCCGCTCCACGCAGGCCGCCGTCGACGCCATTCTCGACGGGCTGTCGTGGCTGGGGCTGGACTGGGACGGCGACGCCGTGTCGCAGTTCGACCGCAAGGACCGCCACGCCGAGGTCGCCAGGCAGATGCTGGCCGAGGGCAAGGCCTACTATTGCTACGCCAGCCCCGAGGAACTGGACGAGATGCGCGCGGCGCAGAAGGCCGCCGGGCAGCCAGTGCGCTACGACGGCCGCTGGCGCGACCGCGATCCGTCCGAGGCGCCGGCCGGCGTGCCCCCGGTGATTCGCCTGAAGGCTCCGCAGACCGGCGAGACCGTTCTGAAGGACCACGTGCAGGGCGAGGTGCGGGTGCAGAACCAGCAGCTCGACGACCTGATCCTCCTGCGCGCCGACGGCACGCCCACCTACCTGCTGGCGGTGGTGGTGGACGACCACGACATGGGCGTCACCCACGTGGTGCGTGGCGACGACCACCTGACCAACACCTTCCGCCAGATCCAGATCTACAACGCCATGGGCTGGGATCTGCCGGAGTTTGCGCACATCCCGCTCATCCACGGCCCGGACGGCGCCAAGCTGTCGAAGCGGCACGGCGCGCTGGGCGTCGACGCCTACCGCGACATGGGCTATCTGCCGGAGGCGCTGCGCAACTACCTGCTGCGCCTGGGCTGGGCGCACGGCGACGACGAGATCATCTCCACCGACCAGGCGATCGCGTGGTTCAACCTGGAGGGCATCGGCCGCTCCCCCTCGCGCTTCGATTTCGCCAAGCTGGAGAGCCTGAACGCGCACTACCTGCGCCAGGCGGACGACGCCCGCCTCGTCGGTCTCGTCGCCCCGCTGATCGAGAAGGATCTGGGTGCGGCGCTCGGTGACACCCAGCGCGATTTGCTGCTGCGCGCCATGAACGGCCTGAAGCAGCGCGCGCGCACCATCGTCGATCTGGCGCAGAGCGCCCGTTTCTACGTGGCCGCCCGGCCGCTGTCCTATGACGACAAGGCCCGCGCCCTGCTGGACGATGCAGGGCGCGCCGTGCTCAGTGAACTGGCCGGCGTCTTCGAGCAAGAGCCGGAATGGACCGCTGCCGCGCTCGAAGCCCGTGTCCGCCGCTTCGCCGAGGACAAGGGCGAAAAGCTTGGCAAGGTTGCCCAACCCCTGCGTGCCGCGCTCAGCGGTTCGACCGTGTCGCCGCCGATCTTCGAGGTCGCCGAGCTGCTCGGCCGGGCCGAGACGCTTGCACGCATGAGTGATGCGTCGAAGGCGGCATCCCGATAACTTCGATGCGTTGCACTATGGCGTTTGCGGAACTATGCTGCGCCGATTCGAAAGGGGCGGGAAGCCCTCAACCGGATAAAATAAAGGACGTGCCGAGATGACCCAGAACGCGTCGAGCGACACCGTCACCCTTATTGATAATCGTACGGGCAAGCAGGTGACCATGCCCGTGCTGCACGGCTCGACCGGACCGAGCGTGATCGACATCCGCAAGCTGTACGCGGAAACCGATTGTTTCACGTACGACCCCGGCTATACGTCGACCGGCAGCTGCGAGTCCAAGATCACCTACATCGACGGTGACGAAGGCGTTCTGCTGCACCGCGGCTACGCCATCGACGACCTGGCCGAGCATTCGACCTTCCCCGAGGTCTGCTTCCTCCTGCTGAACGGCCACCTGCCGAACGCCAAGGAGAAGGAGGACTTCGAGAACACCATCCGCCGCCACACGATGGTGCACGAGCAGCTCTCGAAGTTCTACAGTGGCTTCCGCCGCGACGCGCACCCGATGGCGGTGCTGTGCGGCGTGACCGGTGCGCTGTCGGCCTTCTATCACGACTCGATCGACATCGACGATCCGCAGCACCGGATGATCTCGTCGCACCGTCTGGTCGCCAAGATGCCGACGATGGCCGCCATGGCCTACAAGTACGCCGCCGGCCAGCCCTTCATGTACCCGCGCAACGACCTGTCGTACGCGGAGAACTTCCTGTACATGACCTTTGGCACCCCGTGCGAGCCGTACAAGGTGAACCCGATCCTGTCCAAGGCGATGGACAAGATCTTCATTCTGCACGCCGACCACGAGCAGAACGCCTCGACCTCCACGGTCCGTCTGGCTGGTTCGTCGGGTGCGAACCCGTTCGCCTGCATCGCCGCCGGCATCGCCTCCCTGTGGGGCCCGGCGCACGGCGGTGCGAACGAGGCCGTGCTGAAGATGCTGGAGGAGATCGGCTCGGTCGATCGCATTCCGGAGATCGTCCGCCGCGCCAAGGACAAGAACGACAACTTCCGCCTGATGGGCTTCGGTCACCGGGTCTACAAGAACTACGACCCGCGCGCCGCCGTCATGCGCAAGACCTGCCACGAGGTGCTGGGCGAGCTGGGCATTAAGAACGACCCGCTGCTCGATATCGCCATGGAGCTGGAGAAGATCGCCCTTGAGGACGACTACTTCGTCCAGAAGAAGCTGTACCCGAACGTCGACTTCTACTCGGGCATCATCCTGAAGGCGATGGGTTTCCCGACCAGCATGTTCACCGTGCTGTTCGCCGTGGCGCGCACCGTCGGCTGGATCTCCCAGTGGAAGGAGATGATCGAAGACCCGCAGCAGAAGATCGGCCGTCCGCGCCAGCTCTACACGGGCGAGACCAAGCGGCCGTTCGTGCCGCTGACGCAGCGTGGCTAACCGGCCCACAGCACAGTTCGGCAAGGGCGGCTCCAATGGAGCCGCCCAAGCGCCGATTGCGTACGTCGTTCCGGCCCGGCGGGCGCGGCTGCACTTGCCCGCGGCCAACGACAACAAGCCGCCGCTCAAGCGACGGCTGATCCGTCTGGCAGCCTGGGTGGCGATCGCTGGCGCCGTCGCCTTTCTGGCGCTGGGTTGAGCGAAACGTCCGTAGGTTGGGTTTTCGCCTGCGGCTCAACCCGACCTACAACGCCCCATCGCAGTCCAGCAGTTCCTTCAGGATCTCGGCGTGGCTGTGCTTGCCCTCGCCCGAGGCGTACAGCAGCGTGACCGGCCCCTCCTTCAGGTACCGCCGCAGTTCATCCAACGCCCCCGCGTTCGCCGCCAGTTCCGCCTTGTAGCGCTCCTGGAACTCCGGCCATTTCGCTTCCTCGTGACCATACCACTTCCGCAGTTCCGGGCTTGGCGCCATGTCGCGCAGCCAGCCGTCGAGACGCGCGTCCTCCTTGCGCAGGCCCCGCGGCCACAGCCGGTCCACAAGGATCCGTTGACCGTCATCGGCCGAGGGCGGGTCGTAGACCCGCTTCAGGCGCAGCATGGCGATCCTCCTCAGCCCTGGGTGATCGGGATGTGCGGTGGCTCGGCGGCCACACGCGCCAGCCACGCGTTCACCGCCGGGAAGCCCGACAGGTCGAAGCCGCCCTCGTGCGCCACGTGCGTGTAGGCGTACAGCGCGACGTCCGCAATGCTCAGCCGCTCGCCGACAAAGAAGCGACGCTCCTTCAGGTGCCCATCCATGACACCCAACGCGTCGTACCCCTGCTTGCGCTTGCCCGGCAGCGCCATGGTGCGCTCCGGCGTCATCTCCACGTGGTGGGTGATCCAGTAGCGTGGCGTGGCGACGTTGGGCTCGTGACTGTACTGCTCGAAGAACAACCATTGCAGCACCTGCGCCCGCTCCAGCCGTCCATCGGGCAGGTATGGCGAGCCATCGGCCAGGTACCAGATGATGGCGTTGGATTCGGCGAGACACGTGCCGTCCTCGAGTTCCAGCGTCGGGATGCGGCCGTTCGGATTCTTGGCCAGGAAGTCCGGCGTGCGCGTCCCGCCGTGGTCGATGTCCATCTCGACCCGCTCGAACGCGATTCCCAGCTTGTGCAGCATCAGCCGCACCTTGTAACCGTTGCCGGAAGACAGGTTGTCGTAAAGGCGCAGCATCACCCAAGGCCCTCCGCTATTCCATCCGAAGTCGGATGAAAGCATATCCTCGGGCACCCCGCCACGGCAAGGCTCAGGCTCTCCCGCAGCCTCTCCTCGCCGACCGGCGGGAGAGGCTGCGGGAGAGCAACCGTTACTTCTTCTCGATCAGCTCGATCTTGTAGCCGTCCGGATCCTCGATGAAGGCGATCACGGTGCTGCCGTGCTTCATCGGTCCGGGCTCGCGGGTGATCCTGGCGCCCTCGGCGCGCAGCGTGTCGCAGGTGCCGTAGATGTCCGGCACGCCGATGGCGATGTGGCCGTAGCCGGTGCCGATGGCGTACGGCTCCTTCTGGTCCCAGTTGTGGGTCAGTTCGATGACCGCCGTGTCCTTCTCGTCGCCGTAGCCGACGAAGGCCAGCGTGAAGCGACCGCCCTCGTAGTCGGTCTTGCGCAGCAGTTTCATGCCGAGCAGACGCGTGTAAAAGTCCAGCGACTTGTCCAGGTCAAACACGCGCACCATCGTGTGCAGCATCCGGTATCCGCTCATTCCAACCCTCCTGTGTGTGCGGGCTTTGCGCCCTTCTGCGTTCGGCCGATTTCGTCCAGCACGACTCGCGCCGCGCGTTCACTGGGTGGTTCATCACCCTGGCCCAGCCAGCGGGCCACCTCCGCAACGCCCTCCACCTGCTCCCGCCGCGCCGCCGGGTCGTCCAGCAGGCGCGCGACCGCCGCTGCCAGCTTATCCGGCCGGCAATCCTCCTGCAGCAATTCCGGCACCAACATGCGGTCCTGCATGAGGTTCACCAGGCTGACGTACTTCACCCGGATGAACCGCCGGTACAGTGCCACCGTGACGGGGTTGAGGCGGTAAGCCACCACCATCGGCAGCCCGGCCAGCGCCAGTTCCAGCGTCACCGTGCCGGACGCGGCCAGCGCCACCTCGGAGGCGGCGAAGGCGTCGTACTTGGCCTCGTCACCCTCCACGACGATGGTGCGCACGGGCCACCCGGCGACCTCCGTCGTCACGACGTCGCGCACCGTCGCCACCGTCGGCACCACGGCCACCAGACTGGGATGGTTGGAACGCAGCCGGTCCAGCGTCGCGCGAAAGTCGGGCAGCAGGCGGGTGACCTCGCTGCGGCGGCTGCCCGGCAGCACGGCGATCAGGCGTTCGTGCGGCTTGATGCCGTGTGCCGTCCGGAAGCGGGCGCCGTCCCCCTTCCCCGCCCCGCCCTCGACCACCGCGTGGCCGACAAAGGTGCAGGCCAGCCCGGCGCGCTGGAAATACGGAGGCTCGAACGGCAGAATGGCCAGCAGGTGGTCGTAGATGGCCGCGTACTTCTGCGCCCGTCCCGGCTTCCACGCCCACACCGTGGGCGCCACGTAATGGATCAGCGGGATTCGCGGTGCGGCGTGCCGCACACGCTTGGCGACGCGCACGGTGAAACCCGGCGAGTCGATGCTGACCACCACGTCGGGCTGGAGGCGCACGATCTCCGCCACCGTCTGGTCCATGCGGCGCAGCAGGTTGGGAATTTGCGGCAGCAGTTCGAACACGCCGAACAGGGCCAGCTCCGCCTGCGGCACCATGGTCTCCAGCCCCTCGGCGGCCATGCGCTCGCCGCCGATGCCGGCGAAACGCACGGCGCCACCGGTCAGCCGCTTGCACGCGGCCATCAGTCGCGCCCCCAGGACGTCGCCCGACGGCTCGCCGGCGATCAGGAAGACCAGAGGGCCATTCATTTCGTATCCTCAGAGGCGGAAACCTCAATGCCCACGACGAACAGGCCCAGGCGATCGGCCAGCGCGCCCACCGCCGTGCGGTCCACGATCAAGCTGCCGCCAGCCTGCACGGCGATGCCGGCCAGCCCGGCGGCGGCGGCTTTCTCCACGGTGGTCGTGCCCATGGTCGGCAGATCGAGACGTCGGTCCTGCTGCGGCTTCTTCACCTTCACAAGCACGCCGCCGCCGCCCGGCCGGCGCAAACCGGCGCAGCGGTCCAGCATGGCGTCGGTGCCCTCAATCGCCTCCACCGCCAGCACGATCCCCTGCTGCACCACGCACCCTTGACCGACGTCGAGCGCCCCCAGGCCGCGCGCCACCTCCACCCCGCGGGCGATGTCGCGTCGCGCCGCCTCGTCCGGCGTGCGGCTGCCGACCGGCCCTGCCGGCGTCAGCAGTTCACCCAGGATTTCGTGCAAGCCGACGACACGGAACCCCTCGCCCTCCAGTTCGCGAGCGACGGAGCGCAACAGCCCGTCGTCGCCCAGCGCACGCGTGCCGACCTTGGCGAGGAACTTCGTGGTGTACCAGTCGGGGAGCAGTTCGCTGAACGACGGCCGGCGCACCGGCCCGGCGAACACCAGATCGCCCACGCCCTCGGCCTTCAGGCGCGCGACGATGCTGCCAGCGGCGCCGAAGCGGCTCCACAGGTGCGGGAAGCCGGCAACGGTGGCGGGATCGGTCTGGCCATCGAAGGCGACGATGAACACCTCGCGCCCGGTGCCCCGCACCGCCGTGGCGAGGCGGGCCGGCAGGTCGCCGCCGCCCGCCAGGATGGCGACCTTAGGCGCCATTCTCCATGCGCGGCTGGAGGAGCGGGCGGGACGACTTGTCGCGGATGAAGGCGAGGATCTGGGCGACCAGCGTCTGCCCCTCGTACTCGCGGCTGACCTCCTCCAGACGGCTGGCGAAGGTGTCGCCGGCCGGGGCGAACAGCATCTTGTAGGCGGCGCGCAGGCCGCGCACCTCGTCCTTGGTGAAGCCCCGACGCTCCAGCCCGACAAGGTTGAGGCCGGCCAGCTTGGCCCGCTCGCCCATGACGAGGCCATAGGGGATGACGTCGTTCTCCACGCCCGACATGCCGCCGATCATGGCGTGCGAGCCGATGCGCACGAACTGGTGCACCGCCGACAGCCCCCCGAGGATGGCGTAGTCGCCCACCGTCACATGGCCGCCCAGCGTCGCGTTGTTGGCAAGGATGACGTGGTCGCCGACGATGCAGTCGTGCGCGACGTGCGATCCCACCATGAAAAGGCCGTGGTCGCCCACCTTCGTCACCATCCCGCCCCCCTCGGTGCCGGGGTTCATGGTGACGTTCTCGCGAATGCGGTTGTGCCGGCCGATGATCAGTTCGGACGGCTCGCCCTTGAACTTCAGATCCTGCGGCGGATGGCCCAGCGAGGCGAAGGGATAAACCACCGTGCCCTCGCCGATCCGCGTGCGCCCCTCGACCACCACGTGCGAGGTCAGGCGCACGTTGTCACCCAGATCGACGTCCGGGCCGACGACACAGAACGGGCCGATGACGACGCCGGTGCCGAGCCTGGCCGCGGCATCGACGACGGAACTGGGATGGATCGAGACGGTCATTTCTCGTCCAGGATCATGGCGGAGAAGATGGCCTCCGAGCACAGCGTCTCGCCGACCTTGGCCTCGCCCTTGAATTTCCAGACGTTGCCGCGGCTGCGCACCTTGGTCACGTGGATGTGCAGAGTGTCGCCCGGCATCACCGGCTTGCGGAAGCGCGCCTCGTCCACGGTCATGAAGTAGACCAGCTTGCCCTCGGCTTCGGTGCCCAGCGTGGCCACCACCAGGACGGCGGCGGTCTGCGCCATCGCCTCGATCATCATGACGCCCGGCATCACCGGCCGCGAGGGGAAGTGCCCGGCGAAGAACGGCTCGTTGATCGTCACGTTCTTGACGCCGACCGCGCTCTCGCCCAGCACCACGTCGACCACGCGGTCGATCATGAGCATGGGGTAGCGATGCGGGATCATCTGCATGACCCGCATGATGTCGATGTCGGCCACTTTCTTGTTTTCCGCCGTCACATCCATCGTCCGACCATCCGCTGTGCGCGCCCATTCCTGTGTGCGCAAGGAGAATCCAATGCCTCCACCGCGGGAGACGAAGCCCACCGGAGACAACGCCCGCAAGAGGCGTTGCTCGTTGTGCCCCATTTCCCGCAGCCGATCAATCGCTATGCCGAGAGGAGCCCCCTAAGGGGTGCCACCCATTACGGCTTGGGAATCGACACGGCGACGCTGGGCAGCTTCTTGTTCAGCCGCTCAAGCACGATGTCCGTCACGTCGAGCTGCGTGTCCACCAACACCACCTGATGCCGGGCGAGCACGAGGTTCGCACCCTGCGTGCGTGCGACGTCGGCGATGATCTCCACCATGTTCTTCTGAACCTGGCCCATCGCCTCGTTCAGCGCGGTATCGAGAGCGCGCTTGCGGTTCTGCACCGTGCGCTGGACCTCGGCAACCTGCTTCTCGAAATCGCGTCGCTTGTTGGCGAAGGCGTCCGGCGACAGCACGGTCTGCTGCTTGCGCAGTTCCGCCTCGCCGTTGCGCAGCTTGTCCTCCAGCGCGGAAATTTCCTTCTGGTAGGTGTCGCGCTGCGACTCGACCGCCGTCTGGATGCCCTTCGACGCCGTCGAGTCCTGCAGGATCTTCTGCACGTCGACGACCACGACGATCGGCGCCTTGGCCGTGGCACCGGGGCCGGGCGGCTGCTGCGCCGGCGCCTGGGGCGCTGGCTGGGCCTGCTGGGCGTTCGCCGAAAGCGGGATGAGTGCGCTGGTGGCGAGCGCGGCGGCGCCCACGAGCGCCCGGATGGTGGAGAGGTGCATGGTATTAGAACCTGGTTCCAAAGCTGAAGCGGAAGATTTCCTTGCGGTCGTAGCCTTCCTTGAGGATCGGCAGGGCCAGATCCACGCGGATGGGGCCAAACGGCGACCGCCAGGAAACGCCGGTGCCGACCGACATGCGAATCGACTCCTCGTCGGGGACGAACGGGTCGTTCTTGATGGTGCTGTTGCCCAGCACGCCGACGTCGGAGAAGGCGTGCCCCTTGAGCCCAAACTCCTCCGGCAGACCGAGCGGGAAGCTCATCTCGACCGACGCGCGGCCATACCGGCGCCCGCCCAGCGCGTCGTTCGTCCGGATGTCGCGCGGACCGACGCCCGCGGTGCGGAAGCCGCGCAGCGTGTCGCCACCCAGGAAGAAGCGGTCGGCCAGGAAGATCGGCTTGCCGAGTCCGACGAGGTAGCCGGCTTCGGCCGTGGTGCTGAGCACCCATTCGTCGCCACTGGACAGGGGCACGTAATAGCCGCCCCCCAGGCGGGCGCGGACAAAGCGCGAACTGCCGCCGAGGCCGGCCACGTCGGTGACCACGCGCACGTAGTAGCCGTCGGTCGGGGTGAGACGGCTGTTGCGGCGGTCGTAGATCAGCTCCTGGCCGACGATCGAATTGACGTGCGTGCCCTGCTCCTCCTTGATGTAAATGGAGGCGGTGTCGGGCACGCGGTCGATGCTGGTGCTCTGCAGCTGGTAATAGACGCGCTGGCGCAGGTTTTCCGAGAGCGGATAGCCGAGGCGCAGCGAGAAGCCGTTGTTCTTCTCGTCGTACGACGCCTCGTTCTGATAGTTGCGGGTGATGCGGTACAGGTCGAAGCCCGCCGACAGGTCGCGGTCGAGGAAGTACGGCTCCGTGAAGCTGATGTCGTACTCCTGGCGGCGCTGCGCAATGGTCGCGCCGAAACGCAGATCCTGACCGCGGCCGAGCAGGTTGCGCTCGCGGATCGAGAAGTCGCCCAACGGACCGTCGGAGGTCGAGAAACCGGCGCCGATGGAAATTTCACCGGTCGACTGCTCCGTCACCTCGACGTTCACCACCGAGCGGTCGGGCGCCGTGCCCTCCTGCGTGGTGACCTGCACGCGCTCGAAGTAGCCCAGATCCTTCACCCGCTGCTCCGACCGGCGCAGCTTGGAGGTGTTGAACGGGTCGCCTTCGGCCAGCAGTAGCTCGCGCCGGATGACCTTGTCGAGCGTGCGGACGTTACCGTTGATGTCGATGCGTTCGACGAAGACGCGCGGCCCTTCGGCGATCTCGTAGGTGATGTCGATGGTGCGCTTTTCGCGATCACGGTTGATGCGGGGGCGCACGTCGACGAAGGCGTACTGCAGGTCGCCCACCGCGCTCACCAGCTTGGTGATGGTGTCCTCGACCTCCTGCGCGTTGTACCACTCGCCCTCGCGGGTGAGCAGGACACCGCGCAGCACCTCCGGATCCAGCGCCTTCAGGTTGCTGCTGATGTCGATCTTGCCGAACTTGTACCGCTCGCCCTCGTCCACAGTGAAGGTGATGACGAAGTCGTTTCGGTCGGGCGTCAGCTCCGCAACCGCCGAGATGACGCGGAAGTCGGCATACCCTTCGCGCAGGTAGAAGCGGCGCAGCAGTTCACGGTCGTAGGTGAGGCGGTCGGGATCGTAGTTGTCGTCCGACGTCAGGAAACGCCACCAGGCGGTCTCCTTCGTCATGACGGTCTCGCGCAGGGTCCCGTCGCTGAATTCCTGGTTGCCGATGAAGTTGATGGCGCGCACGCCGGTGCGCACGCCCTCGTTGATCTCGAAGACGAGATCGACGCGGTTTTGGTCGAGCTGGATGATCTTCGGCTCGACCGTTGCGGCGAAGCGGCCCTGGCGGCGGTAGATCTCGATCAGGCGCTGGACGTCGCTCTGCACGCGGGTGCGCGTGTAGACGACTCGCGGCCGGAGCTGGATCTCCTTTTCCAGCTGCTCATCCTCGATGCGCTTGTTGCCCTCGAAGGCGATGCGGTTGATGATCGGGTTTTCCTTCACCGCGACCACCAGCGCGTCGCCTTCGCGGCGCAGCTGCACGTCGGCGAACAGGCCGGTCGCGTACAGCGCCTTCAGCGACTCGTCGATGCGGTCGGGGTTGAACGGATCGCCCGGCTGAACCGTCAGGTACGATCGGACCGTGGAGGGTTCGATGCGCTGCGAGCCTTCAACACGGATGTCCCGGATGGAACCGCCGGAGAAGACTTGAGCGACCTGCGTCCGATCCACCACCAGAGGGGCCCCGGCCGACTGGGCCATGGCCATAGATACCGTTGTCATGGCGCAGCCAGCCATCAGGCTGAGCGCCAGAACCCTCGACGACACCCGCAAAGCACGCCCCCTGGCTCTGAATCGATTTAGGAGATTAGTCCTCGAAAGAAATCGACCACGCGGAGCTGAACAAGGTCGTTCCACGTGGCGAAGACCATGAGGCTTAATACCAGAGCCAGTCCGATGCGGAAACCGTATTCTTGCGCGCGCGGGCCGAGCGGCCGGCCCCGCAACGCCTCAATGCCGTAGAAAAGCAGATGCCCACCGTCCAGCAGCGGGATGGGGAACAGGTTGATCAACCCCAGATTGACCGACAGAAAGGCCATGAACCAGACCATGGTGTAGAAGCCGGTCTGGGCGACCTCGCCGGACATCTGGGCGATGCGCAACGGCCCACCCAGTTCCTCGGTCCCGCGCGACCCCTCGATCATCTGGCCGAGTGCCGTGAAGGTACCGCCGACCATGCCAAACACCTCGCGGCCGGCCTGCCATGCGGCCGAAAGCGGGTCGTGGCGGCGATTCTCGGTGCCGCTGCGGGTGATGCCCAGCAGGCCGATGCGGTGCACGTTGCCGAATCGGTCGGTGACTTCCGACGCATCGGGCACGGCGGTCAGCGTCAGCGCCTTGCCGTCGCGCTGCACCTCGAAGGCGAGCGGCCGGCCAGGGTTCATGCTGACGACCTGACGGATCTCCTCAAACCGCTGGATGCCGGCGCCGTCGATGGAAACGATCTCATCGCCGGGCTTCAGCCCGGCGCGCTCCGCCGCACTGCCCGGCTGGATGCCGCCGACGTCGGGGGGCGTGAACGACTGCCCGGCGGTCGCGAACAGAATGGTGAGCGCCACCAGCGCGAAGGCGAAGTTGGCAAGCGGTCCGGCGGCCACCACGGCGGCGCGCTGTCCCAGGCGCTTATGGTGGAAGGAGACGGCCTTCTCCGACTCGGTCATCTGCGGCAGTGCGGCGCCCGGCGTGCTTGCCGGGTCCGCGTCGCCGAACATCTTCACGTAGCCGCCGAGCGGGATGGCGCTGAACTTCCAGCGCGTGCCGGCGCGGTCGAAGAAGCCGAACAACTCCGGCCCGAAGCCGATCGAGAACACCTCGACCCGCACGCCGTTGCGGCGCGCGATGAAGTAATGTCCGAACTCGTGGACGAACACGAGCACCGAGAGAACCACCAGGAACGCCAGCACCGACGTTCCAAAACCGCCCAGGAAGTCCATCAACCCTTTTGCCTTCGATGCGCCGTCCGCGCCCCGCACGACCAGGGAACGGCGGCTGCGTGATGTCAGGCGGCGAGGCGCATCACCAGCGCGTCCGCGCACCGGCGCGCCTCGGCGTCGACCGCCCGCACCTCCCCCAGATCGTGGAGGGGCTGGTGCGGCAGCGCCGCCAACGTCTTCTCGACGACCTTCTCGATGTCGAGAAAGCCGATTCGGCGCTCCAGGAACGCCTGCACGGCCACCTCATTGGCGGCACTGAGAATAGTAGGTGCGCCCCCGCCGCTTTGCAAGGCCGCCCGGGCCAGCCGCAGGGCGGGAAATCGTTCGGGATCAGGGGCTTCGAAGGTCAGTGTGGCGGCCTTCACGAGGTCCAGCCGCTCGGCCGGCGTCTCGATCCGGTCCGGCCACGCCAGCGCATAGGCGATCGGCGTGCGCATGTCCGGCGTGCCGAGTTGCGCCAGGACGGAGCCGTCCACGTATTCGACCAGCGAGTGCACGACCGACTGCGGGTGGACCAGCACGTCGATGCGCTCCTCGGCGATCCCAAACAGGAAATGCGCCTCGATCAGTTCCAGGCCCTTGTTCATCATGGTGGCGCTGTCGACGGAGATCTTGGCGCCCATGTCCCAGGTCGGGTGCGCCACCGCCTGCTCCGGCGTCGCCGCCGCCATGAAGGCGCGGTCCTTCGTGCGGAACGGCCCACCGCTGGCGGTGAGCACCAGCCGGCGCACGCGTTGCGGATGGGCGAAATCGAAGCACTGGTAGATGGCGCTGTGCTCGCTGTCGACGGGCAGAAGCGCGGCACCGTGCGCCTTCACCTCCTCCATCATCAGCGATCCGGCGCAGACCAGCACCTCCTTGTTGGCGAAGGCCACGCAAGCGCCGCGGCGCACGGCGGCCAGCGTCGGCTCCAGCCCGGCGGCGCCGACAATGGCGGCCATCACCACCTCGGAGGGCCGCTGCGCCGCGTCGACCACGGCCTGCGGCCCGGCGGCGGCGGTGACCCCGGTGCCAGCCAGCGCGTCCTTGAGTTCAGCGTAGCCGGCGGGGTCGGCAACCACGGCCACGCGCGCCTTCAGCGCGCGGGCCTGTTCGGCCAGCAGGCGGACGTTGCGGTTGGCGGTCAGCGCCTCCACCGCGAAGGCCTCCGGCGCGCGGGCGACGATGTCGACCGTCTGCGTGCCGACCGACCCGGTCGAGCCCAGGATCGTCACCCGCCGGGGCGTTTCGCCCGTCACCACCATGCCAGCCTCGCACCCGCGGTCGCATGAAACACAGCCAGCACCGGGGCCGCGACCAACAGCCCGTCGATGCGGTCGAGCAGCCCCCCGTGACCGGGGATCAGAGTGCCGCTGTCCTTGACGTCGAAACGCCGTTTCACCCAGGATTCGAACAGGTCGCCAATCTGGCTGACCACCGCCAGCAGCCCGGCCACACCCAGTGCCAGCGCGGGAACGGCGGCGCCGTCCGCCATGGCGACGCCCCAGCCGAACAGCGCGGCGGCGATGGCGCCGCCGATCAGCCCGGCCCAGGTCTTCTTCGGGCTTATGCGCGGCGCCAGCTTCGGCCCGCCGATGGAGCGGCCGGCGGCGTAAGCCCCGATGTCCGTCGCCCACACGGCGAGCAGCGCGAACAGGAACAGCCCCAGCCCGGCCGACGGATCCTCGCGCAGCCAGCCCAGCCCGATCACCCCGGCGGCCACATAGGGCACGCCGAGGCCGGTCAGCCCGCGCTCCGCCTTGTCGGCGAAGAAGCCCACCAGCGGCCAGAACGCCACCGCCACGCCGAAGGCGAAGAGCGGCCCCGTGAAGACATACGCAGCAAGCACGGCAGCGGTCCCGGCGTAGGACGCCACCAGTGGCCGCGCCGCGCGGTCGCCGGCCACCATCAGCACCCACTCGCGCACGGCGAGCACCGCCCCCACCACCAGAAGCAGGCGGAACACCCAGCCGCCGATCCACACCGCGGCCAGCACCAGCGGTCCCAGCACCAGGGCCGAGAGAAACCGGATCTTGAGGTCGCTGGCCCTAGCGGCTGCCGGCGGTGGTGGCACCGAACCGGCGCTCCCGGCGGTGGAACTCTTCAATGGCGGCCTCCAGGTCGCGCTTGGTGAAGTCTGGCCACAGCGTGTCGACGAAGACCAGCTCCGAATAGGCCGACTGCCACAGCAGGAAGTTGCTCAGGCGCTGCTCGCCGCTGGTGCGGACGATGACGTCCGGATCCGGGATGTCGGCCGTGTACAGCCGCGCCGTAACCGCCGCCTCATCGATGGCCGCGGGGTCGAGCCGGCCGGCCTTCACCTCCTCGGCGAGGCGGCGGGCGGCCGTGGCGATCTCCTGGCGCGAGCCGTAGCTCAGCGCCACCACCAGCGTCAGCGCCTTGTTGTCGGCGGTCATCCCCTCCGCCTGGTCGATCAGGCGGACGATGTCATCGGCGAGGCGGGTGCGGTCCCCCATCACCCGCAGGCACACGCCGGCCTTGTGAAGCTCGGCGATCTCACTGCGCAGGTAGAAGCGCAGCAGGCCCATCAGGTCGGAGACTTCCTCCTCGGGCCGGCGCCAGTTCTCCGAGGAGAAGCTGAAGATGGTCAGGTAACCGACGCCCAGCTCACGCGCGGCCTCGACGGTGCGGCGCACCGCCTCCACGCCCTTCTTGTGGCCGGCGGTGCGCGGCAGCCCGCGCGCCTTCGCCCAACGACCGTTCCCGTCCATGATGATGGCCACATGGACGGGCGGTTCCGCCGGGCGGCTCTGCTCAGCGTCGCGCATGCTGGTCCGCTCCTAGACCTGCATGATGTCCTTTTCTTTGCTGGCCAAGGCATCGTCGATCAGCTTTATGTGCTGGTCGGTCATGCCCTGCACCTTGTCCTGCCAGGTTTTGTGCTCGTCCTGGGTGATGTCGCCGTTCTTTTCCGCCTTCTTCAGCATGTCCATGCCGTCGCGGCGCACGTTGCGCACCGCCACGCGGGCCTGCTCGGCGTATTTGTGGGCAACCTTGACCAGTTCCTGCCGGCGCTCCTGGTTAAGGTCGGGGATCGGCACACGGATCGTCTGCCCCTCGGTCTGCGGATTCAGGCCCAGGCCGCCGTCGCGGATCGCCTTCTCCACCGCCTTGACCATGCCGCGGTCCCACACCTGCACCGAGATCATGCGCGGCTCGGGCACGCTGACCGTGGCGACTTCCTTCAGGTGCATCCGGCTGCCGTACGCCTCGACCTGCACCGGTTCGAGGAGACTGGCCGACGCGCGGCCGGTCCGCAGGCCGCTCAGTTCCTTCTTGAAGGCCTCAAGCGCACCGTCCATGCGGCGCTTGATGTCGGACACATCGGGTTCGGCCACGGTTCACTCCCTTTCTTCGGTAATGATGGTGAACTTGCCACGTCCGGCCATCACCTCGGCGAACGCCCCGGCGGTGTGGATCGAGAAGACCAGTATGGGGATATGGCTCTCGCGCGCCAAGGAAATTGCCGAAGCGTCCATGACCTGCAGGTCGCGCGACAGCACGTCCAGGTAGGTCAGGCGCTCGTAGCGCTTGGCATCGGGGATCTTCTTGGGGTCGGCGGTGTACACCCCGTCCACCTGCGTGCCCTTGAGCAGCGCGTCGCACCCCATTTCCGAAGCGCGCAGCGCCGCGGCGGTGTCGGTGGTGAAGAACGGGTTGCCGGTGCCGGCGGCGAAGATCACCACGCGGCCCTTTTCCATGTGCCGGATGGCGCGGCGGCGGATGTAGGGCTCGCACACCGTCGACATCGGGATGGCCGACTGCACGCGCGTGTTCACGTCCATGCGCTCCAGCGCGGACTGCATGGACAGCGCGTTCATGATGGTGGCGAGCATGCCGATGTAGTCGGCGCTGGCGCGCTCCATTCCCGACGCCGCACCCTTGACGCCGCGGAAGATATTGCCGCCGCCGATCACCAGACAGACCTGGACGCCCAGCGCCACCACCGCCTTCACCTCGCTGGCGACGCGGTTGACGACCTCGGGGTCGAGGCCGTAGTCGCGCTGGCCCATCAGGGCCTCGCCCGACACCTTCAGCAGAACGCGCTTGTAACGCACGCCCACGGCGGATGCCGGCGCGCCGGAGGTTTCAGCCATGGATCGCTCCCCGTTGGTGGTCGCGGTTGGTGGCCGCGGTTTTGGCGTTGGGCGGATGCCGATTGCTGGCCCGAACATAGGCGTTTTGCCGTCGGCTGTCCCCCTGTCCAAGCGTCATGCCTGCACGGGCAGGCATGACGGTGGACGGCGGTTGGGCCGTTCGGCGGATCGGCCGATGGACATCGGCCGATCGCGATCGGAATGGTCCGGTCAGCCCTGCGACTGGCCGGCGGCCGCGGCGACTTCGGCCGCGAAGTCGCTCTCGGCCTTCTCGATGCCCTCGCCCAGCGCGTAGCGGACGAAGCCGGCGACCTTGATCGGCGCGCCCAGCTCCTTGGCGACCTTCTCGACGACCGCGCGGACCTTGCTCTCGCCGTCGATCACGTAGGTCTGCTCAAGCAGGCAGACTTCCTCGTAGTACTTGCGCAGCCGGCCTTCGACCATCTTCTCGATGATGCTCTCCGGCTTGCCCGAGGCGCGGGCCTGCTCGGCCAGAACGCTCTTCTCGCGCTCCAGCGCCGACACGTCGACGTCGGCCACGTCCAGCGCGTCCGGACGGGCGGCGGCCACATGCATGGCGATCTGCTTGCCCAGTTCGGTCAGCTTGGCGGCATCGCCGGTCGACTCGAGCGCCACCAGCACGCCGATCTTGCCGAGGCCCGGCGCGATGGCGGTGTGGATGTAGCTGGCGACGACGCCGGCCGGAACCTGCAGCTTGGTGGCGCGGCGCAGGTTCATGTTCTCGCCGACGGTGGCGATCAGGCTGGTCAGCTTGTCCTGCACGGTGTGCGAGGCGCCCGGGTAGGCGGCGGCCTTCAGCCCCTCGACGTCACCGGTGGTCAGCGCGATCTCGGCGGCCTTGGCGGCGAAGCCCTGGAACTTGTCGTTGCGCGCGACGAAGTCGGTCTCGGCGTTCACCTCGACGACGGCGCCGGCGGTGCCGGACGTCGCCACGGCCACGAGGCCCTCGGCGGCGACGCGGCCGGACTTCTTCGCGGCGGCGGCGAGGCCCTTCTTGCGCAGCCAGTCGACGGCGCCCTCAATGTCACCGTTGGTCTCGGCCAGCGCCTTCTTGCAATCCATCATGCCGGCGCCAGTCTTGTCGCGCAGCTCCTTGACGAGCGAGGCGGTAATCTCGGCCATGGGTCAGCCCTCTTTCTTCCGAAAACAGTTCCAAACGAATCGATTCAACCCTTGAAAACGCAAAACCGTCGGGCTCCGCGTGGGCGCCAGGGGCGCGCCCGCGCGGCGCGGGAGACGAACTCGGCTTCCGAAACCGGAGTCGCACGGAATGCCGTGACGCGGGGTCACGGCATTCCGCGATCCGGTTCTGGTCCGCGGCCCGACGGTGCGGGCCCGAATCAGGCCTGCGCGCCGGCGGCCTCGGCCTCGGCCTGCTCCTCGGGGAGCGACTCGGCCGGAGACTCTTCCTGGGCGCCCACGTCGATGCCGGCGGCGACCATCTCGGCCTGCAGACCGTCGAGCACCGCGCCGGAGACCAGCTCGCAGTAGGTGTCGATGGCGCGCAGCGCGTCGTCGTTGCCGGGGATCGGGAAGGCGACGCCGTCCGGATCCGAGTTGCTGTCGATCACCGCGACCACCGGGATGCCCAGCTTGTTGGCTTCCTTGACGGCGATCGACTCCTTGTTGGTGTCGATGATGAAGAGGATGTCGGGCAGACCGCCCATCTCCTTGATGCCGCCCAGCGCCCGCTCGAGCTTGTCGCGCTCGCGGGTGAGCATCAGGATTTCCTTCTTGGTCAGGCCCGAGGTGTCGCCGGCCAGACGCTCTTCCATCTCACGCAGGCGCTTGATCGACTGCGAGATGGTCTTCCAGTTCGTCAGCATGCCACCGAGCCAGCGGTGGTTGACGAAGTACTGGCCGCAGCGCTTCGAGGACTCGGCGACTTTCTCCTGCGCCTGGCGCTTGGTGCCGACGAAGAGAACGCGGCCACCGCCGGCGACGACGTCGCGCACCGCCTGCATGGCGCGGTGCAGCATCGGCACCGTCTGCTCCAGGTCGATGATGTGCACGCCGTTGCGGACGCCGAACAGGTACGGCGCCATCTTGGGGTTCCAGCGGCGGGTGTGGTGGCCGAAGTGGACGCCGGCTTCCAGCAGCTGGCGCATCGTGAAGGTAGGCATGGTCATGGAAAAAGTACCCTTTTCCGGTTGCTCCGCCGCGGGCATTGTTCGGATTGACGAACACCGGATCGGGCCGTTGGCATGCGCCTACGGTCCGCCAGCCCGCGTGAGGTTTTGACGACGGCGCTTACATAGCCCGGCGGGTGCGGTTTGGCAACAGCCATGGTGACGGAAACGCTCGCCCGGCCGCCCCGCCAAGGTCACCGCCGCCCGCCCTCGGCGCGGTTGCGTACGGATGCGGAACCTGTTAGCTGAATTGGTTAACCCGATCGGCCGATACGCGGCCGGACGGGACGCAAAATGCCTTCCGTCCAAGCCTTCCGCCAGGACCCCCGCATGTTCCAGTCCGCCGCCGTCCGCCCGGCCGTTCTCGTCGCCGCCGCCGTGCGCAGCCGTCTGCTCGCCCCGCTGTTCGCGCTGCTGCTGCTGGCGGTGGCGACGCCGGTCTTCCTGGACCAGATCCCGCCGCTGGCTGACTATGTCAACCATCTCGCCCGCATGCACGTCATCGCCGGCATCGACCACGACCCGATGCTGGCGGAGTTGTACGAGATCCGGTGGGCGGTCATCCCGAACCTGGTGATGGACATGGTGGTGCCGGTGTTCAACCGGTACGTCGACATCTACGTGGCCGGGCAACTCTTCCTCTTCGCTACTGTGCTGCTGATGGTCAGCGGGCCGATGGCGATCCACCGGGCGTTGCACGGGACGGTCACGCCCTGGCCGCTGGTCGCCTTCCCGTTCGTCTACAACGGCATCTTCCTGGTTGGCCTGATGAATTACCTCTTCGGGCTGGGGGTGGCGATGTGGGGCGTGGCGGCATGGATCGCGCTGCGCGGGCGTCCGGCGACGTTGCGCGCCGCCGTGTCGGCGGCGTTCGTGCTGGCGCTGTTCGCCTGCCATCTGTTCGCCGTCGGCCTGTATGGGCTGGCGCTGCTGGGCCTGGAGGCGTGGTTGCTGACGCATCCCGGCGCCCTGCGCGACCCACAGCGCCTGATGTCCGACGCACTGGCCTTCGGCCTGCCCTTCCTTCCGGTGCTGCCGCTGATGCTGTCGAGCCCGACGCTCGGCCTGTCACACGAGAACCTCTGGGAATCGTCCGGCAAGATCGACGGCATCTACGCCATCATCCAGACCTATTCCGACGCGTTCGACATGACGGTGGCGGGCGTGGCCGTCGGCCTCACCGTATGGGCCGCGCAACGGCGCCTCTTGTGGATGCACCCGGCGGGCTGGGCGGTGCTGGTGGTGGGCACGGCGGCGTTCCTGGCCATGCCGCGCATGCTGTTCGGCTCGTGGATGGCCGACACGCGGCTGCCCGTGGCGATCTTCTTCCTGATGATCGGTTTCATCCGCTTCGACCCGCGCGACCGCGTCACCCGCTATGCCTTCTTCGCCGTCGTGCTGGGCCTGTCACTGGTGCGCACCGTCGAGGTCGCGGCAAACTGGCAGGTTTTGCAAAGCGTCAACCACGACTTTCGCGAATCGGTCCACTTCATCCAGCCGGGCAGTTCGGTGCTGGTGGCGCACGCCGACCACCCGTCGGGCAGCGAGGTGACCAACGCCGCGCTCAGCCACGCCCCCTGCATCGCGCTGATCGAGCGCTCCGCCCTGGTGTCCACCGCCTTCAGCGTGCCGGGCAAACAGATCCTGTCGGTGCGCCCCGGCTACAGCGACCTCGTCGACCGCACCGACGGCGACCCGCCGACCGTCAGCCAGCTCCTCGCCACCGCGGAGGGCGCGGTACCGGGGCACGAGCGCTTTTGGGACGGCTGGCCGGCCCGCTACGACTACGTCTACGTGCTCTACACCGACGGCGAGGCGAACCCCGACCCCGACCACCTCGCTCTTCTCTATGAAGGCCCGCGCTTTCAGCTCTATAAAGTGAGACCTCCCGCCGATATCGAGTGAAACATGCGTTTCCCCACCGCTCTCTGCCTCGCCGCCATGGCTGTGCTCGGCGCCTGCGCCGACGAACACGCGGTCGACCGTGAGGAATTCATGGGCGAGTGGCGCGGACCGGTCACCGCGGCCGAGCTTGCCGACGCCGGCATCACCCCGGGCAATCCGCCCGACACGCTGGTGATTCGCTTCGGCCCCACCGAGGCGGTCGTCAACGGCGAACCGGTCAGGGCGACCTACACGAGCATCAACAACGGTTTCATGGTGAAGCCGGCGGGGTCACAACGGGTGTTCACGGTGTATGTGCGCGACCACAACCGTGTCCGCGCGACCTTCGCCGGGGTGAACCGACCGACAGCCGTGGACGTCGAGATGACGCGCGCCGGCAAATGATCCGGCGCGCCAGATAAACCGGCCCGATTGATCCAACCGGCAGGTGCGCTCATCTGATGGGAGGCCGCCCGGCGAAGGCGGCCCCATCTGAGGAGGCCGCGCCATGCCCGCCCGTTCCCCAGCCGTCACCGCCCTCGCCCTGCTCGCCGCCCTGTCCGCCATATCCCCGACCGCAGCCACCGCGGGAGCCGCGGACGTGCGCGTCTACGACCTGCCGGCCGGCTCCCACCCGCACGACGTCGCCCCGGCCCCCGACGGCATGGTGTGGTACACGGCTCAGCACCAGGGCGCTCTGGGCATCCTCGATCCCGCCACCGGGCAGGCACGGCACGTGCCGCTGGGCCAGGGCTCGGCCCCGCATGGGGTGATCGCCGGGCCGGACGGTGCGGCGTGGATCACCGACAGCGGCCTCAACGCCATCGTCCGCTGGGACCCGAAGAGCGGAAAGATCGACACATGGCGCCTGCCGGAAGGGACCGGCTACGCCAACCTCAACACCGCCGCCTTCGACGGCAAGGGCGTGCTGTGGTTCACCGGGCAGAGCGGCGTCTACGGCCGTCTCGATCCGAAGAGCGGCGCGCTGGAGGTCTTCCGCGCGCCCAAGGGCCGCGGCCCCTACGGCATCACGGCCACGCCGGACGGCACCGTCTATTACGCGTCGCTGGCCGGCAACCACATCGCCCGCATCGATGATGCCACCGGCCGGGCCACGGTGATCGAACCACCGACGCCCGGCCAAGGCGCCCGCCGCGTCTGGTCCGACAGCAAGGGCAACGTCTGGATCAGCGAGTGGAACAGCGGCCAGCTCACCCGCTACGTGCCGTCCTCGGGCGCATGGAAGAGCTGGAAGCTGCCCGGCGACACGCCGCGCGCCTACGCCGTCTACGTCGACGATCGGGACGCCGTCTGGGTCAGCGACTTCGGCGCCAACGCCACGCTTCGTTTCGACCCGGTGACGGAGAGCTTCACCGCCTTCCCCGCCTCGAAGCCGGGCGCCAACGTCCGCCAGATCCTTGGACGCCCGGGCGAGGTCTGGCTGCCGGAATCCGGCGCCGACCGGCTGATGGTGGTGCGCACCACTCCGGCCGGCTGAACGGAGGCGCCGGAAAGAACCGGGCGCGACACAGCGCATCCTTGTGCGTCGCATATTGCATCATGATCATCGCCGGCGAGGGCTATGACCGGGGGCGATGATCATGAGCACAGGATCCATTCTGTTTTCCTTCCTGCTGTGGACGGCGGCGCCGCAACCGACGACCGAGCCGGCGCTGCTCGCCCGCGCCGTCCTGAACGGGACCGGCGTGGCCTGCCCGACGGTGCAGCAGAGCGGTGGCAGCGCGCCCATGACGGCGCGCGTCAACCCGAACACCGCGCGCTTCCCGGTCACCGTCTGCGAGGCGGTGGTGGCGCCGGGTGCCGCGGTGACGCTGACGACGGTGACCGGCGGCGCCACGCTTCCGGCCGCCAGCAAGGCGCCGCGGACGCTGGCGGTGCTGGGCGACACCGGTTGCCGCGACAACCCCGCGAAGCAACCGTGCACCGACAAGGCATGGCCCTACCAAGCCATCGCCGGCAAGGCGGCGGCCGCCAACCCGGACCTGATCATCCACGTCGGCGACTACAATTATCGCGGCACGCCGTCGAAGACCGTCATCAACGGCCAGAAGCAGACCATCTACAACGGCTGCCAACTGCCGTCGTACCAGAGCCAGAACGTGCCCGGCAGCGAGACGCCGGACGGCTGGGCGGCGTGGCTGGCCGACTTCTTCCTACCCTCCGAGCCGGCGCTGGGCGCCGCCCCCTGGGTGATGCTGCGCGGCAACCACGAGCTGTGCGCGAAGGCCGGCCCCGGCTGGTTCTACTTCCTCGACCCCGCCAGCACCCTGGTGGACAAGGGGTATGTGCAGAACACCTGCACCGCCTCCTATCAGGACACGCTGGACGCTTCACCACCCTACGCCTTGCCGTTCGACACGCTGCGCCTCGTGGTGATGGACACGGCGGCGGCCTGCGACGACGCCGCCGATCCGGTCGCCACGCCGGGCTACACGGAACAGATGAAGGCCGTGCAGGCGCTGGCCGGCAGCGGCCCGGCGTGGCTGTTGACGCACCGGCCGGTGTGGGGCGTCACCAAGGTGCCCGATGCCGACGGAAAGGGCGGCGAGACCTTCAATCCCACCCTCCAGGCGGCGCTGGCGAACGCCGGCGGCGCGCTGCCGGGCAACGTCGGGCTCGTCCTGTCCGGCCACATCCATCGCTTCGAATCCGTGGCCTTCGCCGATAAGACCGGGCGCCCGCCGCAACTGATCATCGGCGACAGCGGCGTCCAGCTTTCGGGCAGCGGCAAGCCCGCTACCGCCAAGGTGCAGATCGACGGCGCCACCGCGCACGTCACTCAGGAGACGAAGAGCTTCGGCTACATGGTCGCCAAGCTCGGCCCCCAGGGCGGCTGGTCCGGCACCGTGTACGACCAGCGCGGCGACAAGAAGCACGCCATCGCGTCATGCGCCGTGCCGTTCGACAAGGCGAAGGAGTTCTGCAGCCTGGGTGATTGAGCCGCATCACTTCTTCAGGAACGGGTTGCTGTAGCCTTTCTGCTTCGACGGGAACTGCGCGGCCAGATACGCCACGATGACGCGGCGGTCCTCCTCGGGCGGCACGGCCATGCCGTGCCGTTCGATCATGAAGTCGATGGTGGCGTCCCATCGCTCGGCCGTCTGGCCTTGCTGGGTGATGATCTTCACCCCGTGGCAGGCGGTGCAGGCGTAGAACACCGTCTCCCGGCCCGGCGCGTCGGGCAGATCCTCCACGGTGTCGTGATGGACCTGCCCGACGGCGGGCGCGGCAGCACCCAGCAACAGCGCCGCCGCCACGGCAAGGCGTCCTCCCGTCATGCCGTGGCCGGCACCAGCACCGCGACCCGGTGCATCGGATTGCCGCCGTACCCCTGCGGGTTCCACTGCCCGGCCACCGCCGGCTGCATGATGCCGTCCAAATCGGTGGCCCGCGCCCAGATCTCGTAATAGCCGTGTGACGGCAGCTCGACCGACGCCCGCCAGTTCTGCCACGCATATTTGTTGTTCGGCGCGTCCACCGCCGCCTTGTGCCACGTGGCGCCGTAGTCGAGGGAAACGTCGACCGCACGCACGCTCTTCTCCCCGGCCCAGGCGTGGCCGCGCAGGTCGAGCCGCTTCGTCCCGGCCGGCAGTTCGGTGCCGTGCGCCGGGTTGGTGACGATGGCGCGCACGGGCATGGATTCAAGGATCAGCGTGTCCTTCTCATCCACCTTGGAGCCCGGCACGACGGGATACTTGGTGACGCGGTAGGAGTTGCCCTTCATGCCTTGCCCGTCGTGCACCCGATCGCGGATCCACAGGCGCGTCAGCCATTTCTGCGAGGTCGATCCCGGCCAGCCCGGCGCGATCAGCCGGGCCGGCGCGCCGTGCACCTGCGGGATGGGCTGGCCGTTCAGGCGCAGCGCAATGATGGTGTGCTCTTCCATCGCCTTGGCAATCGGGATGCCACGCGACAGTGCCTGCTTGGCGGGGTCACCGGACAGGTGCGGATCGGCGCCGAAGTTGCCGGTGTAGACGGCCGAGGGCTTCAGCCCGGCCGCCTCCAGCACGTCCTTCAGCCGCACGCCCGTCCACTCGGCTTGGTGCACGGCGCCGTGGCCCCACTGGTTGCCGCGCGTCTCCGGCGTGAAGAAGCTGCGGCCATTGCCGCCGCACTCCACCTGCAGGCGCAGCGTCACCGGCCGGAAGCGGCTCTCCAGTTCACCGACCGTCAGCTTGAGCGGATTGTTCACCTCGCCGTCGATGGTGATGGCCCAAGCCTTGGGATCGGCGGCCGGTTCGGGGATCTGGCCGTTGTTGCGGATGAACATGACGTCGGTCGGCGTCACGTCGGGGTCGAGCAGGTGGATGGGCGTCTCGACGTTCAGCGGCCGGTCCTGCAGCACCATCAGGTCCTTGGACTTGCCCTCGAAGACAAAGGGTTTGGCGTCGCCCTTCCCTTCCGCCAGCGCCGCCGGGATCAGGCCGCCCGGCATGCGCCCGGCGAAGACGATCGGCCCGCCGACCGCCGCCGCCATCGCGGCCAGCCCGGCCCCGCCCAGGAAGCCGCGCCGAGACGGCCCGGTGCGCCGCCCGAAGACCAGCGCGTCGGCGCGCTCCGGATCCTCGCCGTAGAGTTCGAAGAATCCCCGCTCCTTCCGGATCATGGTTCCCTCCCCTGGCTGCCGCGACACGTCATTGTTTGCTTGTTCAGCAAACGATAATGTGCCGGAATCGACTCGGCAAGGGGGCCAAACGGCCTACAGCTCCGCCACCTCCACCACGCCGGGCACGGTCTTCAGCGCGGCGCGGCTCTGCGCGGTGATCACGTAGGCGCCAGGGAGTTGGATCTCGACCTCCTTCAGGGGATCGACCTCCACCAGCACGTGGATGCGGCCCTTGCCGCGGGCGAGGCGGTCGAGCATGCCGCGGATGCCCTGGATCGGCTTGTCGTCGCGCACCACCACGCGCAATCCGTCAGACACGGCGGCCACCGCCTCCTCCAGCGGCTTCACCTCCTGGCAGGTCAGGCGGATCTCCTCGCCGTTCATCTGCGCGTCGACGGTCAGCAGCACCGGGCGGCCGGGCTCCAGAAGGTCGCGGTTGCCCGACAGCACCTCGGAGAAAACCGTCACCTCATAGCCGCCGGTGGCGTCCGACAGTTCAACGAAGGCGAAGCGGTTGCCGGACTTGGCGGTCTTCTCCTTCTTGGAGACGATGATCCCCGCCATCTTGTAGCGGGTGGAGCCCCCCTTCGCCATCGCCTGCACCAGTTCGGCCGACCGCACCACCTTCATCCGCCCCAGCGGTTGCGAGAAGGCATCCAGCGGGTGGGCCGACAGATAGAAGCCGATGGACTGGAACTCGTGCTTCAGCTTCTCCAGCGGTTCCCACTCGGCCACCTTGGGCAGGTCCGGTTCCTTCAGGCCGCCGCCGGAGCCGCCGAACAGGTTGCCGATGCCGCTTTCGCGCTCCGCTGCTTCCGCCTGGGCGTAGCGGATCAGCGTCTCCAACGCCGCGTGCACCTGCGCGCGGCTGGGGTTGATCTCATCGAACGCCCCGGCGCAGGTTAGGTTTTCCAGCTGGCGCTTGTTGATGGTCTTCAGGTCCAGCCGGCGGGCGAAGTCGAACAGGCTCTTGTACGGGCCGTTCTTCTCGCGCTCCTCCACCACCGCCTTCATGGCCGGCAGGCCGACACCCTTCACCGCGGCCAGCGCATAGCGCACGGCCTTGCTGCCATCCGGCAGCCGCTCCACCGAGAAGACGGCGGTCGACTTGTTGATGTCGGGGGTCAGCAGCTTGATGCGCAGCCGGCCCAGTTCCTGGCGGAAGATGTTCAGCTTGTCGGTGTTGCCGAGGTCGAGCGTCATCGACGCCGCCAGGAACTCCACCGGGTGGTTCGCCTTCAGGTACGCCGTGTGGTAGGCGACCAGCGCGTAGGCGGCCGCGTGCGATTTGTTGAAGCCGTAGCCGGCGAACTTGGCCACCTGATCGAAGATCATGCTGGCCTGTTCGCCGTCGACGTTGTTCTTCTGCGCGCCATCGACGAACTTGGCACGCTCCTTGTCCATCTCCTCCTTGATCTTCTTGCCCATGGCGCGGCGCAGAAGATCGGCGCCGCCCAGCGAATAGCCGGACAACACCTGGGCGATCTGCATCACCTGTTCCTGGTAGATCATGATCCCGAACGTCTCCTTCAGGATCGGTTCCAGGGCCGGGTTCATGTAGTCGGGCGGTTCCTCGCCGTTCTTGACCTTGATGTACTTCGGAATGTTGTCCATCGGGCCGGGCCGGTAGAGCGACACCAGCGCGATGATGTCCTCCAGCCGGTTCGGCTTCAGGCGGCGCAGCACGTCGCGCATGCCCGAGCTTTCGAGCTGGAACACGCCGGTCGATTCCGCCCGTCCCAGGATCTCGTAGCTCTTCTCGTCGTCCAGCGGGACGGTGGTCAGGTCCGGCTTCTCGGGGATCAGATCCACCGCCGTCTTCAGCACGGTCAGGGTCTTCAGGCCCAGGAAGTCGAACTTCACCAGACCGGCCTGCTCCACATACTTCATGTTGAACTGGGTGACCGGCATGTCCGAGCGCGGGTCGCGGTACAGCGGCACCAGTTCGTCCAGCGGGCGGTCGCCGATCACCACGCCCGCCGCGTGGGTGGAGGCGTGGCGGTACAGCCCCTCCAGCTTCAGCGCCATGTTGATCAGGCGCGCCACCGTCTCGTCCCCGTCGCGGGCCTGGCGCAGAAGCTCCTCGCTGTCCAGCGCCTGCTGAAGCGTCACCGGGTTGGCCGGGTTGTTGGGCACCAGCTTGCAGATCTTGTCGACCTGCCCGTAGGGCATCTGCAGCACGCGCCCCACGTCGCGCAGCACGGCGCGCGCCTGCAGCTTGCCGAAGGTGATGATCTGCGCCACGCGGTCGTAGCCGTACTTCTTCTGCACGTAGCGGATCACCTCTTCGCGGCGGTCCTGGCAGAAGTCGACGTCGAAGTCGGGCATCGACACGCGTTCGGGATTCAGGAAGCGTTCGAACAGCAGGCCGAAGCGCAGGGGGTCGAGGTCGGTGATGGTCAGCGCCCAGGCGACGACCGAGCCCGCACCCGAACCGCGCCCCGGCCCCACCGGGATGTCGTGGTTCTTCGCCCACTTGATGAAGTCCGACACGATGAGGAAGTAGCCGGGGAACTTCATCTTGACGATGACGTCCAGCTCGAACTCCAGGCGCTCGAAATACGTCTTGCGCGTCTCCGCCCGCTGTTCCGGCGTCATGTCGGGCGTGTAGACGACCTTCTCCAGCCGCATCTCCAGGCCCTCGCGGGACTGGGCGCGCAGTTCCTCCGCCTCGTCGCGGTCGCCCTCGCAGGGGAAGGGCGGCAGGATGGGCTTGATCGGCTTCAGCAGGAAGGAGCAGCGCCGGGCGATGGTCACCGTGTTGTCCACCGCCTCCGGCAGGTCGGCGAACAGCAGCCGCATCTCCTCCGCCGACTTGAAGCGGTGGTCGGGGGTCAGTCGGCGGCGGTCCTCCTGGCTGACGTAGGCGCCCTCGGCGATGCACAGCAGCGCGTCGTGCGCCTCGTACATGTCGGCGGTGGCGAAGTAGCAGTCGTTGGTGGCGACCAGCGGCAGGTCGTGCGCGTAGGCGAGGTCGATGAGCGCCGGCTCAATGGCGTCCTCGACGGCGGTGAAGTGGCCGCCGTGGCGCTGCAGTTCGACGTACAGGCGGCCGGGGAACAGCCGCTTCAGCCGCTCCAGCACCTCGACCGCCAGCCCCTTCTGCCCCTCGCCCAGCAGCCGCCCGACCGTGCCCTGCGGCCCGCCGGTCAGCGCGATCAGCCCGTCGGAATGCCCCTCCAGCGCGTCGAGCGGCACCTGTGGACCGGCCATCGGGTCCGACTCGATGAAGGCCTTGGAGACCAGCTTCATCAGGTTCCGATAGCCCTGGTCGGTCTGGCAGAGCAGGACGAGCTGGTCGGGCTGGTTGCTGCCCTTGCCCGCCACGCCGCCCGGCTTGGTCGGCGCCGGGCCGATGCGGGTGATGCCCAGCACGGTGCCGATGATCGGCTGCACGCCGGTGTCCGACGCCGCCAGCGCGAATTCCAGCGCGCCGAACAGGTTGCCGGTGTCGGTCACCGCCACGGCGGGCATGTGCTGCTTGTGGCAGAGCTTCACCAGCTCCTTCGTCTTGATGGCGCCTTCCGACAGCGAATAGGCGGAGTGCACCCGGAGATGGATGAAGTCGGCGTTGGGCATCGATCGTTCGGTTGTCTCGGTCCTGCCATCCGGCAGCGCTCTAGTCGTGGCGTATCCGGCGGCCCCGTTCAAGGCTCACGTACGGAGGGCCTCTCCATGGGAAAAGGCAAGTGGGGCGCATTGCCGCTCCCGTCACAAGGATGGTTCGCCTTTGTGTTGCAATAGTGTAATAAGCAAGGGTTCGTCGGCACGATGTTACCGAAAGGCACCCCATGCGACGTTCGAGCCACACTCTGGTCGCCGCCCTGCTGACGGGCGCCCTGCTGGCCGGCTGCCAGACGACCACCCCGCCATCCACCGCCGCCAGACCCAAGGCCCACCGCGACGGCCCGACCCGCGTCGTCGCCGAGAAGCGCGGCTGGACGGTCGAGCTGGTCACCGCCGAGGACCGCGACCGCGCCTACTGCCTTGCCCAGCGCAAGACCGCCGCACCGGCGCTGGTGTTCGTCGCCGCCGTGCGCGATTCCGGCTTCCGCCTGACCGGCCTGCCGCCGGCCGAGGACGCGGACTCGGCGCGGGCGCTCACGGCGCTGTTCGACGACGGCGAACGCGTCCCCTTCCAGGCGCATCCGCTGGACGACCGCGCGCTGATGGTGGCCTTCCCGACCGCCGATTACGAGGACGCCCTCTACCCCTTCGCCCGCAGCCGCAGGGTGGAATTCCACAACGGCGCCAGCCAGGTCGCCAGCTTCAGCCTGTCCGGCTCCTCCTGGGCGATCAACGCGGCCGACGAGTGCCGACGGATGCACACCGGCTCCTGATTCCGTGCATGAAGGGCCTTGCCCACCCGGCGATTCGGTCTAAAACTGCGGGCATTCGTCGAAAACCCCGCCCGGAGAGCGCGCACGCATGGAGGACCGCACCACCCGCGCCGCGCAGCTCGCCGCTCTCGCACGGCTGGGCTTGCCGCATTCCCCCGTGCCGGAGCCATCCCCGCTGCTGGTCCTGGACGACGCTCCACCGCGACCGGTCCCCGGCGCCTTCGGAACGGCCAGCCCGCTGGAGGCGGTCGTCGAGGAACGCCAGCGCGAGCTGTTCGCCCGCACGCAGGAGCTGAACGAGGCGCTCGACGCCCTCAAACGCAATCAGGCCAAGCTGGTGGAGGCGGAGAAGCAGGCCTCGCTGGCCGGCCTCGTCGCCGGCATGGCGCACGAGCTGAACACGCCCATCGGCACGGCGCTCACCGCCGCCACCGCGCTGGGCGATGCCGCCGCGCGGGTGACCGAGCAGGTGGAGCGCCACGCCCTGCGCCGTTCCGACCTCATGCATTTCCTCAAGCTGGTGGGCGACGTGACTCCGCTCATCCTCGGCAGCCTGAACCGCTCGGTGGGGCTGATCGACAGCTTCAAGCGCCTCGCCGTCGGCGGTGCCGGGGAAGAGCGGCGCCGCTTCGACCTGCGCCGCCGGGTGGAGCAGGCGCTGGTCGGCTTCGCGCCGAAGGCGCGGCGCGACGGTCACCGCCTGACCTCCGCCTGCCCGGCCGGCATCGGCATGGACGGCTACCCGGACCTGCTGGGACAGGTGTTGAGCGCGCTGGTGCAGAACGCGCTGCTGCACGGGCTGTCGCCAGACCGGCCGGGTGCCGTCGCCATCCTGGCGCGCGAGGACGGCGATACGGTGGAACTGCGCTGCGTCGACGACGGCCGCGGCATCGATCCCGAGCACCTCGACCGCATCTTCGACCCGTTCTTCACCACCGGCCGGGGCAAGGGCGCCGCCGGCCTCGGCCTCAACGTGGTGCACAACGCCGTGACACGCGTGCTGGGCGGCACCGTGCGCGTGGACAGCGAGCCGGGCCTGGGCACCACGGTCAGCCTGCGCCTGCCCCGGCGGGCACCCTGCCCCGACGAAAGCGCATTGCTTGCCGACGGGGCCGACGCATAGGCTCGTGCCCCATGCGTCCGCTCCATATCCTCCTCGCCGTCTGCGTCGCCGCCGTCTGGGGCTTCAATTTCGTCGCCATCAAGGTGGGGCTGCGGGACTTCCCGCCGCTGCTGTTCACCGCGCTGCGCTTCGCGCTGGCGGCGCTGCCGCTGCTTGTGTTCGGCGTGCGCGGCGGCCCGCCGGTGGCGTGGCGTTATGTGCTGGGGATCGGGCTGGTGCTGGGGGCGCTGCAGTTCGCCCTGCTGTTCGGCGGCATGCACGTCGGCATGCCGGCCGGCCTGACCTCGCTTGTGGCACAAAGCCAGGCGTTCTTCACGGTGCTGTTCGCCGCGGTGCTGCTGGGTGACCGGCCGGGCTGGAGGCCGCTGGCCGGCATGGCGGTGGCCTTCGCCGGCATCGCCGTGATCGCGCTGGAGATGCCGGCTGGGGGGTCGCGGCTCGGCCTTGCCATGGTCGTCGGCGCCGCCGTCGCCTGGGGGGCGGGAAACATCATCCTGAAACAGGCCAGGGCGCCCGACCTGTTCCGCCTGATGCTGTGGGTCAGCCTCGTGCCGCCGCTTCCGCTGCTGGCGCTCTCGCTGGTGGTGGAGGGGCCGGAGCGGATGGCCGGCGCGCTCTCCGGGCTGACGTGGCCGGGCGTGGCGTCGCTGGTCTACATCGCCGCCGCGGCGACGCTGTTCGGCTTCGCCAGTTGGGGCTTCCTGATGCGCCACTACCCGGCCAGCCTCGTGGCCCCCTTCTCGCTGCTGGTGCCGATCTTCGGCATGAGTTCCGGCGCCCTGCTGCTGGGCGAAGCCTTCGGCCCGCTGAAGCTGCTGGGCGCGGCTCTGGTGTTCGCCGGGCTGGCGGTGACAGTGCTGAAACTGCCGGTGCGCAAGCCGGCGCCTGCCGAATAAAGGATTCCGACGTTGGGTTTTCGCCGCGCTCATCCCGACCTGCAGGAGCGTCCCGCGTAGGTTGGGGTGAGGCCCAGACGAAGACCCAACGTCCTCGGCCACTCACCTCACACGAGGTTCTGCTTGAGGAACTCCACCGTGCGCTGCCACGCCAGTTTGGCCGCCGCCTCATTGTAGCGCTCGGCCGAGGTGTCGTTGTTGAAGGCGTGGTTGGCACCTTCGTACATGTACAGCGTGTACTTGGCGCCGGCCTTCTTCAGCGCCGTTTCGTACGCCGGGACGCCGCTGTTCACACCCTGGTCGAGCCCGGCGTAGTGCAGCAGCAGCGGCGCCTTCAGCGCGCTGGTGACCAGCTCCGGGTCGGGCGAGCGGCCGTAGTAGACAACCGCGGCCTTTAGGTCCGGCGCCTTCAGCGCCAGTTGGTTGGCCATGCCGCCGCCCCAGCAGAAGCCGACGGCACCGACCTTGCCGCTCGAATAGCGGTAGGCCATCAGGTAGGAGATGGCGGCGTTCAGGTCGTTCACCGTCTTGGCGGCATCGAGCTGGCCGATCATCTCGCGCGCCCGGTCAGGATCCTGCGGCGTGCCGCCCAGCGGCGACAGCAGGTCCGGCGCCAGCGCCACGAAACCCTCGGTGGCGAAGCGGCGGGTGACGTCCTCGATATGCGGGTTCAGGCCGCGATTCTCGTGGATGACGATGACGGACGGCGCCTTGTCCACCACCTTCGGCCGTGCGAGATAGCCCTTCACCTCGCCCGTGGCCCCCTGGAAGCTGACAGTCTCGGTGGTGATGCGCGCATCGTCGGGCGCCACCACGGCGGCCAGCGCGTAGTTCGGCTCGATCTGCGCGAGGACGGCCGGCACCGCCGCGGCGCTGCCGACGAGCACCGCCATGCGTTCCAGGAACACCCGGCGCGGCAACGGCTTGTGGGTGTACTCGTCGTAGAGGTCGATGATCCTCTGGTCCATCTCGTCACTCCCCTGCTGCGTGATTGTTTTGCAGGGGAGTGTGCCTGAGGGCGCGGCGCCCGCCAACCCGCGAATCAGCGAGTGCCAAGCCTTGTCAGGCAAGCATACTCAAGCCGGCATGGGCGGGGGCGCGGTGGCGGCGACGCTGGAGTGGGCGCGCATGCGCCCGATCCAGGCGGTGAGCCGGGGCGCCTCGGCCAGCAGCGCACGGCTTTCCTCGGCGAACGGCGTGTAGAGCATGATCGGCGCCAGCATGACGTCGGCCAGCGAAAAGGCGCCCCCCGCCATATAGGGCTGGTCACCCAGCAGCCGCTCCCATTCGGCGATGCACTGCTGCGCCCGCGGAATGGCCTCTTGCACGGCGGCCTCGTCGCACGGCATGCCCATCTTGGGCGCGATCAGGCGGTTGAACAGGATGCCGCCGGCAATGGACGGCCAGCCGTAGGCGTCCATGATGCCGATCACCTGGTTCATGCGCGCCCGCCGGCGCACGTCGGCCGGCTGCAACGAGGGGCCGGGAAACGCCTCGTCGATGTAGCGGACAATCGCCTGCGTCTCGTACAGCACAAAGCCGTCGTGCTCGAACGCCGGGACCTTGGCGAAGGGATGGCGGGCGAGGTGCTCCGGCTGCCGCTGCGCGCCGAACGCGAACGCGGGCATCTCGTAGGCGAGGCCCTTCTCGGTGAGCGCGATGCGCACACTCCAGACGTAGCTGCTCAAGGCCGGACCGTGGACGATGATGCGCGACATCAGGCGTACTCTCCCCAATCGTTTCAGGCGTGTTCCACCAGCACACCATCGCGCATTTCCAGAACGCGGTCCATGCGCTGCGCCAATTCCAGGTTGTGGGTGGCGATCAGCGCCGCCACGCGGGCGCCGCGCACCAGCTTGGTCAGCATCCCGAAGACGCCCTCGGCCGTGTGCGGGTCCAAATTGCCGGTCGGCTCGTCGGCGATCAGCAGGCCCGGCGCGTTGGCCAGCGCGCGGGCGATGGCGACGCGCTGCTGTTCGCCGCCCGACAGGCGGGCCGGCCGGTGGCTCGCGCGCGCCTCCAGCCCGACCATGGCGAGGAGCTGGCGCGCCCGCTCCGTCGCCTCGCGCTTGGAAAGCCCGGCGATCATCTGCGGCAGCACGATGTTCTCCTGCGCCGAGAATTCCGGCAACAGGTGGTGGAACTGGTAGACGAAGCCGATGGCGCCTCGGCGGATCTCCGTGCGCTTGCCGTCGTCGAGCTTTGAGGCGTCGATGCCGCCGATGCGCACCATTCCCTCGTCCGGCCGCTCCAGCAGGCCGGCGATGTGCAGCAGCGTCGACTTGCCCGCCCCCGACGGCCCGACGAGCCCCACCAGTTCCCCCGGTCGCACCGCCAGCGACGCGCCGCGCAGCACCTCCAGCCGGGTGCCGGCCTGCTCGAACACGCGCACGACGCCGGACAACTCCAGCATGGGCCGCTCCTCACTCATAACGCAAGGCCTCCACGGGGTCGAGGCGGGCGGCCCGCCAGGAGGGATAGATGGTGGCGCCGAACGAAAGGCCGAGCGCCATGCCGACCACCTGCGCCACCTCGCCCCAGTCGATGCGGGCGGGAAGCTGCGACAGGAAGTAGATCTCGGCGGAGAACAGGTTGGTGCCGGTCAGCGCCTGGATGAACTGCCGGATCGCCTCGATGTTCTGGCAGAACACGATGCCCAGCCCCAGCCCGGCCAGGGTGCCGATGACGCCCACGGTGGAACCGGCCAGGAAGAACACGCGCAGGACCATGCCGCGCGTGGCGCCCATGGTGCGCAGGATGGCGATGTCACGGCCCTTGTCCTTCACCAGCATGATCATGCTGGAGATGATGTTGAACGCCGCCACCATGATGATCAGCGACAGGATCAGGAACATCACGTTCCGCTCGACCTGCAGCGCCGTGAAGAAGCTGGCGTTCGACTGCTGCCAGTCCAGCACGCGCCCGCGCCCGGCCACCGCCGGCAGGATGGCGTCGCGCGCCGCGCGCACCTGCGTGGGGTCGGCGACGAACAGCTCCAGCGAGGTCACCGCCTCGGGCAGGCGGAAAAAAAGCTGCGCCGGCTCCAGCGGCATGAAGATGAACGAGTTGTCGTACTCGAACATGCCGACGTCGAAGATGGCGGCGATGGGAAAGCTGCGCAGCCGCGGCACGGTGCCGAAGGCCGTGGCGTTGCCCTGTGGTGCGATCAGCGTGATCTCGTCACCCACGTTCAGCTTCAGCCGCTGTGCCATGCGGGCACCGATCGCCACGCGGTCCTCGCCGAACGCCTCGGCCGACCCGGCGACGATGTGCTCCGCCAGCGTCGGGCGCGCCCGGAAGTCCTCCGCGCGCACGCCGCGCACCACGGCGCCAGACGCCGAGCCTTTGGCGGAGATCAGCGCCTGCCCCTCCACCGTCGGCGTCACGCTCACCACGCCCGGCGTGGCGCGCAACGCCTGCGCCATCGCGTCGTAGTCGCGCAAGGGGCCACCCTGTGCGGCGTAGACGTTCAGGTGACCGTTCAGCCCCAGCACACGCCCCAACAGCTCCGCGCGGAAGCCGTTCATCACCGCCATGACGATGATCAGCGTGGCGACACCCAGCGCGATGCCCAGGAGAGAGAATCCGGCGATGACGGAGATGAACCCCTCCTGCCGGCGCGCCCGGAGGTAGCGCATCGCCACCATGCGTTCGAAGGCGGAGAAGATCATGGGAATGCGGGCTCGCGTGCGGGGAACGGGCGGGTCATTCGTAACGCAATGCCTCGACGGGGTCGAGGCGCGCCGCGCGCCAGCTGGGGTACACCGTCGCCCCCATGGACAGCGTCAGGCCCATCACCACCACCAGCACCACTTCGCCCCAGTCGATGCGGGCCGGCAGATGCGACAGGAAGGCGACCTCGGCCGAATAGCCGCCGCCGGACAGCCGGCCCACCAGTTGCCCCACCGTCTCCATGTTGCCGGCGATGGCGAGGCCGAGCGCAAGACCGGCCAGCGTGCCGACCACCCCCACCGACGCGCCGGACAGGAAAAAGACGCGCAGGATCATCCCCTGCGAGGCGCCCATGGTGCGCAGGATGGCGACGTCGCGTCCTTTCTCCTTCACCAGCATCATCAGGCTGGAGATGATGTTGAAGGCGGCGACCAGAATGATCAGCGTCAGGATCAGGAACATCACCGTCCGCTCGATCTTCAGCGCGGTGAACAGGCTGGCGTTCGCCTGCTCCCACCCCATCACCCGGTGGCCGGGCCCGGCGGCGGCCGTCACCGCCGCGCGCACCGCGTCCATGTTCAGCGGGTCGGCGACGAACAGCTCCAGCGCGCTCACACCCTCGCCCAGGTTGAAGAACGCCTGCGCCGGCTCCAGCGGCATGAAGATGAAGGCGTTATCGTACTCGAACATGTTGGTGGCGAAGATGGCGCCGATGGGGAAGCTGCGCATGCGCGGCGCCGTGCCGAAGGTCGCCACGTCGCCCTGCGGCGCGATCAGGGTGATCTGGTCGCCCACGGTCAGCCCCAGCCGCTGCGCCATGCGCAGACCGATCGCAACGTTGTCCTCGCCGAAGGCGTCGGGGGTGCCGCGCACGATGTTGCGCGCCAGCGTCGGCCGCCCCCTGAAGTCCTCCGGCCGCACGCCCCGCACCATGGCGCCGGACGCCACGCCGCGCACGGTGATCAGTGCCTGCCCCTCCACCACCGGCGTCGCCCCCTGCACGCCCGGCACCGTGCGCACCTTGTCCGCCAGCGCGTCGAAATCGTTCAGCGGCCCGCTCTCCGCGGCGTAGACGTTGAGGTGACCGTTCAGGCCCAGCACGCGCCCCAGCAACTCGCCCCGAAAGCCGTTCATCACCGCCATGACGACGATGAGCGTCGCCACGCCGAGCGCTATGCCCAGGAACGAGAACCCGGCGATGACCGAGATGAACCCCTCCTGCCGGCGGGCGCGCAGATAGCGCATCGCGACCATGCGTTCGAACGCGGAGAAGATCATGGGAGGTCCGGTCGCACGTTCACCCTCCCTGGGGAGGGAGGATTGTAGGTTGGGTTGAGCGCCAGCGAAAACCCAACGTTCCCGCCGCGCCAGGGGCGTTGGGCTTTCGCTCGCGCTCAACCCAACCGACCCTCCGGCCCTGATATGGCGTTACGCCGTCAGCTTCGCCAGCGCGCTATCGGCCGACAGTTCCTCGCGTTCGCCGGTGGCGCGGCGCTTCAGCTCAACCACACCGTTCTTCAGGCCGCGCGGTCCGACCACCAGCTGCCACGGCAGGCCGATCAGGTCCATGTCGGCGAACTTGACGCCCGGCCGCTCGTCGCGGTCGTCGTACAGCACGTCCACGTCGGCGCCGCGCAGCTTGAAGTACAGCTCCTCGCACACGCGGTCGGTCTCGGCGTCGCCCGGCTTGAGGTTGACGAGGCCGACCTTGAAGGGCGCCACGCTGTCCGGCCAGATGATGCCGTTGTCGTCGTGGCTCGCCTCGATGATGGCCCCCACGAGGCGTGACACGCCGATGCCGTAGCTGCCCATCTCGACGAACACCGGCTCACCGTTCGGGCCGGCGACGGCGGCGTTCATCGCCTTGGAATACTTGGTGCCGAAGTTGAAGATGTGCCCCACCTCGATGCCGCGCGCGGACTCGAGCTGGTCGGCCGGCACCGGGCAGGTGGCGTCGTCGTGCTTCTCGTCGGTGGCGGCGTAGATCGACGTGTACTTGTCGAAGAACGGCTGCAAATCGTCCTTGTAGTCCGGCGCGTCGGCCAGCACGTCCAGGCCCAGCCAATCCTTATGGCAGAACACGCCGCTCTCACCGGTCTCGGCCAGGATGATGAACTCGTGGCTGAGGTCGCCGCCGATGGGGCCGGTGTCGGCACGCATGGGGATCGCTTTCAGGCCGAGGCGCGCGAACGTCCGGAGGTAGGCCAGGAACATCGCCTGGTAGGAGCGCTTGGCCGCCTCCGGGCTGATGTCGAAGGAATAGGCGTCCTTCATCAGGAACTCGCGGCCGCGCATCACGCCGAAGCGCGGGCGGATCTCGTCCCGGAACTTCCACTGGATGTGGTAGAGGTTAAGCGGCAACTGGCGGTAGCTCTTGACGAAGTGGCGGAAGATGTCGGTGATCATCTCCTCATTCGTCGGGCCGAACAGCATCTCGCGGTCATGCCGGTCGGTGATGCGCAGCATCTCCTTGCCATAGTCGTCGTAGCGCCCGCTCTCCCGCCACAGTTCGGCCGACTGGATGGTCGGCATCAGCAATTCCTGCGCCCCGGCGGCGTCCTGCTCCTCGCGCACGATCTGCTCGATCTTCTTCAGCACGCGGTGGCCCAGCGGCAGCCAGGCGTAGATGCCCGCCGAGGTCTGGCGGATCATGCCGGCGCGCAGCATCAGGCGGTGCGAGACGATCTGCGCCTCGGTCGGGGTTTCCTTCAGGGTCGGCAGGAAAAAGGCGGACAGCCGCATGGTTCCACTCTCGAAGACCGGGATAGCGCCAATCATGGCACCGGGAGAGGGACTTTAGGAAGGTCCGGTCGCCTTGTCTATCATGAGGTCCATCACGAGCGCGCCTTTTGGTCAGCGCGCGGACCGGCACAGCGCGTAGAGCCGCGCCTGGCTGGGGCCGTTCAACGGCTGGTCGTTGAACCAGATCTGGTCGCCGATGACCGTTATCCGGCCGACCTCCGTTTTGCCCGGCAGCCCGCCGGTGGTCCCGTCCACGCCCAGGCGGCGGGCGAAATTCAGGGTGACCGGGATCTCGATGCGCAGCGGCGCCGTCCCGATGCCGCCCGCCGATCCCGGCAGGTCCGCCGGCGCCACCGGGCGACCGTTCACCACGTCCGCGCCCGGCCGGTGTTCCACGTCCGCGGCGGGCACATGGCGCGGCAGGTACTGGCACACCGACAGGTCGACGCCCTGCGCCGCCGCGCCCCCGCCCAATGCGAGCACCAAACCCACGGAGGCGGCGAGCGTGCGGGTCATGGCCGGCCTACAGATTCTGCTGCACGACGAGGACGTTGGGCATCGCCTTCCAGTAAAGCGACAGGTAGGGCATGCCCTTCTCCGCCTCCTCCTGGGTGCGGGCGGACTGGCGAATGTACTTGCCGATGAAGGGCTTGTTCACGTGCTCCAGGTCCACCGCGCACTTCAGCACCATGAACTCGCCGATGCGGTCGGGCAGATTGAACTGGCACTTCTGCATGGCCTCCGACAGCACGCCCGGCTTCGCCTGGTCGTGGCCGGTCAGGTTGAATTCCTGATGATGGTACTGCTTCAGCTCCTTCCACATGGACAGCAGCCGCCCCGGCTTCACCCGCGCCAGCCCCTTGAAGACCTTGCTGTCGTCGTGGAACAGCGGCAGGTAGCCCTTCTTCTCGGAGAGCTGGTTGAGCATGGTGTAGAGGCCGGCCATGACGTCGCCCTCCTCGTGCTCGACCGACCGGACCTCCTGCTGTTCCTTGCGCTTGCGGCCGAAGAGCATGCTGAGGAAGCCGCCCTTCTTCTCCTCCTTCTGGTTCTGCGGACCGGAGGTCACGGTGCGCTCGTCCCACAGCGCGTCCCAGGCATAGTCCCAGGCGGTGAAAACAGCGTTGGAGCGGTCGTCGAGCACCGTCAGCAGGTATTCCCGCCCGTCGCGCGGCCAGTCCACGTCGCCGACGATGGCGCGCACCGGACGGCGGCTGAGCACGACCGGGAAGATGCCGACCCGCACCACTTCGGTGTAGATGTCCAGGAAGGATGGCGTCTGCGCGAAGGGCAACAGGGAGCACGGCTGCTCCTCCGGCTGGAGCAACTCCATGGTCTTGCGGGTGCGTTCCAGCAGTTCGGTCTGCAGGACCGCAGCGAATTGCTCGAACCGTTCGTTTTCCGTCGCGCTCATAGGACGCCCAGAACTCCCACCCCCTGCCCTCGCCGGCCCAGCCATCGAAGGGTGGGAACGGCGACGGCGCCGCGTCACGGCGCACCGACCGCGCGACCGCTCAAGCAGCGTGTCGCTCACCATGATTTTAGCGGCTTAAAAAAATACTAACAGGATGAAAGGATTACGGAACTGCAATACACCGCACGCCAGCGACCGGGGGCATGATGCCGACACCCGGATTATGCCGCGCCAGGGACGGAACTCGTGGAAAGCCGCGCGTTTGCGAGTTGGTGATGCGGCATAAGTTGCGTGGGCGGCGCATTCGTCAGGAACTTGGCTTCTT
>Ga0196970_1000526_pt1 | contig 42613 bp, 61 predicted proteins | sample S1v_513CmetaG_FD_148672 | JGI IMG/M metagenome (GOLD analysis project Ga0196970, IMG submission 148672) | Soil microbial communities from Anza Borrego desert, Southern California, United States - S1+v_5-13C | ecosystem: Environmental > Terrestrial > Soil > Desert | place: USA: California... | reverse complement strand
AGTTTGTTTTTGCTTGTAACCTAATTTTTTGTCATAATTATCAAGGCGGTCCCGTAATAATGGAAAACCGCCTCTTGCGTCCTGTGCCTCGTCTGGCTGAGGATTACTGATAATTAAATCGTCGACTCTTTGTTTTTGTTCCTTTAAATCTTCCTCAATATCTTTGAAGTTATCATTAAGTCTTTTTCGAAATACCCTATTCAAAAAAGTGCCCAGCACTCTATATGGATATTTTGGCATTAACATCACCTCACAGCGTATAAAAACGAAAATCAAACGAAATTGTAAAACTACCACTAGTGCCTATCAATTCGAAATCGTTCATTCCTGCTGCAAGTGTAATTATTCCGTGGTTCGTTTCTCTAAATATGGATAGGTTGTTTTTCGTTGATCTAATTCCGTCTAGTTTTATCGTATCATCTGACAACGTTGTTCCTTCACAAGACCAGGTATCCCCGGTAGTATGATTTATTATTTGCAACTTAGAGGATGGACCTTTAAAAGTAATCATCAAAGGAAGCTTCCTAGGATCTATCACTACTCCATCTGCAGCATTATAAATCTGAAAAATATTCGTGGTATGGGTATACATGGTTTCATCAAGTGATAGTCCTTGTCCAATTTCCCATAGCTCTGAATCAAAAGTAATCGGTTCTAATGTAGTTCCGATTGATTCAGCAAATCCCTTAAAGCAAATAAAATCAATAGAAAATTCACCGTAAATATACTTCCTAGGAATTTGAAACATGTTAACACATTTAACTTCCCAACGTTTACCTTGCTCTCGTTTGTCAATAAGGTAAAAAGATTCCCTTGAATCAAAAATCTTAAATATCTCATTTCTTAAAAGGGCAAAATCAATAGAATCTTCAGCGGTCATTTTAAATATCCCGGTGATTTTTCTTGCATCTAATGTGGTGCCAAGGTCAATTAATCCATCCTGTCCTTCGACTTCCTCGGTAACGTTTCTGGGTTCAGGCGAGTGAACAATAATATCTTTTGTCCTTATTCCATAAGTGTCCAAATCATATATTGTCTCATCTTTTCTTTCTATTAATGTCATTAGCCCTTCACCCCACTAAATAGCAGTTGGTTAGAAAAACGTTTTGATAATTCATCTTCGATTAAATCACCAAATCTTGTTGCATCCTCGAGCGAACCAGCACCATTGTAACTTAAATGGACAACCAAATTGGATTTATAATTGGTTTGTGCTACTGATTGACCATTAACTGGCTTAATAGCAGGAATGTTTAGCATATCTGAAAGTAGTGTGTTTACTTTCGGAATGGCCTTTAGGATACTATCAGAAATAGGTCCTCCAAAATCTAGTTTATCTAGATCAGATAACGGGCCTGTTTTTGCTGGGGAGAAAGGTAAGAAATTACGAACTTTACCAGCTACGTTGCCGATGGTATCAAGCACTTTACCGACAGCACTTTGAATCCCTTTGACCAACATATCCATGAATCCTTTCCCAGCTTTATAAAAGCTCTCAGCGATTTTACCGAATTCACCGCCAATTGTTTTTCCTAATCCTCGAATGATACCAAGTAAGGCATTTACTCCTGCTGTTGCAAGGTTAGAAATAATCTTCCAAGCACCTTGAATAATTTTCTTTGCATTTTCCCAAGCGCCTTTCCAGTCGCCAGTAAATACCGAAACGAAAAATCCAATGATGCCAAGTATAATATCAACGGCACCTGAAATGATTCCCTTGATATTGCTCCATACTGCCACAACGATTGAGGATAGGAGATTAAATAAAACTTTTAGTGTGGTGACTAACATAGTTATTTGATTAATGATATACGTTTTTATTAAAGACCAGATAAACTGACCGATTTTTAAAATGTTATCGCCGTTTTCCTTCCAAAATGCCTGTAGCTGACCAAACAACTGTTTCCCAAGACTAACAATAGCATTCCAAACTGGAAGTAAAATGCTGTTCAATATGAAGTTCCACGCTGCTATTGCGGCGTTTTTGATTGCTTCCCATCCTGTAATAATCGCATTCCTGAATCCTTCATTTGTTTTCCACAAATACATGATCCCAGCTACCAATCCAACGATTACTGCAGATACCAATAGCACAGTTCCCATCATGGAAGCTAAACCGGTTATTAATGGTCCGATAAACGTCCACGCCTGCGCGAAAACAGCCAACATACCATTCCACAGTCCAATACCTACTGCTAATGGAGCTAAAATTAATGTCAAAAGTGGGAGCAACATCAAAAATCCTTGTATTATTTTTGCGAGAACTGGATGCGCTTCATTAAACCTGACAATCATCACAGCAATAGCATTGATGAAATTCCAGACCTTTTCCATGACCATTGCAAAAACATCAACCATTGGCTGAAAGGCTTTTTTGATATTGGCAATCATCGTCTTAAACGATTCGGCATACCCTTTATTGGATTTCATGGCTGCTTTATGCAAGGCTCCGTACACAATCGCTCCGGTAATCATAGAGGCCATTAATACCATGTTGTATCTCATCAATCCAGCATTAATCATCATTTGCATATTCAATAGCGATTTCATACTTGCGGTAGGTCCCAACATTTTTAGGGACAATACGGCTGCATTACCTCTATTAGCAATTTTATTCATGCCATCAGCTATCGCCAATCCAGCCTGGTTAACTTTGTACATAGGATTCTTCATTCGTTCATAGTTGTCACTGATTCTCTGAGCTTGAGTGGTCATGGTCATCATACGTCCAGCTGTCTGCAAAAAAGACTGTCTGAGGGTTTTATTGGCGTTGATCATGTTGTCGGAAGCCTTTTTGTACTGGTTTCCAAGTTCTTCAACTTGCCCCATAAATTCTTTATTTGTACCTTTAAAAGTATCCATGCTCGAGGCCAAATCGTGATACTTTTTCTGGACCTCCAACATGGCCTTTTTATGAGGCATCATTGCCTTGTTATTGGCCACTCTCATCTCATTGCTCATGTTCCTAATTTCTCGCTGCAGCTGCTTTAATTCATACTCGACATTGCCAGAGTCTATCCTGGTATCAATATCAATCCTTCCGTCTGCACCTGGCATTTAATCACCCCCTCGGCTTTAAGGACTGAGCTAATGCATTCCATTTCTGGTCTATTGCTTTTACCGCATCTTCTTCGTTTTGAGAATTGTCAAGGTTGTATGCTCGTTTCATACTAATGACATAATCCCGGTATTCTTTGTTGTGTTTATCTACTGCAGGGATCTTCATCTGGCGGATGCTGACGACTTCTTTAAACTTCGATTTATCATCAAAATGTGTGAATAATTGAATGAATTTGTGCCAGTGAAGCTTTCCGTGTTGCTCGAATAAATCAATTCGATAGGCACGAAAAAAAGACGCATAAATAAGTCCAGCGTCTTTTGAAAAGTCATATAATTTTTGGGTTTCGCCATTATTGTTAGTAAGGTCAATATCGAGGAATTCCTTTAGAATAAACAGGAACAGCTCATATTTCTCATGAGTAGACTTTTTCTCGATAAAAGAATACTCTTCCAGTAGCATTTCAAGCGCGATGTCCACTTTTTCATTCTCCCGAAACGCATCGTCTTGTAATAGCTCAAACATCCGTAAAACATTATCAAAGGAAAAATCAAGGTGAAGTATTTTACCTTGGTATTCAAAACAATCGTCAAAAGAAGACGTGAGAAGGAAGTTCATTTCCTTCCCTTCTTAACATATTTTAAGCGCTTATCGTCCTTAACCTTATTACCTTTTTCATCTAAAATTTCCATTAGGAAAAATAATAAATCGTAGTAAGTAAAAGTTGAGCGTCCAGCCAGTTCGAACAATTCATCAAACGTACCTTCACCAAGAATCTGCTCGGTTACAAGCTTCATATTTCCTCTTTGAGTCGATAACAGCTCTTCTTGCTGTTCAATCGATAAGTTTTCAATATCAATTTTTTCGAGTTCCTCTGATTTTTTCTTGAAAGTCTCAAATGACTTGAAATAGCCTTGGAGTCTCTCGTCTGAAAAATCGACCTTATAAACCTTCCCAGCAATCTCGACTTCTTCATATGATTTCTCAAATTCGAATTTACGCATGTGTTTCCCTCCAAATAAAAAGAGCCCTTGAAAGGACTCCGTGATTGTTTCTTATTCTGGCATCATAATCTTATCCTGCCATTTTTGATAAACATAAATGATGACAGAAATTATCAACATCATAATAAATATCCCGAAATGTTTCATTTTTTCTAAATCGTAGATTTCAAAATATATTAATACCCTTAGTAAAACAAATGCATAAATAGCATCAACAATTGAATTAAAAACAAAATACACCCACATTGGTCTGTCGAATGTATAATGATAAATCCAAATTGTACCTGGAATAAATACTCCGTAAGTTAAAGGCAAACTTGTAATATGTCCCCAAGGTACAAGTTTCGCTTTAACGGTCCACCAATCGAAAACATAGCCCATTTCAAATATCATCGTAACAAAAAGAGCAGCCAATATTCCTACTGGCATAAACCGTTTTAGTGAATGTTTATTAATGAAAAATAAGGATAGCCAAGGAATAATCAGCATTCCCCATAATATTAATTTTTTCATCATTACTCCTCCTTACTTATATAATTTGGAGGTTTCACTAAATTTATACAATATAAGAATCTGCTTACGCATCTGTCCCTTTTGCCCGTTTAAGCTTTCTCTTTGTCATAAATATTTCCAATAATTCGCAGGTTTTCACTCTAAACAAAAAGAGCCCTAGAAATAGGACCCTACATAAATTTTTTAAATTGATATTTATAAGCAATAATCTCATCTGTTTTTTTATCGTGGATTCCACTAACTCGACCTTCCATCATGAGTTCACCCATTATTGTATCAAAAAAATATTCATCATACTTCAAACCCTTTTTTATACCTTTTTGAACCACTTCACTACAATGGACCCACTTCATAATTGCTTTAGTGCTTGGATAAACTAATTCGTTTTGTAGAACCTCAACTTGGCTGTCCTTTACTAGGACTTCTCTATTTCTTATGCATTCTTTCTGATCAAACTGCAAATTTGCATACTCCAAATATTCTAAAACCAATTGTTTTATCTTTTCCCTGTTGGTATATCGGTAGTACATAAAATGGTATATGGCAAATCCGAGTGGAACAGCCACTACTGCTGTAATTGCTGCTTTTAATATCAGTGATCCCAGTGATAATAATAAATCCAAAATTCTCACTCCTAAATTATTCCTTTGAATTTAGTATATCATCTTAAGATTCCCGATAAAAAGACTATCTCCTCGCATATAACACTCGTCTCGCTGGCTTATTCAACTGACTCGGACTGCCGTAGATCGTTCCTTCTTTTCCGTCCAGCTGGTAAAGCTGTGGTTTGATGAAGTCGAATGAGCCTGTTGCAGTTCCCCCATTAAAAAATCTAACAAGTATCTTACTAACTGTTGGAGTAAATGAGTTTTTTAGTGGAACATTGTTAGCACTAACCAACGTTGTATCTCCACTTGTTTGTCCGTTATATATTCTAATTAACCCACTAGTTTCTATATTTACTAAATGCTGTTTATTAGGAATCACGTCAATCAGAATATCAGTTATTTGATTTATTCCACTCGCATCCAACCGCCCAACATCTTTCCCCAACACCTTAAAATTACTGTGTAAAGACCATTTACTATCCTCAAAACTCGGAATCAAATTTTTCGCAGTACCGTTTAGGATTTTGTCGCCAACGATATTATTCGGATTGGTGAAATCATAACTTGCCACGACTTGTCCGTTTAGGTAGCATTTGACAGAGTAGAGAATGCCTTTTAATTTCTCAGCACCAGTGTACCTAGAAAATATATTTACATCATCAGTGAATGAAGAATTAGCTGTTATAAAAATCTTAGTCCTTTCTCCTGTTTTCATTCCGGTTACACTCGCAATGTCAAGACCGTTTGCTGTGTTTATTCTTACGTAAGCACCTGCTATACCACCTCGAGCATCAAATAAATATGCAAATGAAGTTAACTGCACCGAATCAATCAAACAATCAATCTCAATAGCATCCATTGTCATACTAGGTAGTTGGACATAATTCGAGATTCCATCCATAACCATTCCAGTACGTGCTTTTGGTAGGACGAGTTGATAGGGTTCGTATGGTGTAGTGTTTGAGCCTTCTTCGAGCTGCCAGTTTTTAAAATTGCACCCAGTACCCAAAAATATTAACTTAACATAATAACATTCACTAGGTGTAACAGCTGTAATATCGCTTGAAGTTGTATAACTCGTATTACTAATTGACGATTTATCAGCTTTGTAAAAGTTAAACCTAAGTTGACCGTTATGGATTACTTTTCCTATTATTTGTTGATTTGGTCTAACCGGCACAAATAACGAAGTAAACGTTGTACTCGTCAAAGTTATATCATATGACATATTTTTAATAACGCCTGCTGAATTATCCCACTCAATTGAAAAGTCGGGCAACAAATTCTTCCTCGGCACTTTCACCTTTGGCTTTGGATTGAGTTGGACTGCGTATGGTTCGTAGGCGGTTGCGACTGTTCCTTCTTCGAGTTGTAGTTCATCAATATTAAATGTTCCAACAACTCCATTAGTAAATGTTCTAACTGTCGCAGAAGATTCAGTTGCCACAAATAACATTGATTTTTTCGTACCGTCACCCATCAATGAAGAACCATAAACAGTATTGTCAGTTTTTCTGATTTGCGTCACTACGCCGATTGGTAATATTGCCGAAACGGAATATGTTTTCCCAATAGTTAAATTGACAGTCTCATCGTTTTTAACATTTGTCGTTATAGGTGATGTTAAGGTAAATTTACTAAGTGTCAACAAATTCTTCTTCGGTGTAGGCATTACCATCCGTTCCCCTGTTTTCTTGCTGTATGGTGCGGGGATTGTTCCGAGATTGAGCATTGGTTTTTTGAAGGTGAATTTGCCTGTTGTGTCATTACTTGCTTTAAAGGACAATCTATTTGTTCTAGGATTTAATTTCCATGTTTTGCTTCCTTTAAATGGAGCAAAGCCCTGTATAAGAGTTTGTCCTTCGTACTCATCAATATCCCATAAACAATCATTATTGACATTACTAAATGTTACATCTTGACCGCCTGGAACACTCACAGACAATTCACACGTATTCCAAAGACTTGTCGCATTCAACTCCAACGTTTCATCATCAATTACCGTAGCGTTTGCGTGTAATGTCCATTTCCCACTCTTAAATCCATCGATACCGTTAATCGTGAGTTTTGGTAGTGGTTTTTCTACTAATTTAACATTTTTTACTTCGATATTATTAGTAGCATTTATATCCATCATATAAAGACCTTGTGCAACTTTATTTGAAAATGAAAATTCATATAATTTAAAATCAGTAGTAAGGTCTATATATTGATTTAATCCTAATGCACTATTTGTAGTCCACACTCTCATTCTTCCATTGACACCTGATTTTGCTTCAAGCTGTATTATATATTCACCGATACCTATATCCGCTTTAACATTCGTTAAAGTTGTTAACGGATTATAACTTGTAGGTTGTCCACCTAATTTCCATAAATTAAGAGCCATGATTATTCACCTTCTTCAACAGGTGTTTCTTCCTCAACCAATCCATAACCTAAAATATACTCAACCTCTTCCCCATCCAATGGCTCCTCTGAGTGCCGTTGATTGTAAGTAGCCGTAATATAAAACGTGTCCGGGTTTGGCGCATCCCAAGGCATGGTCGGAACATAGCCATCCCGAATCTCGTTTAATTCTGCCTGAATGGGAATTAGTTGCTCCTCAGTAAATCCTTCAATGTGACGAAACATATTCACCCCTCCTTAAATGGCTTTTTTATAGCCTTTTATTTCAAATGTCCTAGTGACGGTATCTCCGTTATATGGTACTGCCTTCACCCAAGGAGCTCTGACCTCAATCACCTGGGAATCCCATTGACCTGTTTTGTCAGCAATGGTTTGAACGGTGGTGATATTCGTTCCATCTTCAGACCAATAGAGATCTACTTTGAACGGTTTCGCTTGGTCGACTTTGGTATTGACAGCAAGCTTTGAACATTTGTCCACCTGGACGTAAGTTGCGCTAGTATCATATGAAACGGTATTAACTGCCTTTGAAGCAAATAGAGTAATAGGTTCGTTATAAACGGCTTGTAAATCAGTAGGTTGAGCGATTTCAGCACTTTTTAAATTGGTGTTAATGGCCCCACCACTACTGTCAGCACCTGATATAGAGACACCTGCATTCTTGTTTACAACCAATGCATTATAAATTGCCTCAAGCATATCAGCTTGGTTTACTACTTCGCCATTTTCTTTAAAACGTCTCCCGGATGTTGCCCCAGGTTTGCTTGGATAAGTCAAAATAATCGCCTCCTAGACAAAAAAATAGAGAGGAAAAAAATCCTCTCTTAAGGTGCTGCTGTGAAAGTCGGAAGACCATTGAAATGAATTTCGAAAGAGATTTCTCCCTTTGCGTTAGCATCTCCACCAGGTCCCTCGATGTTTGCAATCGTGCAAGGCCCTTCGAATTTATCATCATTCGGCAATGTCCAACGGAAATTAGTTTTTCGTCCTTTTCCGATGGAAAGAAGCTTGCTAAAAATAAAATCCTGCGCTGGATCCCCAATTTTCCGATGCCCTGAAAAAGAAATAACAAGTTGAGCCCCTGTTACTTCAGTCTCACTAAACCCCTCACCATCTAGGTAGTTATCTTGTGATAACTCTTCATTTGGTGATGGTTCAAAGTTATTTAAGCCTGCTCCTAATACAGCATAGGTAGCGACAGCACCGGGAGTTGTATCAATTTCAAACTTGTGTGATGATTGCAATACTAATCCTTCTTCAGCCATTCCATTTCCCTCCTTAAACGCTTATTTCAGCGTTAAATATTGCAGTAAAAATATGCTCATTTTTATCCGTTTTTTCCACCCAATTTGGCAAGGTGGTACACTCGCATTTGATCATAATAAAGCTTCCATCGTTGCTAGCAATTGAACCTTTCCCAAGTCCGTCTAGACCTTTGAAAATCTCCTGTATGGTGCTGTTTGCTGTTACAACACTTAAATCCTTAACTAACACTTGGAAGCTAAAATTCATCGTTTTACCGGTCATATATCGGCTATTAGGCGATGAAGGTGTTTGCCGGATAGCTATCGAACTTGATTTAGTACTTAATAAAGGCGTAACAATTGAAGCGTTCAATTCAAAATTTGTTTCCAAGTAATCTTTTACTCTATCGATAAAATCCAAACAAACACCTCCTATAATCCGTCATATGCTTGCTGGGCAATACGTTCCCAAGCGCCCCTGTTTTGCGCCTTGGCTGCCTCGAACCAAAGTCCGCGGGCGTGCGGATTTTTATCTTTTGAAAAATTATATTGTGGATTGTAGTAAAGCCGTCGTGCATATGGCGTTTGCCAAGAGACTAATCCTTCTCCAATTCGGCTATGGGTTACTCCACTGTCCCTTAAATAAAAATCCCGGGCAGGAATATAAAAATTACTATCCTTTAGAACTTCTTGATCTAAAGCGAATTGCGCTTTGTCTAATTGCCTAACGATTCCGTTGTTAATCTTTTTTTCATCGACATTGACCTTCACATTGATGGAAATCATACTAATTCCAACTCCCAATGATGGAGCTTAAATGCATAAACAGGATTCACATTTGTAACGACCATGGTTTTTCCATCAAACGTCACTTTTGATTTTTCCTTAAAATCTACGGATCCACTGGATGACGAATTAACAACATCAAAAGATAGGAGTGCTTTATATTGCAGCTCCTCACCTTGATTGTTTCTTTTGATGCTTGATGCAGATTCTACACGGACATTAGAAAATGTGACAGGCGGCTTGAAACCATCAACCGTTTCAAATCCATCACCAGGAATGAATTCCTCATATGTTGCCGAATGGATAAGCAGACGAATTGGAATAGGACGAATCACGGACATTCACCCCTCTATAAAGCAATCCTGTTAGCTTAAGGTACTGGATAACAGCAGGAGAAACCATTTGCTGCTCTCTCGATAACTGCCCTTTCCCTTGATTTCCACCTTCAGAATAGCTAAAATTGCCGATATTCACAGATGAAGGTCTGTCACCATGGATAGTAAGCTCACCTCCAAGACTGACCATGTATTCAATTTGTGCGGCAACAGCCTTCTTTACGTTTGTTTGAATTAACTGTGCAAACGATGAGAATTCTACTCCTAAAAGCACAAAAGATGTGATCATGTCGATTAGGTCTGATGCTCTAGCTTCCAAGCGATTAAAGGTGCTCTCATCCTCGATGGGAACACCTTTATATTCGTTATCGTAATAAGCTTTATTGATGTAGCCCATGACTACTCATCCTTTTCGGCATTCTCTTGATCTTGTTCAGTTCTTTTCTTAGTACGCTTTTTTTCTTGGTCATCTATGACCTCATAACCTCTGTTTTTAAACCAGCCAATCAGCCATCTATCATCGGTTTCAGCTTGTCCATTTACAAAAGAAAGCGAGGCGCTAACCCCGCTATACTGTTTATTAGGAGCTTTAATAATAGCCAAATTAATCCCTCCCCTATTGAACTTTAATGTTGCGAAGAACACCAGCCTTGCGTGTAGCCTTAAGCGCAACAGCAGCTACCATCTCAACCTCACCTGTCTTAACAGCTCCGGGTGCTTTGAAATCAGGAAGGAATGTGCGGATCACGCTGTTTCCAGTTGGAGAAACTCCGTGGAAACCATCTAGACCTAAGCTAACTGCAAATAAATCTGTTAGACCTGTTTTTTCTGTGACAACAGTACGTGTTTCAATTGGAGAAACAGGAACCGTGGTTGTACCGTTGTAGTGGTATCCAAGGTCAATTAAAGGAATTCCATCATAACCTGTAACAGTTCGCCCGAAAGCATCCTCTGTTTTTGTTGCATAACCAGCACGGCGGGCAATTGATTTAATTTTTGTGATCAACTTGCTGTTACCCATTAACAAAGTTGGGCGACCATCTAACTCAGCAAGGAAATTATCTAACTCATCAAGGAAGGCGAATTTGTTTGCTTCCAATCCTGTTTCATTTGACAAATCGATAACTGCAGCAGTATTAAGTTCAGTACTAGACCCAGTTAATGCTTTATCTAATCCGTCAAACGCATCGCTATCCACAGCAGAATCACCGTTGATAACTGTGTAGTGGAAAAGATTAGATGCACCGATAATTTTTTGTTGCAATTGGAAGTTCATTTCGTTGATTTGACCGGAAGTGTCTTGGATAACACGGTCAATTTGGAAAGTACCACCAAAGATTTTTAGGTCGACCGTTTTGTTTTCGCGGTCTGCTTCGTTTGCTGTGTATTCGCTGTTAATCGCACGGAATGCAGCAGTAGAAGGAGTTTTCAAACGAGTGTATCCATAGGTTAATGTCGAACCACCTGTACCAGGTGAAACCGCGTTGTCAAAAGTAAGTGCATTTAAAAGAAAGGAAGCACGACGAAACTCATCAATTACCATCTGGTCGACTTTGTCAGCCATTCCGACCTTTGCTTGTTCTAATGTAATCGGCATTTAAAATCATCTCCTAAAATATTAATTTGAAAATCTTTGTGATAATGCATCTAGAAGTGTTGCTGGCTCATTGCCAGTCTGTTTTTGGTGTTGGCCAGTGGTAAATTTAACACCTTGACCCTGTCCTTGCTGCTGATCTACATCAAATAAATAAGAATCGCTTTCCTGAAGCTTTTTAAGTTGGTCCTCTAATCCAAGAAGCTTTTCTCCATCCAATTTGATGCCTGTTTTGTCAAGCAATGCTTCAACTGCCTTCGGATTTTTAGCCTTTGCGCCAGTTAGAGCATCTTTAAGAGCAAAATCAAAAGTTTGTTGCTGAAGCTTGGCCTGGAATTCTTCTGTGGTTTTTTTGTTCTCAGCCTGCAACTCAGTGATTTTTTGTTGCAATCCGGCAGCGTCCACTTTCTTTAATTCATCTAGCTGTGTGTCACGGTCTTTCAATTGGTTTTTCAGGTCCTTATTCGAATTATTTACCTCATCGAACTTTTCCTTAGGGAACCAGTTGCCGTCATTGACAATAGCAATCTTTTTGTCTCCCAATTTACCAACGACCTGATTGTAAAGCTCTTCACCCAATAAATCTTTCAAACTCATCTATTTCACGACTCCTTATTAGTTTTTTTGGCGTGTAACCCTCCACGCTAAGGAATGCGCCTCTTTATGGTCTAGCCTTTAAAAAGACCAATAAAAAAGAACCTAAGCTAAATACTTGGGCTCTTTTGGTTGCTTCAAATCATTGATTTCAGTTTGCATCTTGACCATATGAAATGACATACCGTTCATAATCTGCTCGAGCGTATCGACTTTCTTTTCGAGCTCTGCAACTTTCTTTTTTGAGGAAAACACATGAACACCGCCTTAATAAGGTTTTTCTCTGCTGTACTGCCTTGTTAACCCTGTTTCATTTATGAATTCCCTCATGTTAGCCTGCTTATGTCTCACTTTTTGCTTGGCCATTTGAATTCCTGGCTCATCCTTCATAGCTTCCATCATGGAAAGCTCACGCTTAGACTTACGAATATCACGCTCTAAGTACCGTTGCTTTTGAGACTGCTCATAGGCTTTTTTATTCTGTTTAGCGTCATAAGGATGAAATCGTTGCTTTGAAATACCCTCAATAAACGGAAAGAATACATGATGACAATTAATACCCTTTATTCCAGCAATCTCGCCATAGCTCGTTGAGGACAAAGGAGGATATTTTTTGTGTTTGCCACTTCGAGAATAAATTCGCCCCTGGTAGGGAGCGCATCGAGGGCGGGCACCTAAATGACTAGATATTTCGATTAGATCTGCACCGTATTCATCCATACGAGCAAACTGCATGTCATTAGCAATATTATTACTCGTGGACCTCGTAACCATGTTCAAATAGGCTTCCGTTGACCATCGCCTTCCAGCTTTATCGATAAGAGCAGGTATTCCCTCATTCGCCCACTTGCTAGCAGTCTCTCTGAGAGCTTGCGAAGGAGTTAAAACACCAACCAAGACCTTGCCTACCGTTTGATTCACAATGTCTAAATGAGCCTGTTGCGATTGATGGAGAAGCGTTGTATTTACCAGATTGAAAGTGTCTAAGGCTTGAGCTTGATAGGTAAGTAAAACAGTTTCTAAAGCAACACTGGCTTCAACTGGTGCTGGATTCGTAAGCAATCCCATTTGGGCAGCTTCTTTCATTTCGCCTTCAAAAAGATTTGCCCCCGAATACCCGACCTCTTTAAGCATTTTTTCAATCTCTAAAACAGCCAAACCGGAATACTTAGCAATCGTTTTAATATTCTCCTTGGAAAGGTCTCCAAGCATTTTTAGTTGTTCCATTTGCCAGGCTAAAATATCATCCTCAGTCAATAAGCTTCGATGTTTGCTTAAGCGCCTTGCAATGTTGATAAGGATTTGCTCCTCGATGGACAGATAAACTTCGACAACAGGTGTTGCTAGTTGCTGTTGCTTGAGTGGATCCATTACTTATCAACCTTTTTGTTTTTATTAACACCAAAGAAATCAATGGTCTCTGCTATTACAGCTTTCTGCTCCTCTTGGATTTCTTTCAGCATGACCTCGGCTTCTTCAATGGTAACACCATGTATTTTCATGAGCGCCTTAACCTTTGTGGTCAAACCATTGCTAACTAATTGAATTTGCTTATTGATTTCGGCTCCCTGGTCCTCAGCAATTGAATCATCAAAGGCAACGGAAACCTCATATTCTTTCGGTCTAGGAAAAACACTGAAAGCATCGGCAATCTCTATAATCGCATCAACCAATTCCTGAATGGCTGCCTCTACGTTAGTTTCATGGTCCTGTTTCGTCCGGAACGTTTCGCTGTTCTCAGAGACAACCTCAGTCGCGGTTTTTACACCAATCCCATCAAAGGTAAAGGTCCCAGCATTAAAACCAATCTGCATGGCCAAGATATTTAATAATGCATTAATGGCAGCTACATGCTCAGTCACCCGTAATTCTACGGAAATATCTTTAATGGCATCTGCTTCAGCATCCATACCAAGATTCATAGCTTCATAAATTTCATCGTCTGCATCAAAATAGCGTTGTAATAGTCCTGTCTCTGGATCAAGAACAGTCTTAATGGCTGTATTCGGTACGATGATCCGTTTCTTCCCTAAAGCAAATTCCCTCTGGAAGCTATCAAACGCAACGTCCAACGATTTCAACGTGTCCAATGCATTGGCATAAATTGAAATACCTAGAGGCGAGTTTGTGTCAAAGTTATTCGCTATATTCGGCTTAAAATAAACGAAAATGGTTTTCTCGATAGTATGAAAAATGATTTCTTCTTCCAGGTCTTTAAACTGTGTCTCAAGAGGAACATTAACGCCTATTTCATTATCGGTTTTGCTCTCATACAGCTCATTACGGACAACATAATTCCCATCTTCCCAAACATGCCATTCCAGGTGAGTGTATCGCTTATCCCCTTTTCGGAACGTGCTAACAAAAACACCCTCAGTAATTTTGAAATTGTCCCAAGCAAGGGGAACAAAACAATCCGCCGCAGCATAAGAGATTTTGATTTTCTTGTCCTCGTAATATGCTTTCATGACCATTCCACCAAGAGCAAAACCATACTCTAGGTAGCGCCTGAATTCACGATTAAACTTGTTTTGCTTTAGCACATCTTGAATGGTTTTTTCCAACTGAGCTTCCGAAATATTGATTTGGCATTTCTCATTAAAAATAAGAGTAGCCATCTTTTGAGAGGCAACCTTTGCCATTCTCATTGAGGCTCTCTTACGATTTTTCTGACCGTTAAGAGTCATATAGGTTAATTTGTGCCAATCCTCGTAGTACCCAGCATAAACAGCTTTCCAGACATCTATCATTTTGTACATATCATCGTTTGCGGGGATCTCTCGCTTATCGGACAGCTTTTGAAGTCCTTTTATTAGTCCCATTTTGTAAAACACCTGCCTTAACTTGGCGATAAGGTTTTTAAACACCGAATCACCCCCTTAGATTACGTATCGTTTGTAGAAGTAGTTATTGCTGTATCTGAATTCATCCATTGCGTGGTTGAAATCATCGATTGGTTTCCCTTTTTCATCACGGGCATACATCCCAACCTCTTTGATGAAATTGTAATGATCATATTTGTCATTCTCGACAAGGAAAAACTGCTCGTTCGTTATAGAGTTTTGAGCACGTTCAATCCCAACCTCTATCCCTTTTGAGCTGCCTTTGATATCGTGTGCATTATTGTCAGCGCCGGTAGTTTGGATATTTAAAAGGTGGAGCTCCTCACGCAATGATTTACAGGCAGGATCCACAAAGAACTCAGCGTAACGCATCTTAAACTTTTCAATGCACCAATTTACAAACGCTTGTATTTCCCTGGCATAAACCGACATCGCCTTGACTTGCCCCATCTCTTTACCAGAGTGATAATAATGGGCCACACGATTTAAACGGTAATATGGCTTTTTGGTTTTCTTATTTTCATTCCTGGTGACGATATTACATGAGCAGCTAGTAGCATCACTTTGACCACCATCGGCAACGAAATACATTTCAATTGGAATCCCTTGAATGGCAGGAAGGATGTTTTTATCCATATCGAACATGCCATAAATAACACCTTCAGGCATGACTCGCTTACCGAACCAGTCTCTTTGTAGCAAATAAGGATTTTTCGAAAGGGTTTCAAAGATTTCCTGTTTACGATCATCAGTAAACACCGGATTATCTTGAATGGTCCAGTGCTGCCACCTGGTATTCTGTACATTGAATACTTTCTCAATGACAGGATGATTCGGTGCTGGCGGGTTTAGATCCGCAAGGTGATAACGGTCTTTTGCAGCAAAGGTACGACGAAAACACTCTTGAATCATGTCCATGTTCAGCAAATTAATCTCACAAAAAACCACAGAACCAAGCGACATACCGGTAATAGCTCCGACACTATTTACCTTTCCGCCACCTTTGTAATAAATCCTTTTCTGACCATTAGGCGTATGAACTAACAAATGATCGCCATGCTCATCATGCTTGATTTCAGCCAGGTCGCCGAATATATGCATTAAGCCAGTGCCGTCACCATCAATAAATAGACGATAAGCTTGCTCCTGGTTGTAAGCTGTAATCAAATGATTTTGGTCACGAGTAAAAGAATAATAATCAGCCATTCGGAAATGTCCAGCAGTTGTCTTACCACTCCGGGGAGTACCCTCGTTCACATCCAATGTAACGTTAAATGGTCTGAATATCGTATCAAGTTGTTTAGGCGAGAAAATGATTTCCTTACTCATTGTTCTCACGGTCCTTCATCATCTGTTCATACTTCTTACGCCCTTCAACCAAGGCATCCAACAAGCCAGTATCTTTCTTATTACCTTTGAGAAGCTTGGTGCGCTCTTCAATGAATTCTGTTTCTTTCTTGGTTTTCTCAATGCCAAGTCTCATTTGTTCAAGCTTCAGTCGTCTTTCATCATTAACGGAAGCCATTTCATCAAATTGCTTTATCAAACCTCTCAGCTCGCTCATTGCCCTGGACTGTGCATTTAGGAAAGTAGCATGCTTGTCCCATGCAAATTGAATTTCCCATTGGCGTTCATCACCAAACATTCCAGGCTTTTCTTTACTCAGAACTCTGGTTAGATCATCACGGTCTTCGACAAACATGATTTTCTGAGCTCTTATGATAGCTGTGTATTGAATCATGATTTGGTCCCATATCATGTCTACAGGTGAACGTTCTTGGATCTGCTCCATAATCTCCAGAGTTTCATCAGGAAGAAATTTAGAGAAGAAACCATGAGTGGTTGCGTTTTGATTTCCTTTAGGTGGACCGTGACCTTGAGCGTTCTTGTTACCAGGTTGTCCGCCCTTCTTTTTTGTGTGCACACTCTTTTCTTTTGTATGCACACCATCACGGGACCACTTATATCGAGTCTTCCATGACTTAACCGTGTTTATCGTGACTCCATACTTTTCGGCAATTTCTTTATATTTCATTCCTTTTTTATAATCCTGGTAAGCTAGATCCTTTTGCTCTGCCACTACATCTCACCCACCTCCGGCAAGCACATCGTTTGTTTTGGAAAATAAAAAAAAGACAACCTCGAAAGGATGTCCTAAAAAATTCATTTAATTGGAAAAGCATTTGTTAATTATTCCTTTCATAAATTAACATGAGGTTATTTCTTTGAAAGGAGTGGCATTAATGGCATTTTTAGAGTTCGTGTTAACCGTCGTCATCTTGCTGCTGATTTATAAACTGCAATAGCTTTTTGTGACAGGAGGACGGTGTCTCCCCCAAGATATCCTGTTCTCCTGTTACCTAATACATTGTATGGCTCACTGAACAAAAAATGATAAACAAAATAAATAAAAGTGCAATTTTTTCTTATATTTCTAATTTTCCTCTTGTACAAATCCATTGTTATCAATGCTTTCAGCGCTTAAACTAAATAAATAAAAATAAAAAAGCACTCAATAATGAGTGCAAAAACTTTTTATTTTTCTTTAGAACATTCTTTGCAAAACCCTGTTAGTGCATCTTCATCCGCATATATCGGTTTTCCGCATTCAGGGCAATAAGATTCAATGTTTTTATTCATCAAAAAATTCTCCTTAATATCCGTATCTATTCTTTAATTCTTCCTGACTTAATTTCTTATAATATTTAATTCGGTTGTTATTAACAGAGAATTCATACTCCTCCATAAAATTAACAGTATCGTTAACTACATAATTACCACCGTTGAATGTATCATACTCCTCTAAATCATGGCCGTTTGATTCAGCTATTTTTTTATACAACTCTTCTTTAAATCCATATTTTTCATATGCTTCTATAATAATTTTTAAGTCTCTTATTTTTAACTCAATTGGATATCCAATATGGTAATTTAAAAGACTTTCGCTATTATCATAAACTGTTCTTGTTGTTTCTATGATTTCCCAACCTTTTTTTAAGTATTGGTCAATTTTATCATCACGTACCACATCAACAATAATATAGTTTTTCACCATTTACACCTCCTCTCGCCTACTTAATTCGGCAAAAGGATATATTTTCCTGCATTCTCTTCAATAATAGTTGGCAAATGTACGTCAATTGCACGTCAAGAAACTAAAATTTTTATTTTATTTTTTGCTCTCTCTACATATTGCTGAATTGTTCTCCTCGATAATCCCAATTCTGTTGCTATTTGTGCATAGCTCATTCCTCTTGTCATATGCAAAAGATAGCATTCTCTTTCTCTTGAAGAGAGCTCAACTAATATATCAACAAGTTTTATTTTATCTTCTTCACTCAAATATTTTTTAGAAGGACAAATATCCAATGCAGGGAATATGTCCATCTCCATTAATGCAGTTCTTTGATAAACGGAACGACGATCGTATCCCCTACGATTCCCAGGCCGCCTCCCTTTGTTCATCCAATCAATTGCATATTTCATATCAGAAATCATTTCGCCAATAATTTTGTCCTCTTCTCTATCGGAGGGAATGTCCAAATTTAGTGCCTCTCTGTATTTTTCTAATTCATTTTTTCCAATGCTATATTCTTTGATGAGATCTTCAACCCAAGTTTTCATCGAATCACCTTCCGGACAAGATTTCTCGGTTTATTCATGATGACCTGGCTTGTTTTTCTGGTATCCGGACAAAATATCCAAAATGACCGTTCATATTCATCGTTCATTTTCTTGGCTTCCCGTTCATCCTCTTCCATACATTTGTTATACTGCTCATGAAATTTCTCAGAAAGTTCTCTTTCAAAAGCTATCTTCCGTTCCTCCATGCTCCGCCCCTCCCTCGCTTCATAGTCGGTTGATTTATTCCCATTAAACTCCTAATATCCGATTCACTTAAATGCTCTGACTTGCGCTTCTGTGGCTTCTGACGACGTTTTTTCTTTGGAGTAGATTCTTGGAGTTGTCGTTTCCACCCCTTTAGCTGTTCTTTTAAGGTTGGATTCATTTTCATCGACCCCCGGTCATAAATAAAAAGGACACCAAACAAGCTTTAAAAGCTTGTCCAGTGTCCCCGGTTGTTCCAGTAGACTTATTTATTCACTTTCTTATTGAAAAAGCAGATATGAAAGGTTTGCCATTTGGACCGTATCTCATAGCTTCTGAAACGTAAGTCATATGCTTATGATGTTCTTCTAACATTTTTACCTTTTCAGGAATGATAACAGTAGTACAAAACATTGGGTCATTTACTGAATCCGCATCTGGATGTTGTTGTTTTAAATAAAATTGTGCAGTCATCGGTAAATCTTCACGTTTACATATTTCAATAATTTTACTCATCAAAGGAGCTATTTCTTCGTCATAAATTTTCTCTTTATCGAACATTTCTCCACATCCTACAACTTATTCGAATAATTCAACTCATAGTGAGACGGCTTACCTGCCTGCCATGAGATAATCTGCTTACCAAAACCTTTTGGCGGGGTATCAACAATCGTGAGAACTCCATCTTTTACGATATACGTTGCATTTTTCATTAAATCGATTTGTGCTGTTATTTTATCTGCCAACTTGACCCCTCCCGATGATATAATAATCTTGTCGAGATTTTACGCCGGGAGAGGATCCTGGCTTTTTTATTTAGAGCTTCTTCCCCTTTTCCACTCAAAGTTGGGAGTATGCCTTTTCTTCCCATTCTTCATGACTTGCTTAATCGGATATTTTTTCAAATAATCTGCATGTTCCTCAGGTGTCATCTGCCACTTAGTAACCTTTCCGACCACCAGCATACCTCCAATAAAGTTTGTTGCGACTAACCAGTTCTCTAAACCAATTGTGGTCATCCGTTTTGGCTGCTAATTTAATTAAAGGGGTTAAATCGATAACAAGATCATTTCCAATCCATAAAGGCTCTTTCTTTTCCATGAAATTTACCTCCTTAAGTGTCTTTCAGGTCAAATCTATATCACTTAAAATTAGGATTATTTTGTATTTTCAGTGACTCACCTGTTAAAAGGATAATTAAGTTGATAATATTTACATAGGCAGTGCTCCCACTCTGCACCCCTTAGTCGTGTGCCTTTCCCGGACCAGGTGACTGAGGGGATTTATTTATGTCTTAAGTCCTCTCAAACTTTCATCACTGAATTTAATGAGTATTTCGTATTTTCAGTGACAGCTATATTAAAATATTAATTATATTGTTAAGCTTATTAAGCATACGCTCCTAACCCCCTTAGTCTTGCACCTTTCCCGAACCATGTGCTAAGGGGATTTTTTATTGAGCAATTGCCGGCTTATATCGATTATGCTTTACACAGTATTCGGGTAAGTTCGCTCTCACCAGAGCATCGGCAAACGGTGGAGGAACAGCATTACCGCATCTTGCAACTTGCTCAGTTTTCGGATATGGCTTTCCAGTGTAGTCCTTGTCTATGATGTAATTACGTGGAAACCCTTGAGCAGGATACAACTCTTGTGGTTGCAACATTCTCATGCCAATATCTATGATTCTGTAATCCTGACCTCTAACCGTCACTAGGCCAAATCTGTCACGAGTAGTAATCGTATGCAAAGGCTCTCGCAATCTTTGGCCAACGTCACTTCCGTAATATTTCAGTAAGAAAGCAGATACTAAGCTAGCTTTATTTACTGTCGTAATTGCATTTAAAGGTTGGTCTATTCTGTGTCCAATTGATGTTTTGTAATGCTGAGCAATGAATGTTGTTACTAAAGCGTTATGGTCCTTCATGGTAATCGTACCTAGTGGATTCCTTAAATCGCTACCTGGACCGCTATAATTTCCGCCATAATGTTTAGCAATAAAGGCTGTCACTAATCCGAATCTATTCGCTGTTGGTATTGTATAAATCGGTTCTCTTAATGACTGTCCACGAACTTCATCTGGATTGGTTTCTGTATAATATTGAGTTAGAAACGATGCTGCATTTTTATCTGACAGAATATACGGGTTATGATCATCGATGATAAATTTTTGAATCCCTCGAGCAATCCTTCGTAACGTATTCTCAGCCAATGGCTTTTTTCGCTCAAATATTGACGGTGTTCCAATCGACCAATCTATTATTTCACTTGCAGTTCTCCACGGTTTTAATCTCCCAGCTTGCACTTCCAAACTATTCTGGTCACCATGTGTTGGCTGTGGCCATACAATTTGTTTTCCGTCGCATCTGGCAACCATAAAGAATCTTTTTCGGATAGTTGGAGCTCCATAATCGCAAGCTCGAAGCTCTTTAAATTGCACATCGTAACCTAATGATTCTAAGGCTTTCACAAACGAGTGAAATGTTTTACCCTTCTGAGATTCATCTGGATAACCGTCTTTTAATGGTCCCCAGGTCTTAAACTCTTCTACATTTTCTAACATTATGACTCGAGGCTTAACGGCTATCGCCCATTTAACAGCAATCCAAGCAAGTCCACGGACGTTTTTATCTACCGGCTTACCACCTTTTGCCTTGCTGAAATGTTTGCAGTCAGGAGAAAACCATGCAAGTCCAACCTTACGACCTTTGCAGGCTTTTACTGGATCCACATCCCAAACTGATTCGCAATAATGCTCAGTGTCAGGATGATTAGCTTTATGCATGGCGATTGCTGCTGGGTCATGATTGATGGCAATATCTACTGAGAGCCCAGTTGCCATTTCAATCCCCGTACTTGCACCTCCACCGCCCGCGAAATTGTCAACCACGATTTCCCTAAATAAATCTAGCTGCACTTAATCAACCCCTAATCCTCGGTATCTCTGCCCCACCAAGTTGTTTGCAATCCATTCCCAGTCGGCACGAGCATTTTTTATAAAGGCGGCACCTGGTTAAACAGCACATCAACCTATCTTCTTTTTTTACCCAAGCTGGGCGATCGTCTGCGATTACTATGGTTTGCATTGGATTTCACAGCCTTTCGTTCCAGTTTCTTTAGTTTTTCGGTCTCAATGAATCCCCAGTTATCGTCGTATGTAAGCATGACTAGTTTGTGAGGATACTTGAATTCAAATAGCTTTCTCTTAATCTTGAAAACATCTGTCTCCATACCTTTTACATCAACCACTTGAATGGATCCGTCCAAGTTATGAATTTCAAAGTCTGCTACGTACTCAATCTTACGGAAATGCTGTCCACCTTTATCGAATGCCTCAAGGAGCAAATATCTCGGTTGCGTGCGGAAGAAAAGAATTTGCTTATGCTCCTGCAGCCATTTCAATTGCTCGTAGTACTTTGCCTCGGCAATGCTATCAAACTTGATTCCGTCCCGAACCACTTTCTTGTTGCCGTATTTACTGCCAGCCATTAGGAAATTTTGTGCCTTTCTGAGTAACATTTACTGCAAGGGCCTTTTACAAAAAATCCGTTAGGATTATGGCAATCCGGACAAATCTCAGATAACGTTGACCATTTTTCTCGGCATCTTGGGCACTCAAGGTGGACAGTACGCTTGCTATGCTTGACGACATTTCCAGTGTTTTTACATCTAGGACAATTGGTAACAGGCTTAACGTTGCTCATTTTCTTTCAACTCCATTTTTAATTGATTTTCATCGGCATTATCCTTTAATTTTTCAAGCTTCCGTTCGCATACAGGACCTATTCCTTTGGCTATGCTCTTATTGCTTTTTAGTGGTCGGTTGCAAAGGGGGCAGTTCATGATCAACCTCCGAGATTAGGAAAAATACATTCCCATTCATAATCCTTAAATTGGATTTCTTTGTTTGTAATAATTTCGCCACTGTGTATTTCAACTTCTTGGTTAAACTCCATTCCCCGTTCAAAAACGTATATTTTGAAATCAATATCATATTGTTTAGATAATTTGGCGAATGGCTCAGGATCTACACCCCAAGCTTGCTTAAATGAATCTATTACGAGAATTTCCTCGTGTTTATCATCAAACCACCAATCAATACCACTTTCGATAAAAGCTCTGCGAGTTCCAGCAATATGAAATCCGTTAGGAGATTTCATTTCAAATTTCCATTCATCTTCCTTAATTTCAGATTTTGGTTGTTCAACTTCTTGACCTAATAAACTTCTAATCGAGTCACCAGCGCTGAATATTGGTGATAATGCTTCTGTTAGAAACTTTTTAATATTTTCCCTTGTGCCTCTGATTTTTAAAGTACCTTCAGCCCAATTTGGCATTAATACCCACTCTCCAATCTTTACGATTAATTTTTAACCGTTCCTAAGTTTTTTAAGGTTTTCTTCAAGTAGTTTTTTTCGTGCTTCAAAATCAATTTTTTGTTGTTCTGTGATTTCAGGGTTCCTTTCCTCTTTAGGCTTATCAAACCAATCAGGCAGCATTTCTGTTCTTACTGGCTTTTTGGCATATCCTTTGCGAGTGTTATTGTTTTTCTGTTTATTGAATTTTTCTTGCTCAAAAGCTCTTACTCTATCAAGAGAGTCAAGGTTGTTGTTCGCCCATTCTTTTAAGAGGTACTCGACAAAGCCGAAATAACGTTTATTCTTGTTATCCGCAGTTGTGATAGCCTCAATAACAATTTCCGATTTCCCTTTAAAATCATCCACCCATTGATAAAGAGAGTGCGACTGATTATGGGACAATCGGCAAAGTGTTTGTTCGAAAAAAGCAATGGGATTTGGAATTTCCGTAGTAGTAGTAATATCTTCTTTAATTCTTAAGTTCTTTAATTCTTGATATTGTTCTCCATTAGTTCTCACTTCGTTCTCTATTAGTTCTCCATTAGTTCTCACTTCTTCAATTTGGGTGTTCTCACTTCTTTTTTTATCATCGTCAAAATGTTGATATTTAGCGTAATTAACGATGGTAAAGAGTGTTCCTAGTTCCGTTTCCTGAACGTTCACCCTTTCGGACTCAATTAACTTATCAACGCATTTCTTAATTGTGTTAAGTGAGTACTTTTTGAAGCCTCTTCCCTCTTTATAAGCAAGATCATCGACAAGTTTTCTATATGAACGAACGTATTGACCTTTGTTTAGAACAATCCCTTTATGCTTGACTCCATCTTGATGACTGGCTTTCCCAATTAAGTAAATAAACAATCGAAAGGTGGTAACATCATTCCAGATGTCAGAATCGAATATTTCCCTATGAAGTTTTATCCATCCGGACATGTATACCACCCTTTCGCATGTTATGGCACATAAACCAATTTTCCTGTAAGCGCCTGAATCTCTTGTTTAAATAGCTTCGCATTACTGTTGCTATCGCTAAGATGTAGCAACCAGATTTGTTGAACGTGTTTAAGGTCATTCGCCTTTAAGAAATCCTTAACGTTCTCTAAACTGAAATGGGACTTCATGAGGCGACTTTTTAAAACTCGTGGTACGGATCCACTTGCAATATTTTTATTAAGTATATCCATCGAATAATTGCATTCGACCATGATATGAGTTAAGCCGGTAAATCGATATTTGATGTAATAGGTATCTGTGGCGAATATGAGTTTTTCGCCAGATTGATTGACTAGAAGGAACCCTAACGGCTCTGAAACGTCATGCTGCACATCAAAAGGGAGTATGGTCCAAGTACCCAACTGAAACTGCTCTTTTGCCTTCACACGCTTTATTCTGTGATTAATAATGCCTAAACTCTCGGCCGTTCCTTTGGAGCAATACACGTCAATTCCAGCCCTTAGAACGTCCCTTACGGCTTTGCTATGGTCACCATGCTCGTGAGTGACTAAGCACCCGGCAACCTCTGACATTCGAAAATTAAATCCCTTTTGAATTTCCCTGTAATTTATCCCGCATTCCAGGAGGATGGGTGTTATCCCATCCGTAACCCTGTAGCAGTTACCCTTACTACTGGAAGCGAGGGCAGTTATCTCAATCATTAAAACCCGGGACCGCCAGTTCCTGTTGGAGCAAATTCCATTTGTTGTTGCTTAATCTCCGCATATTCAGGTGGAGTATTTTCAATTTGTTTAGGCTCTTCCTTAACCTCATACTCAACGTCAATGACATCTTTATTGGCATTTTGATTAATTTCTTCGGCTAGTTCTGCTTCAGCCGCAATATCATCGGCACGGTTTATATGATTCATTACTAAACTGGAATCATCAGATGAGTTAAGGAACTTCTTGCAAGCACGGTTAATGACCGTCTTTTTGGCCATTTCCTGCTTAAATTCATCATGTGTGGATCCTTTTTGTTCTTGAGTCTGCTCTTTCCCCCAAGTTTGCGATTTGCTCCAAGCTTTTCTAATTTCGTCTATGGTCATTAATTCGTGATAGACCGTATCATCAGTCATAACAATCGTTGCATAAGCTCCTAAAATTTTATCTTTGTTGATGTTACCGAATTTTTGTTTATGGGAAAGATTCGTGATCCGGCCGTTAACCATTTCATAATCGACCTCATCACCTTCATAAATAACGGCTGCGTCAATGCTCTTAGCACCGGTAACTCTTTTAGTAACTGACATTGTTCCGAAATATGAACGTTGGAATACTAATTGTTTTCCGTATACCAAGAAATACCCTTGTTTCTTTGCTGGGTTTAAACCTTGCACAACCATATCTAATAGTGAATTCGCAATGCTGTCCTTCGTGCAAACTTCCAATGCCGGGCGATATCCATCATTTTTACCTGATTTAGTTGCTTGAAGGATTAGCCAAGCTGATTTCATTGCATTGTCAGGCGAGTAGTTCGCGGGGAAATGTAATTCCCCGCGCTCTTGAAATTCACGAACCTTTGCAGCTACAACATCGACCGTATCCTTTTTGACCATTGCTAATTGATTTTTATCGTTTGCCATATTTAGATAGCCTCCTTCATTTCAACCAAATCCACTTCAACCCTTAACTGCTTGTCTGCTTCTGAAACCACCAGGCTAATTACCTGTGTATCAATATCGATTAGCTTAGTTACAGCCTCGGCATTATCAACAAAAATTGGTGCCTTTAATCCAAAGTGATCGGACAGAGTTTGAATAATATCTAATCCGACATTGATTCGAGCTGCATTGTTTAAACCGCTGGAGTATGGTACTCCGAGATATGTCGTTTCACAAACCTCTTGTAAGCCACCATTAATCTGAGTTTCGAAAAGATTGAACCTTGCATATCTAAACTTGCTATTAATCTTTTGTTCTAGCATGTTGACTTTTTCGCGAATAAATTCTTCTGTTAAGTAAAGCTCGAGTTCCAAATCCTCAAATTCCTTAGCGAGTTCTTTTTGTTGCTGCTCAAGCTCGGCAATACGTTTAATTGAGTGGTCAACCGATGCAAACTTACCTAAATCAGATTGAAGTGAGTCTCGATTAGATTTAAGTTGAATAATCTCAGATTGAACAGATTGTATTGCCTCGTCTGCAGATGATCTTAGTTCGAATATCTCATTATTTAATTTCTGCTTTTCTTGCAATTTAGCGACATAGGCAGGATTTTCTGTTATGTCGACTAGGTTACTTTCCAGTAAGGCAAGTTGTTCCTGCAGTCGATCAATTGAAGCTTCTTTCGCTTCGATTTGAGTTTTCAATTTGTCGTATTCATTCAAAAGCTTTTCATTATCAGCTACAAAAGTGTTTTTACGTTCGCCATTTTGCTTTCCTTTTGTAGTGATTTCCTCAAGTTTTTTTGATTTCTTTAAATTAAACTGAGACAAAGCCTTTTCTTTAGCAGCAGTCACTTGGTCATCCGGAAGAGCTTGTCCGCAAGTTGGACACTCACAAGCATCAGTATGCTTAAATTCTTGACCATTGATTTCATGCCATTCCTGGCGCAAATGAATCAAATCAGTTTCAAACTGTTTAATATATTGGTTATTGTGCCTTGCCTGCTGTTTATTTTGTTCAAGCTTGGATTTTAACAAGGAAACGTTAGACTGTTCCTCTTGGATCTTCGCTTTTAATCGATAAACCTGGTCTTTAGAATCAGATTCATGTTCGCGCTTGATGTTTACTAGAGCTAGCTCGATTTCTTGAATCTCTTTTTGTTTTTCTGTAACTGCTCCGCCATTTTTAATAGTGATGATTTGGTGCATTTTATCGTCGATTTCAGTGTTTATTTTGGTGATTTCGCATTCTAACTGTTCCTTATCAAGACCATCCATCTGAGGCAAACTACGTTGAATTTCATCGATGCGAACCGGAATCATGTCCAATTCTTCATTGATTTTTTTTCGTCGATCAGCAATGATTTTTCTATGCTGTTCAATTGTCTTACCTCGAAGTATCGCTGGTAAATTTGAAAGAGAAGGATTACTCGCAATCACCTCATCGTCCGAAATATCTCCGCAAATTTCTAATAACGTTTTCCTACGGTCCTGCCACTTCACTTGCTCATTAAAGTAAGTTGGCGATGTAAGCAGTTTGAAAATATCCTCTTTCACAATGGAGTCAACTTGCTTTTTATAATCCTTTAATGGTGCTGGTACTCCATCGATATAGTAATCGGTCGTGTGCCCGGTAAACTCGGCCGTTGCGGATCCACGCTTTCTAGTCCATTTTTCTTTATAGATTTTTTTCAGTGATAATTGCTGGCCATTAATTAAGAAAATTCCCTCAACCTCATGCTCAAGGTTATGAATTTCGTTGCCAGCTGCATCTAACGTTTTGATTGCAAATTCCTTCTTGTTTTGGCTGTCCTTATCGAAGAGCAACCATGTAAATGCATCAGGAACCGTAGTCTTTCCAGTACCGTTATCACCAAAAACTTTTGCGTTTTCACCGCGAGTATCAAGCAAAAACTCACGAATTCCTTTGAAATTTTTTAACGACAGGCTAAGAAGCCTTAACTGTTTTACCACGTGTATTTTCCTCCTTCAAATCCATATTGAGTGATTCATAAACATCAACTAAATCTTCAAACAAACGACTTCCAGATAATGAAGGTGCATGTTTTTCTAGAAGCTTGTACATACCATTAAGGACTTGGTTACCTGGCTCATATACCGGGCCATTCTTTGTCTCGAACGACATTGTCTTGTCCTCCTGTTTTAAGCTGTGATAAAATAAAGGCAACTACATTTCTAAGCGACTGACTCGTGCTGCTAACACGGGTCTTTTATTTTTGTGATAACCATTCCCCCTTCTCCGACATCACGGATCCATTCATCCTCTAAGCAATTCGGACAACAAATATCAGATTGATTTTCAAAAGCTTGTTCAATTGCAAATGTCAAGACACAATGTTCGCATTCATAAACATGAAACAATTGATTAGCTGTCACAGTAGACCTCCTCTCTATGTAAATGAATAACCAATGCAAGTGATTCATTTGCACCGTCACGATCCTGAGGTAGGGGTTCATAATTTAGGGGAGGGAAACCCCAGGACCATGACGGCAAAAACGAATTTGCCGTATCATCGTAATGATGATAAAATGTATTTATCGTTGATTCTGTGCAGTAAGCTAAGTCCGATTAGCTTGCTGCTTTTTCTTTTGTAAGAAAGAATCCTTTGATTGCTTCCTCTTGTCTTGCTAATAGTTCTTTTTGCTCTCTGGCTTCTTGGCAAAGCCTCCGAACCTCTCCTGCTTTCAACAATGCGCTTGCGCTTAGAATGAAACTCATCTGTTTTCCTCCTGTTCAATAATTTCAAATTCATCAAATGGGAATGTTTCTTGAATTTGTTTCAATGATCTGTTTGCTGATTCCAACGAAAAATATGTTTCTTCCTCACCGACTTTTCCGATTTCGCACGATTCAAATTTCATTCCACTTTTACCCCTGATTACACATAGGCCCATCTGATACCCTCCCATCTATCCCAAATATCGTTTTACCAACGATGGATACTTTATCTCAATCTGCTCGTGCATGAGTTTCTTATAGAGCATTAACCGATCGTGACGATATGTGTACTTAGCATGAAGTTTCTTTGATGGATGAATATCCGTGATTTCCCTAACTTTTCGAAGGTAATAAGCAATACGGTGAGTCACATCTTTTTTCATTTTTTAATCAACCTCCTCTGGATCAACTTAACCTTGTGCTGTGTCCAAATCTTTGCCCATGATACACCGTACTCACAGCAAACAACTGCCACATAATGGTTAAGCGCGGTAATGGCATCGATGCATTCATGTAATGACTTTTCGATAACCTCTTTTTCGTAAACTTCAACGCACTTTGGATTTACAGATAATTTTTTTGAAGCAGCCAGTATTGAATCCATAGCCTCTTCCAACTCTTCCTGAGTCTTCAATAAAACTGATGTCCTATGAAGGTCGGCTGCTTCACCATCCAATTTGACTATCCCCCAACTTGTGTACTCAGCTGCGGCTTCCATGGCTACCCATGGATTATTGTGTTTTTCAGCAAAATATCTCCCTAATTCAGGTTGTACTTGATAACGACCATTTTCTTGATGTGATATTGATTCTCTGCTGCCGTAGTAGTCATCAAAGGTCATTTCTAGCTGAGTCATGCCTGCTTGATTTCTAGCAAATTTAGCAGACTCAGCTGCTCTACCTATCGGCATTTTCTTAAACCTCCCTTCTACCGAAAATATTGTCGTAATTTGGTAATCTAGAAGTGTGATTATGAAACTTTTCTAGGTACCCAATTTTCTATGTAGCGAAGAGCCGATTGAAGCTCTTTGCGTTTAACGTCTTTGTAAGAAGCAACACCAAAACGGTCTTTGATTTCTCGATGTAATTCTCTAAATAAGTTAGGTCTTTGCATTGGATCTGAACAAAGCTCATAGACCTTTGAGGCAATTCCTTTTTGTAGCCTGCGCTGTTCACCGCTGGTTAAAGTGATTTGTTCCTCTACTTTGTAATCAATTTCAGTTACAAGCTTGCGGATTTCGTGTTGCTCTTCCTTTAGCGCCTGAGTATCTTCTACTAGGTCGGCCGTTGTTCTAAGCACAGTGACAAGCGCCTGGTCTTTTGACAGAGGAACAACATTATCCTTGATGGTGTAGTATTCATCGACTAGCATTTCGTAAGCTTCCCATGCTTTGTCAGTGTTAAGTGATTTAGCATGGAGCCATGCGCCTTTTTCAGTCCAAAGATAAAGAATGGAAGCAAATTTTAGGCTGTCGTCAAATTGACGTGACCCTTTTAGCTCTCTTAATTCTTCACCGGTTAAAGCTAAAAAGTGCTTACCTTGAACATATCTATCAGAATTGCGTTGGAAGTTACGATTGATGATTTTTGGATCAGAACCATATGCTTCAGCTAATTGATTAGTGGTTAAAACTCGCATTCCATTCTGGATAATTGGTTTTAGGTAATTCATTACATGGCCTCCTGACAGCTATTTTCCTCCTGAGTTTTCATCCAGGAATCAATGGTAATCTTAGAAAACAAAATCCTTCGGCGTAATCGGAAATGTGGAATCTGCTTTTGACGGACCATCGTATAAATCGTGTCTTGGTGTACACCGAGATAATCAGCTATTTCTTGAACCGTTAGAGTATTGCGTTCCAACAATTGACACCTCCTTAGGCTGTGTTAATATTAGTTCTCATTTTGTGAACATTTTCCTCAAAAAAAAGCGAATTTATATCTACACCTAAAACATTAGCTACAAGAGGTAATTTGTCAGCACTTAATCCTTTCTTACCAGATTCAATCTCGCTAATTATTGAAGGGTGCTTGTAACCGAGTTTTTTAGCAAAATCAATTTGTGTTAGTCCATTTTTCAACCTTAATGTTTTGATTCGAGACCCTAGATCCTCTTTCATGTAATCACCACCTTGATTCTCGTTTTGTGAACTTTGTACCTTGATTATATATTCTCGTTTCGAGAATGTAAAGTATAAAATTCTCTTTTTGTGAAGTTTTTTTCTCGAATAGAGAAACTATGATAAGATTAACTTACATGATTAGGAAGTAGGTTATGAAAATGAACTTTGGTGATAGATTAAGAATGTTACGAGATAAATCAGGTCTCACCCAAAAATTTGTTGCTGAAAAAATTGGAGTAAAGAACAACACTTTATCTAGTTATGAATCCAGCAAAAGACAACCAGACTACGATACATTAAAAAAATTGGCTGATTTATATGAAGTGAAAATAGATTACATAATTACTGGTAATGAAAACGGAAACTCAAGTGATGAAATGTGGAAAGAGCTACTCAATCCTGAAAAACAAATTTTCTTTAAAGGCTTAATGGAAGCTCCAGAAGAAAAAATACAGGAAATGATTAAATTTTGGGAGTTCATTAACGAAAGAGATAAAAATAAATAGGGGGAAACAAGGTGAAAGTCCTACGTTGGATATTACTAATTTTCGTTTGGTCACTATTATTATCATCTTTAGTTATTACACCATTGGCATGGATTGGATTTATTATTGTTTTATTTGGACTATACCAAAGAAGGCAAGCAAAATTAGGACTACCATTAATAGGTAATGGTATTTTCAAGAAACATAGATGGCTTATTATTGCCGGATTTTTATTCAGTGTTATTATGGCCATGGTATTTGTCGAACCTGTTGAAGAAACTGCAAAAGATATAGATAAGCCTAAACAAGAACAAAAAGTAAAGAGCGAAACCAAAGAAGAGAAACAAGCAGCAGCTGCAAAAAAGAAGGCTGATGAAGAGAAGAAAGCCAAAGAACAAGCTGAAAAAGAGGAACAAGAAAAGCAAGAAGCTGCTAAGAAACAAGAAGAAGCTCTTGCTAGTAATTTAGGTTTAGTGGCTGTCACAGTAAGTAGAGTAGTAGATGGTGATACTATTGAGCTATCAGATGGTAGCAAAGTAAGGCTGATTGGTGTTAATACTCCTGAATCAACTACTCGTCACGAGGAATACGGCAAAGAAGCCAGTAATTATACATCGACTAAGTTAACCGGAAAAAAAGTATGGCTTCAAAAAGATGTTTCAGAGACTGATCGTTATGGAAGGTTGCTAAGAGTTGTTTGGCTGGCAATCCCATCAAATGTCATGGATGAAAACGAGATACGAACAAAAATGTTTAATGCTGATTTAGTTCTTAATGGATATGCCGAACCTTCAACCTATCAACCTGATGTAAAATACAGTGATTATTTCGTTAAGTTTGCAAGAGAAGCACGAGATAAGAACACTGGATTGTGGGCATATGGTGATAATGGAACAACAAAAGGTGACTTAGATTCTGTAGAAACTTCTACGCCACCAACGAATAATCCACCTGCAACTACACCTCCTTCAACAGGAGGAACAGAGTCTTATCAAAATTGTACAGAATTAAGGAAAGTTTATCCCGATGGTGTACCATCTACCCACCCTGCATATGAGCCTAAGCATGACCGCGACAAAGATAATTGGGCGTGCGAGAGATAATATAAAAAGATATTCCCTGTTTTTTAACAGGGTTATCTTTTCGGCGCTAAACCGAACATACATTCGTTTTGGAGGTATATTATGAAATACCAGACATCATTGCTTGAGGATTGGATAAAGGATTTTTATATTAATCTGGAAATAAACGAACCTCATCAACTCGATTTATTAGACATTGCATATCGAATGGGTTTGAATGTTATATTTAAAGACATTTCCAGCAGATTTTACGATAAGGAAGTTATCATCGATGAAAGGTTAAGTAAACCTGAACAATGGCAAGAATTTGGTCATGAATTGTGTCACGCTCTACGCCACAATGGGAATCAGTTAGTAATGGACAAAAGTTTCATAGAGCTTCAAGAGTACCAGGCTAACAATTTCATGCACCATTTTTGCGTTCCTACTTTTATGCTACAAAAGATAAAATTTCCTAGATTCAGATCTCGAGCAATATGCCTAATTGCATCTACCTTTGGTGTTACCTTCCCATTTGCTAATAAACGCCTTGAGATGTATGAAAATAGGGTTAATGGAGTGTTATTCCACCATGAATATGTTAATTCTCTTGATAATGTACCATCTATTCACGAAGAGCCATGTATCATCAATCTGGATTACGAACTAATTCCAAAATGAAAGGAGTGATTACATGGCAAGCGTTGAGGATCGCAAAAATGGCAGCTACCGATTAACTGTTATACTTGGATATGATGAAAAAGGTGTTCCAATTAGAGAGAGGAAAACTGTAAAGGCTAAGAATAAAACAGAAGCTAAGAAAATGCTGACCATTTTCGAGGCTGAAATACTTAAGGGGAAATATATTAAAGTTAATAAACTTGCTACACTTAGAGATTTTTACAAAGATTGGCTTGAAAAATATGCTCAAGAAGAATACTCCCCTAAAACATTACAAAATTATATTAACGATTTAAACACGAGAGTCCTTCCTGTTCTAGGTCACATGAAACTAGCTGAAATCGAACCAATCCACGTTGTAAATTTTATGAACAAGATTAAAAAGGATGGGCAAAGGTTAGATGGTAAACCTGGTAAACTAGCAAGCTCTACAATTAGAAATATTTTTAATGCGTTAAATAGTGTTCTTTCTTGTGCTGTTGAATGGAGATATATTAGTGAGAATCCCGCCACACCAGCAAAGCCGAAAAAGCCAACCCATAAAAAATCAGAAGTATATACAAAACAAGAAGTTGATCATCTAATTGAAATTCTTGCTGGTTGTGAGTTTCGATGGATGACACTTATTCTTTTGGCATTATCAACAGGAGCCCGCGAAGGTGAAATTGCAGCTCTTGAATTTAAACATATCGATTTTGATAATTGCAAAATTAAAATTGAACAATCAATCACACCAGTAAAAGGAAAAGGCCTTAAGGTGAAGTCAACGAAAAACGGGAAAGAGCGTACCGTTTCAGTACCTAAGCCGTTAATTGAAATGCTAGATAAGTTGCACACTGAACGAAAAAAAGAAAAATTGAAGGCCGGTGACAAAAAAGTTTGGGAAGATCACTTTTTCGTATTTGCTAACGAGTTTGGAAAACCACTCCGTCCAGATTCCATCTACCAGTGGTGGAGCCGCTTAACAACAAAGTATAAAATGAAACATATTCGTTTTCACGAGCTTCGTCATACCTCAGCAACCCTTCTCATAAATGAAGGTGTTCATGCAAAAGTAATTTCGGAACGTTTAGGACATGGAGACATTTCCACGACGATGAATATTTATGGACATGTACTACAAGAAGCTGACGAGACAGCAGCAAACCATTTTGATTCTTTGTTTAAAAAGAAAGCTTAGTGATGGTATCGACCCCCTTGGGGTTAAATTGGGGTCGAAACTATTCATTAGGGGTCGATAACCATCATAATTAATCCGAATAACCTAAGTGAAAAAGCCAATAAATCAACATCATTCATATTTATCCAAAAGCATTCGGAAATAGAACACCAGTTTCCTAAACTGTAGGTCGGAGGTTCGAATCCTCTCTGGGACGTAAATCAATAAAGGGCCGAAGCGTTGATATATCAATGTTTTAGCTCTTTTTATTATAGAAACAAACGTTCTGAAATCGTACTTTAGTTTTAGATTGGGGTCGCTTTGGGGTCGGTTTTTATTTTTTGCCGAAAATTCATTGCGATTTTATGGTTAAATCATCCCTAAATAGCACTTCCTATTTCTTTTAAAACATTCAGCAACATCGGCATAATCTGCATAAGCACATACCCTAACCCAGCATTTTGAATTCCACTCCAAGCGCGTTCACTTTTTCCAAACATGAAGAAGAAACAAGAGCCAACGATAATTACTGAACATACTGGGAAACTTAATGCTACCATAAGCTCGACAAGTGGATCTAAGGCATGAGCAATCGTTTCGAGTGTCTTGGCACCGATATATTGAGTAGCGCTTGCTGGAATTGCTTCAGGTGCTGCTGCAAGTGCAGTAGTAGATCCAATGAACGCACCGATTGGTGAACCAAAGACAAGAGGTAGCGATAAACCTGCTCCAATCTTCCCTATTTTTTCAAAAGTATCTTGGACTTTTTTTGATTTTGCACCTTTCGACACTTTTTCATTTAGCTTATACTCACCAGACATAAACTCGCTTATAGACATAGTACATGCACTCATTATCGAATCTCCTCCCAAAGATATATTTTTACCTTAAGGCCCTCGCATAACTGCTCGATTTTTTTCTTTCGAAATTGCGTAGTAGTTACCCACACAAGCGAAAACTGTGGATTAAATGTTGATAACTCTTTGTATCTAATAATTTTAGATGCATTTTTATGCATTGATTGTTTATAGTCTATTTCGACAAAGTGATGGATTTTGTTAAAGATGTAAACGGCGTCTGCTATGAGTGACAATTTAGAATTGGGGATAGTGATTTTTACTTCGTTTTTCCAACTGGATGGTCTCCCTTTTGTAATATAGAGGTCATTCCTCATTAAGTAATGATTGATCATGGCTGTTTTCTTTCGGATTTTTTCTGCCTGGACTCGTTCCCTCCCAGCTGCGTTAAGATAATATACTTTTCGCCTTTCATCGGTAAAAAATGATAAATATTCATACATATTGCTGAGAATCCTCTGTGCATTACGAGTCTGGCCAAGATTATGCATCTTTTGAATCTGCTCCCGGGATAAGTAGTCACATCTCCTTAAACTCAAAAGAATTGCTTCCTCCCTTTTCTCCCTGTTCATGGTGCTCCTCCTTCTTCTTAATGATGATAAAAGGCTTTATACACCTATCAATTTCTTTGTTATTGATGTATGGTGTTTGGACAACCTGACTTTTCACGTTTTTATAGATTCCCCTTCCAGGTATTAACGGAAGTGTCTCTGCGCCAGTTTGCCCCAGAGCTGTTTGTGAAGCTGTGGCATCATCTAATACAAAGCACAATCTTGAGGGTATATTTCTCTTTGTCTGCTGCGGGATGGATTGGCTTGAAGGGTACTGGGTCGCATAAATGAGGTAGTAACCAGCCGACCTTCCGCGTCGTGCAATGTCTGTGACAAGCTCCATACACGTAGAATCATCTGCAATATCTGCAGCTTCATCGATAATGATAAAATGGCGTTCTTTTATTCCTGCTTCTTTTATATCTTCAAAGCCATCATCCACTACTGCGGTAAATGTCTTTTCCATATTTACCTGGATTTCCCTTAATATTTCCTTAGCCTCTTTTGGATCCCTTGTAAAATGTTCAGTTTGCTTTAAATCTTTGAACCTTTGAAAAGCCGATCCACCTTTTAAGTCGATTAAATGCAATTTTAAAAACTCCGGTTGTTGCAAGATAAGCGAAATAATAATTAACTTCAAAATGGCACTTTTCCCATAACCGGTAGCGCCAGCAATAATCAAATGCTTGTGCTCGTCAAAATCATGCCTAACAATTCCTTTTCTTATGTTTCCCACTGGCACTGACCAGGTGTTGTGTTTTAGGTAGCCGGAATCAAAATTGTATTTGTCCTTCATGGCTTCTTTATATACTTGTATTTTCAACATACCATCAAACTCAATTTCAATTTCCTTTCGACTAACTTTCTTGGAAGTTAAGATATTTCTAATCTGTTTTAATGCTGATCTATCCCATTTAATCCTTAATATGGCCTTAGGATTGAATTCAAACAGTTTATGCCTAACGTTCAGGCCGTCTTCTAAGATGTACTGCTTTGCTTCTAAATCCTTTCGGTCAAACCCTAACGGGACCTGAAAGATATACTCAATCCCACCTTCAATCTTTCTTTTCCGCTGGATCCTTATCCTTTGGTCTGATTTTTCATTAGACCAACCCACATTCTCAAATATCTTTTGTATTTTTTCAGCATCATTAGAGGCAGTTCCATTTTTCTTCATATAAGCATAACCAGTAACGCCAGCCATCAGTAAAGTGGAGCCAATTTCGAAAAACATTTGCCACCATCCTTTTAGATATTACGTAGTAATAGTTTCACAGAAAACGCATTGTGATAAACAAGGTTAATCCCTTTCGTCTGTAGATACGTGGAGTTACGTGAAGTTATTCATGTAGCGACTTTCAAAACGAATGTTAATGCGAATGTTTTCCTGTATTGATAAATGAATATGTGAGGCTGATTGTCCAATATTCCCGAAAGTTTCATCAGGTTTAAATACGGGATTTTTAGCTAACACTTGTACCAAAAAGTATTGAGGTGAAATTATGTTTGGACTTGGAAAACCTAGAAGCAGATTTGGAAAATGGGTAGATAAAAACGAACTACTCCAAGAGGAAATTGCGAAGAAGGCGAATGTTGGGAATACAACTGTCTCAAACATGTGTAATGACAAAAATTATAGTCCTAGAATTTCTACATGGGTAAAAATTGAAAAGGCTCTAAAGCAATTAGGTTATAATGTAAAAAGAGAGGATTTTTTCGATGTTTAGAGAGAGGATTTTATTAAATGAAATTAAACTTGGCTATCCACCTTAATATCGATGGAAACAGGATAACTAAGCGCGGGGAATTTACCGTTTGGAAAGAAGAGGATATCCCTAAATTGGCCCATGATTGGGTTAGGTACACCAAAAACGAAACAGGCCACCGGAAAACCGAAATAGAAAAGATTGTCTGGAATAACGAACATGATATTACTGACAAAGTAAGGCAACTTGATAATGCGCCTATACCTGATATTGATTTGCCGTTCTAACGAACAAAAGCCCCTCTCACTTGGAGAAGGGCATTTGTTTTTTACTTTTTAAAAATGTCAATAAAGGAATCGAATCCTGCTTGTTTCAGTTTAGCAACTCGATTTTTTGCTTCGTTTCGGTTCTTGAATGATCCTGTTACAACGCGATATAAAACTTCTCCACTAGGAGCTGTGACCGTTGGAGGTGCTGGTGCTGGTTTTGGTACAACTTTTAATTTGCGGCCGTAGGCTTTTGCTACAGCGTGAGCTACATTTTCCCCTGCTTTAGCTAATACCTTATCGTCAAGCAGCTTTTTAATATCGATTGTAGAATCCATAAAACCACCCTCTGACAGTACAGCAGGCATTTTGGTAGCTTTAACAATCCATAGATGTTTGCCATCTTTAACACCCCTATCGCGCAGTCCAAACGCACTCAACATAGCTTGATGGATTAGCTTGCCAATTTCAAGCGATTTGCCACTGCCCCATGTATAGGTTTCTGTTCCAGTGTGAGTTCCCCACTTACTTTGGAAAGCGTTTTGGTGGAATGAAACATACAGGTCAGCGCCCCAAGCGTTAGCTCCACTGGTACGCTTATCTAACGGCACATCGGTAGCGCCTGTTGGGTCATCAAAGCGTTTAACAACTACACCTTCATAAAGCTTCAGCGTGCGCTCGAAAGCTAACCACACTTTATTGTTAAAAGACCACTCCCGTTCTCCGTCTGGTGTGCGTTTTCCTGCTGTGTTAATTCCATGACCAGCGCAGCCGCCAATTTTTAATACGACCATTACTTACCATCCCCTTTTTCTTTTAATACAGCAATAAAGTTTTTAACTGGACCAAGAGGAACGCCTAATTTACCAGCGTTTTCTGTTATGCTAATAAACTCAATGATGATATAGGCAATCGTTACCCCATCACCTAAATGTTGTGTTTGAAAAATTGCTTTTTCGAGTAGATAAACAGCACCAACAATAATCAGAATGTGAACCTTTTTAACAAATCCGATTCTTCCCTTTGAGCTACTTAACCCCTCTCGAGTAGATCCAGCTGAAACCCCAGAGATGAAATCTGCAACCATCAATAGAAGAAGTGTCGGGAATGCCCAGCCCATGGCTCCAACAATAAACGACCAAACTGTCCCTACTGCAGCTCCAAATCCTTTGATAAATGCGACAATATTATTTCCATCCATATATTTGCCTCCTCTAAATTCCAAAATAAAAAGAGCCCTAATTGGACTCTTCTGTAATGGATTGTTTTATTTCGTGAATACAGTGGTTACACATTAAGCGACCACCAATGTTTTTCATCTTTCCATTAGTCCCACATATGGAACATTCTTCATCGATGGTTCTGAGGAAAAGATGTGTATCTGTTGCAAATACCTCAACCTTTGAACCTTTAACTATACCAGCGCCATTTAACATAGCTTCTGGAAGTTTAATAGTTCCATCTTCAAGAACATCAACCAGTAAACCTAAATATTTTTGCGGTCCCAAACTTTTTCACCTCAATCATCTTAATGTATTTTTAGCCAACCAGCTGCGTTATAAAGATATAAGCCTTTTCCTTGAAACCCATTGCCATACCACATTGACCCTTCCCCGGAAACCACAGGAGCTTCGAAAGCATTGAATCGCAGTCCACCGATATCCATCCTTTGAATACTTACATATCCTTGAAGTTCCAAAACTGTGCCATTTGCAATTACTTTGTCTACATATAAACGAGCACTTGAAGAATCAGTTGTTAGTTGTAATTTACTCTGCTGGGCCCCGGTGCTCGAATCTCTTGTAAATAAGGTAACTTTACCATCCTCAACCAGTGTTTCTTTCATGGCATTGCCATTCCGATTGCGAATAACTTGTAAATATTCAGGATTAAGGATTGTCTGCAAATATTCAGCAGATGGGTGTCCATCAAAAATTGTCTTTAACAACACTTGGGCGTTCTCAATATCAACCGACTTTCGAGTATAATAGTAAGGACCTTGGAAGTTATTTTCTGAATGGAATAGAGAACCAATAATCTCTACCCCTTCGATTAGAATTGCTCTCAATGTGCCTGATGTGATTAGATCTGCTACTATCCCCTCTGCCGTCAATGCTGTTTGGAATGTTTGTCCGCCATCTAGACTAACGCCTATGCCGGCACTATTAATAAGTACAATGAAATTTGGATTATCCTTTGAGCGCAAAATGAAACCATTTGCGTATTCAATTTCTGTTTCTGTACTCTGAAGCTTCTTGGTTGTTTGTTGCACAGCTGAATCAAGTGAATTAAAAGGAATTTTCTTTTTTCCTTCTAAAATCCCGGTCACGCTTTTTTGGGTACGACTATACTCAATAAATCGATTAACGAGTTTTGGCTGGTAATTTGATAATGTAGCATTCGTCTGGATTGGGTAAGGATCGCCTTCAGAAAACCATTCTTCTATTTCCATTATCCGCGCTTCCAGGTCTAGATTGTTCATTGGCTCATAAATGATGAATATGTCGTCTCCCTCGTTTGGCACATCGAACGGATACCCGGCTCTCCGCATGTCCACAAAATCAACGGTGATAGATACCTCAGGAACGTCATTTAATTCAGCTTGGAGTCGTTCGTTCAAACCTTCTAAGGTTGTATACTTATCATCCCTTACTGGCTTTGCGTGTTTTCGCTTAAATGGACCTCCATTTGCTTCATCCAGAGGACTGATATACTCAGATTCAACAACATAGGTGCCATCTTCATTTTGTTTTCCGTAACCCTTGATATAAGTGGAAAAATTATTGGTGTTAACCTGTCTATTAATGGTCTTGATATTGTAGTTATACCTTAGTTGAAAATCTGTTTTGTTGCCGATTTTTTCTTTAAAGGTAAAATGCGTGTCTGTCAATGTGAATTCAGCACCATATCTTTTTAAGGCATCCTGAAATAACGCAATACGGTTATCGTCACCAAAATTGTCCCAGTCCTGGGCGTAGAATGTGCCGATTATGTCCCAAGTGTAGCCGGTACCGCCTAATATAAATTCAAGGGCATTTGCGAATGTCATTGAACCAGTATAGGTATCGTATTGATAATCATCGATTAAATCAAATAGAGTACGAATCGCAATAACTTCCTTGACTATCTTATTACCTCGAGGCTTTTCAGACATTTGCTTGATTCGGTATTTATCACCATCAAACTTAATGACTGATTCCTCCTGCACCATTTGAAAGGAGTGTTTATTTTGTCCTGTTGGAAACACGGTAAAAGATAGTATTCTTTCTCCATTTGTATTTCTTTTGCGCTTCAATACCTTGTATCCGGTTAAACCTTCCACATTCCCGTTAATATCTTCGATAATGAGCAAGATTAAAACCTCCTTTTATGCATCAATCCATGTGGACCCATCCACGCATTTTTTAAATTTATTAGCAGTTCCATCAAAATAAAAACCACCTCTAACTGGTGCCGGAGCAATAGAGAGTGGTGGGTATATTTTTACATTTCCTCCGACGCTTCCAACTGAGATAAAGAAACCAGCCTGCCTCGTTGTATTTCCTCCCCAGGTAATTACGATTTCATCGGTTGCAGCATCATAGGTAATATTCGAAATAATCCTTGGTGTATAAGCAGCACTAATAAACGCTCTGCTGATAAGACCAAATAGAATCAATTTATCAGCTTCATTCGCTCTGACAATCTGCACCTCGTAAGTGTCATGGCACAATCCAAAATTGTTTACCTCGATATTTAAAATCGGGAAATCCATGTAATAGGTGCTGTAATTAAATAGACCCAGTTGCTTTAATAAGGGTACCCATTTAATACGACTTTCAAGTACTTCATTCGTACTGAATCCATCGTAAGAAGTGTATCCGGTAAAAACACCTGTCGCTTCAAATACTGTGGAATAATTTCTAAAATGGACCGCATGAAGCTTTAGTCCTTCAGCACCGGTGATGGATTGCTTTATTTTGATTACATGCCAACCTTTGCTGGTAATGTGGATGTAAGGCACTTTGCCATCTCTAATGTCATTTTCCCAATAGACGCCATTAATCCCCAAGTCAGTTGTATTTATGGTTACTGTACTAGGCTCAGAAACAAAAATTCTATCCTGATCATGCTTAACGTAATCAATCATATGTTGTGCTTGTTCAGTACCGAAATCCAACTCAACCGTTATTGTTTCATTGTCTAAGCCAGTGTACATGGATGGAATAACGATGATGTCGTCTTCATCTGCGAAAAAGCTTAGGTATACTTCAGCATTTGGATCTTGGAGCCATAAAGCGTACCCTTCTCCTTCAACAGTTGAATCTGGCGAAGGATATCCCGTACTTGTAAAAGAGCTTACATTCCCTTTCAGCTGAAAACTATCTAGCTGATGATTGAGCAAGCTGGTTGTCCCATTAATGACCTTAAATGGATTCATCACACCATCACCAATCAAGACAGCCATTAACCGAGCTCCAATAATTCGGTAACCTATTCCATTCAAGTGGGTATTGTCGCTCCAAATTTTAGCGCTGTAGCCTCTGAGCATTTCTTCCGCATCTACTACTGGCACCCCATATTCAAGTCCTAAATGTCTAACAGCTTCTGCGAAAACATCAACCTTTCTCTCGACTGAGGTATTCGGCTTACCCTTGAAAGGCAGGACTAATACAACGGCACTTCCCCAATCCAGTGTCCGTTCAATCAATAGTCGATACTGCTTGATAAACTCAACCACATCGCCTTTATAGGGACAGTTTGCATGCCTACTATCGTTTATGCCATAACCAAGGAAGTGTAAGTGAGCACCAGGGTTATTGTTCCAGTGCTGCATGCCTCTAGTTACCCAGTCACCGCCATAGCCTCGGTTTAGGACAGTAACGATACCTGCTCCATACACTTGATTAACATACTCTTGTAATGCTTCCGGATAAGAAATGGATGCCCTAGTTACGCCATGAAGAGTCCCGTCATCAGTCGGTATTGGGTCAGCTGGTCTTATATCGGCTGAAGTAATATCATAACCGTACACCTCTGAATCACCTTGGACAGCTACAATCACTGGTTGGCTCGCTCTAAGTTGATCATAAAAATATGAAAGTAACTCAGTTTGTTTTTGCTTGTAACCTAATTTTTTGTCATAATTATCAAGGCGGTCCCGTAATAATGGAAAACCGCCTCTTGCGTCCTGTGCCTCGTCTGGCTGAGGATTACTGATAATTAAATCGTCGACT
>Ga0196970_1000525_pt1 | contig 42628 bp, 34 predicted proteins | sample S1v_513CmetaG_FD_148672 | JGI IMG/M metagenome (GOLD analysis project Ga0196970, IMG submission 148672) | Soil microbial communities from Anza Borrego desert, Southern California, United States - S1+v_5-13C | ecosystem: Environmental > Terrestrial > Soil > Desert | place: USA: California... | reverse complement strand
ATGCGCACAGGTGAACTTGTTCTGGACTCTGTAGCCACCATAACGGCTTCATTAGTGTAATACCCCCTCATCTTCTTACCGAATGTGCCAAGTGCCTGCCGCAGCGCAGCGCTCACCTCCCCAGGCAATATATCATACAGAGAGGCAGACGTGATGCCTGGAAGATAAGAGCAATCAGGGAGGGTAGTAGAGTGCTTATTATTGAGAAAATCAACCATGCGCTGGGCAGGCGCTACCAATGCGCCACCACCTGCAACAAATGCCTTCTGCTCCACCATCTGCTGATAGTTCATAGCGGCAAGTGGCCCTGTATAACCATGTCTGGCGAAATCTTCAAGACCTACTGCTACAACAGTACCTGAATTAGCATATGGGTTGTTGCGTTTGGAAGGCGACCAGCCGTTCACAACGATCTCGCCAGGTGCAGTAGCTGCCGGTGCGATGATACCACCAGGGCACATGCAGAAAGAGAACACTCCCCTACCCTGCTCCTGGGAGACAAGTGAATAGCTGGCAGGGGGCAGAAAGGGATCGCGGATATCACACTTGTACTGAGCTTTGTCGATTAACTCCTGCGGATGCTCAATGCGAACACCCAGAGCAAACGGCTTGGCCTCAACGCCGATTCCTTTGGAGTGCAGGAGCTGGAAGATATCGCGAGCTGAATGACCAGTGGCAAGGATGACGGACTGACACGATATAGTGTCACCTGCAGAAGTTGTAACTGACGATACTTGACCACCATTGACGTTAATATCGGCAAGCTTTGTATTGAACCGTACCTCACCACCACATGCTTCAATCTGCTCACGAATGGCAGTAATGATGTGAGGAAGCTTGTTAGTGCCGATATGGGGATGTGCTTCATAAAGTATATGCTCTTCTGCACCGAAGTGTACAAAGAGCTTCAGGATACGCTTTACGTCGCCACGTTTGGTGGACCGGGTATATAGCTTGCCATCGCTATAAGTACCTGCCCCGCCTTCTCCAAAGCAGTAGTTGGATTCAGGATTAACAATCCCCTGCTTGTTCATTGCTGCCAGATCCCTACGTCGACTTCTCACGTCTTTCCCTCGCTCTATTACTATCGGTTTGACGCCCAGATTTATAAGACGAAGGGCCGCGAATAAGCCGGCGGGTCCTGCACCCACAATAACAACATGTGGTGCATTGGTAACATTGCGAAGCTGGGGATCGAAGGGATCGGGGAGTTCCGCCCTCTCATCAATGAAGACTTTTGCCTGAAGGATAACTTTAACCTGTCGCCCACGGGCGTCAATTGAGCGTCTCTCTACGGTATAACCTGTGATCCTGTCTGGTGTCACTCCGGCTTCATTTGCCAGTGCTTTCTTTACAGTTGTCTCACTGGCTGCTTCTGAGGGAAGAAGTGGAATGGTGATTGTCCTGATCATGCGTTAGGTTTCTATCCTAAATGCTTAGGCTGCAAAGGTACCGCTAATTGGGCAGTGATGGAACGTGGACAACCCACACTATCGTACCAAAACTACGTCACCCTTTTCCATGTAGGATTGGGTACTTCCTGTGATTCGATACTTCACCATCCAGAAATACGTACCGGGATCTGCAGGCTTGCCGCCTACGGTACCATCCCAACCGCCATCAGACAAGTTGTAACTCATGTAAACCTGCTGCCCCCACCTGTTGTAGACATACAAGAAGGCCCCATCAATATTTGGATTGTCTGTGATGATGCGGAAACGGTCATTGAGTCCATCTCCATTTGGTGTGAATGCGTCCGGCATCCAGATGTCATGTGGAATATTAGTAACCTCGATTTTGTAGTCACAACTATCCTTGCATTCTGCATTCCGCACTATGCAGTGGTAAACCGACTGGTAGTGCTTTGCTTCAACTGCTAGCTCCGTACAGTTTTCACATATCAAGCTGTCGCCAAGGTACCAGTCCGCCGTCAGAGCTACCGCACAGGCAGGCAGCTTAAGTCTGGTTTTATATGACACAAGCACTGAAGTATCCTTAAAGCGCGGCTGAGGTTTAGGAAAAACGGTTATCGGAAGCTCAAGTGTGTCAGTACCACCAGCATTGCTGACTACTAACTTTGCCTGGTATATACCAGCTTTAGTAAAACAGACGTTTGGTGACGATGAGGTGGAAACAGAAGGATCTCCTCCGGGAAACACCCAGGTGTATTGCTGAGGATAGTTGGCAACTACAGCAGAGAAACTGATACAATCTCCTTCACATATTGTGTCAGTAACGGTGACTATATCTTCTATTTCGGGCTTGCAGAAACTAACATTAATACTGTCTGACAGTACTCCGCAGGGACTATCTCCCTTTACCCAGTAAGTTCCGGGTGCGTTTATAATAACTGAAGAAGCCGTGGCACCAGTGCTCCATTGAACGTTCTGCAGAGCAGGAGGAACTGAAAGAACCGCACTACCCTCACTATTGCAAATAAGTGTGTCCTGCGGCAGTGTGGGACTAAAGTCTGCAAGGGTATTAATTCTCACAGTGTCGGTAAAGGTTCCGCACGCATTCGTTGCCGTTACCCACCAGATACCGTTGCTAACAGCCATTATCTGGTTATCCGTTGAACCGTTAGACCACAATACCTGATCAAAGCCTGGGACTACAGACAGCGGTATTGAAAAAAGGGAATTGTTGCAGACAACTGTGTCCTGGGGCAGGTCTACACTGTTGGGCAGCAACGTTACGGTCACTGGTGAAGATGCAATATTTGGACAGTAAGGAGCTGAGACAGTTACCTGGTAAGTGCCGGGAGCAGTGGCACTGTAGGTATTGCTTACCTGATTAGGTACAGGTAATCCGTTGTGATGCCATAAATAGGTATAGGAGGAGCCGGGTGGAGTATTAAAATGGATGGTGTCTCCCGGACATAAACCCTGGGAGCCAGAAGGAAGCAGATTGACAACCGGCATCGGGTGAACGGTAAGGTGTAATGGCAGCGAGGTAGCTACACATCCACCATTGCTAACGGTGACGGAGTAATTACCAGTCAGGTAAACCGGGAGGCTTGCACCCTGTGCACCTGCAACCGTAGAACCGTTGTGATGCCATGTATAGCTATAGCCGGGAGCGGTGCTGGCCATAATCACTGTGGTATCACCATCACAAATATCCAGCACAGATGCCGTCAATGTGGCCTGCGGCACTGGCACAACGGTTACTGTGACTTCGTCTGAGGTATCTGAACGACAAGGCCCTGTGACGATGTTGACTTTGTAGGCTCCCGGAAGATTGGTTGCATGGGTAGACCCCGTGGCTCCTGCTATTACGACACCGTTCCTGTACCACTGATAGCTAATGGCTGCTGTAGCACCCTGCGCGATCAGGATTGTGGTGTCACCCGTACATATCTGCAAATGCGGAGAGTAAACTGAAGCAACAAGCGTATCGTTTGGATCTTCAGCAAAATAAAGAGTGTCACTATAAGTTCGGCAGCCGGTGGTACTATCAATTGCAATTGCGGAATAGTAACCTCTGACGAAAATAAACTTAGAATAGTTGGCGTCTGAAGGCTGTACCAGATGGACAGAATAATTCGTTAAGGGAATAGTCACACCCCAGCGATACTGAAATGCAGGATCAGGATTAGTGACGGATAATGACACAGGTGGTGTGCAGTCGAGAGAAACCAGAGGCTTTGGAGGATTCGGCGTAATAACAAGAACAGTGCTATCGGTAGCAGGTAAATTGCACTGAGGGGTCACCACGGTCACATAATAAACACCCGTATGCTGCGGGCCCACATTGTAGATTACAGGACTTCGCTGATTGGAGGTGAAGTTCCCGGGACCTGTCCAACTGTATGTGGCATTAGGCAAGTAGACGGCAGAAAGCACCACCGAATCCTGCAGGCAACTTACATAGCTACTGCTGGATATGAGCCGTACCGATTGAAGATCCAGCACCTTAAGCGGCTGAACTGCAAAAGCTCCACAGGAATCAGTGACCTTGACATCATACACCGAATTTGCATTGCCGCCAAAGCCCGTAAAAACTCCGGAGGTGTTCGTTGCTATATAGGGACCAGTCGCTCCCTGACCCTGCATCGCAAGGCTATAGGTATAGTGCACCGGATTACTGAATGGTATGCCATCCCTACCTCTCACGTATACCTGTGCCTGTCCTGGCAAGGCACCTTTGCAAAGAAACGCCTGTGAAGCAGACATATCCACACCCACCGAAGAGTGGGTGTAGGAAAAACTGAGCGTTGTGGTATATACATTAGGGTAAGGCGGGAAATGCAATGTGGTGGTAGCAGCGGAGGGCACAATAGTGTAGACTCCCGGCATGTTTATCAAAAAGGGAGTTCCTGGACCGTATTGGGGCCAGATGTAAGTACCTGGCTGGTACATGGGCTGACCATTGAAGAGAACGGAAAACTTCACTGGTAAAGCCTGCCCGTTCCTGGTTGCTGTACCAGACGGCCATACCTGAAGTCCCTGGCAGGTTTGCTTCTGAGAATCGATGGCTACGGTGAACTGGTATAGGTCCTGCGGACCAACTGTTATAGGTAAGTAATATGTACCACAGTTATCAGTTATCTTCCAGACGTATGTCCCAGTTGTAAACTTGAGATTACCTACTGTGGCTGCGTGGTTTTCCAATGCACGGTAGTTCGTATTGCCTACCCAGGAATCCATATACCAATAGCCTGCAGGCCCATTGAACAGTTCCACCGTTCTGGATGTTGTGGCTGATGAAGCACCGGTAGTTGAGAACAGGAACCCATCAATATAGTTGTGCAATCCATCACCGCTGCTTATTACCTGAACGCTATATGGGTTACCAGTGACGGGGGCAACAGATATATTACCAGTGCCTGTGTACCCATCAGATGCCGTGAACTGAACTGAATAGCTGCCAATTGGCAGAGATGGTGTAGTAGTGCTGCTGTTATTAGTGGTGAACGGTCCATAGGTGGTTGCGGTTGCTGCATTGAGCAGAGTATACGATACCGGGTAGCAAAGAGGCCCGCCCATAAACTCCATGTGCGCTACAAAGTCAATGTTACAATTCTGACTTACGTTGTATGTAAAGTATGGAAAAGGTATCTGGCTGAGGATCTGAGTACCTGAACCGCACGGCGGGATAATGGTATAGGTGATGTTCTGACCATAATAGTCCTTTAGCGTAGTTCCTGCGGGAAGAGCAACGGAAAAGGGTGAAGCATCTAATGTTGCAACTGGTGTAGCCGGAATGGTGCCCCCGCCTACCTGAACTGATACGCTGAATAGGCTACTATACTCGTAACCTCCCCAACCTGTGTTAGTGGTTTGAATGACGGGCTTATGAACGGAGAGCACGTTGCAGGTAGAGCCACCAAATCCATTTAAGATCAGAGGCACAGAAGCTGGCACAAGTGCCGGTACTGATGCAGAGGCGGGCGCGGTTCCGCTGCCGCAAGCATCCACTACCTGTATGGTATACGAACCAGTCGGCAGATTTTGTACCAGGAAGCTGGAAGTGCCAGAAGTAAAGCTTGTTGGGCCGGTATAAGAAGGTGGGGCATTGGTGATCTGAATAGTGAATGGTGCCATTCCAAAAGAGAGGGACACGTAAATTCTGCCGTATGCTCCACAATTCAAAGTGGCGCGAGATAGCCCGACACTTAAAATTGGGGGTATATAACTGCCAGGCATAGTCACTGTGGTGTTCTTCCCTACCAGAGTACCGTTGCAGGTAGCGACGGCGCTGACAGAATAGGCACCCTGAGGAATACTGACAAGACTAGCCGAATTATTGAGCGGTATGGAAAAGCCATTGTTGCCAAGAGGTATTCCATATTGAATGTTGGTAAGGTTAGCGGCGTCAGGCCCACTTGCTGTAACCTGAATGCTTCCATTAGCCGCACAAGTAGAAGAGGAGACAACCTGCGCTGATATGCTCCAGTCGTTACATTGCGCAAAGGTGGCGCTGGCTGGAACCCACCAGATTGCAATAATAAAGGCGAACCTCAGGGAAGAGAGGAGGGTTTTACACTTAGTTATTGCATGCAAGTGGAACATATTGGTAAGGAAGCTGAACCAAATATAAATTCCTTACCTAAGTAATCACATTACCGGGTAGTTTCTTTACCCCTCTGTGACGGAGCAGGCATTCATCCTACTTGTAGTATGCTGCTTTCGCCTTATCGAGATGAGCAACAAATGCTGCTACATCAGGATCGTAGGAGTAGCCGTTGGGTACCAGTAGTTCTCCGTGCTCATCTACAAAGAAGTAGAAAGGTTGTGAGTTGGACTTAAACTTGGATGCCTGCAGGTGCTCGTTCCAGTCGCCCAGTGTTTTTACTTCAGAACCAAGCTCATTGCTGTAGAAGCGTTCGGACTCAGGCAGCTTTGCCTTATCGTAGTCGCAGTAAAGGGAGGCGATGATGAAATCTTCTTTAAGTCGTTTCATTACTTCCGGCTGACTCCACACCTGGCTTTCCATCTTGCGGCAGTTTACACAGTTGATACCTGTAAAGTCGAGCATAACAGGCTTCTTTAGCTTTTTAGCCGCAACAAGCGCTTCTTCGTAGTCGTAGTAAGTAACCAGCCCGCTCTGCACCACCACAGGAGGTTCGTAAATCTTCATCTCCTGAACGTACTTCTTAGGAGCAATGTCGTCATCAACAACTCCGTGTGTGGCAGTACCACCACCGGCACCACTTACAAAATCCTGTGTACCCATTGGAGGCACAAATTGACTCATGCCGTTAAGAGGTGCACCCCACATGCCGGGCAACAGGTAGACAGCAAACGAAAACGAAACGATGGCCAGGAATAATTTGAAGATAGAAACGTACCCCTGCCCGTAGATGTTTTTCGGGGTGGCGTCATCATGAGAGAGCTTTAATCCGCCCATAAGGTAAACGCCAATCAAAACAGACAATACTATCCAAATAGCGATGAATATCTCTCTATCAAGCAGCCTCCAGCCCTGGGCGAGGTCTGCATTGCTCAGGAACTTCAGGGCAAGCATCAGTTCAAGGAAGCCAAGGACCACCTTTACCTGGTTGAGCCAACCCCCAGAAGTTGCCATCTTATTGAGCATACCAGGGAATATGGCGAACAATGCAAAAGGCAGCGCAAGACCAATGGAAAAGCCGAACATACCCAATGCCGGACCAGCGATACCGCCCTGCCCCGCCAAAACTAGTAACGGACCAACTATGGGACCGGTACAGGAGAAGGACACAATAACAAGGGTAAGGGCCATGAAGAAGATGCCTCCAAAGCTGCCAATACCTGCCTTCTGATCCGTCTTACTAGTCCATGAAGATGGTAGCGTGATCTCGAAAGCACCGAGGAATGATATACCAAAAATGAGGAAGATAAGGAAGAAGAAGAGATTGGCTATCCAGTTGGTGGAAAGATTGTTAAGTGCATTGCCGCCAAAGAGAACCGAAATGAGAACGCCAAGCACGGTGAAAATCAGGATGATTGAAAGGGAATACCAGGTAGCATTTTTGATACCTTCTGCGCGTGTCTTACTCCGCTTGGTGAAGAAGCTAACGGTGATGGGTATCATAGAATACACACATGGCGTTATAACAGCAGCTATACCGCCACCCACTGCCATCAGGAAAAGCCACAGCAACGAACGTTTCTGCTGCTGCTTGTTACCATCTCTGTTTTCATTATCTGTCAGGATCTCTGTTGTAGCCACAGCCAAAGTATCCTTCTCTTCAATCATTGGGGCCTCAGCAAGGGCAGTATCTAAAGCAGTGGTGCTGTCAGGTGTAGCATCTGAAATAGAGAAGGAGAAAGCCTTGTCTTTAGGAGGAAGGCACATCTTATCGTCGCAAACCTGGTAGCGGAGCTCCCCTTTTACCAGGGTATTACCCGTAACCTTTACCTGCTGCGTGTACACAACATTGTCGTGGAAGAAACTGACCTTTCCCTCAACCCCTTCCATAGAATCAGTAATCTTCTTGCCTTTCTCTTTAACACTTCCGACCTTCTGAACGGCAGGATTCACATCGAAGGTGAACTCTGGGGGAATCTGCATACCATCCCCACCGGGGTTCATAGACCAGATATGCCAATGCTCCTTCAGCTTCAGCTTAAACAACAAATCATATACATTATCGCCGGTCTTTTTTACTTCATATGTCCAGGTAGTAGGGTCCTGAATCATATTATCCTGGGCAACAAGTGGAGAGCAGCTAAACAGAACCGCTGCAAATATGAAAAGCCTTTTTAAGTGGAGCATGTGGTAAACATCAGTTCTTGTGTAAAGAAAGTGTAAGGGTGCTTAAGGTTTGGTAATCAAGGGCTTTTTATCAATACTTTAAGAGTCTACTCCTTGATCACGAATTCAAAGTTCTTTGTTTTAGGAGGCAAACACATCCTGTCATTGCAGACCTGATATTCGTGCTCACCAGATATGATAGCGTCACCCTTTACCTGTACCTTCTGAACAAAATCAGCTGTGCCCTCGTAGTAGTTGATAGGGTTGTCGATCCCCTCCATCCTTTCAGTCTTTAGAGTGCCACGCTCCTCTGGTTTGCCCACCAGACGGATGCTTTTGTTCTCTGTAAAAGTAAAGGATGGTGGTATGAGCAACTCGTCACCGGGTGTCTGGCTGAAGATGTGCCAGCCGTCGGTAAGTGTTACATGAAAAACGAGCTCATAATCATTAGCGCCGGTCTTCTTTACTTCATAACTCCAGGTGGTTGGATCGGAATTAGCATCCTGCTGACCGACCTGGGCATTGGCTGTGCCTGCAAACAAGAGGCTTGAACCTAACAATACAGAAAGGATGTACTTCATAAACTGATTTTAGTTCATTTGAGTAAAGGCAGCAAGGATCCTTCTGCCGTCAGTATTGTAGAGCGGATCGCTGGTAGCACGCTCCGGGTGTGGCATCATACCGAACACATTACGGCCGGCATTGCAGATACCAGCAATATTGCTGGTAGAACCATTAGGGTTTGCATCAATATGCACTTCCCCTTTCTCATCGCAGTAACGGAACACAATCTGGTTGTTTTTGTTCAGTTCTTCCATGGTCTTTGCATCAGCGTAGTAGCGACCCTCACCATGGGCCACAGGTACCTTCAGCACCTTGTTCACGATATCTTTGCCTACGAATGACTTATCGCTCTCGCTCTTGATGTATACATTTTTGCATACAAACTTTTGGTGATCGTTTTGCAGCAGTACACCGGGGAGCAAGCCGGACTCGCAGAGGATCTGAAAGCCATTACACACGCCAAGCACCTTTCCGCCACTATTGGCAAAGTTCACCACCTGCTCCATCATGGGACTAAAGCGGGCAAGCGCACCGCACCTGAGGTAATCGCCATAGGAGAAGCCACCAGGCAGCACGATACAATCGTCTTTTGAGAACATGCTCAGGTCGCGATCTTTGTGCCAAAGCGTCACCACCTCCTGTTGGAGATCGTCCTGCAAGGCATGCATCATATCTCTATCACAATTGGAACCAGGGAAAACAATAACGCCGAATTTCATCTAATTGATTCTTATTTATTTAGTGCCAGCTGGCAAAAGATTAAAAATAGCAGGGAGAAATAGAATGCAAAATTACTAAACCGTTTACTTTTTTCAAGGGTAAATGCCTGGGCGATAATGAAACTCAATGCAGGCATAGTTATTAACCACTGCGAGTGTATCGCACTCATGGCCACTGCCGTAACACCAATGGATATTAAAAGGTAGGTGTATATCAGATACCAACTTCTTCTTATATAGATGGTAATCTTAATGAATTGCTGCTGAATAGAGAAGGAGCCAACGACGGCGAGCAGAAAGAGCCCAACAAGCGTGCCTACAAAATAGACCGGCTGACCGATGTGGGTAGGCAAACTGAAACCGATCTTAGGCACACGGGAAATGACCGGCAGCTGATCGACAAGAAAGAGAATGCCGGCGTAGAAGTAGATGGGGGTCAGATTTCCCATAAGACCTACGGCCCACTCGCCTGCATTGAACGACCGGAGCAGCAACAAGGCAAAAAAGAACAACAACAGGAAGCCTAAAGCGGGAAACTGCAACAAAGCAGGTAAGCAAATAATAAAACCAGCGTTGAATATTTGCTTACGGGGCTGATTGGTCTGGTTGAACGTGAGCATGATATTGAACGCTATCAACACAAGCCAGTTGATAAGCAGTGGCTCACTGAAATAGTTGAACGCCGGGTTGATGGATGTGAGCAGCAGGTACGTGAAGGCAGGGAAATAGGTATTCTTCTCGAACAGGCGGTGGCGAACCGTAATATAGTTGACATAAAGCGCCTGAGTGATGAGAATGACGACTGCCAGCCAGGTGTAGGCCGTGGCATTGCCACCCAACACCGGATTAAGGCAGGAAAGTATGGAGGAAAAGACCAGGTGATCGGGCAAAGGAACTGGCGCAACAGGCATGGATAGCGCCTGCAGCTTCATGAGAAAAGCTGTGATAATTAGTATTAAGACCGTAAACGGACTATAGTTTCGGAAGAGGTGCGGCACTGTGCAATTTTGCGACTAAAATATGATTTTGGCAAAGCAAATCTGTCTCTTACGGAGGCAAGGTACAACCATTTCCCTGAGGCCCACCTGCTTGCCGCTGCGTGGCAGCCAGTCGGGATCTGAAGCACCACCTGCGGCGAGGGACTGCATGTTTACATTGCCTTCGGGATTGATGGTAGCCAATTGTATGCGTGAGCCGCGGCTGTTGAAGTCATTGAAAAGGAAACCTAGTGTTCCGCCTGTGTTCATCATACCGAAGGAAGAAAACACACCGCCATCCTCCTGGCTGTACTGGCTCTTACGGACGAATGCATGCCAGTCTTTGTTGCCTGAACCATCGTATGAGAGGGCGAAGATATCCTCGTAGTTGTACTCGCGGACAGACTGGTTCATAAATGGACCATAGTAGCTGCTGTAGTACCCACCCCAACCTGGAGCACTATTCCTTGTAGTGACAGTGAAGTCTTCTGCTATCAGGACAAAGCCACCGTCCTTCTTTATGATCAGCTGCTTTACCTGAAAGCTGTTGAACGCTCTTCGCTTGTTGCGCTCGCCTGTGGCAGTACGTAGCGACTCGTCGAAGGCAAGCGTTTTGCGGTTATGCCAGCTACTGTCCGTGAGGTCGTACCAGGCGTAGAGGACACCCTCGTAGTTACCGTTCTTCTTATCACTATAAAATCCGCCAGCATATATGCGGCTATTGGGGTTATCCAGCTTCATGAAAGTGCTGGTGGCATACAGATCGTTAAGCGGCAGGGATTTGCTTACAAACCTCCGCCCACCCCGAGGCAAGGATAACAGCCAAAGCTGGTCAGCAAAGTTGCGGGTGCCTACAGGAGCGTACGCGGGCAGGTAGAAGTTGCCATCATTATCTATTATCCCCTCGCCGTTGCTTACATAATTGTCGGCTCGAAACGTGGCCCCGCCCCGTTGTGTAGTAGCTAGTGCGTCGTCTATCCAGACGCCGGTCATCTGTAGCTCGCTGTTGCGTTCTTCAATTGCATAGACGAGGATGTGCTGTTTGTTGTCGCTGATGGCGGAGGAGAAATAATCTTTATTAGCACCGAAGATGCCCGTTTTGGCTGAGGTGAGCTGAATCGGGCCCTTTGTAAGTCTGCCGGTTTCGTCCAGAAGGGCGGCATACTGCACCACCTTCCCACTTTCCACTGCCTGATAGAGCGCGAGTATCTTATCAGAGTAGTTTATAAATCGTGTTTCGTATATCTTTTTGGGGAAGAAGTCCAGCATAACGGTGGCTATCTTCTCCATGCTGTCGTTGTAAGCGTCGAGAAAGAAACCATCGGAGCTGCCCCTGTAAGTATACGTGCGGTTACCAACCTTACCTATCACTGAAAAATCTCCGGTGCGGAGATCAAACTTGTCGTATCCGGAATAAATTACCTCCTGAGCCGTCGTACTTCCCTGCAGTAATACCCCTAGCAGCACCACTGCTATCCATCTGAATTTATTCATGTCTCAAATTTAACCTTCAGAGTAATAACAATTTGCAAAATTAATCGTCGAGAAAGCGCGACCTGAGGTCGGGCGTGGGTATCATGCAGGCGTCTTTTTTGCCATACCAGCGGTAGCGGTTGCGCGCCACCCAGTCGTACACACCATTCCTTATGAATCGAGGGAAGATGAACCCCGCCTTGCTTAAGGACCAGGCGCCACCTAACAGCGCCAGCGCATGTAGGACGGCATCGGACTGAACATAGTAGCGGCCATTGAGATATAGCAGAACAGAGTCGGGAGTTCTTCCCTGGGATTGCCTGGCTGCCTGGATTGCTTCCTGTCCTGCGGTGCTTTGCAGTGAGGCAAAGAGGAATAGACCTTTTCTGTCGCGACGAATGAAGAATTGCACTACCCCATCGCAGAGGTTACACACACCATCGAAGAAAAGAACAGGGTGATTGCCGGCGCGGGAAACAAAAGAGGGCGCAGGGCTCACGGAATGGGCAGATTATTTGGTATGGTATTGTCAGCAGGAGCTGCTTCCTGCTTCAGGGAGTCCTGCATGCTCATTAGAATGCTGTCTGCCTTTGCCTTTACTTCTATGGCCTTACGCTTGTCGAGATCTTCCATTGCATGGCGCTGCAGCTCCCCGATACGGGTACCAACTATGGAGTCAACGATCATATTGCGTTGATTTTCGCTCATCCGCTCTTCGTTTGCTGCGCAGCCGCTAAGCGCAAGCACCATTACTAACAAAACAAATCTATTTTTCATACCTGGAAGGTTTGTATGCAAATTTACTATAAAAGGGGCGGGAAAGATGAAATGTGAAATGATGCCACCTACCCATTAAGGAACCGAGCTGGAGCAAACCCGGTGGAGACCCAATGTAGATCCAATGTAACTCCAGTGGAATCCCGATGATATCCCAGGTGCCTTTATGTTTTTTGTAATGCGTCGTTTAATGACGGAGGAACGAGAAGGGAACCCGGAAATATATTAGTAAAAAGACAAAGGCACCTAGGATATCCCGCCTTTAGACCGCCTTAAAACGGCCTTCGGACTGGCATACAAGTGCCTTGACCGTACATCTAATATGCGTTAATCTGCAGATGAATTGGCTGCGGTGCGTATCTTTGAGGAGAAGGTTTTACAGCGTTTAGACAGAATTTGCTATGGCAAAGACTAAAACCACATTCACCGAAGTAAGTGTTGAAGAGTTCGTCAATTCGTATGTTGACGACGAACAAAAGAGGGTTGACAGCTTTCGGCTGATTGACTTGATGAGGGAATGGTCGGGTTTTGAGCCTAAGATGTGGGGACCAACGATCATAGGGTTTGGCAGCTATCATTACAAATACGCAAGCGGTCATGAAGGTGATGCGCCTATTATTGGCTTTTCGCCGAGAAAGGCGGCATTCTCATTGTACATCTATACGCCAACCGACGACAATCAACACTTGCTGGACGGACTGGGCAAATTCAAGCTAGCCAAAGCGTGTATTTACGTGAAAAGGCTTTCAGACATAAACATTGAAGTCCTGGAACGGATCTGCAGAGATTCTATTGCGTACATAAATGAGCATCATGAATGTGGTGCGTGTAAGTAGGGATGTCCGCCTTTTTGGTATACTGCAATTATCTCAGACCTTTGTCACGAAACCAGCGGTAGCCATATGCTTCCAGGGTGATGGTGTGCCTGCCCTTCGCATTAGCCTCACTTTCTATATTATTCATAAGATCCACGAGACGTTCTGTACCGGCCTTCCTGGCAGTAAGGACTATCTCCCGCGATGATTCGCTGAAGTTGTGCCAGATAAAGAGCGACCTTCCTTTCCAGGTGTATTGCATACCTAGAATGCTATCGAAACCTGTCTCCAGCAACTCCCACTTTCCAAAGCCTATTTCGGGGCATTCCTTTCTGAGCCGGATCAGAGATGCCGTCCAGTTGAGTAAAGAAGTTGGATCTCGTCTCTGCGCTTCGACGTTGATGTGCTCGTAGGAATAGAAACCTTCATCTATGATGGGATGTACCAGCTTCTTTGCCTGAGAAAAACCTGCCTGGTACTCAGCAGACCATTGCATGGGTGTGCGGACGGCATGCCGCTCCTCAAGTTCAAGATTATCTCCCATGCCTATCTCATCGCCATAGCGGATAACCGGTGTACCAGGTAAGGAGAACATGAGGCTATAGGCGAGTTCAGTTTGTGCTCTGTTACCCAGCATTGGAGACAGTCGTCTGCGAATACCACGATTATACAACTGCATATGTTTCTCAGGGCCAAAACGGTCGAATACCAGTTGCCGTTCTGATTCCTTTAACCTGCCAAGGTCTAACTCATCATGGTTTCTGAGGAAATTAGCCCATTGACTTGCTGAAGGGATGTTCCTGGTAGCTTCGAGCGCCTTTTTCAAAGGCCTTGTGTCTCCACTGGCGAGGGTGTAAAAACTGTACTGATTGACAAAGAAGTTAAACATCAGATGAATCCCATCGCCGTCCTCACCAAAGTAGTTGATAGTCTCTTTCGGCAATACATTGGCTTCCCCTAGCAGTACAGCATCGCCACGCTGCCATTGCAGGTGCTTCCGCATTTCCTTCAGGTGTCCAAAGTTCATCTTTGGCTTTTTCTTTCCCGGTGCCGACGATTCGAGGATGAAAGGAAGTGCATCGACTCTGAAGCCCGCAACACCAAGCTGCAGCCAATAACCCATTATACGATAAATCTCCCTGCGCACGTCGGGGTTATGCGTATTCAAGTCGGGCATAAACTTATAAAAGCGGTGGAAATAGTAGCTTCTCGATATCTTGTCTAATGTCCAGGTAGCCTCTTGGACTCCGGGAAAGACCATACCTTGATTCCAGTCGGAAGGCCTTTTGTCTTCCCAGAAGTACCAATCCCTTTTAGGATTATCCTTAGAGGATCGAGACTCTACAAACCAAGGATGATCTTCTGAAGTGTGATTGACCACCAGATCTATAATAACTGTAATGCCCAATTGTTTTGCCCGGTGCATGAACTCGACAAATTCTCCACTAGTTCCGTGTCGAGGATCAACACCGTAATAATCTTTAATGTCGTATCCATTATCTCTATTGGGAGTGGGTTGGAAGGGTGCGAGCCAGATGGTGTCCACTCCTAAAGCGTGCAGATAGTCGAGGCGGGAACAAAGACCTCTAAAATCGCCGGTACCATCACGGTTTCCATCCATAAAGGTTTCCAGATCAAGGCTATATATCACCGCGTTTTTGTACCAGAGATGTTCTGTCATGTTACAGGAGAAGTTGAACTGTAGAAAACGAACAAAACGGTGCCAGAACGTACGAACAGGATTAAGCCTGTTGTAATACTACTGCCGTAGTATTTTTTCCATTTTCTTCCCCTTGGCCAGCTCGTCCACAAGTTTATCCAAGTAACGAACCTTTTGCATCAGCGGGTCTTCTATCTCTTCCACACGATAGCCGCAGATGACACCTGTGATTTTAGAAACATTGGGATTTAGCAGTGGTGCTTCAGCAAAAAACGTCTCAAAGTCTGCTTTCCTGTCAATCTGGTCCTGCAACGACTGTTCATTATACCCCGTAAGCCAGAAGATGATTTGATGCAACTCTTCTTTTGTGTGTCCCTTCCTCTCCACCTTCTGTATGTACAGAGGATAGACACTAGCGAAGGTCATCCTGTACACTCTGGTGTTATCTTTCATAGCAAGTATTTGTTCGCCAAAGATAATCTCTTGTAGTTTGCTTGTTGTGTACATAGCTATAACCCAACGGCCACCAGATAGAATCAGAAGTGTGTCTCATCAACATATGGCATGAATATTACTGTTATACTGTATCCTTTCAGCGGAGTTTGACTCTAATATCATATACACTTTATGAGTGAGTATGTACCTATATCGCACTATGGACTGATTGGCAATTGCCGGTCAGCTGCACTGGTGTCTAAGTACGGATCTATAGACTGGTGTTGTATTCCCGAGTTTCATTCTCCCGCAATCTTTTCAGCTATACTGGATCATGAGCGTGGGGGTGCTTTCTCTATTCACCCTGCAGGTGAGTTCTCAAGCACCCAGAAATATTTGCCGCAAACCAATGTGATAGAGACCACTTTCAACAGTGCAGCAGGTTCGGTGAAGGTCACAGATTGTTTTGTTGCGATGGAGGAAGAAAATAAACTGACGGAATTGTTTCCAGACCATGAAGTACTAAGGGTGGTGGAGGGTATTACTGGTAGTGTGAAACTGAAGCTGGAATACAACCCTACAATTTACTACGGTAAGAAGGCAGCAAAGCTGAAGCAATTTAAGAAGCTGGGAGTACACTTTTACTACAAGGAGAATATCTGTGTTTTGCAAAGCACATTGCCTGAAATGCCGCTGAATACGTCTAAGGAACGGGTAGAGGTTGAGTTTGAAGTAAATGAAGGTGAGCGGGTAATATTCAGTCTGAGCTGCTCTACACAGCATCCGGCAATTATACCAGAAATAACCACGACCGCTATTGTGCGATTGGCGAATACAGTAGATTATTGGACTTCATGGGCATCCCGATGCAAATACGATGGTATCTACAAAGACGAGGTAATCCGCAGCGCTCTGACACTGAAGTTGCTGACGCATGCTCCATCAGGAGCAATAGTTGCGGCACCAACGACATCTTTACCCGAAGAAATAGGAGGTGTGCGCAATTGGGACTACCGATTTTGCTGGCTAAGGGACGCTTCCTTCACGGTAAGAGCATTGATAAAACTGGGCTACTATGACGAGGCGCACGCCTATATGAGCTGGGTGCTGCATGCAACGAGATTGACCCGACCGGGGCTGCAGGTGATGTATAATGTCTTTGGCATAGCAAACCTGAAAGAACAAAAACTCAGATGGATGGAAGGTTATAGGGGTTCAACACCGGTTAGAGTGGGAAACGCTGCACATACACAGTTTCAACTGGACGTGTATGGCGAAGTGCTGGACGCAGTCTTTTCATATTCGAAGATCATAGAAACAATCGATAGTGGCACAAAGCGATTCCTCATAGGACTGGGCAAAACAATCTGCAACTGCTGGCAAAATAAAGATGATGGGATCTGGGAAATACGATCTGAACCTGTTCATCATACCCACTCTAAAGTAATGGCATGGGTGGGACTCGACAGGCTAATAAAGCTTTGCAATAAGTATGGCTGGGATGATGTGCCAGTATCTGAGTTTGAACGCATCAAAGGCAGCATAAAGCAGGCAATAGAAAGCAAAGGCTATAAAGAAGAAATTGGCTCATACGTAAACGACTTTGATAGTACCGAGCCTGGCACGGCATTGCTGACATTCTCGCTGGTGGGTTATGTTGATCCGAGGTCGGAGCGAATGAAAGGAACAATAGACTATGTTACAGAAAAGCTTTGCAGAAATGGATTTGCTTACCGATACCTGGAAACCGATGACGGCCTGCCCGGCAAGGAGGGCGCATTTGTTGTTGGAAACTTCTGGCTGATAGAAAACCTCGCAAAATCAGGGCGTATCAAAGAGGCCACAGATCTGTTTGACCATACAATAAAAAACACGGAAACCAACCAGCTCCTCGCAGAAGAGATAGACCCTGAAAAGATGGAATGGCTGGGCAACTATCCACAGGCATTTTCGCATATCGGCTTGATCAATGCCGCCCTGTCGATCAATGAAGAGCAAAATAAAAACACGCTGAAATGGAAGTAGGAAACGTCTTATTGTGGGGATTTGTGGCCACTGTCGTGCTGACTATTCTATTGGCAATAACTAAAACGTTTGGGCTATCAAGGATAGATATTCCTTTCCTATTGGGAACGATGCTGACATCGAATAGGAATAAGGCACCATTCTATGGACTTCTGTTTCACATGGCGATAGGGATAGTCTTCGCGTTCCTCTACGCTGCTGCATTTGAAAGTGTCGACACGAGATACTGGTGGCTTGGGTTGGCTGGTGGCGCTATCCATGGCGCATTTGTGCTCTCGGCAGGGCTACAGGTGTTAGCTGCCTTCCATCCCAGAATGGCCCACCCCTACCAGGGCCCAACACCAACAAGACAGTTGCAGCCACCAGGTTTCTTCGCACTCAATTACGGCAGGGGTACACCGATAGTTACAATGGTGGCACATATACTGTATGGTGGATTGCTGGGACTGTTTTACTGAAGCGCCACAATAAGTCCAAATGACCTCACCCGATTCCTCACACCAGCCTCCAGCCACATCTTACATCCTGCCTGCCTCCTCCGTAGTTGTTTGTCGTTGCGCTGGTGCATCCTTGCTGTTACCAAAGCGATAGGTGAATCCCAGAGCCACCTGCTGAGTGTTCCATTTACTCGTTGAAGTACTTGTTATTCGGTTATAGTTGACGCCAGAAGCGACCTTATTCATATTAAACGGATCATCAACAGAAAGGCGGACGGTAGCACTGTCGTCCCACATCTTCTTCGAAACATTAAAGCCCAACCAGTGCCTGCCCCCATAATGGTCCAGCAGGTTTTGAAGATCGCCCTGTGCGTAATGATAAAAGGTGTCGATGGTCCAACCCTGCTGAATAGTGAACTCATTCTCGATGCTGAAATAAAAACCTGTGGCGGAAGCTATGGCTTTGTTGCGGTCAACATCATTGTAGGCGTTATACATCACACCGCCATTACCCCTGCAATTCCACCATTCGAAGAACTGCCTGCTTCCATTCAGGGAAAAGGAAAGCGAGCGATGAGAGGCAAGATTCATAAGTGTGGCAATAGCGGCATTGCTGCTGTTATCGAACCGGACCGACGGAGTAATGACACCAGATGTGTGACCATAACGAATAGTGGTAAAGAACTTGTTGTTCAGGTTATGCCGCAGGGATGAGAACCATTCGTAAGCAGCAGTCAGATCGGGATTACCCTGAAAGTAACTGTATCGCGAGCGGAAGAAAACAAAGGGATTGAGTTGCGTATATGCAGGACGGCTGATACGGCGGCCACAGTTTAGCTCAAAGCTGCTCTTTTCACTGAGGGCATAACTAACAAAAGCAGTGGGAAATAACGAAATAGCCGTGCGGGTGAAGTAATGATCATTGACTAACTGCCTGCCGTTTGCATTCGTTTGCTCTGCTCTCAAACCTAGTTGTGCCTTCAACTTTTTACTGAAGTCTTTCTGAGCTGACACGTAAGCAGCATTGATGTTCTCTTTATAGACGAATGTATTGCTACGTAAGGTATCGAAAAACCATTGGTCCTGAACTAATTGCTCAAAGCGCACACCATTTTCGGTAGATGAAAAGCTGGCTTTAAGGCCCAGTTCCAGACTCCAGGCATGTGCCAGAGTCGCATCATAGTCGCACTTGAGCACTGTTGCCTGAATATCTGACACACTTGTGTTTCGCAGTGAGAGATCATCAATTTGCTGACCTGCCTGATCCGCGTTCATGCTATTGAGAAACAAGTAGCCTTTCTGAATACGCAAGATATAGTCGGCATCGAAAGTGAGCGCGTGGCCTTTCCGCGGAGTATGTTTGAGGAAGCCGTTGGCAATATAGTGGTTACGCAGAAAACCAAGATCGCTGAAAGTACCATTCCCTATAACCGCTCCGGAGCCTGTGTACATCGTCGTGTACGTTTCATCATGCTCGTCATTAGGATGGTAGATTCCACGGACGCTGCCACCAAGAGTAACTTTTGTAGAAATGGTGTATTCGGCACCAAGCTTCAGGCTATAGTCTGAAAAGGTTTCCTTCTGCACACTACGAGAGTAGGAAGCATTAAGGAAGGCACCAGAGGCAGGGTCTGTGGCAATCTGATCGATAGAGCGGGTCAGGCCCCCGGTGGCAATAAAGTAGCCCGTGTTAGCATAAAGTGTAAGGCGATTGCGCTGAAGGGAGAAGTTCAGTGAGTTGTGTGTATTCGGATACACATTCTGACCGGCTGCCAGCGAGAGGTTTCCATTAAAGCCTCTGCCACGAATCCGGTTGGTTTTGATGTTGATAATTCCGCTACTTCCCTCTGCATCATATTTTGAGGATGGCTGCGTTATCAATTCCACCTGAGCTACCTGGTCTGCAGGAAGACTCTTTAGGTAGTCCGCAAGTTCATCTCCTGTGAGGTAAGTCTGCTTATCGTCTAGAAGCACCAGCACAGCGGTGCCCTGCAATGTAATGTTGCTGCCCTGAACCTGAACACCAGGCGCTTTCCGGAGGAGATCAAGCGCGGAATTACCGGCAGATACAGTGACACCACTGACGTTCATGATAATTTTACCAGGGGCAGTCTCAAATACAGGCTTTCGCGCCAGCACCGAAACTTCTTTGAGTTCGCTGGTCGATGCTTTCAGAACAAGATGCACATCTTTCAGATCTGAGTAGACAGACACTTGTTGGGAAAGTTGCTGGTAGCCAAGCGCCTGCACAGTCAGCAAATATCCCCCGGTTTGAATATCCTTAAATAAGAAACTACCGCTGGAATCGGTAAGATAGAAAGCAACCGCTGAAGAGTCAGAGGAATGAAGCAAGGAAACGACTTTGTCTGACAACGTATTCCGACCAGCATCTGTGAGTCTGCCAGAAACGGAATAAGTTTGGGCTGATGCAGAGCCATAACTCGCCAGAACGATAGCAAGTATAACAAGGAGTAGTCTGTACATAAGGAAAAGAAGTAATAATGGTAGTCAGATCACCATCCACAGCGCCACGGAATAATAGACAATCCACTCAGCTGGAATGTTGGGTGTGGTAGGACATTTTGTATATTTGTTAACTACTCTTTCCTATTAGCTGACGGGAGCTCGCTAACCCATAATGTGTAGCCAGTTTCGTATCTCCTTTTTCGTTTTACCCAATTTCTCCTGCAGCCGCTCAAGAAGCTCTTCGTCCTTGCCTGGTTCAAAATGCAGATCTTCATCCTTCATGTGTGGATACTGCTCTTTAATTCTTTGCTTTGATTGTTCCCAATCTATGCGGGGATCGTTCCGTTCCATAATAGTTGGCTTTTGTTGATAGTGAAGCACATAAACCATACCTACGGACAAAAAGAACTTACACCCTCCCCGTGATTCCGGATAGCTCGGAATAACCGACGTTACATTTGAAGAAATCCGCACGTCTACCCTTAAATCATTATAATATGTTACATTTAAACTATGGCTATTTACAGTTTACCATAAAGGGGATGAGACCTTACCTGCTTCTATTATTGCTACTTCTTTCAAACCCGTGGGCAACCTTTGCGCAGCCAGTAGCAAACTTTACTGCCTCGCCTTCGGTTGGTTGTGCCCCAATGCTTGTTCAGTTTACGAGTACCTCCACCGGCAACCCCACCTCCTATCAATGGAGTCTTGGTAACAGCGCCACATCAGTACTTCCCAACCCATCAACCACCTATACAACACCCGGCACCTATACCGTCACGCTGACAGTCGCAAATGCAAACGGATCCAATACCAAGACTGTTACCAACTACATTACGGTGCTCAGTAATCCTGTCGTTAACTTTACAGTAAACGACACCGCCGGTTGTCCACCCCAGTCAGTAGTATTTACGAACACCTCCGATCCTGTTACCCCTGGACCTGCAACCTATAGCTGGAGCTTTGGAGATGGTAATACCTCAACACAGCAGAACCCCTCACATACCTTCCCTTACCCCGGATACTATAATATCACCCTGTCGGTCACCAATAGCGGCGGATGTGTCACCTCGGTAACAAAACCGAACTACGTGCATGCTTACACGCCACCCGCTGCTGACTTTAGTGCTGCACAAACCAGCTATTGTATTACGCCGTCTACCGTGCCGTTCACCTCTAATGTTACAGGCAGTGGACCATACACCTACAACTGGGACTTTGGTGATGGAGGAAACGGAACAGGCAACTCACCGACACATACCTATACCACCTCAGGAACCTATACTGTACAACTGATTGTCACCGATATTAATGGCTGTAAAGACACAGTTACCAAACCTGCGTACATAACTGTAGGAGCTTTAGTTGCCTCCTTTGCGCCAGCCTCCGGGTGCGTAAATACCCCAATAACCTTTAATAACACTTCGGTAGGTTCAGCATCGCACGCCTGGGATTTTGGCGATGGGAGTACAAATCTGATTAATCCTACCCATACCTATACATCACCTGGCACCTACAACGTTAGATTGATCGTGTACAACAGCAGTTGTGCCGACACATTTATACAGCCGGTTACCATACACCCAAACCCTGTTGCAGATTTTACCTTCACGCAAGACCCACCATGCCACTCCCCGGAAACTATTCAATTTAACAACCAAACGTCCGGAGGGGCTACCTACGCCTGGACACTTGGAGACGGCAATACTTCAACAATCATGAATCCGGTTCACAACTATCAGGATGATAGTTCATACCTGGTGACAATGGTTGCCACAAGTGCTTTCGGATGTATGGACACTGTTCTGAAGCCATTGGTGATTCATGACCTGATACTGCTACCTGAAGCGACTCCATTCATAGGTTGTGTACCACTTACAGTAAATTTCAACACCGGTGAGCTTACAACTGTCCCCCTGGTTATGCCTTATCCCTTCGCGATAGCAAGTTATCATTGGAACTTTGGCGACGGGAACTCCTCTACCTTAAAGACACCGCAGCATACCTATACTTCACCAGGCACATATGTGGTCACCCAAACAGTAACTACCGTTTATGGATGTGTACAGACGGACACTGTACAGGTGCATGTAGGTACTTTGCCTACCGCATCTTTCATAGCCATGGCAGATACAATATGTGTGAGCCAGGGAGTGACCTTTGTAAATACCTCAGTAGGCGCTACCTACTATGTCTGGGATTTCGGAGACAATGTATCCTCGCAAGTCACCAGCCTGACACACGTATATAACTTGAGTGGCCACTTCACAGTAACTCTGCATGCATTCAATAATGGGTGCGCAGACACCTTTAAGATGGATAGCTTGATATTGGTACACCCACCTAAAGCGATGTGGTCTGCGGAATTTGACTGTGACACCCCCCTGATGGTAAAGTTCTACGATTCCTTAACAGTGGGCGCAACATCCCATATGTGGTATTTTGGTGACAACACGACTTCCACAGCATTTAGCCCTGTGCATACTTTCCCATCAGCAGGCCAATGGGCTGTTAGTCTGGTTACTTTCAACAATATCTACAATTGTTCTGACACATTAACCGACACAATCAAAGTAATAGACCCAGTAGCTTCTTTTGTAACAGCTGATACCGCGATCTGTAAGCATGACTCCATATCATTTTTTGCTTCATACACAGACATTCCTATACAGTTTGCATGGTCTGTAAATAACACCTTGATACTTGAGGCGCCACCGTCCAGTGTGCCTTTTTCTGCACCTGTAGGGTTTAGATTTGACACTTCCGGTCTTTACACGGTCACCCTTTTTGTATCGGACGTGCACCAATGCTGGGACACTGTGGAAAAGACTAACTATATTCTTGTTGCCAAACCGGAGGCGGAATTTACCGGTTCTCCACTGGTAGGGTGTACACCAATGAATGTGGCATTTGTGGAAAGCAGTAGTAATACTCCGGGAGCCTTTTCAGATATACGGGAATGGACGTTTGGTGATGGCAATGTAGCTACTGTAAACACCCCTTCGACAAACAACGTGTACATCAGCCCGGGTCTTTATACTGTTTCCCTTATAGTAACTGACAATATTGGCTGCAAGGATACAATTACGAAGACTGACTATATAGATGCCAGGAAACCGGCAGCTAACTTTCACGCAAGCGACACCAATGCATGTATCGGGCAGGCAATTGCGTTTATTAATACCTCGTCTGGCTCCTCGCTATCAGCAGAGTGGGATTTCGGGGATGGAACCACCTCGCTAACGTACAACCCGAATCATGCATATACCCAAACCGGCACTTATACAATTCGCCTGATTGTAACAGACCCAACAGGATGCAAGGATACTATCTCAAAAGTCAACTACATTACTATAAGCAAACCGATAGCCTCATTCGCCATGAGCGATACATTGGCAATTTGTCCGCCGCTGAATGTTCTGTTTACTGCTTCCAGCGCTGGTATTGCTAGCTACGCCTGGGATTTCGGGGGTAGTGGAACCTCATTGCTTCAAAACCCGACTGCGGTGTACACGAACCCGGGCAATTATAATATTTCTCTTGTTGTAACGAGCAGTGAGGGCTGCAAGGACACTGCCTATGGTACGGCTTCAGTGTTAGGATACGCTGGTGGGTTGAGCTACACACCACTGGAAGGATGCGCACCACATACTGTTCAGTTTACAGCCAATCTAAATAATGTACCCACAATTATCTGGGACTTCAGCGATGGAGTAACTACACCAGCTAATGGATCTAGTACTATTACCCATACTTATACGACTCCGGGGATATATATCCCGAGGCTTATTCTAAGCAATGGTGTGGGTTGTCTGAACAGCAGCAATGGAATAGACACCATAAAAGTAGATGGAGTTTACGCAGGATTCGAAATGTCACCACCATGTGAACAGACACTGGTGCAGTTTCAGGATACGTCGTTTAGTTTTTTCTCCTCTGTTAGCTCGTGGTATTGGAGCTTTAATAACGGGCAAACCAGCAGTACGCTGGCCAATCCGACGAACTTTTACCCCACGGCAGGGACATATCCGGTGGAGCTTATAGCCACCAATGCTAACGGGTGTACGGATACAGTTGACAAGGACATTACTGTATATCCGCTGCCGGACATACGCGCCACTGCTGACACAATAATCTGTGGCGGAGATGCTGCGACACTTGAAGCTACAGGTGGAATTACCTACCAATGGAACCCATCCGGAGGTTTGTCTTGTAACACTTGTGCTATTACCAGTGCTTCACCTGCCACAAACACCAGCTATGTAGTGATTGGCACAGATATACACGGCTGTAAGAACAAAGACACGACACTGATAGAGCTTCAGTACATAACAACGAGTATGGCAGGTCCAGGAGGTGAGATATGCCAAGACAGTAGTTTCCAGCTATATGTGACGGGCGCTCACAGGTATGAATGGACGCCATCAGTAAGCTTGTCTGATGGAGTAAGCTCCATGCCGGTCGCATCGCCACAGACAACTACCGTGTACACCGTGAAGGCCTGGGAAGGAAGCTGCTTACCGGACTCCCATCATGTGAAGGTGGTAGTATTCCCCAAGCCCACCGTGGAAGCTGGGCGCGATGAAAGGATAGTAGCTGGCGCAAGTGTAATGTTAAATGCCACAGGTACCCTGATCTCTGGCTTCAGATGGTCGCCGGTAGCAACACTAATTTGCGAGACATGCTCCAACCCTACAGCCAGTCCGAAAACAACAACAACCTATGAAGTGCAGGTAAATAGCACCTATGGATGTAAGAATAAGGACCTGGTAACGGTGCATATACTCTGCGACGAAAGCCAGTTATTTGTTCCCAACTACTTTAGTCCTGACGGTGATGGCAACAACGATCAGTTCTATCCCAGGGGTGAAGGTTTGAAAATGATCACGGCATTCCGAATATACAACAGGTGGGGTGAAGTACTTTTTGAACGGGCGGGTATTCAGTTAAACGACATGTCAAATGCCTGGGATGGTAGATATAAGGGAGAGCAGTTGAGCCCTGACGTCTATGTATATCTCATTCAGGGCATCTGCGAAAGTGGAGAAACTTTGACGTGGAAAGGAGACGTGACGCTGGGCAGGTAGCAGGGGTTGCCATTATGCCCCTTGCTTTCTTACGTATTTAGTCAGGATAACAATTGTTTGGCCCTCTATTTTACCTTCTATCTGTTCTGTATTATTGTCCACAAGCCTAATGTTCTTTACAACCGTGCCCATCTTAGCATTAAGTGTAGAGCCTTTTACATCAAGAGACCTGGTTAACACTACCGAGTCACCAGACTGGAGAACAGCGCCGTTTGCATCCTTATGCAAGTCAACAGAGGCATCCATCTCGTGATCACCTGAGGCCTTTGCCCACGCAAGCTGCTCATCATCCAGATACAACATATCGAGATTCTCAGCAGCCCAGCTTTCATTACGAAGCCTGTTCAACATTCGCCAGGCTACAACCTGAATGGACGATATTTCGCTCCACATTACCTCGCCCAGACCCCGCCAATGACTACTGTCAAGCTCCTCTTTTTTCTCGATCTGTGCCCTGCATTTAGCACAAGCCAGAAGACAATTGTCTTCAGTTCGATTGTCTAAAGGCTGTACCTCTAATAGCTGCAATTCATCTCGCTGTTACAAAGCTCACATTTATTCCCGCTCCTTTGCATTAATGCTTCTTCTATCTTCATACCATTGATTTCGAGCGGCGAAAATAACCCAAGGAAAGTAAAGTTCAATTTGCCAGTATAAATCGCTATTGAATATCCACCAGTTTTTTAACAAATCTCAGAGACACAAATTGTGTGGATTTGCCTACCTTAACATCCTATATTTCCATTGAAGATGTACAGAATGTTGATAGTGGCCACGTTGGCCGTGGCCTACAGCTTTCCGAGTTACGGACAGGCAAAACCTCAAAAGCCGGAACTGACCTGGTATACTGACGTGAAGAAGGCCCACGAAGAGTCCGCTAAAACCAATAGGCCAATCTTTGCATTCTTTACGGGCAGTGACTGGTGTGGCTGGTGCCACAGACTACAGGCTAACGTATTTGCAAAAGAAGAGTTTGTAGCGTGGGCTAAAAAGAGCGTTGTTCTTCTGGAACTTGATTTCCCCCGCAGGAAGCAACTTCCTCAGGAACTTGCACAACAAAACGCAGAATTACAGCAGGTTTTCCAGGTTAGAGGATATCCTACGGTATGGCTTTTCTACATGACCAAAGACAGCACTACTAACAAGTTCAATATCTCAGCGCTTGGCAGCCTCGGCTATCCACAAGGAGCTCAGCCGGGAAAGGAACAGCTGAAGTTTCTCGCCGATGCAGAATCAGTAATGAAGAACAAATCGTGACGTTCAACTGCTAAACACCCCAAATCTGACGCAAGTCACCACTATTGAATTCTGGACAAGCGATAGTTTTGTGTTATCAATTTAACTCAATAACATTCTGATTATGGAAACCTCAACAAGAACAGACATTACAGTAAGTGCTATTGTTAATGCCCCTGTAGAGAAGGTTTGGAAATTCTGGACCGAACCGAATCACATTATCAACTGGAACGCGGCATCGCCGGATTGGCACGCACCACGAGCTGAAAACGATCTGGTTCCCGGCGGACAATTCTCTTGCCGGATGGAAGCGAAGGATGGCAGTATGGGTTTCGACTTCGCCGGTGTTTACGACGAAGTAGAGCAGCACTCTAGGATAGCGTATACACTCGGAGATGGGAGGAAAGTGAGTGTTGGGTTCAAAGAAAACGGTCAGGAAACTGAGGTCACGGAAACATTTGAAGCAGAGAAGCAAAACACATTAGAACTACAGCGGAACGGCTGGCAGGCAATACTTGACAACTTCAAGAATTATGTAGAGGCTAACTAATCACGATCTACTGCACATTTCATTATTGTGGACTATTTGAATCAGTCCACTACAACAACCCGCCAATACTATCTAACATAGCTACGTCTGGGATACCTTCCCCGTTCTCAGGTGGTAGATTTGCTGTATTGCGATCGCCAGACTGAACACAGCTGTTATTAGACCAAAGATGGCTTTTGCCTTCTTAACGTTCCTGATCATAGGAGTTTTCATAGTACGCATTTCTCTTTCTACTAAAAAAATCCAGGCCAAAGCTTCTTCCTGGCAGATTCTGAAATCGGAACCGTTAAAACACGATTCTACGGCACTAATTGAGCATCTCGCAGGAAATCTGGCACAAATTGTGGACTGATATTGTAGGAAAAAATGCGCAATTATGAAACCCCAAGCATCAAAATATACTGCAGTATTCATCCTCATAATAATGGTGGCAGTAGTCGTTACCGCAATTTCACTAGCTCCGGCCAGTGGGAAGGATAAACAGCCAGAAGAACCGAAGGAAGAGGTTGTACTAATTGAATATGGTGAAAACAACTATCCACGCACTAAGGCAGTAAAAAGAGTGGTAGAAACCGGTGAGAAGGCAGCCGGCAGCCTGCTGGCTATGAGTGATGATGTGTTACGAGGACTCGATCTGCCAGGACTTACTCGAGAGTTTACAAGAGCTTTAAGTGAAGTACGGATAAGCGACCTTACGGCAGAAGTTGACCAGGTGATTAGCGAAATAGACTGGAACTCGATAAACGACGAAGTTGAAAGAACAATGGACGATATCCATTATGAATTACGAAATCCACGACTAAGGGAAGACGTAAGGATGAGCTTACGAAATGTGGAGGATGACTTGGCAAACGCAACTACAGCAGCGAAAGGGGATATGAGAGCGGTACGCGAAGAGCTCATTGAAGCCCGATACAAACTCGCTGAGTCGAGAAAAGAAGCTGAAGCGTCTAACGCAGAGCTGGTGAAAGTAGATAGAGTGAACGTGAAAGATATGGTAAAGCAGGTGGAAAAGGAAGGCTTAATTGAAAAGGCGTCAGGTTATGAGATCGAGAAAGTGGGGAGCCGTGTATACATCAATGGCCAGCGACAAACACTAGAGGTTTACGACAAGCATTTCAGAAAGTTTAAGGACGATTTTTTTATTAGTGGAGACGAAGAAACGATGGTAATAGAGGTGCAATAGAAAAGTTTATAAGTAAGAAATCCCCCGCCACTCAGCGGGGGATTTCTCTTTACATACTATTATCAATTACCAAACCCGTACACGGTCGGCGGCTGGACGGAACATTTTATCGCCTTGCTTAACACCAAATGCCTGATAAAACTCCTCCATGTTGCTAAGCGGCCCATTGCAACGCCATTCATTGGGCGAGTGTGGATCAGTCACAATCCTGTTGGCCATCTCCTCAGGTCGAGTATTCGCTCTCCAAACCTGAGCCCAGCTTAAAAAGAAGCGCTGGTCAGGAGTGTAACCATCAATCAGCTCGTTTGACTGACCTTGTTTCGTCTTCTTAAACGCTTCGTAGGCAATGGCAAGTCCTCCAAGATCGGCAAGGTTTTCTCCAAGAGTCAGTTCACCATTTACGTGAACGGTGTCAAGAACTGTGTAGCTATTAAACTGCTCAACTACGACGTTAGCCTTCTCTTCAAACTTCTTGGCATCCTCTTCTGTCCACCAATCTCTTAGATTGCCGTTCTCGTCATATTGTCTGCCCTGATCGTCAAAGCCGTGCGTCATCTCATGGCCAATCACTCCCCCTATACCTCCATAGTTAACCGCGTCATCAGCGCTGAAGTCGAAGAACGGATACTGAAGTATGCCGGCAGGGAAAACTATCTCGTTGAATGCCGGATTGTAATAGGCATTTACCGTTGGGGGTGTCATACCCCACTCCGTCTTATCGATTGGCTTGCCGAGCTTTGCAACATTATAGTTGTACTCAAAAGTAGCGGCGTTCAGAATATTAGCAACGAAATCACCATCTACTACTGAGAGTGCTGAATAGTCCTTCCACTTATCAGGATATCCTATCTTCTTCATGAAAGTATTAAGCTTGCCAATTGCCTTACGCTTAGTCACATCACTCATCCAATCAAGGCGATTTATTCTTGATGCATAGGTCTCCTGCAGATTATTTACAAGGGAAAGCATCCTTTCCTTCGCTTCCGGCTTAAAGTTCCTTGAAACGTACATCTGACCGAGCAATTCTCCTACTGATCCATCCACTACTGTAAGAACCCTTTTCCACCTAGGCTTCTGCTCCTGCTGACCACGTAAAACTTTGCCGTAGAATCCAAACCTTGTCTCATCAAATTGCGTGCTGAGGTAAGGTGCCATATCATTTACAAGGTGGAAGCCCAAATACTTCCTCCAGGTAGAAAGAGGTGTGGCAGTAAACTGCTTTCCTACTACTGTAAAAAACTCGGGCTGGCCGATGATCATGCTGTCCTGGCTTCCTATGCTTAGTCCTGCAAAGAGATTATTCCAGTTTAGGCCAGGCGTCAGCTTATTGATGGAAGTTTTGCTATGCTTGTTATAAAGTTTATAGGGATCCCTCATTTCCACACGCGTCATCGAAGCTTCTGCAAGCTTTGTCTCCAGTTCCATGATCTGCTTTGCAGTCTGCGCTGGTGTTTCATCCTTCATCAGCGTAAGCATTTCCGTGAGGTATTTTACATACGCCTCGCGTATATTGGTTGTACGCGGATCTGTTTTGAAATAGTAATCCCTGTCAGGCATTCCCAGACCACCCTGGAAGAACTGTGGTATCTGGTTGGTCACATTCTTATCATCAGGGGCAATATAGAAAGCGAACAAAGGACCAATGCCCATAGTCTGCTCCAATGCGATTTCTTTCAATAATGCGTCCTGGCTGTTGATGCTGTTAATGCGGTCCAGGATCGGCTCTAAAGGAGACAATCCAGCGGCATTTATCCTATCAATATCCATCCCGCTCCGGTAAAATGCACCTACCTTCCATGTCGCCGAATTCTTGTCAGCTGCTTTATCTGCTGCAGCTTCCTCCAGAAGGCTCTGTAGTGCACTGTAGTTATTTTCCTGCAGTTCGTTGAAGCTACCCCACCTTGTTTCGGTAGATGGTATTGGATTCGCCTTCAGCCAGGATCCATTGGCATACATGAAGAAGTTGTCTCCGGGCTTCACGCTGTTGTCGACATTAGCAGGGTCGAGCAGTTTCCTTGACGAAGCACCAGCGTTGTCCTTTTCACCTGCCCACATACTGGAGTTCATTGACATAACGGCAACCCCCAAGAGGAACATTTGTTTCATTATCATACTTAATCTTAATTTCAGAATGAGATGCAAAAATACTACTTACGTAGCGGCGAATAACAATAACACAGGTTAAAATACAGGGGGAAATATAGGGGCATAATTGCTTATGCGATCCTTCTTTTATCTTTTCGGATATGCTTCACTTCAATGATGCCCTGAAACAAATAAATCTTGTTGTTTGAAAGGTCGCGACATCGGCTTCTCGTCCTTAGCTGCTCCAGTTTCTCAAATAGCCTGCCGTCTTCAGTCTCAAACCAATGACCTACTTCCAGGTCATCCACCAGCCGGTAGCCATTCTTTTGTTCATCGTATCTGTATAGCGCTCTATAAAGACCAGGATCGGTACAGGTGCTTGCGGCGGGGTTGTGCAGATAGGACAATAAAGCCTTTTCCACATCTTTCGGGAAGAAGCCCTTGCCAATGAAGGGTATAAGGATGTGCCTGAACTGCGTTTTCCACTCCTTGCCGTGAGGTGACACCATGTTCTTAAAGTGAACATAAACATACAGGTGGGCGATCTCATGCAACAGGGTGATCAGAAAACTATATGGATTAAGGTTCACGTTGATGCTTATCCTGTGAAATGGCTGATCCCTGGTAGGATGCCTGTAGTCACCAAGTATGCTTTTACGCTCACGAGTGAGCGTCAGGTGGATTGTGTGGTTCTGGAAATAAGGAGCTATAAGATCAAAGGCTCCCTCCGGAATAAACTTCTGCAGTAAGGTTATAGACGTTTCCTTCTTCTTCATTTCACTTCGCTTGTCTTGCCAGTTTCGATAATAGCCATGCTTCAACTGCAGTATACACCGCATAAATTCCAAACAAAATGAATAAAGAAGGCTTGTGTATGTTCTTTCTGTTAAGAACTACATACACCAGGATAGATGCCATACAGACCATTAACTTCAGGAAGGTAGCGCCATAAACGCCGCGGACAAAAGCCTCAGGGCGCGCGTTCATTTGTTGCTTTACAATGGAATAAGTGAAGACAGACAACAGTGCCATAATAACGTTTCCACCCATTAATAAACCAAACCTGTATTCAGGTTGCGTAGTCTGAATATAGTAAAACACACCCGATAACGCTATAAAAATGACCACTATGGTAACTAGGTATCTCTTCATCTTGGTTTATTGAACTCCTTTACCAGCTGCCAAAGTGATACCCCAAGCGCCAGTAAAGGCAAGGAGATCAAAAATAATGGAAACTTCCATCCTAACCACCTGTCAATCTTCCAACCAAGCCAGAAAGCAACTAAAAGCAAGACCATCCATTGCGTAGCAAGTCCGGCATACCGTAATAATGTCTTGTTACCATCATTCTGCTGCCTCATTTCTTCTGACTTTTTGCTTTTGCCTCCTTCTTTACCGATTGGATTGCCTGTTGCTTGATCACTTCGGGTGGTGGCAAAATACTCTTCATGGCGTCCCTTTTAACCTTCTCCATGTCAAGGAGTGTAGTATCGGCAGGACCTTTATAGTTACCGGTTATCACATTTCTGATGTTTGCAGCGTAGGCCTGCTGGGCGGTTACCAGGTCTGACAATGAATCGACATTCTGCTTTAGTCTGACTACCTGCTGGTAGGTTTTGTTATTGCCGTATCCGGGTATGTAATACTTCAGTGGTGTAAAAAGCAGTATCGTAACGGTAATAACTACCGTGAGTACGAATAATGTACTGAAAAGCATATACATCCGGCTCTTGGTCAGGTTAAAGCTTGCTACTTCCTCCAATGACTCATCATCAATAAATACCACTCTGTAAGGGGCATTCAACCGCTTGAACAATGTGGGTGTTCTGCCTTGAGATCTATTCTTTACCTTACTCATCGTTCCTTAAACAATATTGCAGTTGATTCGGGACAGCGCAACATTAGGTTGCAATATCGCAACATCCTGTCAAATAAACAGCGCTCAAAGAGGCTCTGGAAAACTTTCAGACAATTGCCCCCGCACAAGGAAGTGCCAGCATCCTACATCTGATTGAATATAAATACATTAGGTGGCAGCCTATCTAATGAGGGTGACGTTACCTTGTTTGTGGAATGGCGTACCCCTGTTAGTAACTGCCTCTACGAGGTATACATAAACACCTAATGGCTGAGGTCGGCCATTAAACCTTCCATCCCAACCGCTATTAATGTCTGTACTTTCAAAAACCTTTTGTCCCCAGCGATTAAACACAACAAAGCGCTTCAATGTAGCATCGCCTCTCCTAACAACTCTTAATACGTCATTGGGTGATGAACCCGGACTGAATGCGTTTGGGACATCCAGTACCGATTCATCTACAACTATCAGATCAATAGAATCCACGGCCCTACACCCGTATTCTGTGGTAGCTGTTACGAAATACCTGGTATTCACGGGAGGCTGTGCCAAAGGATTTGCTATGGAGGCATTGCTCAACCCCAGCGGCGGGAACCAATGGAAGTAGAGCGCATTACCACCAGGGTCCATCTGGTAGGACTCACCAGGATAAATTCTTACCTCATCCGGTAGGTAGACCACAGCATTTGGTGCCATTTCCACGGTCACTTCTACTGTATCCCTACACCCCATTTCGTACTCTCCGTATAAGGTGTAAGTCATCGTGTAAGGAGGATAAACCAATGGATCTGCTATAGTAGTATCCGATATAAACACTGCTGGCCTCCAGAGGTAGCTTATAGCTGAGTCAGCATGAAGCTGGGCTGTGTCATCGCGGCAAATGGTTGTATCTCCTGTACCGTCCACCAATCCCATTGGCACCACGTAAATATGTGCTTCAGCAGAATCCATACAGCCTATTGCGTCAGTACCTACAACTGTGTATGTGGTAGTGCTATTGGGGCTTGCCAGCGGATTAGGGCAGTTGATACAAGAGAGGCCCGTTGATGGCTTCCAGGTGTAAGATGACGCTCCAGAGGCAAACAGACCAATGATCTCTCCCTGGCATAAGGTATCCTGTGGTCCTGCGGCTACTACTACATGGTGTACATTAACCAGAGCTGTCGCTGTATCCTGACACCCAATAGCAGTTTCACCAATTAGGGTAATAACGAAGGGGCCAGGCTGACTATAGGTGTGAACCGGGTTAGCGGTATTGGAGGTTGAGCCATCTCCAAATGTCCACTGCCAATTACCAAGGTCTGGTGTGGAGGTATTGGTGATAGTCAGAAGATCGTTAAGGCAAATAGCCGAGTCCGCATCAAACTTGGCCTGATAAGCAGGCGCAGGGACAACAACCGTAAAGGTTGTAGCGCAGCCAATGGAGTTAACTACCTGAATGGTGTAAGTTCCGGGAACGGCATTTAAAAGAGTGTCGCCTGTTGTGCTTCCATTTGTCACCTGTATGGTCTGAGAATTATTATCCAGCCAGGTAAAGCTATAATCGGACGTTGTTCCCGCGGTTGGCTTTATCCATGCGAACCCCGGTGTAGCATTCTTACACCCAACCTTTGCCCCGGTCGTAAACGTTCCCTGGAAGGGAACCACCTGGATAGTATATGCTATCGTCTGCTTGCTGCTTAGCGGACACCCATCATCTTCCAGTGTAACAAAGAACGTATAACTTCCTACTGTCATAGTCTGCAGATGCCACTTGAAGCTGAATGCCGGTGCAGGGCCATTATTGCCAGTAACAGTAGCCACAGCACCAGACGGTAACCCAGCATACGATATCTTAATGCTGTCGCCGTTCGCGTCAGATGTATTGAATCCAAACCTGAGGGTATCATTCATTCCCTGACAAACCTGTATGGTTGTAGGACCCATTTGTATGCCGTTCACCAGTCCTGTTATCGCACCAGGGCCCGGGGCAGCATTGTTGCAATTGGGCAGTATTACAAAAGTCATCTCGCGCATGTTACTCCCTACCTTCACTCCGTTACGATATTCATCCACCTTGTTTACCACAACACTGTTCATTGTAAGGTTCGGGGTAAAGTTCATTTGTCCTGTTACACTGCTGAAGTTGAAAGTCGCGGGCACTGTCGGCAGTGGCGTAACAGGGCTGTATGGTGCTATGTAGTTGACATTATTAAAGGCGTCAATCCTTGCAGGAATCAGCGAATAGTGGAGTGAATCACCATTCGGATCTATTGCTCCCAGATTGTAACCCTGGGGAGTGTTGATGCAAAAGAATGGCGTAGGAGGGGATGTATAAACGGTGGAGGAATTTGGCGCTAACATGTTATTCAATGTAGCTTCCAGGAAGATTACCTGCCCTCCTGTATTGAATATATTTCCGATGATCGTACTGCGGCCAGCGAGTGAGTTTGTAAGCTGTCCTTCAAAGGCGAATCGCCAGTCCGCCGACGTGCCAGACAAGGTCACAATAGCGGTATAGGTATATTTCTTTACACCGGGGAGCACGTAGCTAAGGCTAGTGCATTTGGTACTATCTTTCTGTTCCGGGCATACCGGGGTTATCTCCTTATCGCTGTTCGCAGGGTCTATTGTCAGGTTAAAAGTGTTGAAATAAACGTTGCCGTTATACACCTCCAGCACCGGTGTTGCACTGTTCAGCAAAGCGAAAGCACCATTTGAGCCAGCAGAACCACAGTCGCCATAAAGTATCAAAGTCACCTTATAGGTTTCCGCGTTTGATGCACCGGACATGTACTGGTAAAAGAGTTCACCTCCCAGCAGGTGATTAGCCCTCAGTTGCGTGGGCGTGAGGGCTAGGCCGATCACAAAACAAAAAGCAGTAAGCAGAATCTTCATTAGTAAGGTTATAGTGCTCTGGTGATGACCTAAATTAGATGATATTCAATTCATCTTTATCATCCAGACATAAGAATCTGTGTGGAGGTTGGCACCTCTCGAGCTGAAGCTGATCCGCCGTAGTCACTCAAACCCTATTAAATACTGAGCTCCTGTCGATTGTCACTTCTTTGTCTAATATTATTGCTAGTGCATGAAGCATAAGACACAGCTGCCAGGTCGGGGCCATATTATTCTGCAAGACTGGGGTTCCGGCTGCAATTTGGACTTTGCTTACCCTGCGGCTATGGATACACAAGAGACCGGAAGATATACGAAACGACCGATGTTCTGCGTTTAATATTCAAAGTGACGTTGGTAGCTGTGAAGAGTGGTTTTTGTGTGGTTTGGTTAAGCAAAAGAAGAGGGGCAAATCGCCCCTCTTCTGCTAAAAATACTATTTGAAGTATGCTGATTAAGCAAGTTCAACTTCAGCACCAGCTTCAGTCAGCTTAGCTTTCAGATCTTCAGCTTCAGCTTTGCTTACACCTTCTTTTACGTTCTTAGGAGCGCCATCTACCAGTTCCTTAGCTTCTTTCAGACCAAGACCTGTAAGTTCTTTAACGATCTTAACTACGTTAAGTTTAGAAGCACCTGCTGACTTCAACACAACGTTGAAAGATGTCTTCTCTTCAGCAGCTGCTGCGCCACCGCCATCTCCACCACCGCTCATTACTACTGCGGCAGCAGCTGGTTCGATACCGTAGTCTGCTTTTAATACGTCTGCCAGTTCCTGTACTTCTTTTACAGTAAGGCTAACTAATGATTCGGCTAATGCTTTTACGTCTGCCATGATTTTTACTTTTAAACCGCCTTCATTGCTATTGCTCCGGCGGAGAGGTTAACGAATGTGTCTTATATAAACCCATAAGACGAGGGATGATATAAATTATTATTCTACTGCTGGTGTTTCTCCACCCTCTGCTGCTGGTGCTTCGGGTGCGTTGTCTGCAGCTGGCGCCTCAGGGGCAGCAGCTTCTGCAGCACCACCCTTTTGCTCCATGTTGTGCAGCAGGGCAGCGATAACACGCTTAGCAGGAGACTGAAGCAATCCGATGATCTCGCCGATAAGCTCGTTCTTCGTCTTGATGTTCTTCAGGTTAGTCAGTTGATCATCGCCAACGAAGATATCGCCACCAATGAAAGCTGCCTTAAGGACTGGTCTTTCACCCTTGTTTGCCTTGCGGAAAGAGCTAAGGATAACAGCTGGCTCCTTGGGACTTTCACTGAACATAAGCGCGGTTACCTTGTGCAGGCTATCCATAACGCCGCTGTATTTTTCAGCATCAAGTCCTTCCAGCGCCTTCCTGATAAGTGTATTCTTTGCCACCTTCATTTCCACCTGCTTGTCGAAGCAGTGCTTGCGAAGGGTGCTCACCTGTGCTACTGTCAGTGATTCAGTATCGGTGATGTAAAAGTTATTATACTGAGAGAATTTCTCCTTCAGCATATCTATTATTTCATTTTTCTGAGCAGGTGTCATTGCTTAAAATTTGAAAATATGCAAATGTGAAGATGTGCAAATGATGCCCTCACACTTAAATATCGTGATAAAATGTTTTCCTCCTATGAAAGCGGTAACTGTGCGCATTTTCATATTTGCACATTTACACATTTCCACATAGTTATGCAACTGTTTTTGTATCAATTACCAATCCTGGACTCATAGTAGCTGCCATGCTGATGCCTTTCAGGTATTGACCCTTGGCAGTTGCAGGCTTCATACGAACCAGTGTGTTGATCAGCTCCTGTGCGTTCTCAGCTATCTTTTCAGGTGTGAAAGAGATACGACCGATAGAAGCGTGTATAATACCCGCCTTATCTATCTTAAAGGCAATCTTACCACCCTTTACATCAGTTACTGCACTTGCTACATCGTTAGTTACCGTACCTGTCTTTGGGTTAGGCATCAGGTTACGAGGCCCGAGGATCTTACCAAGGCGACCGATTTTGGGCATTACAGACGGAGTAGCAACGATAACGTCAACATCAGTCCATCCACCTTCGATCTTGCTTACAAACTCATCAAGACCTACGAAATCAGCACCTGCTGCTTTAGCCTCAGCTTCTTTGTCTGGAGTACAAAGTACAAGTACACGCTTAGTTTTACCAGTACCGTGAGGAAGCGTCACCGTACCGCGGATTGCCTGGTCAGCCTTCTTAGGGTCTACACCAAGGCGTATGTGCATATCTACTGAGCTGTCGAACTTAGTGGTGTTGATGCTTTTCACCATCGCACTAGCTTCAGCCAGAGTATATACCTTATTCTTATCTAGTTTGGCTTCTACAGCCTTTCTTTTTTTAGTGATTTGAGCCATCGCTACAAGTTTTTAAAGTGGTAAACCAATGGATTAATTGTCCCAGGGCGCTGCGCCTTCTACAGTCAAACCCATGCTGCGCGCAGTACCAGCCACCATACGCATGGCGCTTTCTACTGTGAAGCAGTTCAGGTCCGCCATCTTGTCCTTGGCGATCTCCTCGATCTGAGCCCATTCTACCTTACCCACCTTGTTACGATTTGGCTCTTTCGATCCCTTCTGGATCTTGGAAGCTTCCATCAGCTGCACTGCTGCAGGAGGGGTCTTGATAACGAAGTCAAATGACTTGTCCGTATATACGGTTAGTAACACAGGCAGTACCTTGCCCATTTTGTCTTGTGTGCGAGCGTTAAACTGCTTGCAGAATTCCATGATGTTTACGCCTTTGGAACCTAGCGCCGGACCAATTGGAGGTGCCGGATTGGCCTGGCCGCCTTTTACTTGCAGCTTTACATAGCCAGAGATTTCTTTAGCCATACTTTCTTTTTTTGGTGTTAACGATAATCCTCACTTTTCACGGCGGGACTGTCTCCCAAATGCAACCTTATAATAAGAGCAATATGAGAATTGGAGCGCAAAGGTAAGGCATTAATATATTATGGCAAAAAGATTTACTGCCTTTTTTGAGGCAATAAGCTGCCCTCCCTCGCCTGCCCCCAGGAGGGCAAAAATATTCCAATCTGTCAAAGAACATGCCCTTCGGGGCTATATTGAATCCCGCTGCATCGCAGCAAGGGATGGTTATTCCAAACGAATAGTGGAGGATGCGGTTGGGCAACCTCCTGACTCAGTATTAAAACCAGTAACGGGCACTGACAACCTGAAACTGAAATATCTTATACGATTTGTGGGCTAACGTTGCCAACCGGCGGAGATGCTGGAGCTCGACATGCATTAGAGAATCCTAAAGGGAACTGCAAAACCGCTTCTGATTCTGGGGTTTTGCTACGCAAATATACGAAATTGGGGAGGGGGAAACAAATATTTGTTAGGGTCAATCCAAGAGTAGCAATTTCTCTCACGCTGTATATGAATACGATATAATCATTTGCTGATACGGCGCACTTTTCCCAATTTCATCTCTATCGTATCAAGTCTCAATTGCACCTCATTACTCTCAGGATAGTGCTTTAAGTAGATTAAATAAGATTGCTTTGCGTCTTCATACTGATGGTGTCTTTCTTGTGCAACACCTAGATCATAGTAGCTATCCCAATTATTCTTCGCAGCATATTCCAAGTCTCTAATAGCAGAGTCTAGTTCATTCTTTTCCATATAAGCCAGCCCGCGATGCAAGTAAGCTTTTATGTAATTATTTTCCATAGTAGATGCTTCTGAATACAATTTGATGGCGCTATCGATGTCGCCATGCGCGTAATGAATGTCGCCTAATAGCAATGTTAAATACGGTTGATCCTCTGGGAACATCTTAATTCTTTCCTTTGTAATTTCAAAAGCTTTTACGTGGTGACGTTTCTGAATTAAGCTATCTACACGGAAGTAAAATGCGACTTCATTTTGCACTTTTGCCTTTTGCTTATCGTTAAATTCAGTAAACTCCCCCCAAGCCTTTGCGGCAGAACTTATATAATAAGCATCAGCTATACTTTTTATTATCCAAATCCCGATTAGAACCAAGACGATGTATACGATCCACCTCATCACTCATAATTTATACCTATGTTGATATTAGTAAATAAGCATACTCAATGTGAGAAAATGTAAAATAAGAATAGTTTCGATCGTCCGTGAGCCCTTTCAGGAACTTGTGCAATCTTAGTGTGCTAATTGAAGGTATTAACGCATATCGTGCTCAGGCTGGCAATACTCTTCCTGTTTCCTATGGGTTTCATTGTGGTACTAAAGCTCATGTTACGGGGTGAGGATGGGAGTGGCTTGGGCATGATGGTCATCGCTGTTCCTGGTACCTACTTAACAGCCGCCGTACTTTTTGTTTTCTTTGAGGCTGTGCACCTATTCATAAAGGGCAAACGAATCCTGAGCTACTGCAACCTGGGCCTGCTGTTTATGATTATCATTATAAGTCTGCTTCTTTATGGCGGGGCATAACCGGCCACCACTCCCCTCCCCGCCTTCGTGATTAAACTTGCCCGGACATGGACAATATGATACACCATGAGCGTGATCCAACCTCTGAGCACGCCAGTTCTCCTATTGCAATCCCAATGCAATCATAGTACAATCTCAGTCAAATTATAGTCAATCGATAATAGCCTAACCAGAGTTAGGCATTAGAATGTATATTATAAATTCCCAATTGGTGCGAGGAGTATTGCCCCCGGGCAGCCAAAAGCTTCGACTCAATACTTGCACCGTAACAAGCCAGTTTAAGGCTGGGATATCCCAGGCACCTTTATGTTTGTTGTAATGTGAACTATGGAGTGCAGTCTAATCATTTGGCCTTCTGCGAATGTCCATTATGTCAGCTTGAATCACTAGATTTTTAAACGCTGCTTGATATACCTGAAGAAACGATTGTCTACTGAGTATCCTCTGGGCTTTATCTTGGCACGAATGGTCTTCAACAATATATCGTTGTCGTATGACTTTACTATTAAGTCATACAGATCTGGAAACACCTGCGCATCGGCTTCATGGTCGGGGCTCCAATGCCATGATCGGTCCGGTTTGTTTAGTATAACATTCAACAGGCTCAATTTGTCGTGCTGGAACATCGGTTCGAAGTACTTCAAAATGATGCCGAAGGTAGTGTGACTGCCAATTTCGGATATCATCTTACTGTACTTTTTCTCATGAAGTAACAGTGCAAAACAAAAATCAGCAGTAGCCGGATTGTTGTTCTGCGACATTCTTCTTGCGCGGGACAAAAGCTTTGTACGTAGTTTCTGCTGCTCTGCCTCTGGCAACGCAGCAGAAACATACTTGTAGTCGTCGATATTAAAGGTAGACGGCAACATTTCCTTCAACACAGTCATCAACTTATTTCTATCACCGGTTCTTGTGTATATTTCCTTTAGCAGCAAAAAGTAAGGAACATCAAACTCGTCCTTTACATTGGCAGCAATCTGCTCCCGGCAATATTTCTCTGCTCTTTCCAGTTCGCCAATGCCTATTAAATTCCTGATTAGGTGTTCATTAAACCGAATATCGTAACGGATAGGGACAAACAGCTCATGATACTTTGGGAATTGACGAAGGCCCAATGTGAGAGAAAGCACCAGATTCTGGTAACTTTCTTTGTGATAAATGTAACGATGGGATATCTCTGTATATCTTGTGACCAACATTTCTAATAGCAGCAGTCTTCTACCCTCTCCACATAAGTTATGGATATTAATTATGTGCGACAGGTACTCAACTCTGATCTCCCGCTCCTGGCGCACCAAATAGTCTATATAGTATCCCACTGCTTTTCCCCAGGCCTCCTCTGTCTGCAGCAGGTGTATACTATCGACAGTCTGGCCCAGGGTATTCTCCACATATTTGGCAATCCTGTTGCTGCTGGACCTGACCTTAAGCCCCAGGCTATAGCAGCCTTCCACGATTGTATGCATCAGCAAAAAGGAAGATTCCTCGGCCAGGTGGGTTTTATAATGTTTAATGACCGGCGCATGCACTTCGGCAAAAAGGTCAACGAGCTTCTTCAATTGCGTCGAGTCGACATTTCTCTTGCTTCCTATGGCGGCTTTAATAGCGTTGGTGGTTAAACTTTCGACCAGCTTTGGGGTGTAGTGTTGCTCGCCTGCAGAAAAATGGATTGTAAAAGCAAGCTCCAGATCCTTGTTTTTCTGCAGTAACATACCTACCCATTTCCGGAGTTCTACTTCATCTACCTGCTGCAGGAGCGTGGCGGATGGGTTGTTGACCTTCTTTTTCGTTTTTACTGGTGGTTTTTCCTTTTTCGCCATGCTCAAGTGCTGCAGTAAGGCGCCTAAATGGCGACAATATCCTTTTTTGGTTGAGCAATCGCATACGTATTGTATTACCTCACCAGTGTCGGAGAAAGTGACGGAAGTATCGTAACTCTCATCACCATCGTCTACAAATGCAACAAACTGTCCTTTCTCTACTTCATCACATTCACGAACGGGGTATTTCCCGGCTTGCTTTACTATTGCCCTTGGCAGGGTCGATTGATAGTTAGTTAGGGTAAGTTCCATTAATCGAGCATTTACCAGTGTAAAACTAATTAACAATCCCGGCTTTACCTTTGTGGCGCTGGACGACAACACCAATCCAACATCCATCTCAAAACTGGAGCCAATAACCAAAGAAGAAAAAACACAATTCAAAGAACCACTTAAGCAGAAGTAAACAAAATAATCACATACCTCCTGCCGCAATATCCCTCAGAAACAATGCTAATATTCAGAGAATTCACTTTTGACTCAGCTCATTACCTGCCGAATGTGGCACCGACCCATAAATGCAGGAACATTCATGGCCATACCTACAGACTGGTGATATACCTGGAAGGTGAGCCGGATAAGCACCTTGGCTGGGTTGCTGACTTTGCGGAGATCAAGGAGACAGTGAAAGCATCTGTGATCAGCACTATAGACCACAAGCTACTGAATGAAATAGCAGGGTTAGAGAACCCTACCTGTGAGCTGCTGTGCATCTGGATATGGGACAGACTGAAGGTGCACTTCCCTACCCTTAAGCGCATAGAGCTAAATGAAACACCAACCTCCGGTGCTATATATGAAGGATAGAACTGCCGCTGCTATGCCCTGACACCTTCTATTATCTCCAGTGCCTCTACGTTCCCCTGCTGCACAGCAAGATCGATGGCTGTAAGTCCCCGTGACTCCCTTAGGGAGAGGTCGGCATTGTGCTCCATCAATATTTTCACCAGCTCATTTCTGCCAAACATAACGG
>Ga0196970_1000524_pt1 | contig 42658 bp, 36 predicted proteins | sample S1v_513CmetaG_FD_148672 | JGI IMG/M metagenome (GOLD analysis project Ga0196970, IMG submission 148672) | Soil microbial communities from Anza Borrego desert, Southern California, United States - S1+v_5-13C | ecosystem: Environmental > Terrestrial > Soil > Desert | place: USA: California... | reverse complement strand
CTTTTCTGTGGGCTTTCCTTCAACGCTGGTGCAGTTGATTTGTACTCAACCTTCTCTCTGCCTTTCCTTACTAACTGGCTAATTGTAGGCATTAAATGCACCTCCTTGTTTTATTTATCATACACAGGCTTAACATTAGCTAAGCTCTGTAATACGCTCTGGATATACTTTTTGCGATAAAAAACGCCTTCATATGAAGGCGTTTTATTGATATGCATCTTAATCTTCGACAATTGCCGCCGTTGAAGCGCCAATATCTATACCACATGCATCTCCCAGTTCCTTCATATTGCTGACATATATGATTTGTAAATTTTTATCGCTACATGCATCAAGTACCGACTGTTTTATAAAATCGTCGGAATCCTTAGCTACATATACCTTTTTTGCAGTTCCATTTTTCACTGCCTTTACTGTCTGCTTTAACCCCACTATTCTTCTGTGTGAAGCTTTTAGTTCCTGCATTTAAATCACCTCTTGTGGATTTTTGCATGGCAACCATCGGTAATGTCGAGTCTGAAAAGAATTGTGGCACTCCTGGAAAATCTATTGTTAAGGAGTTATCAGTTAAAACGTGCATAAGAGAACCATTATAATGGTTCTCTATAACGCACTAAATAATTTTAGCATTTGTTATATTTTGTGTCAATAGTTTTTACTCTATTGTGTCAGCTGGCCTTATTGATATATCCATATATTTCTTCATGCCGGTACCTGCAGGAATAAGTTTTCCAATTATGACATTTTCCTTTAGTCCGACAAGTGGATCTATCTTGCCCTTTATTGCTGCCTCAGTAAGAACCCTTGTTGTTTCCTGGAAGGATGCAGCTGACAAGAAGGAATCTGTTGCCAAGGATGCTTTGGTTATACCAAGAAGCACTCTCTTTCCGGCAGCCATTTCTCCACCTTCAGCACTGACCCTTGCATTCTCATCTTCATATTTGAATATGTCGAAGAGTCCGCCCGGAAGCAGTTCTGTATCTCCAGACTCATCTATCTTGACCTTCCTGAGCATCTGTCTGACAATAACTTCTATATGCTTATCCGCGATATCAACACCCTGCAGCCTGTAAACTCTCTGCACTTCCATGAGCAGGTAAGTCTGTACTCCTGCCACACCTTTGATTTTCAATATATCATGCGGATTTACGGAACCTTCTGTTATCTCATCCCCTGCTTCTATTGCCTCGCCCTCAGTAACCCTGAGCCTTGAGCCGTAAGGGATAGTGTAAGTTCTGGTATCGCCATCCTCTGCAAGTATCACAACATCCTTCTTCTTTCTCTGGTCTATAATTTTAACAGTACCGGAGATTTCGGATATTATTGCAAGTCCTTTAGGCTTTCTAGCTTCGAAAAGTTCTTCAACTCTAGGAAGACCCTGAGTAATGTCATCACCGGCAACACCGCCCGTGTGGAAGGTTCTCATAGTAAGCTGCGTACCAGGCTCACCTATTGATTGAGCTGCAATTATACCAACTGCCTCTCCTATATGCACAGGTTCACCGGATGCAAGGTTTACTCCGTAGCATTTAGTACATACGCCTTGTTTTGCATGACAGGTCAGTATTGTTCTTATCGGAACTTTCTTGATGCCAAGCTTCACAATAGTACCAGCCATTTTTTCAGATATCAGTTCGCCCTTTTTCACAAGTATTTCACCTGTTTCCGGGTTTACTACGTCTCCGTTGGTATATCTTCCCATGAGTCTGTCTTTAAGCTTTTCGATTACTTCATTGCCGTCTTTGATCTCGCTCATGATCAAGCCTTCTTCTGTACCACAGTCCTCTTCCCTGATTATTACGTCCTGACTTACGTCAACAAGACGTCTTGTCAGATAACCTGAGTCAGCAGTACGCAGTGCTGTATCAGCAAGACCTTTTCTAGCACCGTGAGTGGAAGTAAAGAACTCCAAAACGTCAAGACCTTCACGGAAGTTAGCTTTTATAGGAATTTCTATTATTCTACCTGAGGTATCAGCCATAAGACCTCTCATACCACACAGCTGCTTAATCTGATTAACACTACCTCTGGCTCCTGAATTAGCCATCATATACACTGAATTGAGCCTATCCAGATTATCCATCAATGCTTTTGTAACATCATCTGTGGCTGTTTTCCAGGTATCTATTACCTGCTCATATCTTTCTTCATTGGATATTAAGCCTCTTCTATACATCTTTTCAATTTTGTCTACTCTCTCATCTGCCTTTGAAAGAATCTCTTTCTTTGCGCTCGGAATATCCATATCCGATATGCTTATTGTAACTGCGCCCTTTGTCGAGTAATGGAAGCCCAGTCTCTTTATTTCGTCCAGCATAATTGCAGTATTTGTATTTCCATGCATTCTGAAGCACTTATCGACTATTTTTCCTAACAGCGACTTGTCTACAGGCACTATATTTCCATCCCTGTCCTTAGGATCAAGCTCTAACAGGAACATATCATCTTCGGTATTTCTTTCAACAAAGCCAAGTGTCTGGGGAATTGACTCATTGAAAATAAATCTTCCGACAGTGTTTTCAACTATTTTGGTCTTTTCTTGACCGTTAATTACCTTTGTTATTCTTACCCTTACCTTTGCATGCAGAGATACTTCACCCAACTGATAGGCCATTATCATTTCATCCAAGTTTGTGAATACCTTGCCTTCACCCTTTTCACCGGGCACATGTATAGTAAGGTAATATATACCCATAACCATGTCCTGTGTTGGGCTTACAACCGGTCTTCCATCCTTTGGAGCCAAAATGTTATTGGCAGACAGCATCAGGAATCTAGCTTCCGATTGCGCTTCTACAGATAAAGGTACATGTACAGCCATCTGGTCACCATCGAAGTCAGCGTTGTATGCAGTACATACCAGTGGATGAATCTTCAGTGCTCTGCCCTGTACAAGTATCGGCTCGAAAGCCTGGATACCAAGTCTATGCAGTGTTGGAGCACGGTTTAACAGCACTGGATGCTCGCTGATAACTTCTTCAAGTATATCCCAGACCTCTGGTTTAACTCTTTCAACCATTCTCTTAGCGCTCTTTATATTATGTGCAAGTCCGTCATTTACAAGCTTTTTCATTACAAAAGGCTTAAAGAGCTCAAGGGCCATCTCATTTGGCAGACCGCATTGGAAAAGCTTCAGTTCCGGACCTACAACTATAACTGAACGTCCTGAATAGTCAACACGTTTTCCGAGTAGGTTCTGTCTGAATCTTCCCTGCTTTCCTTTAAGCATGTCACTCAAGGACTTTAATGGTCTGTTGCCAGGACCCGTTACCGGTCTTCCTCTTCTGCCGTTGTCTATAAGAGCATCTACTGCTTCCTGGAGCATTCTCTTTTCATTTCTAACGATGATGTCCGGTGCTCCCAGGTCAAGCAGTCTCTTAAGTCTGTTATTTCTGTTTATTACTCTTCTATAGAGGTCGTTAAGGTCAGAGGTGGCAAATCTTCCGCCATCCAACTGCACCATTGGCCTCAAATCCGGCGGTATTACCGGTATAGTCTCAAGAATCATCCATTCAGGCTTATTGCCGGAATTCTTAAAGGCCTCAACAACCTCCAGCCTTCTGACTGACCTAAGCCTTTTCTGTCCGGTACTGTCTTTAAGGTCTATCCTAAGTTCTTTTGCCAGCTTTTCCAGGTCAAGATCCTTAAGGAGTTCTTTAACTGCTTCAGCACCCATTCCTGCCCTGAACCTGCTGCCGAATTTTTCTATGCTCTCCCTATATTCCTTCTCACTTAAGAGCTGCTTCTTTGAAAGGGTCGTATCGCCATTATCGACTACTATGTAGGAGGCAAAGTACAGAACCTTTTCCAAGGCTCTTGGAGACATATCAAGTATAAGACCCATTCTGCTGGGTATTCCTTTGAAATACCAGATATGTGATACTGGAGCAGCAAGCTCGATATGGCCCATTCTCTCTCTTCTAACCTTTGCTTTGGTTATTTCAACACCGCAACGGTCGCAAACTATTCCCTTGTACCTGATCCTCTTGTATTTTCCGCAGTGGCATTCCCAGTCCTTTGTAGGACCAAAAATTTTCTCGCAAAAAAGACCTTCCTTTTCAGGTTTCAATGTTCTATAGTTTATTGTCTCCGGCTTCTTTACCTCTCCCCTTGACCATTCCCTTATTTTCTCCGGGGATGCCAAACCTATTTTGATTGCTTCAAAGTTATTTAATTCAAACAAGGAGGTATCTCTCCCTTCTAATAATTAGTACCGAATTTGGCTATGCCAATTTCTGGTTCGGGGTTCGTGGTTCGGGGTTCGTGGCTTTAGTTAGCTCTTCGGAGCATTTGCTAAATCCTCGCACCTCGCACCTCGCACCAATGCTTTATAGGAATACCCTTTAGTTTTAAAACTCTTCGTCATCCTCTTCAACTTCTTCCTCGTTCAAAAGGAGCTCATCGAAGTCCATCTCGACTTCGAATTCTTCTGTCACTTCAGCATCTCCTTCGTAATCTTCATAGAGATCTTCTGAAGCAATGGTTTCTCCTTTAAATGGGAGACTTGTGAAATCCATGTCTTCGCGTACTTCCATATCAGCTCCGAGGTCTTCAACTTCCTCGTCAACTGACTCCCTGATAGTTATCTCTTGATTCTCTTCAGTCAAAACCTTTACATCAAGAGCCAAGCTCTGAAGCTCCTTAATAAGAACCTTAAAGGACTCGGGGACTCCAGGTTCCGGAATATTTTCACCCTTAACAATGGATTCATATGTCTTTACTCTTCCTACTACGTCGTCAGACTTCACAGTAAGTATTTCCTGCAGGGTATGGGCTGCGCCGTAGGCTTCCAGCGCCCAAACTTCCATTTCCCCGAACCTCTGGCCTCCGAACTGGGCTTTACCGCCAAGTGGCTGCTGTGTTACGAGTGAGTAAGGACCTGTAGATCTTGCATGAATCTTATCATCTACTAGGTGCAATAGTTTGAGTATATACATGTAACCTACCGTAACGGAATTGTCAAAGTAATCTCCAGTACGTCCATCCCTAAGCTGCACTTTTCCTGTATGATTCAGTTCAATCCCATCGATAGGAGTTTCACCAAAGACCTTTAGTATCTTCTCGACTGCTTTCAGTTCTGAAAGCTCCGAGGATTTTATCAATTCTTTTATAGCGGTCAACTTGCTGTCAATATCAAATATTTCATTATTCAAGAGCTCGTGAACTATTTGAACGTTTTCTTTTATTTCGCCTTTGATATCCGGCACTTCTATAATAGGCTGCCCTTCTTCAACTTCAGCATCTCTCAGCCTGTTGTTTGCAAGTATCTTTTCTTTTATTATCCTAAGGTTTTTCTTTGTCTGTATAACCTTGTTGGCACATTCGATGGTTTCAAGTATAGTGTCTTCTCGTGCACCATCAAATACCGGAGTGGCAATTTTCCAACCCAATGCCTTTGCTGCAAGTGCCAGATGAACCTCAAGCACCTGCCCGATATTCATACGTGAAGGTACCCCAAGAGGGTTCAATACTATCTCAAGCGGTGTCCCATTAGGCATATATGGCATATCCTCTTCCGGAAGCACTCTTGAAATAACACCCTTGTTTCCATGGCGTCCTGCCATCTTGTCACCAACGGATATCTTTCTCTTCTGAGCTATATAGCATCTTACCAGCTGGTTAACTCCAGGAGGAAGCTCATCTCCGTTTTCTCTTGTAAACACTTTTACATCTACGATTATACCGGATTCACCATGAGGAACTCTGAGAGAAGTATCTCTTACTTCACGTGCTTTCTCTCCGAATATTGCCCTTAAGAGTCTTTCCTCTGCAGTAAGCTCAGTCTCTCCTTTTGGAGTTACTTTACCTACCATGATGTCACCAGATCTTACCTCGGCACCTATTCTGATTATGCCTCTTTCATCAAGATCCTTCAAAGCTTCTTCCCCAACATTGGGTATGTCCCTTGTTATCTCTTCGGGACCAAGCTTAGTGTCTCTCGCCTCTGATTCATACTCCTCTATGTGTATGGAGGTGAAAACATCCTCTTTAACAAGCTTTTCACTTATAAGTATAGCGTCCTCGTAATTATAACCTTCCCAAGTCATGAACCCGATAAGTATATTTCTGCCCAAGGCTATTTCTCCCATATCGGTAGAAGGTCCGTCGGCTATTATATCGCCTTTTTTGAGTATCTCACCTTTTTTTGCCACAGGTTTCTGATTTATGCAGGTTCCCTGGTTGGAACGCAAGAACTTTAAGAGCTTGTATCTCTCTCTTTCACCTGCTGTGGTTTTATACACTATTTCTTTGGCGCTTACACTTTCAACTACGCAATCGCCCTTGACAAGTCCTATAACTCCTGAGTCCCTTGCAGACTTATGCTCCATTCCGGTACCTATTATAGGCGAATCCGGCTTTATTATCGGAACAGCCTGACGTTGCATGTTAGAACCCATTAGAGCTCTATTCGCGTCATCGTTCTCAAGGAAGGGTATCATTGCCGTAGCAACTGATACTACCTGCTTTGGAGATACGTCCATAAATTCAACTTCTGTATTCGGCACTATTACTACTTCATGTCTTGCCCTTGCAGTAACCCTTCTGTCGATGAATTTTCCTTCTTCGTCAAGGGGTTCATTAGCCTGGGCTATTACAAACTCGTCCTCAATATCGGCAGTAATATAGACAATTTCTTCAGTTACATACTTTTCCCCATTATCGTCAGTTTTAACAAGTCTGTAAGGTGCTTCGATAAACCCGTATTCGTCCACTCTCGCATAGGTACTCAATGAGCCTATAAGACCTATGTTCGGTCCTTCAGGAGTTTCTATCGGGCACATTCTGCCGTAGTGGGAATGGTGAACGTCTCTTACTTCGAAGCCAGCTCTTTCTCTGGACAAACCTCCAGGTCCGAGAGCAGATAATCTTCTCTTATGAGTAAGCTCAGCAAGTGGATTTGTCTGATCCATGAACTGCGAGAGCTGGGAGCTTCCGAAGAATTCCTTGATCGCTGCCGCCACTGGCCTGATATTAACCAACTGCTGTGGTGTAACCACGTCAATATCCTGGATGGTCATTCTTTCCTTGACTACTCTCTCCATCCTTGACAAACCTATTCTGAACTGGTTCTGAAGGAGCTCTCCTACAGATCTCAGTCTTCTGTTGCCCAGATGGTCGATATCGTCTACGTTTCCGATTGTCTGAGCCAGGTTTATATTATAGTTAATTGAAGCAACTATATCGTCTATTAAGATGTGCTTAGGTATGAGATCCTTAATCCTGTTCTTGATTTCTTCCTTTATCTCATCCTCTGTACTGAACTTCTGCAATATTCCCTTAAGTACAGAAAGATTGACAAGTTCCTTTATATTCAAGTCAGATACGTCAAAGTTCAAATATTTGTTTATATCAACAATATTGCTTCCCAGTATTTTAACTGTTCTGCCCTCAATTGCCACATAAACTTCATTTATTCCGGCATTCTGAATTTTTTGAGCCTTATCTCTTGTGACCTTTTCTCCGGCTTCTGCAAGTATCTCCCCTGTTCTTGGGTCAACTACTTCCTTCTCCAATTTCTGTCCGGAAAGTCTCTGACTAAGGCATAGCTTCTTATTAAACTTATACCTGCCGAACTTTGCAAGATCATATCTCTTTGCATCAAAGAAAAGCACATCAATCAGCGACCTGGCGCTCTCAACTGTTGGAGGCTCTCCCGGTCTTAAACGCTTGTAAACCTCAATTAGACCTTCTTCATGAGACTTTGTTCCGTCCTTCTGAAGAGTGGCTTTTATACTTTCATCTTCCCCCATGATACTTTCAATCTGTTCATCTGTACCGAACCCTAAAGCCCTTAAAAGTACGGTTACCGGGATTTTTCGCGTTCTGTCAATTCTTACCCATAGGATGTCGTTAGAATCCGTCTCGTATTCCAGCCAAGCTCCTCTGTTAGGAATTACAGTGCTTGAATAAAGCGGTTTTCCAGATTTATCAATGGTCTCGACATAATAAACCCCTGGTGATCTTACCAGCTGACTTACTATAACTCTTTCTGCACCATTGATTATAAAAGTACCTGAGTCTGTCATCAAAGGAAAATCGCCCATGAATACTTCCTGCTCTTTAACCTCGTTAGTTTCCTTGTTGATAAGTCTGATTTTGACTTTTAAAGGAGCAGAATATGTAACATCTCTTTCCTTGCATTCTTCAACTGAATATTTTGGCTTTCCGTCCAACGAATAATCGACGAATTCCAGTATTAGATTGCCTGTGTAGTCCTGAATTGGTGAAACATCATTGAAAACCTCTCTAAGACCTTCCTCAAGGAACCAGTTATAGGAGTTTTTCTGCACTTCAATCAGGTTAGGCATATCCATTACTTCGTCAATTTTGGAGTAACTCATCCTTTGATTTCTTCCCGCAGAGATTGGATGTACCAGCATAAAGTCCTTCACCCCTTAAATTTAAATAAATTAAAATAGCCAAAAGCAAAAAAAATCTCAAAAAGTATCGCTTTTGGTTGGCCGAATAGTTAAAGCATACCTATTTTAATATTACCTTTTTTAATTATCCTTATACAAATACTAGAATAATATTATGAAATTACTTACTACAATGCAATATATAATGTTAACATACCAATATATTACTGTCAAGCATTTACTGCTAAAATTGGTATGCATTTTGCTTCTATTTCTATTTGTTGATTTGTCAACAAATATTTTCTTACTTGAAATAGGAATAAACAGCAAAAACCCTTCACTCGCCAACTAATTATCAAATGAAAGGTTTTTGCTGCTTATTTTACTCCGTATATATCCCTGTACTTTGATCCATGAATGGCCTTTTTACAGCTGCTGCAGTACCTATTTTCAATTATTTGCCCCAGCTTTTTCTCCATAAATTCAAAATACTCCCTTGGCGCAAAGTATTCTCCACACTTTTCACATCTTAACATTTCAAAGGTTTTACCCCATATCGTCCTGGTACCGTCCTTTTCTTCTATACCAACAGCTCCCGTCGGACATACGGCCGCGCAGGAGCCACATCCAACACAAGCAAGGGAAGGCTCATCATAAGGAGTGGAGATCTTTTTCCCCGTTCCTCGACATACCGTAGAAATGGCGTTTGCACCCAACTCTTCGCATGCCTTCACACAAAGGCCGCATAATATTCAGTCAGACCCTTTATCAGTCAATCCAAGCAGCCTAACCGGCTGCAGTCCATACTGTAGAGCCAAACTGTTCAGGTGTTCATTTTCTGGAGCGCGAGAAAGCAGAAGCTTCATTATGGTTTTTCTTATTCTGAAAATCCTGCTGCTGTCGGTTCTAATTTCTAATTCACGGGTTATCGGATATATGCATGAAGCTACTATCTTTGTTTTTTCCGCTTCCACAAGCTCCACTACGCATAGCCGGCAAGTACCGAGCCCATCCAAAGCATCGCTGTGGCATAAGGTAGGAATATCGATTCCATTTCGCTTTGCTACAGCTAATATGTATTCCCCGTATTCAGCTTCGCAGGTCCTGCCGTCAATCAGAACTTTCATTTCGCCACCCCCTTGGCTGAAAGTATTGCTTTGAAGCTGCACATATCAATGCAGCTGCCGCATTTTATGCATTTTGAACTATCTATTGTATGGAAGGTTTCCAGTTCACCTTGTATGGCACCGACCGGACAGGATTTTTTACAGATGCCGCAGCCTTTGCACTTATCCTCTGATATCTTAAACTCAGTCAATTCTTTGCATACCCCTGCACGACAGCTCTTGTTCACTATATGCTCCAAATATTCATCTGTAAAATACCTGATAGTGGTTATTACAGGATTCGGGGCAGTTTTGCCCAATCCGCACAGAGATGCCTCACTCATCATCTCTGCCAATTCCATGAGGAGATTGATGTCTCTCAGATTACCCTTCCCACTAGTAATGCCCTCAAGGATTTCAAGCATACGCCTTAAACCCTCTCTGCACGGAATACACTTCCCACAGGACTCTTCAGAAAGGAACCTGATATAATATTTGGCTATTTCCACCATACAGGTCCTGTCATCCATTACTATCATACCGCCAGAGCCCATCATAGACCCCACGTCTTCGAGAGAATGAAAATCCACTTCCAGGTCCAAGTGCCCTACGGGAATACATCCTCCAGACGGTCCTCCCGTCTGTACAGCCTTGAATCTCCTATTTCCTATTATTCCTCCACCGATATCGTAAATCAGCTCTCTTAGGGTTGTGCCCAGCGGGACTTCCACAAGCCCTGTATTCTTTACCTTTCCTACCAGTGAGAAGACCTTAGTGCCTTTCCCGCTCTCAGTACCTATGGATTTGAACCACTCCTGCCCTTTGTTGATAATCTCAGGGATATTAGCCCATGTTTCCACATTATTCAGCACCGAAGGCTTTCCCCATAATCCTTTTTCTGTTGAATGTATGTACTTAGCCCTTGGCTCTCCTACCCTTCCCTCAACAGAGGCCATAAGCGCAGTGGATTCACCACATACAAAAGCGCCGCCGCCCCTTACTATATTTATTCTGAAGCTCATTCCGCTCCCTAATATATCCTCTCCCAAGAAACCATGCCTTTCAGCCTCTTCAATTGCTTTGGACATGTTCCTGAGTGCAAGCTCATACTCATCTCTGATATAAATGAACCCCTCTGAAGCTCCAATAGCATATGCACAGATGATCATACCCTCGATTATACTGTTTGGGTCACCCTCCATTATGCTTCTATCCATAAAAGCCCCTGGGTCTCCTTCGTCACCGTTGCAGACTACATACCTGAGAATGCCCTCTGAGTTTTTGCATTCCTCCCACTTTCTGCCTGTTGGGAATCCGGCACCTCCCCTGCCTCTGAGCCCTGCTTTCTTGATGGTATCAATGATTTCCTCCGGCCACATTTGGAAAAGGGCTTTTTTTAGGGCTGTATACCCACCTCGCTCAATATAGTCTTCTATGTTTGCCGGATCAATTTCCCCTATATTTCTCAAAGCAATTTTATACTGTCCTTTATAAAAATCTGTTTCCTTATGGGATCTGAAGCTCTTGCCTGATACCTTATCATGATAGAGCAGCCTCTCGACTACCTCACAACCGAGTATTGATTTTTCAACTATCTCAGCTGCATCATCCGCACTGACCTTGTAATATGATATATCATCAGGCTGTATCTTAACTATCGGCCCTCTTTCGCATAATCCATTGCAGCCCGTAGACTTGACTATGGTCTTCACCTCGAACAAGCCGTTCAGCAGCTCAAGCTGCTTCTTAAATTCCTCTAATACTTTCATACTGCCACTGGCAATACAACCCGTGCCACAGCAAACCAATATCTTCTTTTTTTCAGCAGAAGAATTACTCATTGCTTGTACCTCCGCAGTTGTCAAAAATATCCCGCAGCTTTGCAGGAGTTACCTTACCATAATAGACTTCATTAATAACCATTACAGGAGCTATTGCACAGGAGCCAAGACAATTGACCGTTTCCAGAGTAAACTCCCCATCCTTAGTTGTCTCTCCAGGCTTTATCTTCAGAACCCTCTCAATTTCATCTATCAGCAGTGGTGAAGACCTTATATGGCAGGCTGTCCCATCGCATACCCTTATCAAATTTCTTCCTCTTGGTTTTAGACTCAACGCTTTATAGAAGGTAGCCATGCTATAAAGCTTGCAAAGCGGCACATTCAGCTGCTCTGATAATATCTCCATGGCTTCCCTCGATATGTAGCCGAAGCTCTTTTGTATATCCTGGAGCATGGCGAGAGTATTCTTCTTGTCCTTGCCATACTTTTTTACTATATCAATATAAGAATCATTCATTCCATCCTTCACCCCCATCAACCCAAAATATCTTCTAACCCCCTGCAATTTTAGGGAATATGCTGATTTCATCATTTTCCTCAAGGTGGGTGTCTATGCCGTTTAAATGCTCTATATGCCTTCCATTTACCATTATTATGATATCCTCGCTCAGCCTCTCTCCGGCAAAAAGCTTCTCCCTGAACCTCTTTCCATATCTGCTGCATAGCTTATCCAGAAGTTCTCTCAAAGTAGAGCAGCTTTCTATGCATATTTCCTTTGAACCGGTATAATCCCGGATAAATGCGAAATATTTTACTTTCATAAATATCTCCTATAAAGTTATAAGGAGGGCAGTCTTTCCGATTGCCCTCCTAGACTTATACTAGCCTAAAGGGAGAGTTCCTCAAGCTTCTCAGCTGTTGGCACACCGCTTTCATCCCAGCCTCTTACTTCATAATACTCATTAAGCATAGCATCAAGTTGTGCGACCATTCCTTTTCCAGGACCTTTAGGCAACGGCTCCTTTAGAAGCCTCTCTGGCAAGGTGTCATCTGCCTTGGTAAAACCAGCCTTCAAATTGAACTGCCTTTCAAGGTTCCATATCCTTTCCCCTGTCTTCAGAAATTCTTCATCGCTGCAGGTCATCCCTGTAGCACAACGAAGCATCTCCGCTATCTCCGGAAGCCCTAAGCCGAAGGTAGTGAACAAGCATACCCCGACAGAGTCAATTACTGCTGTGAGATCCTGGAAGGTCTTTAACCAGCTTGCCTTGTCTGTAGTTACCAGAGGGTCAAGCTTTACCGGTACACCTAATATTTCAGGAGATGTAAGATATCCCCTTACATGGCACGCGCCTCTATTGGAGGTAGCATATTCAAGTGCCATCCCTTGCACTCCCCTGCCGTCATATGCAGGCATTTCCTGTTTCTTTACCGACATTGAGAGTTCAGGATGTCCAAAGCTATCCGCCAGCCTATAGGAGCCTTGCGCCAGCTTATCTCCAAAGCCTTCCCTCAATCCAGTCATTCTGGTAAGCTCAACTATACCATCAGCATCACCAAAATTCAGGCTTCTTCCAAGTTCTTCTTTTGTGAGAATACCCTTCTCATACATTTCCATTGCACAGGCTATGGTTGAGCCCATTGTAATCGGGTCTTGCCCCAGCTCATTGCATATGTAGTTGGCCTTGCATATTGCAGCAAGATCCCTTACCCCGCAATCTGCTCCGTAGGACCAGGCACTTTCATACTCCGGACCTTCACCGGAACCCTTGTATTTGCCATCCGGCACCCTTGTTATTCTGCCGCAGCCAATGGAACATCCAAAGCAGCCTTTGTTCTTTACAAGATATTTGTCCTTTAGGGACTCCCCGCCAGTCTCATCAGCATGCTCGTAGTATCCTCCGTCTCTCCAGTTCCTTGTAGGGAGAGCACCCGACTGGTTCAGTATATTTACCAGCACCCCAGTTCCATAGGTTGGCAGACCTGCACCTGCAACAGGATGTGCCTTCAGCTTATTTCTTGCATCTATGCAGCTTTCAAGGAATTCTTCAGGCTTAGCCACTTCTATGGATTTTGCTCCTCTTACAACAACAGCCTTAAGCCTCTTGGACCCCATCACCGCTCCCAGTCCTGAGCGTCCGGCCGCCCTGTGCTTGTCATTCATTACAGTTGCAAAGAGTACCAAACGCTCTCCTGCGGGCCCTATGCACGCTACCCTCGCATCCTCTGCGGTCTCCTTAAGCAGCTCATCAGTGACATCAAATACTGTCTTTCCCCATAAATGCTCTGCAGACCTCAGTTGTACATCATCGTCGTTAATGTATAAATAAACCGGCTTATCCGATTTTCCCTCAAATATTATCCCGTCATATCCGGCATATTTAAGCTCAGGGCCAAAATGCCCTCCTGAATTGGAAGCACCGATAGTTCCGGTCAAAGGTGCTTTGGCAATAACTTCATACCTGCCTGCGCTGCTTGCAAAGGTCCCAGTTAATGGTCCCGCCATGAATATAAGTTTGTTTTCAGAACTGAAGGGTTCAACACTTGGATCGACCTCATCCGTTAATATCTTTGATCCAAGCCCTCTTCCTCCAAGGTAATTCTTTGCATCCTCAATATTCAGATCTTCTTTGCTTATTATTCCATCATTCAGATTAACTCTTAATAATTTCCCAGCCCAGCCAAACATCATTCATTCACCTCCCCAAAAAGCTCTTTGAATTTTCCTGCCAGCTTCTTCTTTTTACCGAGGTTTGTTGATGTCGCTTCCACATAATTGATAGCCCCCGATGGACAGAACTCGGCACATTTGGGCTCCCCGCCGCAAAGGTCACATTTAACAATCTGCTTCTGTTTGGCATTGTAGCTAATGTTTCCTACCGGACATGCACTGATGCACATTTTACAGCCTATGCACCTGCTGCTGTCTAATAATACATTCCCATCCATCGATTTGGAAATGGCTGATGTAGGACAAACCTTCATGCAGGAAGGCTCCTCGCATTGCATACACATTATTGGTACCGACAGTGCTGCTTCATCATAGGCAAATACAGAAACCGCAGCATTCCTGGGATTGAACTCCTTTTGCTTTCCAAAGGAGCAAATCAATTCACAGCTTCTGCAGCCTATGCATTTCTCGGGTGAGATCATAAGAATCTTACTCAATTTTCTTCTGGCCACGGTAATCTACCAGTGCCAGTTCCACCTCCTTTAATTGGTAATAAAAAAGCCCAGCTATACTGCGGCATGATTTTACCGCATGTACAGCTGAACTCCTTTGCTGAAAGGCAGGCATGGGAATTACTCCCCATACCCTAACGCCCGGGAAAGCCTTTTCAGGTTTTCAGGGGTCGGAGTCAGAATAAATGTACATGTCTTAATGTACTCACTAATATCTATTAAGGGGGGTACAAGATTATTCATATTTAAGAACAAAAAAATAACCATCCTGCATATCAGACTCAGGATGGTTATTTAATTTTAGCTGCACTTCTCCTTCTTTTGAAGTCCAAAGCAATCATAAATATTGCTAATATCAACAATACAAATACTGCATTTACTATTTTAATATCCACAAGAATTCCGTCTATTCCATTCTCCAAACGAGTCAGATATCTTCTATACAGCAATCCAACTGCATTTATATAGCTAGATGGTGAAAACAGGTTATCCGGTATCATGGATGGTAAAATATATAGATTGGATATCAGCTTATAAATTGCATACGCCATTGTCAGTACAATTATGCAAAGCCCTGCAGCAGCCGCCAGGTCACCTGCTTTATTCAGCAAATATGTACTCAGCTCATAAACCCTGAAATTCTCAAGATACCCCTTCTCCAGCTTTGTTAATCCGGCTTTGATTCTTCTTGCAAGAATAAACAAGTAATATGCCAGGATATATGAAGCTGCAAGAATTGCAATATTCTTATATGAGTTCAGCTCTTCCCTGTAGATAACTACATCAAGTATTTCAACTCCAAAAGCTTCAAGCTGGTTTTGAAGTTTTTCCAGCTGTAAATAGAAGTGCTTTTTATCGCTTATGCTGCATCTGATTATTCTCTTTTGCCACGAAAGGCTGCTAAGCTTATCAGAATACGGAATATATACTTCATTGCTTCCTTTAATGATACCTTTTACTTTATACTCTTCTCCATATACATTTATGAGTTGTCCTATTACACTGGAGCTCCTGAAATATTTTCCGGCAGCCATATCTCCTATTACCGCTTCCTTCATATTCATATCCGCTAAGAAGCTGCCTTTACACAATCTCAAATCTTTCGTAAGATAATCCAAGCCCGTAGTAATAATCAGCTTGTTGCCCTGGTGCCTCATAATATAATTCATACTGAAAAAAACATCTCTGTTGTTCTCTCTTATTTTCTCATAGTCCTTGCCGGGAATATTCTCACTGAAATGAAACTCAACAGTATCGGGATTATACTTGCCTATCATATATGAGTAGGACCCAAGGGCAAATACTATTATTGCTGCAATAGCTGCAAGCCTTCTCATTCCCATAGGAATACCTTCGTCCCGTCATTTAGCTTATAGGAAGGATTAGTGACCACCTTGGGATTCTCATAGCTTTCAAGGCCTGATACTATTACCTCCTCATCTCCAACTGCCAATATCTTTACTTCCGCCTGCTTCGCCCCATACTCCTTCCCCAGAATCCCTTCCTTTTCTTCAAGGAGATATACTGCTCCGCTCTTACCCTCACCAAATCCGTCAAAAGCAATCAATGAAGCTTTAGGTACAGTATAGAAGCCCCTATTGGTATACCTTTTTGATATTATTCCCTTCAGCTCTTGTCCGATCAAGAACTCACCGGTATCTCCGCCGACAAATTCCCCCTTTATAGCTATTCCTCCATCCTCAACAATCCTGCTCAGGCTTGTGATTCTAACCCTGCCTGGCGAACTGCCGCTGTCAGGCCTGATCTCTATTTCACCAACGCTTTTTATAAAATCATACTCAGTGCCAAGAGCTTCAGCTGAGAACAGCAGCTGTCTGCTGCCGCCCACCTCCGATATTTCAGCCAGCGTATCCTCCTTTGACAATATTACACCGGAAGTATTGGTATTTAACACAATACCTTTTACCCTTGAATAGCATATGCCCTCCTCATCCGGCTTTGAATAGAACTGCTGCTGCCTCTTCGCCTCCAAAAGCTCAGCCTGCAGCTCCTTTACCCTGACTTCCGCTTCTTTGACTGACATTATATTCTCTCTTTTCTTGCTCAAAAGCTCCAACCTGCTCTTTTCCAGGTTCATTTCCTGTTCGAATATATCCTCTCTTAAGTCTGAAAGCTCGGTTTCCGCTATGGCTCCCGCCTTATAAAGCTCTTCGTATTTCAAAAGCTCAGCCCTGCTCTTATTAAGCTTCCCCGTAAGTATCTCAATATCTGCTTCATCCACTTTAAATCCTTCATTTTGATACTCTTCCAATCTCAAAATTTCACTTTCCAGCCGCAGTTCAAGAGCTTCAACACTAGTATTATTAGCACCAATATATTCCCGATTTACTCTGAATAACTGATCCCCAATATTCACCATATCTCCGGACTTTGCATAATATTCATCCACCACAGCTTCTCCACCAAGCTTCACTTTTACTATACTCCCCGGCTCTATTGTACCTTCCAGAACAAGTGTCCTTTCCACCGGCATTTCAACGGCTGATGTTACCTGTACCTTCGGCAGGAACAGGTTTATTACGGACTTTGAGAAGAAGCCCATAACAAATACTAAAATTAAAAATCCCAACACTGTATTCTGAAATATCTTCAATGCTCTATTTATCATTGCTCAAGCCCCCCATTGCAAGGCCTTCTCTCAGGTACCTTTCCCCCTTCTGCATAATTATTAAAGCCGGTACCACGTAAAGGACCGCACCTGCATAGAATACTCCATAGTCTTCATAATAGATGTTTTCCAGGAATACCGACAGGGGCAGCTTTGCCTGCGTATCCAGAAAAATAACAGCCTGCTCAATCAGGTTCCAGTTGTCAATAAAGGTTAGTATGACAAGGGCATAGACTGCCGGTTTCACTATTGGAAGTATAATTCTGAAAAGTATCTTGAAATACCCTGCCCCATCCATCCTTGCGCTTTCTATTACCTCATTGGGTATACCCCTGATGAACTGCCTCAGCAGAAATACTCCGAAGGAAGAAAATATTCCCGGCAGCATGATTGCCCAGTGGGTATCCAGAAGCTTGATGCCAAGCAGCCCGTCCACCTTATCAAACAGCAGGTAGTTCGGCACCAGCGTAACCTGAAAGGGCAGCAGAACAGCAAGCACATATATGCCAAATAACAGCTCACTGCCCCGGAACTTCATTTTTGCAAAAGCAAAAGCAGCAAGCAGCCCTATTGCAAGCTGGCCTGCAATAACTATAACGGTAAGCTTGACTGATGTTGCAAAGAATTTGAAGTACTCCCCCTTATACAGAGAGATGGTATAATACTGCTGGAGATTGAACTCTTCGGGTATTAACTGTACGTATTGGGTTTTAACCTGGCTTTCAGCCATGAAGGAATTTGTAAAAGTATAAACTATAGGGAACACATATAAAAGAGCTGTGATAATCATGATAATAAGTACTATCCTTCGCATATCAGCTCTCACCCACCTTCCTTGAATAACTTCTGTCCATGCGGAATAAAAGAAATGCGCCTATAAATATTATTGCTGCAAACAGATATGCCGCCGATGTGAGTTTTTCATACTGCAAATCCTTAAACTTATTATTCATAAAGTGCTGCAGCATGTATATTTGTGGATTTGGATAGCTGCCCTGCAAAATATACACATCCTTGAATACCTTGAAGGAGTTGATGATTGTAACAATCCCTACCAGTGCTGTTACCGGCGTACACATCGGTATGATGATATGCCGCAGCCTTTGCAAATATCCGGCGCCATCTATCTTGGAAGCCTCAATTACTGTACCATCCAGCTGCATCAACCCTGCAAGATATATAATCAAGTTATAACCGGTATTCTTCCATATAAATATTAGAATCACGCCCAGCATTGCAAAATCTGAATTCATCAGGCTAAAAGCACCGCTTCCAATAAGCTTTCTGAAAAAGCCTACCACTGTAGCAGATGGTACTGCAATAGGCAGCACTATAAAGAGATATACCCATTTGGGCGGCTTAAACTCATATACTGCCAGCGCCAGAAAAAATGATAGTGTCATGATAAGCGGTATTGCAATTGACATGAATATTGCCGAATTTTTTAACGCTAATCTGAATGCACCGCTTAATAGAACACTTTCATAATTTTTTAACCCCACAAAGGTATTGTCAAAGCCGCTCAAGCTTACTGAGTACCTTATACCCCATATGAAGGGTATAAGGTATAGGATTGAAAAGCCTGTTAAGCTCGGTAAAACAAAAAGGTATGCCTTAAGCGCTCTTATCCTGTACATTATAGAAGCCCCCTAAATACTAAAGCTTTACATTTACTCGTTCAGCCAGATATTATATTTATCCTCCAAGCTCTTAAGCTCATTGGAAAGCTCTTGATCTGTATAATCCTTGTCCGCAAAAATGTATTTTGAAAGATCCTTCACAAGCTTCCATAACAATTCCGACTCTTCAACCTTGCTACTGTCTGTCCAAAGCTTGCATTTGCCGCTTTTTATCTGGTCAAGCACGTGCTCCTTCAAGACCACCGCCCTATCATCAAGCTTCGCCTGTGCTTCAATGCCTCTTATGGTGCCCTCAAGCTCCTTGTTTACCGGGTACAGACCATCATTATCTTCATATATCTGCATCTGTACCTCTTTGCTCAATAAGCCGTTAATGAACTCACAAGCCAGTTCATTATTTTTGCCTTTCCTGTTTACTAAAAAGCCATGATAAGCAAGCCACGAGTTTTCGTCACTAAAATGAGGCATAAAAACAGCCTCTCCGCTTTCTATCCTATAGCTGGTATGCTTAGGCTTTAAAGGAGTGATGGTAGCTTCATAAATTTTATTCCTAAGCCCTTGGCTGCTATAGGCTTTGGAATGTCTTTGCTCAGCATCTTCCTCATATTCATCGGATAAGTATTCATACAGCATATTGTAGTAATTCTCATATTTATAATTGCTTTTCAGCTTGTACTTGCCCGAGAATATCTCAGCTCTTATTTTTTTGATGCAGTCTTTCATTTCCAGTGTATTTATAGCTGCTCTTTTTTTCTCCCCATTGACAATATCCAGATTATGTAAATACTTGTTTATAATATCGTTATACTCGTAGTAGTCAAAAGCCACTTCTCTTTTATCCAGCCACTTTCCCTTAATATCGTAATAGCTTTCCTTATCCCATCCAGGCTCCGGTTCCCTTATACCCAGCTCCTCCAGAATCTTGCGGTTAAATACTATTGACTTATATGAAATTGCGATCGGGACACAATAAAGCTCATTGCCTGCTAATGAAGGATAAATGCTGTCAACATTTCTTATCTTATCTCTTACATCAATAACCGCCTTCTGTTTGATCAAAGCACTAAAGTCAAAACCTCCATTATAGTATATTAGCTCTGGCCCATCCTTCAGATGCAGCTTTGCAGCAAGCTCCTTGCGGAAGCTTTCAATATTCTCATCAGTAGGTATCGCACCACCGATTTTTATATAGTTCACCTTTACCCCGTACTGCTTTTCAAAGCTTTTCTTAAATTCTTTGAATGGCTCCAATTCAGTGAAGCCTGCATTCGCGACTTCAAAGATTATATTCAGCTCCAGCTTGGTATCCTCAGGCCTTATGACTTGCCCTGCAGCCTTGGCCTTTTCAGGAAAAGCACTGCAGGCCCACAAAGCAAAACCAGTTATAATTATTAACAACATAATCCATAGTTTCTTCAGCATTTCTGCACCCCCTTGCCACCCATCATACTCCTCATTCATTGAGCCAGATGTTGTATTTACCCTCCAGCTTCTGCAGTTCTTTAGCCAGCTCCTCCTCAGTATATGTCTTGTCTGCAAAAAAACATTTGGCGAGATCCTTCACAAGCTTCCAAAACAATTCCGACTCTTCAACTTTGCTGCTGTCTGTCCAAAGCTTACAACTGCCGCTTTTTATCTTGTCAAGCACATAATCTTTCAAAACAACCGCCCTATCATCAAGCTTCGCCTGTGCTTCAATGTCTCTTATAGCTCCCTCAAGTTCCTTGTTCACCGGATATGAATCATCCGTGTCTTCATATATCTGCATCTGAACCTCTTTGCTCAATAACCCGTTTATGAACTCACAGGCCAGTTCAGTATTCTTACCGTTTCTGTTAATTAAAAAGCCGGCGTATGCAAGTCCTGAAGTCTCATCGCTAAATTGGGGCAAAACCACTGCCCCTCCACGTGCTATTTTATAACTGGTATCCTTGGCCTTTAAGGGATTGGTGGTATACTCATATCTTCGATTCCTCAGGACTTGGCTATTATAGGCTTCAGAACGTCTCAGCTCAGAATCCTCCTTATACTCATCAGATAAGTATTCATACATCATATTATAATAGTTCTCAAATTTATAATTGCTTTTCAGATTATACTTGCCCGAGAATATTTCAGCTCTTATTTTTTTAATGCAGTCTTTCATTTGCGGTGTATTTATATTCGCCCTTTTTTCCCTCACATTGAAAATATCCAGATCGCGTAGATACTTGTTTATAATATCGTTATACTCGTAGTAGCTGAAGGTTGTTTCGGATTTATCCAGCCATTTCTCCTTTATATCGTAATAGCTTTCTTTATCCCAGCCAAGCTCCGGTTCCTTTATATCCAGTGCTTCCAAAGCCTTGTGGTTCAAAACGATAGCCCTGTATGAAATTGTGACCGGAACGCAGTAAAGCTCGTTACCCACCAATGCAGCATAAATACTGTCGATATTATCGATCTTGTTTCTTACATCAAGAACCGCCTTCTGTTTAACCAGTCCATCGAAGCTGTAGCCTTCGCTATAGAATATAAGCTCTGGTCCATCTTCTACCAGAAGTTTTACAGCAAGTTCCTTGCATAAATTATCAAAATATTCCTCGGTGGGTATCGCATCACCGATTGCAATGCAGTTTACCTTTACCCCGTACTGCTTTTGAAACCTTTTCTTATAATTCTCAAAAGGCTCCCATTTACTGAAACCTATATCCATAGCATCAAATATTATACTAATCTCCTGCGCAGCTTCCTCAGGCCTTATGACTTGCCCTACAGCCTTGGCCTTTTCAGGAAAAGCACTGCAGGCCCACAAAGCAAAACCAGTTATAATTATTAACAACATAATCCATAGTTTCTTCAGCATTTCTGCACCCCCTTGCCACCCTTCATACTCCTCATTCATTGAGCCAGATGTTGTACTTGCCCTCCAAGCTCTCAAGCTCCTTGGAAAGCTCCTCATCAGAATATTTCTTATCTGCAAATATATATTTGCTTATATCCTTCAGAACCAGCGAGAACATCTCACGTTCTTTTCCGTTTATATAGAAGTCCATACTGAACTCACCCGCTTTAACCTTATTCAAAGCATACTCCCTCAATTCTATAGCACCCTTGCCAAGCTGCTTTTTGTTTTCCATACCACTTATTTCACCTTCGACAGCCTTGCTCACCGGATAATAGCAGAATTCTCCTGTAGGCTTATCCAGCATTTGCATCTGTACTTCATCACTTAAAAGGCCGTTTATAAATTCATAAGCAAGCTCCAACTCTTTACCATACTTGTTTACAAGAAATCCCCATGTGCTTAAGTTGGGCTTGTAAGGGTTCCCGTCTTTAAACCTGGGCAGTACAGCAAGATTATCCCATTTAAGCATATAATCGTTATTCTCCGACACAAGTATATTGCAGAAATACTCCTTCTCCATATTTCTCAGACTACTGTTCAAGTATTCATCAGACAGCAGCAATGCGGTTCCATCCTGGTATTCCTTAGACTGCTCATCAAATAACAGGTTATAGTAATTTTCATATGAATAATCCCTTTTTAATAAATATTTACCTGAATATATCTCATCCCTTATGCTTTTTATAAATCCTTTCATTTCCTGCGTATTTATGTTTGCTTTTTTGTTATCCCTGTCAAAAATATTCAAGCTGCTTATATACTTGTCAATGGTATCGTAAAATTCAATTCTGGTAAAAGGCCTTCCTGCTTCAGCCAGCCATCTTTCCCTGATTGTATAGTAGTCCTGATTTGTCCAATCCAACTCCGGCTCCCCTATGTTCAATTCACCCAGGACTTTCTTGTTAAGGGCGGTACCCATATATGCCATACCAACAGGTACATAGTATGTTTCATTACCTAATAAAGCATCATATACCTTCTCAAGGTTTGGTATCTTACCTTTTACATTAACCACTGCTCTTTGTTCAATTAATGCACTTAAGTTATTTGGACCATAGAGAACAAGCTCCGGCGCATTCTCCATATGCAGCCTCGCAGTGAGCTTTCCATAATAATCAACTATACCGCTCTCTCCCGATACATATCCGATTACATGGTAATTTACCTTCACTCCATATTCTTTTTCAAACCTTTTTCTGTAGGCTGTAAAAAAGTCGCTGTCCCTCATAGGGTCGTTGCCTGCTATAAAGATAGTAAGGCGAGGCTTATCTTTACCGGGTTGAGGAATTACCACTTCCCCTGATGTGCTCTTTTTAACAGCAGTATCGCTGCATGCCGATATCTGCATTGATATTATTGCTATTAACAAAACAAAGCTTAGTTTTCTTCCCATTCTCCAACCTCCTTCAAGCAATGGTTAAGAGTCTCATTCATTAAGCCAAAGATTGTACTTGTTTTCCAGCTTCTTGAGCTCTACGCCCAATTCTTCATTGGAATATTGCTTATCTGCGAAAATATACCTGCAGAGGTCCTTTAAAAGCATATCAACGAGTTTCAATTCCCTTTCGTCTATATTGCTCCATATTTTACATTTACCATCCCTGATTTGCTCCAGTACATACTTTTTTAGCTCAACTGCCCTTTTCCCAGGGTTTTTTTGCGCCTCAAGCTCTTCTATAATCTTTTCAATTTTCATATTAACCGGATAAAATTTATATAAGTCAGTTTTATAAAGCTCCAGTTGAGTTTCGTTATTCAGAAGACCATTTATGTATTCGCAGGCGAGTTCTATATTCTTGCTTCTCTTATTCACCATGAAACCGTATGTATCAAGATATTGAGTATAATCGTTGTACTGAGGCACAGCAACAACATCATTGCCTTGCATTTCAGAGCTGCTCATATCTGCCCTAAGAAGGCTCATTAACCCGGTCTTTATATGGTTATTCTTGTTTTGCTGGTACAACTCAAGGTCCCAAATCATTTCCTCCGATAAGTTTTCATAAAGCTTGCTATAGTAGTCATTGAAGGTGTAGCCCTTCTCCAGCTTGTATTTCCCGTAGAAAATCTCATTCCTGATATCTGAGACCCACTTTTTTACCTCCGGTGTATTAATATTTACGCGCTTATTCAGGCTGTCGAATATATTCAGATCTTTTTCAAAGCCAAATATAATATCACCAAATTCAGCCAGAGTAAAGTATATATTGCTCTTATTCTCAGTAAGCCACCTATCTCTAATCTCAAGATAATCCTTTCTGGTCCAGTTCAAATCCGGCTCTCCAAACCCCAAGCTCTTCAGAGTGCTTCTTTTCATTCCATACGAATAATAATTCATGGCTATCGGAACATAGTATACTTCATCTCCTAAAAGGCCGTCATATACCTTATCAAGGTTGGGGATCCGGTCTCCAACCTCAGCTACTGCCTTTTGACTTATCAGCCCATTCATATGTATGCCGTCAGTAAATATCAAATCCGGAGCAGCTTCTGCAACAAGCTTGACAGCAAACTTTGCCTCAATTTTTTCCATATCCCTTAAGTCAATGTTATCCCCTACCATGAGACTCTCCGGGGCAAACTCCACATCAACCCCGTAGCTTCTCTCAAATGTGGTATTGTAGCTTTCGATATACATATTCTCTGTAAGAGAATGAGCATTTTCTTTATGGTAGAGAATAGTCAACTTTTGTTTTTCATTGGCAGACGCAGGAGTGACTATATCCTGTGAAGCACTGCCTGTTTTATAACCGCTCGCACATGAGACAAGTTGAAATGCCATGACCAGTATAAATACGGTAGCAAGTATTCTTTTCACCATATTGGCCTCCCCTCCTCTTCAAAGCATATTATATCTTACAGGTGTAAATATCTTCTAAAAAAGTGTAAAAAAAGATTAAAGATTAATTTAGCGGCATTAAAATGCCGCTAATCACTAAACTCAATTAGAAACTCAGTGCCTGCCTTCGCTTCGCTCTTGACACTTATGCTCCAGCCATGGAGCTCAATGATTTTCCTGACTATATACAAACCGATGCCGCTGCCGCCGGTATCACGTCTTCTGGACTTGTCAGCCCTGTAGAATACATCGAATACATAAGGCAAATCCTTCTCATCTATCCCTATGCCATTGTCACTTACTTTCAAGTATGCTTTTTCTGCCTTACCGCAGTTTACTATTATATTTCCATTGTACTTTCCGTATTTAATGGCGTTATCTATGATATTTATTAAAACCTCCCTAAACATGCCTCTATCCGCGAAAATAGTTACTTCCTCAGCACAGATAACTTCCAGGTTAATATCCTTTTGCTTTAATAGAGGAGTAAAAAGCTTTGTTATGGATTCTACTTCAGCACAGATACTTACCGGTTCCCTCTTAAGCTCCAGTTCTTCCAATCTTGTCACAGTAAGAAGTGACTTGACCAGGAGAGAAAGCCTGTCCATTTCTCCATTGATATCTCCCAGATACTCTTTGTAAACTGATATTTCATTATTTCCATCTATCAATGATTCAATCAACGCTTTAATGGAAGTAAGGGGTGTTTTCAGTTCGTGGGATACATCACTGATGAATCTTCTTCTGTTTGTATCAATCTTGTACAATTCCTCACTCATTTTATTGAAGGTTTCAGCCAATTTGCCTATTTCATCCGCCCGCTGTATGTCTACCTTCGTATCAAGCTTCCCATTCAGTATGTCTTCCGAAGCCTTTGTCAGCTTTTCAACCGGTCCTGATATCCTTTTTCCGAAAACGTAGGACAGAACAATTGCCAATATAGCTGCCAGAATTGATATAATCGCAGCTTGATTCCTCAGCTCCCTTATATCCTCAAACAACCAGTCAACATAGGTTGAAATCAACACAAGGCTTCTGCTGCCCCTGTTTTGTACAATAGGAACTACAGCAGTCATAATATGTCGGTTGTCCTCAATATAATACCCTATGGCCTTTTGCTCTTTTGCCAGAACCTTTATTATTTCAGTGTTTGAAACATACTTGCCGATGTAGTATGTATAATTATCTGCCAGTACCTTGCCTTCACCGGTCAATACGAGCACCCTTCCTTCAATTCCCCTGCTGTTCTCCCTTATGATGCCGTTCAGGGTCATGGTGTCCTCCAGCTCATCCTTTGCGATATTAGCTATTATTTTTGCATACTGCACATACTTGTCTTCGTTCTTAGCTATCTGGTTCTCTTGATATGTATATACAAGAATCACATTGAGCAGAGCAATTGTTACAATGATTATCAATCCATATGTAAAAGCCATTATCAGACTTATTTTCCTGAACATCATAAGCTTTCCCTTCTGAAGTAATACCCTGCCCCCCATTTGGTTCTTATATACCGGGGATTTGAAGGATCATCCTCAATTTTCTCCCGCAAATTGCTTATATGCACATCTACAGTTCTTGTATCACATATGAATTCATTCCATACGATTTCAAACAATTTCTCCCTTGTAAATATCCTTCCCGGACTTCTGATTAGTGCACAAAGCAAATCAAACTCCTTAGCTGTAAGCGGAACTTCTATATCTCTTTTATATAATGACCTGCATGAAATATTCAGTTTGAGGTCATTTGCCTCAACTCTTTCATCATTATTTCTCTTGGTGCCATAGCGCCTGTAAACTGCATTAATCCTTGCAATTAACTCCCTTGTATTAAAGGGCTTGGTCACATAATCATCTGCTCCGAACTCCAGCCCTAATATCTTGTCAATGTAGTCATCCTTTGCAGTGAGCATTATTATGGGTATATCCATAGTCTGACGAATTCTCTTGCATAGAGTCATTCCATCAATTTCCGGCAGCATCAAATCCAGCACTATGAGTTCGACATTCTCACTGTTTATGACCTCTAATGCTTGTCTCCCGTCATAAGCTGCATATACTTTGAAACCGTTTTGCTCCAGGCTGTGCTTCAAGCCTTTTACTATCATTTTTTCATCATCTACTATAAGAATATTCAATTTTGGGCTCCCCCCTCACATTAGCAAATGTATAACTATATATTCCACAAAATGGAACAATTTCCTTTTTAGGACACATCTATTTAATCAATTACTATTGTATACTCTAAATGTAAAGAATCTGTAAAAAGTTATTAAAATAGTAAAAGGATGTGGATCTAATAATCCACACCCTTTATTACTTAACTATTTTCAGCTTTACCTCATGCTGCTCAACTACTGATTTGAGGTTTTCAACATCTCTGCGCAGCTCATAAATAGCCTCTGTATTCTGTTTATATCCATCAATAAGTGCATCAAATTTACTTTCTGCCTTATTCTCGAATTTGAATAATGCAGCTTCAATCCTTCTAATGTCATCACTTGTTGCTATTTCTTTCAGGTCTTCCTTAGTTACCATGCCTTTCAGGTCTTCCTTAGTTACCATGCCTTTCAGGTCTTCCTTAGTTACCATGCCTTTCAGGTCTTCCTTAGTTACCATGCCTTTCAGGTCTTCCTTCGTTGCTATTCCTTCAATGTCCATCTTGGTTGCCATTCCTAAAAGGTCTTCCTTCGTTGTTATATTGACTTTCATATCTTTAATTTCGTTAAGCATTTGAGATAGTAATTCGAATACCTTTTCCTCCATACTCCTCACCCCTATCAATATTATATCGGAATACACTTTAGATTAGACATATTCATAATCAATATAATATTTATATATATAATTATTATATTGATAGTAACAAAAGTTGCTAAAACTAATGGAGTCAGATAGTTTGGATAATGGAAATAACCTCACAAATGTAACGATGAAAGATAGTTCGCAATTATTATCTTTCATCGTGCATTAGGTTTTATGCTTTTATTTCGTAATAACTGTAATAATCAGCAAAAAATTGAATGCCTTAGTTCGAAAGAAGGAAAAATCGAATTAAAAGATAAAGCTCAAGCTATAATTCATAATGAACGCAAACATCGTCTCGGCTATCAGTAAATTACTCTGGACCTGCGTAATCTAGGCATGTGCATCAATCATAAGACAGTGCAACGTCTCACGAGAGGACTTGGTCTGTTTTGCCACGTGAGAACGAAAAATATAAATCCCTAACCTTCCTGCCTCAACACTTATGCTTATACTTTGTAAGCGTTTCAATGTCAGATATAAGGCCCTTCAGATCCTTCTGCTTTTTCTCAACCATTTTCTGCCGATAATCATAAAACAAAGCAATGGTCAGAATGACTGACTGTACTGCAATAAAAATAAGTCCCTCTTTAATGCTGCTGAATCTAAAAAAACTGTGCATGCCCTATACCTCCTTGCCCCACAAGTTGAATGCAATTAGAAGCTTTTATCATATATTTCCCCCCCCTTATCTTCTTTAGGAGGGGAAATTGAAAAAGTGCATATACAGGTTTTATCCCACACATGCACTTTATGCTATCATACAGAATCCCCCCGAATCCATTCACATTACAATGCAAACACATTGTAACACCAATGCAACGGAGTCCTTCTTGAAATTACTGTAAAAATGGACTATAATAACATAAGGTTGCTGTGGCAGCGAAAGCTGCGTTTGTGGGTGGTGATTCACCTGCATGAGCCTGTAAGTGCGCCAACGCTTACAGGTCATGGCGACCTTTTTCAATTCCCCTACAATAATTATAGCCTTATATTTTCCAATGCGCAACATTTTTGTATTTTTTTGCTTGTTAAATTGTGTATCTGCATTTGTTGTGTGTATCCCATCAGTTTGACAGGTTATATAGATGCAAATGGAGCCATACACTTGATTCCTCATGGACAAACTTGTCCAATTATATGGATACTGCGAAGTTGAATATATTAACTTACAAATAGCATCGGGGGAACAACCACTTATGATACAAATTCTTCTTACTACTCAAACCCCACCACCTCATTAATCACTCTTTTATCGGAGTTGCTAGACTGTTAAGCAGCCACTCCAACTCGTTTCGTGCGTTCAATATTAATTCAGTAAAGCCCATAAGTTTCAGGTTAGGCTGTGTTTGCTGTACAGAAATTTTTGGATTGACCTTTTTACCGATTACCAGTATATCAATTGCTTTGTTTGGAAAATACAAAAGCAAATCATCACGATATTCCGTTGCTTGAGCTTCGTGTTCTCTTTCTAACTGCAAAGACGGTTTTTTGAATTCAATTAATAGCATTTTGTCACCAATACCACTGTTTAAAAGCAAGTCTGGTCTTTTGTTTGCTCGGCCACCTTTAAATTTTTCACCTAAATATTTTTCTACAATGTGGTTAGTTGTCTGGTTTGACGACATCAGCGAATATGCTACACCAAATACCCACATATTCTTTTCCAAAGCAGTATGTAGGTCTTTTTCAAGTGTATTCTCATTATCGACTAAAGATTGTAACTTTTCAAGAAAATTCAATCTTGCTGTTGCCTGATTAGCTATTAAACTGATATCGAGTATTCCAAACTCTCTTAAAGCACTTGCGAAAATCTCAATGCTTCCATCACTTGCTTGCGCTATTCTCTCGATTATGTCGTAGTAGTCATCATTTTCTAAGGCCGATATCGTCACAGCAATTATATTTTTAATTTGTTGTTCATTGTGTCGTCCGTCAGACAAGCCCGTCAGCACTTTATCTATTAACCTAAGTGCTTTTTCTCTTTTATACTCAGGTAATTTTTCAAGCTGTTTCTTGATTTCTATCTCAAGCTGTTTCTTTGTAAATTGAATATATGCCTTAAAACTATCTTCTAATGCAAACAGAAGCTTCTCTCTTACAAATTCCTCGACTGTTAGATAATCCACAGTACTTTCCAGAATACCCCAACTATTAGTCGTGTGTTTCTCTAAAAAGTCAGCGTTTACCTCACCGTATACTTTCTTCAGCAATTTACTGTGGATATAGTTGACATCTTCAATGCCCCAATAGTTGGGCTTACCAATAATTTTACCTTTAACTCTTAATACGATGCCTGATTTTTTGTTTTTTATCTCTTTTCCTGCTATATTAAAGTTCAAGTCAATACCATAATTGGCTTCAGAAAATCTATAGTTTTTTCCACCGATATCTTCAACTTTTATCGAGTTGTTATTTATAAATATATTAAAGTTATCCTCTCGTCCATATTCCATAATAAGCAATTGCCTAAGTTTATCATAGTTTGGATCAATTGATAAAATATCAATATCGTTTAATATAATTTCTGTTCCATTATCGGCATTTTTATTTGCTGAAGTTATTAGGTTAATATCTTGTGATGTTAAATTATCGTGATGCGCAAGAAAATCACCTTTAACAATATCAAATTGTGTTGTTTTACCATTTCGAGTTGTAACAACTCTCATTCGATCAGCCAACAAAAGTCCTGCAAACTTGCCAATCCCTTTACGTCCTTTTACTAGTCTATCTTTTAATTCGGTTTTTTCACCCTTTGAAGATACACGGTCTCGCGCTATTCGTAGATATTCATTTTCAATGCTTTCTTCTGACATACCTATGCCATCATCTTTAATAGAAACAAAACGTTCAGCATCAGCAATTGATCGAGGAAGTGTGATATGAACATTTTCAGCATCAGCATCCCATGCATTATCTACTAACTCTTTTAAAGCATGCTCGACTGATGAATAGTTTTCTCCCAATAGTTGAGTTAATCTACCCTCAACAATGAAATTAGCTGTTTTACTCATGTACTTTGCACCTCCAAAATTTTTGTTTTTCTATTTCAGCTTCTTTATCTCAATGTTCAATTTAATTTTCCGATTATACTGCGTTTCTATTTTAAGGTCAGCACAGATAAATATTGCATTTGTAGTTTTATGCATCAACTTCTTATTATTAGCCTTCGGCGAAGTTCAGTACTCTTTCCTAGTATAAACATTATAAACATTAAGCGAAGCTCGATAATTGGCTTCTGGTATTCCGTGATGGATCCCAGAGGCCCTTTTCCTGTTTGTTGGAGCGGCCGACGGACGAGAGAACCTGCGCCCCAGCGCCACCTCCCGCCAGTTTGCACCATGCTCTAAAACGAAAGGCAGCTTTAGTTTCAGGGTTCTATTTCGTGGCGGTGAGCTCGTCTATATTTAGTTCTATGTACTCCAGAAAAGCATTCGCCTGATTCATAATGCCGATAAACGCATCGGCATATGAGACCTCTCCGATACTGAACACCTTGGCGATCCTATCATAACTCCGACCCTTTTTGTGCGCCGCGCTGGTCGAACGGAGTTCCTGAACATTTCTGAGAAACTTCACTATATCGGCATAGTCGCTCAGACCCTGTACTTCAAACAACTTTTCCAGCTTTGAGATGCTTCCGACGATCTTTTCTTCTGAAGGCGGGAGTTTCGATTCGATCTGCTTTTCATTTAATGAGTCGAGCATCACTTTGACAAGAGCGAGGACCTGCTGATCGAACTCCGACTGTGAGTTCAAGAGCGGGATCCTGAGTCCGGAAAGTGTGTATTTGTCATCGTCATGCAGCGGAAGGAACAGCGGCCATCCAGCCTTCGCCCCAAAAGCTTTATTTATCTCCTCGTACTTATGCTGAAATATGAATATCGGAGAGTCAGATGAGGTAGGTATGCTGAGAAAGTCTCTCCTGTATTTTGATTTGCTCAGTTTTCCGTCGATTGCGATGTTGTAGGTCTTCCAATGTTTTTGTTCATTACTATCAGGGAGATCTCGCCCCAGATCACCGAGATAAGCTGAAACATAATCGGGACTTTCGTTATCGATATATAGCAACCACCGGGTGCCACACCTTATGATGCCGGCCTCGACAGTATACCTATCTGGGTTGCTGTAATATTTCTGCAGTACTTCGCGCCGGAAGAATATAGGCGTCAGATAGTGCGGTGCATCCGGATTCTTACCGTAATAGTTCGCCAGTTTGGACGGTTCGGAAGTGAATACTATTTCATCGCCATCCTCATCGATACCGATGATATAATCCTCATAATCGCGGTTATCTTCATCATACGGCCAGTAGCCGCAATCTGCGATTGCACAGCCTCGTATAGCAGTTTTGGCATATATCATAGAGAAGGTCTGCTGCTTGGTGCCGCGGGCCACACCTATGTAAAAGCTGTAGATTTTATCCTCAGTCTTTTCTGTATAACCACCCGTCTTAATATCCGGGTCGACTACGCCCAGAGGATACTGGCTGTCAATATGAATGAGCATAATCATCTCTTTGACAGCAAGATACCGCTTGAGATATTTCCTATGTACCGTGACGAAATCCCCCTCGATCTTCACGACTGTGGTATCGTCCGCAAGATCGACATACTCGTTTTTCGTCCTATCAAAATATAGGTTGTTCAAGAGCCGGAATTCTTCCACTATCTCAATCTCGTCCCGCTTTCCTAAACCGTCAAAGCTCCGTTCTATCACAAACGGCTCCATGTCGTATTCATTATTGAAGCGGGTATAGATGGTGTCAGCGTCAGATCCGAATCCATAACGAGTGAAACCGGGAGATGTCCCGCTCCAATGGTTTGTATCATCTATCTCCATTTCTTCAGCGGCTCTCCCCGCCGGAAACAATCTGCACTGAAAATATGCGTCCGTTCCGTAAGCGCGTGTCCTGCCATGAATAGGGATCATCACGCTTCCTGTATTAGGGTATTGCTTTATGTACTCAAGCATCCGTCTTTGATATATTGGCTCGTCCATAAGTAACCCCCGCCTTCAAGTTATTATAATTGTTGCGAGTCCTAAATACTCACAGCAGTTTACCGATCTCGTCTGCTTTGACATAGTCAAGGATCAGCGGCGCCTTGTCAAAAGAACTGTTGTATCTGTACTTGTCCATGGCAGAGAGCTTGACCATTTTCTGAATTCTTTCGTCGATGCCAACAGGCGATACATCGCCAACAAGTCCCGCGAGACGTTTCAGCTGATGTGCCGACTTCAGCCTTATCGCGAATCGTGAAAACATGGGATTCTCCAGGCCGTAGACGTAAAGCATCGGGAACCAGTACCAAGTATCCTCAGGCTCTTCAAGAACGCTGAGATTGTATATGAGAAGGTCGGCGAAAGTGACCTGATCGAGCGAGTATCCAGCCATTACATGCTCTGACCAGTGCTGAGCGAGCCCCGAGTAATAGTTCTTGTTGTCGACCTTCTTCTTAGCGTTTTCTATCAGATTGGTATGGCCGCCGGCATATACGATGTCAGTCAACTTGGCGGCTTTATTTTCTCTGTACTTACCGCCGAGAAAGTACGTGCGAGTAATCAGGTCGCGGATTTTTGAATACTCTTCCGCGCCCCAGAGCAGGGCGATGGTATATATGAACATCTCGTGCAGCAGCGCCCTTCTTGCCTGCGACGGATAGTCGTCCGAGCCTCTTTGGTCATCCTGCGTTTGTCTGTATTCTTCGAAAAAATCTGCCGCCACATCGGTGAAATAGTCCTTATGCGTTATATTCTCAAGCGCCTTGATGAAAGCATCCCGGTAAGGTCTGAGTGTACCAAGAAAGTCGAGATATGCTTGCGGTTCGGCTCGAAATTTAGCTTCCTCTTCACTTGTGGGCTCAATCGCAAAAACGCACTCTTTTACCAGATTGAGAGCTTTCCTTATCTCGCTCCTTAATAGAACGTCGTCGCTTGCATTTTGAATCGTAAACAGCGGGCCGGATATTACCGCAGGGACGATTTCCGGCTGAGATACCCAGTCGGGCTTTGTGCCCTTAGTTTGCGGCATAGGATAAGTCTTCTCGCCGTAGAGGTGTTTGACCAGTCGCATAAACTCGGCGTTGGCGTTGTCCTTCGTCAGATCGAAATGTAGCCTGGATTTCAAATACGCCGGTTTATATATCTTTTCATCAGGACCACGCTCAAAGATAACCGGTATGAATTTGCTCTGCACTGTATTGGAATAGACCTCTTGCGAAATGATCTGCGTCTCAGTTCCCACGCCGCCCTGCCTGTTGTCAGCCTTCTCGGCGTAGGTTTTATCAAGGAGCATAATGACGTAGTTCACACTCGGGTCTTTTACGCAGCGTTCCATGAAATCGTATGTATCGTTACCAGCCTCCATCGACCATTTGTCGATGAGCACCTCAATACCGCACTCAGAATACAGGCGTGTACAGAGGTCGAGCACCTTCTGCTGATATTCATCCGTGCCCCATGCATAAGAAATGAAGACCTTTGGGTCCGTAATAGACTGCATGCTTCTCTATCCCCCTTCGGTAAATTATGAACTTCGTCTAATTGCTATAACTACAAAAATTCCATACATCCAATTATTAGCCTTATCAGAAGCTCAACCTTTTCTATTCAGAATCGACTATTTTGGTAAATAGCCCATCTTAAAGGGGCAGGGGGACAGGTTTGTCCCCTTGTCCCTGTGCATGATTATCTTTACACCTCATCAATATATTATTTCAACTGCTTTTTTATATGACATCCCATAATCTTCTATAAAGACTTCTATTTTCTCACCAGTACTTTTTTTAATTATTGTTGTTCCACCCAACTCATTAAAGTTTCCTACCAATTCATCATCTTCCTCTAAGTCGACTGTATCCAAAATTTCTAACCAACCGCAATCATAACTTTCACTTTCAAATACAATCAACCCACGTTTATAATTAACTTTTCTCACAATCGCTTTCATAAATTGCTTCCTTTCCTTTAATATTTGATTTCCGTATAAATTACTAATGTTATTTATAACACCACACAGAAATACTACTTCCTTAAGAACTTCACATTATTCCGCTTGTCTGTTTATGTCTATATTATGCATAAGTGGCAACACTCTTGGAAAAGGAGTGAATAAAATGCAATCAAATAAATCTTGTCAAATAGTTGAACATTAATTGGCTTACCTTGTTACAATTAAAGGTCGTAGCAAGAACACCATATTGGAATACCGCTTAGATCTTTTACAATTTTTCCGTTACATTTCAATTATCCGAAATCAAGAGTATTCAGATTTTCAATTTGTGAATATTGAATTTATTCGGTCTATCAGCCTTGGCGAAATGTATGGGTTTCTTGCATATTGCCAAGATTCTCTACATTCTTCTCCTGGCACGAGAACAAGAAAAATTGTTTCTATTCGACAATTTTGGAAGTATCTAAAAACCAAGGCACATCTGATTGATAATAACATTGCCGAAGAATTAGAAACTCCTAAACAACCAAAGCGTATTGTCAGATGCCTTACTCTTGAAGAGTCAGTTCGTCTACTTATTGAAGCCAGTTCAAGTTCTGTACGTGATAATTGTATTATAACAATTTTTCTAAACTGTGCTTTACGTTTGTCAGAATTAGAATCATTAAATGTAGACCAAGTTAACTCCGATGTATTATCAGTCATTGGAAAGGGTAATAAGGAACGCAAGATTTTTATGACACCAGCTGTCAAACAAGCATTAGCAAAATGGCAATCTATACGAAATTCCATGACTGTATATACGAATGCTTTATTTATATCACGCAACGGTGGACGCTTGACAACAAGAGCCATACAAAACGTAGTTAAAAAACATATCGTTGCTGCAGGAATAACCCCAGAAGGTTTGTCCACACATAAACTTAGGCATACTGCAGCTACGCTAATGTACAAATATGGTCGTGTAGATATTCGTTCCTTGCAACAACTTCTCGGACATGAGAGTATTGCGACAACTGAGATTTACACACACGTTGATGAAGGTCAGTTACAGGCAGCTGTCAACGCCAATCCTTTAGCCATGATGTTTAATTGAATATGATGGTTTTCTAGACATAGCGGGAAATTTATTACTACATCTATGCCAAAATTAAATTAATCAAACCTGTTATCTTTTCACCCGTAAATACTGCAAAATTATCAATATTGTCCATTATTGTTTTTACAATAGTATAATCCCCTGCTTTACATGATAATACTGTTGCTTTCTTTTTTTCTGTTATAGGTCTATGCTGATCGTCTAAAATTGGTTTTCCGTCTGCATCCCTTTTTATAATATCTACTAATTCATCTTTCTTTAATATAAATCCATTTGATATTTCACTCGGAGCTATCCCATGTGTAAAGTTATTTCTGTAATCACTTGCTTGGATATAAAGAGGTGCCTTGAAAACATTATCCTCTAAGAATTCGGCAACATCAGGCTTATTTTTCTTAAGCCACTTTAGTAAATTGAATTTAAAACCTGTATTATGTTCAATATGTAATCCATAAAATATGTCTAATAATTCAGTAATACAATCCCATACCGAAAAGAATTTTAAATACATACTTTCAGCAAAATGATTAAACCAGTACCTCCTCATCCAATGCTCCTCTTTAAACTCTGGCATATACTGGATAGATTCACCATTATCGCCAGGTGATTTATACCATGGATCATCGGGTATACCTTTATTATAATAATGTCGGCATAATGCATATGTAATTATCATAGATCCTACCTTATTATTTTGAGCTTTTATGGACTGCTCTAATAATGGATATAAGAAAATCCTTTCTTTGTAACTATCAAATTTATTTAGATCAATTTTAATTTTGTCAAACAATGTAGTTCCTAAGTACCGATTCCATTCTTCATCTGTTAATATTTCAAATGAACCCTCAATTTTTACTTCAAAATTTGCCACTCTAACACTCCATCCTTTTTATTCTGACAATTACCCCATTTTACACCACCGCTCCAACTTCCCATTATTGCTATAACTAGAAAATTCCTAGCCTTCCAATTATTAGCCTAATAGGTATATGGACACTGTAAAATGCCGCTTTATTACTAGTTTCTACAAACACATTATTATATTAAATTCAACTAAACATCTCTAATGTCCGCTCAATATGTTCAGCAAATGATAATCCATCCGAATTAATCTTATCTAGGCCATATTTTTCAATCAAAGATTTATCCTTTTTTTGAGCCCCTCCGATTTGACTTTTCTTTAGCATCTCGTTTATATTCGGTGATATAAAATACTTCATTTCGATAACATCCCAATTTTGGGGAGCATTGTCATATGCTATAAATTCCTGCTTTAAGATTGTATTATATATAATTGGATATTTATACTTTAAAGCCATAAAATATAAATAAACTTCCAATATCTCTAGTACTCTATCTGGCTGCGTCGCTATTTTCTCATCGATAAAGTGCTTATAGAATAAACAAAATACAATGAAATTATTAGTAATTTTATCTATATCTCTCAGTGACAACCTCAATTTAACATAGACGTTAGTAACTATATCAAAAAAGACTTCTTGATAACCCATTTTTTCAACAAAATCTTTTAGTATAGTCTTAATGTATTGTTTTATATCACCAGAAGGAATATTTATATTTACATCAAAAAATCTTCTCAGGTAACCTGCTGAATCCATACCATCTCCATACATAGTTGCAATTGAATGCGATAACTGACTCAAGTCAACTGCAAAAATGAAAACTATGTTTTGAATATTAAAGTAGTGCTTAACGATTTCTAATGTCTCAACTGCAAATATAGGACGGCATCTGTCTAGCTCATCAACGAAAACGATTAGTTTTCCACTTTCAGGTATTAAGTCAATAAGTGCATTTCTAAACTTTTCTTTCTCTTCAATATACTTACTATATTGCTTGAAAAAATTCTCTATTTCTGTTTCAGTTGCGCCATCAATTCCTTCACCAATTAAGTTTGCTGTTTCTTCACCAATAGCTTTTTTTATACCATCTTTCAGCAAGGCCACAGCACATGATTTAAGGAAGTCTTTAGATCTCTGCTTTACATTATCTATCAATGAAATATTTTCTTTATATACATCCATTTGCTGTAACTTATAAACTAGCGGAATAAACGCATTGTCACTATCATCATTTTCCCATGCATTATAATATGTCACAGCATATTTTTTATCGGAATTCTCCTCAGAAATTAACCAATTCTTCCACATATTAAGAAGATAGCTTTTTCCTGAACCCCATGGTGCATCTATTGATATAACAAGAGAATCGTTTTCATGTTTTAGTTGATTCCATTCATTTATCACTTGCATAAGATTTTTTACAAATGTTTTTCTTTTTAATAAGTCATCTACATCAAAATTCAATTTATTATATTCCATTCTAATACCTCCAAATACCTATCCAATATTTCAGTTTGAGCTTCCCATTATAGACATTAGCTGTACACTTAATTGACATTAGAAATAAAACTTCAAGTGAATCTATCCTAACAAGAATTACTCATGTGTACCATTTAATATATTCATGTTACCCACAATACTCCAATAATAACTTTTTATATAATAGTTCCCTAAATAATAACATAACCCTTTAAATTCATTCAATTATTACATCAATATCCTAAAGAAAAAGCTTAAACTTAGGTTTCTACCTAAATATAAGCTCCTATTCTTTAATCTATTTACTTCCTTATTAGTTAGTTTAAGGTTTATTGCATTGGTATAATATGCTTTTCTAAACATCAGCACCACTGAACGCCGTGGTTACAAACGATACATTAATTGTCAGTTCTCAAATAGTTTGCAAAAAGTCTCCAAAATCTCAAAAAGTATGAAAATTACAATCCAATATTAAGATTCGCTCAAGTTAACATTATATTTCTTATTGATTACTGCTTTTTCCCGAATTGTCTATGCATTCATGACATATGAATTTAGTTTTGTAGGCCTCCACCTTTTCTGTGCCACCGCAGAGTACACACTTGGGTACATACTTTTTTAATATAATAAGTGCGCCTTCCTGATACAACTCCATGTAATCATTAATATTAATATTTTGCGTGCTACGTAACTGCGAAGGAATTGATATTCTACCTACTGAGTCAACTTTTCTGACAATACTAAACGCTCTCATTTTTTCGCCTCCACAATATTCTACTTTAGCTGTGGCTCACTAATTATTATCCTACCATGAGATTCATAATGTCCTTTATTTTGTTAAATTATAGCACAAACTAGTAATTTTTGTATAATTATCTTATATTTGGCATATTTTATTATACGAATAAAAAGGCAATAAAAAAAAGCCGCATTAAATGCGGCTTTTTTCCATTCATAAATATGAATTACTTTATTTCGATCTTTGCGCCAGTTTCTTTGAACTTTGCAGCTATATCATCAGCTTCCTGCTTAGTTACGCCTTCTTTTACTGCCTTTGGAGCATTGTCAACAAGGTCTTTAGCTTCTTTGAGTCCGAGACCTGTAAGTTCTCTAACAACCTTGATAACCTTTATCTTTTCTGCTCCTGCTTCCATAAGCATTACATTGAATTCAGTCTGCTCTTCTGCTGGAGCTGCTGCTGCTGCTGGTCCTGCTGCTGCTGTTGGAGCTGCTGCTGTTACTCCGAATTCCTCTTCGATTGCCTTTACCAATTCTGCCAGTTCGAGAACTGTCATAGTTTTTATTTCTTCAATAAATTTTACTGTTTTTTCACTTGCCATTTTTAAAATACCTCCCAATTATTAATTAAGCTTGCGCTTCTTTATTTTCTTTAACTGTATTAAGTACATAAGCAAGGTTTCTAACTGAACCTTGTAATGCCCCAAGTAACATAGCAATAAGAACGTCTCTTGATGGCAGGTCTCCTAATGCTTTTACATCCTTAGCATCCATTAACTTACCTTCAACGTAACCAGCTTTTATTGATATCGTTGTCTTAGGCTTATCCTTCATGAACTGATTGAGCGTTTTAGCAGGTGCAACTGCATCTTTAGCTCCAAAAGCAACTGCAACTGTTCCTTGAAGGTGTTCATGAAGTGCTTCCATGCCCACTTCTGATGCTGCTCTTTTGAAAAGAGAGTTTTTGTACACCTTATACTCAACGCCAGCTTCTCTGAACCTTTTTCTTAACTCAGTTACATCTAGAACGTTTATGCCCTTATAATCCACCAGTACAACTGAACTTGATTTGCTGAGCTTTTCCTTAACTTCGGTTACCACTGCTTCTTTTGGTCCAAGGTTTTTATTTGCCATTTTTACACCTCCTCATGGTGAAGCTTTGTAAATCTTTTATACGGTCAAGGTCTTTCAAAATTTAAAAGACCTCTCCGTAGACATAGAGAGGTCATATTATCATATATGATAAACCTCGGTAGGAAATTTTATCGGCTGAAAGCCAACCTACTGTCTACGGTAAGTATTCGTTTTTATACAATGGTCATTCTATCATTAATAGAATGTATTGTCAATGCACTAATCTACAACACGTGCTGGGTTAACCTTTATAGCCGGTCCCATAGTGCTTGTAACAACAACACTCTTAAGGTAAGTACCCTTTGCAGCTGCTGGCTTAGCCTTTACAACCGCTTCCATGAGTGTCCTGAAGTTATCTCCAAGCTTATCAGCACCGAAGGAAACCTTGCCGAAACCAACGTGAACTATAGATGTTTTGTCAACTCTGTACTCAACCTTACCGGCTTTGATTTCATTGATAGCTCTTGCAATATCAAATGTAACTGTTCCGGATTTTGGGTTAGGCATCAAGCCTTTAGGTCCAAGTACTTTACCGAGTCTTCCAACTACACCCATCATATCTGGAGTAGCAACTACCACGTCGTAGTCAAACCAGTTTTCACTCTGGATTTTTGTAACCAATTCTTCTGCGCCTACATAATCTGCGCCTGCTGCTTCTGCTTCCTTAACTTTGTCGCCTTTTGCGAATACCAAAACCCTCAGGGTCTTGCCTGTACCGTGTGGAAGCACTACAACGCCTCTAACCTGCTGGTCTGCATGTCTTGGGTCAACACCAAGCTTTACATGAATTTCAACAGACTCATCAAATTTAGCCTTTGCTGTCTGTAAAATAAGCTCCATAGCTTCCTTTGGATCATAAAATTTGTTGCTATCAATAAGCTTTACACTTTCTTGATATTTCTTTCCTCTAAACATTTAAAATTCCTCCTTGTGGTATTAGCGGATTATATCCTCCCACTTAATAATTAGTCTTCTACTACTATTCCCATGCTTCTTGCTGTACCAGCAACCATGCTCATTGCAGTCTCAACGCTTCCTGCATTTAAGTCTGGCATTTTAAGCGTTGCGATTTCTCTAATCTGAGCTTTAGTAATCTTTCCTACCTTAGTCTTGTTTGGCACACCGGATCCGCTTTCGATACCTACTGCTTTCTTTATAAGCACCGATGCTGGCGGCGTTTTAAGTATGAACGTAAATGATCTGTCCTGATAAACAGTTATTACAACAGGAATGATAAGTCCTGCCTGTTTAGCTGTTCTTTCATTAAATTCCTTGCAAAATCCCATGATGTTGACACCATGCTGACCTAAAGCTGGTCCTATTGGTGGCGCTGGAGTAGCTTTACCCGCTGGAACCTGCAACTTAACCATTGCTGTAACTTTTTTTGCCATTATTACACCTCCCCTCAGCAGATAGTGATTTGTATTTATTTAAGGTATTTATAACCTTTCAATCTGTGTGAACTCCAACTCTACAGGAGTTTCTCTTCCGAACATGGAAATCATAACCTTGACCTTGTGCTTTTCATTGTTGATTTCCTGTATTATACCAACAAAATTCTCAAATGGACCTGAAATAACTCTTACATGGTCCTTAACATTTGCATCGAGCTTGATAGGAGTCTTTTCAACACCTAAGGCCTTTACTTCTGCTTCCGTCAGAGGCACAGGTTTAGAACCAGGTCCTACAAATCCGGTAACTCCCCTTGTATTTCGAACAACGTACCATGATTCATCCGTCATAAGCATCTTGATTAGTACATATCCAGGAAATACTTTCTTCTGGGTGATTTTTTTCTTACCGTTTTTGATTTCTACCAGTTCTTCAATCGGCACTTTTACTTCGAAGATAACATCTTGCATATTTCTATTTTCTACTATCTTCACAATATTTGCCATTACCTTGTTTTCATAGCCCGAATAAGTATGGACTACATACCATCTGCCACTATCTTCCATAGATGCACAACCTTAAAGGGTAGCTTAAGGTTTTCCTCCTTAACCATTTTAATGATTTAATCGAAGCTCTCCTATTTGGCTAAAAATATATTAAGTATTTCGCCAAATGCAAGGTCTACCACCCAAAGCACTGCTCCAACCAATATTATTGAAGTTACTACAACTTCAGTATGCTGTATAAGCTCTTTTCTATTAGGCCAGCTTACCTTCTTGACTTCCGCTCTTGTTTCTCTGAAAGATTTTGCTACATCAAACTTCCTTGCTGTACCAGCCACATCATTCACTCCCTTTACTGGCTATTTTGTTTCTTTATGTGGGGTATGCTTCCTGCAGAACCTGCAGTACTTGTTCATTTCCATTCTGTCTGGATTATTCTTCTTGTTCTTCATGTTATCATAGTTTCTTTGTTTGCATTCGCTGCAAGCAAGTGTTATTTTAACTCTCATATCTACACCTCCCAACGGCTTGGCACTGCTTTAAAAAATTAAATGCCGCAAAAATACACAAAAATTGCATTTTGAGACTACTCAATAGAATCTATCATAATTTAACTGCAATGTCAATAATATTTTGTACAGTCCTCATACTCCAAGAACAGGTTGTATGAACTATTATCCTTTGCATTGTAGTCGTCACTTTTATTTAATTATTACCTATTTGAGGAATATTAATCGCCGGAAAGTTTTAGCAAAGATTTAATTTAAATTCGACGATTTATATTAAGGTAGCAAAAGTGCGAAAAAGCTGGTTTTATTCACAGCTTGTATTGCTTAGTACTTTTTGAAGGACCAGTATCATATTAATATGGTACTAGTCCTTCCATATTTACATTGTCACTTTGAAGCTATGCTCTGAAGTATTGGTTCGGGGTACGTGGTTCGCGGTTCGGGGATTTCAGCAAAACCTTCGAAGCCCTGCCCAAGTCCTCGCACCTCGCAACCTCGCACCTATCTTACTCTAATATTGAAGCAACAGCACCTGATCCAACTGTTCTTCCGCCTTCACGAATAGCGAATCTCAAACCTTCTTGGATAGCTATTGGTGTGATAAGCTTTATTGTCATTTCTATATGGTCGCCAGGCATGCACATTTCTACTCCTGCTGGAAGATCTATTACTCCGGTTACGTCTGTTGTTCTGAAATAGAACTGTGGTCTGTAACCATTGAAGAATGGTGTGTGTCTTCCGCCTTCTTCTTTTGTCA
>Ga0196970_1000523_pt1 | contig 42661 bp, 46 predicted proteins | sample S1v_513CmetaG_FD_148672 | JGI IMG/M metagenome (GOLD analysis project Ga0196970, IMG submission 148672) | Soil microbial communities from Anza Borrego desert, Southern California, United States - S1+v_5-13C | ecosystem: Environmental > Terrestrial > Soil > Desert | place: USA: California... | reverse complement strand
GCGCATAGCGATACAGCACCGCCAGCGCCAGCAGGATGGCACCGGCCAAGATCGGCCAACGCACCAGGCTGACCACCCACTTTAGCGGACCCAACGGGATGAGGTTGAGGATCGCCGGCACCACCACGACGGCCGTCAGCGTGACGATCAGGAACAGGATGGCGCCCCCCGTCATCAGCATCGAGGTGATGGCGAGCGCGACGAAGCCGCGCGTCTCCTGCTCCTCGTAGGTGATGTTGAGCGCGGTGATCAGCGCGTTGATACCGCGCGACGCGCTCCACAGCGTGAACAGCAGGCCCAGCACGACGCCGAAAGTCAGCCCCCCCCTGGGTGTGCTCGCCACCATGTTCGCCTGTCCCTTGAGGATGTTCAGCGCCTCGCCCGGCAGGAAGCCGGCCAGCGTATCGAACTGCCGCTCCACGGTGCCGGGGTCGGCGACGAGTCCGTAGATCGATACCGCGGCGGCGATCGCCGGGAACAGCGCCAGGATCGCATAGTACGCGACACCCGCGGCGATCATGGAGATGTTGTCCCTGGACTGCTTGTCCCAGACGCGCCAGAGGATGTCCTTCCAGCCTTTGGCTGGAATCTCCTTCGGCTTGTCGGCGGCGCGCCCGCGCACGCGGTCGTCGCGGCCCATCTCAATGCGCGGCATGTAGTGGTGGTGGCGGCTCAATCCCAACATGGCTCAGCTCACCGCCTCGCGTAGCGCGCCGACGCGGTGCTGGACGCGCTCCAGGTCGTGGAAGTGCGCGCCGACGACAACCCGCAACTCGTCCGGCAGCGGTTCGTGCAGCGCGTCGCGGAACAGATCGAGGGTATGGTCCAGGCCGTTCTCCAGCGCCACCAGGATCTCGGCGCGCGAGCGCGCGCCGGTGAGCTGGTCGTGCAGCGCATGCCAGGCGGGATGCAGCGGCTCCCCCGGCTCGGCCACGCCGCCGTGCATGTGGAACTCGTGTTCCAGCGAGGCCGAGGTGCGCTCGAACTGGTTGGAGATCTCCATGAGCCGGGGGGACAGAGCGGTGTCGTTGAGCAGCATGTCCGCCTCGCGGAAGCCCTCCGCACCCTGGCGGCAGGCATTGACGAGGCCGGCCAGCAGGATGCGGATGCGCTGGTCGGAGATCATGCCGCCGGGTTCGGTCGTGCCGGCCAGCGGCGGTATGCGCGACACAGCCCAGGCGAGCCACAGCGCGCCGACGCCGATCAACGCCACGGGAATGGGATTGTTGCGGATGGCGGTGGCGATGCGGGTCGGCCGCCCCTCGACGACGTCCCGCATGATGCCGCTGACGTGCCCGGTCAGCTGACCTGGGGACAGGCGGAACTCGATCTCATTGAGCGTGGAATCCATGTGGGCACGGATGCCGCGGATGTCGTTCTCGATATCCATCAGGTTCCGGTTACGGCGGCGCCGGGTGTCATCCTGGTCGATGGCACGGGTCATGACGTGCGCTCCCTTTGACGCTGCCCGGTGGAACACGCTGCAGCGCGCAAAGGTTCCGCTGGTCCGGCCGGGCTAAAGCTGCCCGGCGACCTCCATGATCTCGATGCTGCCGTCCCAGATCATCCTGACCGCCACATACAGGATCACCGCCAAACCGACGTAGGCGATCCACTGGAAGCGGTTGAGCAGGCGCGCGATGAAGGTGGCCGCGACGCCCATCAGCGCCACCGACAGCACCAGGCCGGCCGCCAGCACCCAGAGGTGCTCGCGCGCAGCGCCGGCCACCGCCAGCACGTTGTCCAGCGACATGGAGACGTCGGCCCCACCACCTGCCAGATGGCCGTGCCCACGGACTTGCTGGCGGACACCACCGGGCCGTTGGAGACCTCCTCGTCACCGGAGACGAGTTCGGCGCCCTCCTCCTCCTCGCTCTGTTCGCGCAGCTCGCGGAACAGCTTCCAGCAGACCCACAGCAACAGGATGCCGCCCGCGAACGTCAGGCCGATGATGGCGAGGAGCTGCGTGGTCAGCAGGGCGAAAATGACGCGCAGCACCACTGCGGCGACGATGCCCCAGAAGATGACCATGCTGCGCTGCTCGCGCGCCACGCCGGCTGCGGCCATGCCGACGACGATGGCGTTGTCGCCCGCCAGCACGAGGTCGATGAAGATCACTTGGCCCAGTGCGACCAGCTCCGGAATCAGCTCGTCCAGCACCTGCGTCCCTGCCCTCGCCTGTTCGATACCTCCTGTAAACCGGCAGGCGGCAGGGATGGCAACCCCGCCGCCTGCAAAACACGGTGGACGTAGGCCTCTTGCCCATGACGCCGCCCGAGCTGTTGGCGGCGACCCTTTCTTCTCAACCGTACACCAGCCGCGGCAGCCAGAGCACGATCTGCGGGAACATGATGCACAGGTAGACGCCCAACGCCTGCAACGCCAGGAACGGGACCGCCGACCTAAAGATCGTCGCCATGGTGATCTCCGGCGGCGCCACGCTCTTGAGGTAGAACAGCGAATAGCCGAAGGGCGGACTGAGGAACGCCATCTGCATGTTCACCATGAAGATGACGCCGTACCACAGCGGGATGTCCTCCGCCCCCACACCGGGGAAGCCGAACAGGCCGGAGAAGTCCAGCCCCTTCAGGATCGGCAGGAAGATCGGCACGGTCAGCAGCAGGATGCCGACCCAATCCAGGAACATGCCGAGGATGAACAGGATGACCATCATCAATACCAGCACACCGTAGGCGCCGAGGCCCAGGCCGAGCAAGCCGTTGGTCACGAACTCCTGGCCGCCCTTCACGATGAAGAAGCCGACGAAGAGGGTGGCGCCGAAGAAGATCCACATGACCATGCCGGTCGCCTTCAGCGTGGCGATTGACGCCTCGCGCACGGCGATCCACGACAGCCGGCGGTGCAGTGCGCAGACGAACAGCGCCCCGAAGGTGCCGATGCCGGCCGCCTCCACCGGCGTGGCGATGCCGACGAAGATGACGCCCAGCACCAGCACGATCAGCAGGATCGGCGTGATGGTCTGCTTGAGCAGGCGCATCTTCACCGCCCAGCTCACCCGCTCGCCGACCGGCAGCGGTGGTCCCAGCGATGGGTCGAGGTAGCAGCGGACCGTCACGTAGACGATGTACATGCCCGACAGCAGCAGGCCCGGGAAGACCGAGCCTACCAGCAGCTCGCCCAGCGACTGCTGCGCGACCACGGCATAGACGATGGCCATGACGCTGGGCGGGATGAGGATGCCCAGCGTGCCGCCAGCCAGCAGGGCGCCGCACGCCAGTTTCTGGTCGTAGCCGCGCTTCAGCATAGCGGGCAGCGCGATCATGCCCATGGTCACCTCGGTGGCGCCCACCACGCCGACCATGGCGGCCAGCACCGTGCAGGCGATGACCGTGGCCGAGGCGAGGCCACCGTTGACCGAGCCTATGAACTTGTAGACGACCTCGAACAGCTCTTCGATGATGCCGGCGCGCTCCAGCATCGCAGCCATGAAGATGAACAACGGGATGGCCGAGAGCTGGTAGTCGGTCATGAACGGGAAGACGCGCGACGGGAGCATGTTGAGCATGCCCATGTCGGAGAACAGGAACAGGAAGATGCCCGCCAGCCCGCCGGTGACGAAGGCCATGGGCAGGCCCGCCAGCAGCACGACGATCAGCGAGCCGAACATGAGCGCGGTCAGCAGCTCGATGGTGATCGGAAGAGCCATGGTTCACGCACCTCCCAGGCTGCCGTGCCCCTGGGCCGGCTCGGTCTGCTGCCGCGACGAGGGCCCGAAGGCGAGGTCGATGTCGCGCAGCAGGTGTGCGATCCCCTGAAGGATCAGAAGCACCGCGCCCACGGGAATGGTCAGCTTGACCACCCAGTACTGAATCCCCCACTCGGTGAAGGAGGTTTCGTACACATTCATCGCGTCCTGGGCGAAGCGCCAGCCGGTGACCAGCAGCGTGGTGGCGAACACGAAGAAGAAGAACGAGGTCATGACGTCGGCGATGGCCCGCCCGCGGGGGCTCATCTTCACATAGAAGACGTCGACCCGCACGTGGCTCTCGGTGCGCAGCGCGTAGGCGCCGCACAGCAGATACTGCATGCCGAACATCAGGAACATGCTCTCGTGCGCCCAGTTCGTCGGCGAATTGAAGAGGAAGCGGGCGACGACCTCGTAGAAGTAGACGAAGACGGCGATCACCGTCCAATAGGCGATGAACTGGCCGACCCAGTGGTTCATCCCATCGATGGCGCGAGCGATGGGATTGGTGGGAGGCCGCGGGGCGACGTCTTCTGGCGGCGGCTCGTACGGCACGTCGTGCGGGTGCACCTCGGCTTCCGATTCCTCCCGGATACGGGTTCGGCGCACGGCGCGCGGCAGCAGCACTGCGTCCACCACCAGCCCGCCCAGCATCACCAAGGCCACGATCCCGGTGAAACGGCGCCATTGACTGGACTGCGCCTGCACCGTGTGCAGCTTGTCCTGCGCCTCGGCGAGCTGGGCTCGCGCCTTGTCCAGGCGCTCCTGCGCGCTGGATCGGCCGCGCTTGACCGCTGCGTCCTCACGGGTCACCAGGCGCTCGAATGACTGGGCGTTGGCGCGCGCCGCCGACACGTCCTCACGCAGGTTTCTCTCCTGCGTGTTACCGTAGATGATTGCGACCAGCAGCGGGATGTAGAGGAAGCCCCACGCGCTCTTCAGGTAGAAGCGGTGCAGGCCGGCGAAGCCGCCGCACACCAGGAACAGGTAGGCAATGGGAAGCGACACGGTCGGGTGCCGGCGCCGCGCTTCCTCGCGCCGGACCATGACGACGGCGATCAGGGGAAAGATCAGCAATCCGGCCCAATAGAGCCAGTGCGGCAGAACGAAGCCGATACTCGGCATGGGGGCGTCCTCGGCGGTCGGATGGGCGGCGGCCAGACGGAAAGGGCGCCGGATTAGGGCGCCCTTTCATCCAAGAGCTCAGAGATTGAGCTGCTGATCCTTGATCTGCGACTTGTTCACGTAGCCCAGCGTCGGCGACATCATCAGGTCGAGCTGGACCTTGAACAGCCGAGCCGCGTCCTTGTCCTTGTTGGCCCACCTGAACCAGATCGGCACGGCGATCTCGGTGAAGCGCTCGACATCCTCCTCGCCCAGACGGTTCACCTCGACGCCCGCGTCCTCGAACTTCTTCCAGGCGGCGACGTCCGCCTTCTGGATCGCCGCGAAGTGGACGTTGGAGTAGACCTGGACCTCGTCTTCAATGAAGCGTTTTATCTTCGGTGAGGTCTTGTTCCAGACATCCATGTTGACGGCGAAGTCCATGAGGTCGACCGGCTGGTAGACCGACATCAGGCCCGGCGGCCCCATGGAGATGTACTTGGTCACCTGCTGGAAGCCGAGGTCCCAGTTGACCGCCGGGCCTGTGTAGTCGGCGGCGTCGATGGTGCCCTTCTCAAGGGCCGCGAACACCTCGCCGCCCGGCAGCAGCGTGGTCTTGGCCCCCGCCGCCGCGAAGGTTTCGGCGATCATGCCGCCGGGCACGCGCAGCTTGAGGTCACGGAAGTCGTCGATGGAGCGGATCGGCTTCTTCGAGTGGATGATGTTGGCGCCGTGGTGGATGCGGTTGACATAGTACAGCCCCTGCCTGGCGAAGATGTCGCGCGCCGCCTGGAGCCCGCCGCCGGAGTAGAAGAACATGTCCCACTCCGCCGGATGGCGCAGGCCCAGCGTGTAGGAGCTGAGAAACGCCGCAGCCGGCAGCTTGCCGGCCCAGTACAGCGTGAAGGAGTTCATGGCCTCCAGCACGCCGTTCTTGACGCCGTCGAGCAGCTCGAAGTCGCCCACGACCTCCTTGGCGCCGAAGCCCTTGATCTCCAGCTCGCCGCCGGTCTTGTCCTTGATGGTGCCGCACCACTCCTTGAAGGTGGTGAGACCCACGCCGGCCGGCCAGGAGGTCTGCACCTTCCACGTGGTGGTCTGGGCGTGCGCCGGGTTGGAGACGAACGGCGCGCCGACGGTGGAGACCGCAGCGGCGCCGGCACCGGCGACCGCCATCTGCGACAGGAACCGCCGACGGCCTTCCACGACGCCCTCAACGGATTCCCGGAATCCCTTGTGCTTTCTCATCGTGCTCCCTCCCGTTTGATTTTTCTTGCAGTCGCGTTCCATCGCGCCTCGTCCGGCATGCCGAAAGGCGCGTAGAGACTTGCGCATACGACAGCATGTCACGAGACTACACTGCTAGCCACGCGAGCTTTCGCGATATGCGCGAACGCGCGGACTGCCCATAAGAGGGTAGATAGCCCCACCGAAGGAAGTAACCTCCAGCCCTCCATCAATGGAGGGGGGATGAAGACACCCTCACCCCGGCTGCATCAGGTCGCCGAGCTTTTCGATCAGGTAGTCGAGGTCGTCGGGCGCCAAGCCCTCGTACTGGGTGAGGATGCGCTCGATCATGCGGCGGCGGTGGCGTGCGCGGTCGTGCTCCTCACCGTCGTAGGGCGTCTCCTTGAACACGTCGATGGCGATGCGGCAGGCCGGCATCAGTGCCGGCGGCATCTTCGCCTTGTCATAGATGGACTTGAGCCCCAGCGGCCCGACGTCGTGGATCAAGAGGCGTGCGTTGGTCAGCGGCACGCCGGCGAGGTGCGCCATCGCTGCCTCGAAGAAGGCGATGTCGCCCATGCACAGCGCCCGCACCAGCAAGGACGGCGTCAGGCGCCCGGTGCGCGAGAGCTGCGCCACCAGCCGCTCCAGCGCCACCTCGTCGCTCTCGCCGTTCAGCAGCGTGACGGTGGCTCGCTCGCGGCTTTGCAGGATGAGGTCGGCGGCCGTCTTGGGCGACAGTTCGTGGTGGGTGACGAGGTATTGCTGCAACGTCTCCGACACCACGGCGACCAGTCGCTCGGCAATGGTGATCGGCAGCCTGGAGCGCTGCACCAGGGGGGCGTGCACCGCCTCACTGTCGCCGAAGCGGTCGATGACGCGGCCGAGGCTCCGCTCGCCCAACTCAGCACCCTCGTTGGCGACGAGGGCGGCCACCGCGGTCTCCGAGGCGTTCTCGATGATCGCCTCGGCCACCTGGGAGGAGACGTTCGGGCGGCTGGCGATGGCCGTGTGCTTCCCGTCGGTGCCGGAGCGGACGATCTCCAACAGGTCGGTGTCGGTGAGCACCCGGCTGACGCTGAGGATCGGTATGGCCACCGCCTCCACGTCCCGTGCCATAGTCAGCGCCACGTCGCGCGGCAGGTTGGTGCTGGCCTTCAGGTTCTCGGCCAGCGACTGGCGCACGCGCACCACAGCATCGCGGGCCATGGCGCGGATAATCTCCTCGGCCAGCGTCCGTTCGCTGTCCGACAGGGCCGCCCCCTCGAACTGGCGCACCACCTTGGCCGCCAGATCGGCCCGCGTGGCCGGAGACGGATCCGACAGCAGGCGGACGACGTCGTCCTTCGACAAATTCCCCGTCATGGGTCCCCGCCCCCTCCTGCCACGGCCTGCGCACAGCCCCGCCGAACGCGGCCGATACTCCGCCGCGAAGCATCGGTTGGAAGGATTGATCCTTTGTTAACGGGCGCTTGTACCGAAGGCTCGCCCGGGGGCGCAAAGGGTCGCAGGAGCTTACCCCGTCGAAACACGCGCTGTCTCCGGCGCGCGCCGGCGAGCGCCGCGCAAGGCAACCTCGATCAGCGCCGTCTGTTCCTCCACCGACACCTCGACCTGCGAGGGCACCTCCAGGCTGCGGTCGTCGTAGACGTTGCCGTCGGGGTGGGCATCGGCCCACCGGCGCATCGCCACGTCGCGCTCGTGCAGCAGCGTCTCGATCTGCGGACGGAAGAGCCGCACCATGGCGGTAATCCAGCGGTTGACCGGCCAGGACGGCCGCGCGTGGTCGACGACGAAGCACTCCAGCATGCGGATCACGTCGCCGGCCGGATACCAGGTCTCGCCGGTCACCCAGCGGTTGGTGGTGAACAGCCGCACCGGTCGGCCCGCTTGGTCCATGGCGATGCCCACGAGGTGCGACAGTGCGTCGTTCTCCCCGGCGGGCGTATGGTAGTCCGGCAGCGGCAACGGCGCCACGCCGTCGGGCATGCCGAGCGGGCGCAGGAAGGTGTGGAAGTGGCCATGCTCGCCGGCCGGCCGCTCGCCCTCGGGATGGCAGTGATAATAGTACTGGGCGTGGTACTCGGTATCGTAGACGTCGCCCGGCGGATAGTGCCGCCATTCGTAGACCGTGCCGTGCCCGCGCAGCAGCTCGCTCACCACCGTGTCGCCGGTCTTGGCGAGCACCCGCTGGCAGGTGCGCACTTCCCGCGCGGCCTCGGCCATCGCCTCCAGCGCGTCGCGGGGCAGGCCCGTCAGGTCGATCATCAGCGCAACCACTCCCTGGGCTTCGATCCCCCAATACGTATGCAAAACAGTTTGGCCTGCAAGGATTTTGGGGGGCGCCATTCAGGCCACTTGCCTTGGCCCGCGATTTGCGCTAGGTTTATACTCCTAACGAGACGCGTGTGTCCGGGCTTAGGAGGATGAAACACCGCATGAAAACGTGTTTCATGGTGTTTCAAGATGTTTCATCCGCGGCCGAGAAACCCCTTCGATACCGAACGAGGCGCCATCTGCCCGCAGGCGGACGATTGCGCGCAAGCCATTGACGCCACAGCGGATTCGGCGATTTCCGTAGGTTGGGTTGAGCCGCAGGCGAAGCCCAACGTGTCGGTGATGCTGCGTGTGTTGGGCTTCGCTGGCGCTCAACCCGACCTACGAGGCCCCGCTTCCATCACATTACGGTCAACGGCACACTACCGAGCGCGGCGCGGGCCGCTGCCGCCCGAGGCACCGTCGGCGATGCCGATGCGGGTGCCAGTGCGCAGGACCCAGGCGACCAGCTGTTGCATCACCTGCCCCAGCGCCACGTCGAAGGCGGTCACCACCCCCTGCACACCGCTCTCCTGCACGGGCGCCACGGCCTCGAACCTCTCGCCGGCCTCGATGGTGCGCCGCGGCATGGCGACCAGCTTGGCCGCAAGTCGTACACGGACCCGGTCCGGGTTGCTCGCGTTGGGCGTGGAGTACTCGGCCTGGAAGTCGCGCAGTTCGGTGCGCAGCACGAAGTCGGAGCGCAGCCCCACCGTGTCGCGCCCGACCGAGACGATCTTGCGGCTGTCCTCGAAGGACTGGACGATCAGTCCTTGGAGCATCACCGGCGCCCGGTCGGTCCAAGCGGCGTCGGCCAGATAGTCGATGGACGTCTCCGTCCTCGCCACTGCGATGCGCGGCGTATCCAGCCCGGCGCTGGCCACCGGCGCCTCCACCAGAAGCTGAAAGGTCGCCTTCGGCAGAGACGGGTCGGCCGCGTCCTTGGGCGTCAGCGTGAATAGCCTGGCCGGTGTCGAGGTGAACGCCGCCGCGCACGCGGTCAAAGCGGCCAGCGTCGCCGCAAGGAGGACCAGTCGGTGCGCTCTCATCGTCCGCGAATCTCCACGCCGGTGCGGGTGCCGCCGAACAGGAAATTCGACGGGTCGTTCTCGATGCGCGTCACCACGCGGGAGACCTGAGCCGAGAGATCACGCAACTGCGTGACGAGCAACGTCACTTCATACAGCCCCGAGGACGTGAAGTCGCGCACCGGTTCACGGTTTTCGGTGACCAAGGCGTTCAACTGCCCCGATGCCTGCTTCAGCGAGGCGGTCAGTTCATGCAGGTCGGAGGTGAGCGTCGCCATGGACTTGCCGGCCTGCACCACCGTCTGGTCCAAATGCGGTCCGATGGTGGCGGCGCTGCGGTTCAGCTCCGCCATCAGCCCGTTCAGCTCGCGCATCGTGCCGTCCAGCCCCTGCGTGGCGGCGGCAACGTCGCCGCTCACCTTGCGGACGTTGCCCAGCGTCTCGGACATGGCGTGCAGGTTCTCGGGGCTCATCAGGCCGGTCAGGCGGTCGGACAGTTCCAGCAGGCGCTGGAGGATCTGGGGTGCGGCGTCCACCACCGTCGCCAGGGTGGAGGGGCGGGAGGGGATGACCGGGATCCCCCGGTTCTCGGCGCTCATCAACAGTTCGCTGCCCTCGGTGCCGCCGGTGATCTGCACGTAGGCGCCGCCGGTGACGCCCTGCACCTCCAGCGATGCGATCGAGTCGGTCTTGATGGGCGTGTCGCGGGCCACTTCGACCCGCACGCGGACGCGCCCGACGTTCTCCGGATCGAGGCGCAGGTCGGTGACGGTGCCGATGGGGATGCCTTGGTAGCGCACCGGGCTGCCGGTCTGCAGACCGGTCACCGAACCGGTGAAGTAGATGTAATAGGGCTGGCGCGTCTCCTCGAGCTGGACCTTGGCGACCCAGGCCGTGAACCCGAGCAGGCCCAGGAGCAAGATCAGCACGAAGCTGCCGACGAGAATGTAGCTGGCGCGCGTCTCCATGGCCGTATCACGCCTCCACACGCCGTGCCGCGCGCCCGCGCGGCCCATGGAAATACTCGCGGATCCAGGGATGATTGTCGCGCAGCAGCGCATCCAGCGTACCGACCTTGATCCGCTTGTCCACCAGCACCGCGATGCGGTCGCAGATCGAGGTCAGGCTGTCGAGGTCGTGCGTCACCATGAAGACGGTCAATCCCAGGCTCCGTTGCAGGTTTCTGATCAGCTCGTCGAAGGCCGCCGCACCGATGGGGTCGAGGCCGGCGGTGGGTTCGTCGAGGAACAGGATCTCGGGGTCGAGCGCCAAAGCGCGTGCCAGCCCGGCGCGCTTCTTCATGCCACCCGACAGCTCCGACGGCAGCTTCGGCCCGGCGTTGGACGGCAGGCCGGCCATGTCGATCTTGATGCGCGCCAGCTCCTTGATCAGGGGGCGCGGCAGGTCGGTGTGCTCCTTCAGCGGCACCATGACGTTCTCGGCGACGCTGAGCGAGCTGAACAGCGCACCATCCTGGAACAGAACGCCGGTGCGCGCCTTCAGATCCACGCGCTCGTTGTCCTTGAGAGTGCTGGTATCCCGGCCCAGCATCTCAATGCGGCCGGCCGCCGGCCGGATCAGGCCGAGGATCTCCTTCATCAGCACCGACTTGCCGGTGCCGGAGCCGCCGACCACGCCCAGCACCTCGCCCCGCTCCACGTCAAGGTCGAGACCATCGTGAATGACCTGCGTGCCGAAGCGGGTGACCAGACCGCGCACCCGAATGACCGGCTCCCGTTCCATACGCTAGACCCCGACGAACGAGAAGAGGATGGAGAACAGCGCGTCCATGATGATTACCAGGAAGATTCCCTCCACCACCGAGCGGGTGGTGAGCTCGCCCACGCTCTCGGCGCTGCCGGACACCTTCAAGCCCTCGTAGCAGCCGACCATGGCGATCAGCAGGGCGAACACGGGGGCCTTGGCGATGCCCACCGCGAAAGTGTTGAGGCCGACTGCCGAGTAGAGCTGCCTGATGAACTGGCCGTAGCTGATGTCGAGCATGAAGTAGCTGATGGTCGCTCCGCCCAGCAGCGACATGATGTCCGCGTAGAACGCCAGCAGCGGTAGTGTGATGACCAGCGCCAGCGCCCGCGGCACCACCAGCAGTTCGATGGGGTCGAGGCCGAGGGTGAAGATGGCGTCCACTTCCTGGTTGACCTTCATGGTGCCGATCTGCGCCGTGAACGCCGAGCCCGAGCGCCCGGCCACGATGATCGCCGTCATCAGGATGCCCAGCTCGCGCAGAATCGAGATGCCCAGAAGGTTGACCACGAACAGCTCCGCCCCGAAGCGCTGGAGCTGGTCCGCCCCCTGGAACGCCATCACCACGCCGATGAGAAAGGATAGGAGCCCCAGGATCGGCAGCGCGTTCAGCCCAGTCTGCTCGATGTGGAACATCACCGCCCGATAGCGCAGGCGCGAGGGGTGGCGGATGACCCTCAGCAGGGTGACCGTCATCAGGCCCAGGAAATTGAGCAGTTTCACCCCTTCGCGCAGGCCTTCGACAGTGGCGCGGCCGGTGCGTTCGAGCATGTCGATAATCGGGTGCGGCTTGGGCTCCCCAACAGGCGACGCGCGGTCGGCCTGCCGCACGGCGTCGAAGAGCGCGCGGTGCTCGGGACGGATCGCCGCCACCTCCACCACATGCCCCTCGCCGCGCAGCCGGTCGGCCAGATGTGCCAGCAGCAGCGCGCCCACCGTGTCCAGCGCGTCCAGCCGCGACAGGTCGAGGCGGACCGGCGTTTCCCGCCGCTCGGGCCGGAGCGCGTCAAGCGCGCCGGTCAGCGCGCGGGCCCCGTCCAGGTCCCACCTTCCGCCGACCGTCACCAGCCATGCGCCGTCGTCGGCGTGCACCGTTTCCATCCAGGCCCGATCGGGCGCCATCCGCCTCATTCCCCTCCGGTTTCCTGGGCGTAAGCTTGGCCGAGGTTGGCCGGAAGCAACCGCTCCGGTCAACCTCGCCCTACATCGAATGCCCTACACTGAACATTTGCCGCAGCGATTTACGCCAAAGGCACGGCGTGGCTAGTATGCCGACGCGCCACAAACCGATCTCATAAGGCGCCGCTTCACGGAACCCTAGGACCATGAATCTGAAAGACCACATCCGCGGCATCCCCGACTTCCCCAAACCGGGCATCCTGTTCTACGACATTTCCCCGCTGCTCGCCGACGCCGCAGCGTGGCAGGAGACCGTGCGCCGACTAGCCGACGCGGTCCGTCCCTACAAGCCTGACGTGCTGGTGGGCATCGAGTCCCGCGGCTTCCTGGTAGCGGCTCCGCTGGCGCTGGCGCTGGGCGTGGGCTTCGTGATGGTGCGCAAGCACGGCAAGCTGCCGGGCGACAAGATCACGCACTCCTACGACCTGGAGTACGGCACCGATACCATCGAGATCCAGGCCGACGCCGTGAAGCCGGGCCAGCGCGTGGTGGTGCTCGACGACCTTCTGGCGACCGGCGGCACCATGGCCGCGGCGGTCAAGCTGCTGCGCGAGGTCGGCGCCGACGTTCAGGCGGCCGCCTTCCTGGTGGAACTGACCTTCCTCGGGGGACGCGACCGCATCGACGTGCCATGCGAAGTGCTGATGAGCTACGATTCGTAAGGTTCTTCTCCCCTCCACCTCGTAGAGGGGGAGGGTCAGGGAGGGGGTAAATTACGACGCCTTCTCGGCCTTCGCCGCCCGTGCCGCCGCCAGCAGGCAGACGTCGAGGCTGCGGTTCAGCAGGCGCAGCATCTGCTCGCGGTAGGGCAGCTTGTCGCCCACCGTGCGCGCCCGCTCCACTGTGTCGGCGTAGATTTGCAGGTCTTCTGGGTGCACGACGACGGGCGGGTAGCCGGCACGGCTCAGCATCAGGTTGGCGAGCAGCAGCCCCACCGCCGCGTTTCCGGCATCGAAGGGACGCACCATCATCAGCCGGTGGTGCGCTTCCAGCGCGGTTTCGATGCCGGGCTCGGTGCGGCGCAGCCAGCCGCTCAGCGCCGACATGGAGACGCGGACCTTGGCCGGATCCGGCGAGCCGCTTCCCTCCTCCGACACGCCCTCGCGGTACTGGCCCGCAGCGGGGTCGATGCCCTGGTAGAGCACCCCATGCAGTGCGGCGACCGTCCGCTCGGTGATGATGCCGCCACCTTGGTACGACAGGCGCGCCATAAGCTTGAGCGCCTCGACGTGGTTCAGCGCGAGTCGCTGCGTATCCTGCGGCCGATTGCGCAGCACCGCGCCGCGCTCGATCACCTGCAGGACCTCATCGCGCGTCAGGCCACCGTTCTCGACGGTGTTGCAGGCGACGGTCAGTTCCCGTTCGAACCAGTCGGCAAGCTCGGCCACCACGTCGACCGGCAGGGGGCGTGCCTTGTCCAGCACCCGCTTCTTCTCGTTGATCTCATCCAGCAGTGCCATTGCCTCACCCCGGCGCAACCGTGGAGGTTATAAAACGCCGCCGCCCGCACCGGAAGTCTTCCCGGACCATGCTGCGGGGTTTTGCCGCTCCGAATATCTCTTGAACCCCGGCGAGTGCCCCATCTAAGGTTTTTCGTACAATTACATGAGTGTGTCCGGATCTTGGAGGGGGTGGGATCATGGAACACGTCGCTTGGGATGACTCGATGAGCGTCGGCGTGGCCGTTCTTGACGGCGATCACAAGCGCCTGCTCGACATGTTCAACGGCCTCCTCAAGACCGGCGTCTCGACCAAGAGCAAGGACGACCTGATCCATTTGCTGGCGGATTTGCGCGACTACACCGACGTGCACTTCCGCCGCGAGGAGGAGTTCATGGAGCGCCACGGCTTCCCCGACCTGGAAGCGCACAAGGCCGCTCACCGCTATTTCGCCGACGAGGTCGACAAGCTGCACCACGAGCTGTACGGCGACCACACCCTGATGCTGCGCATCGACCTGATCCTGCTGCTGAAGGAATGGCTGATCGAGCACATCCAGTCCGTCGACAAGCAGTACAAACCGTATCTGCTTGGCGAAGTGGCTTCGGCGGAGAACTGATAAATGCAAAGTCCCTCCCCCGGCCGGGCCGGGGGAGGTTAGGAGGGGGCAAGGTCATCCCGAGAAACCTAGCCCTCACCCTCCCCACTTCGTGGGTCCCCTCCCTCTCCCAGCTCGGCTGGGAGAGGGTGAAGGACACTACTCCGCCGGCTTGGGCGCCGTCCCGAAACCGGCGGCTTCTTCAGCCTCGGTCATGAACGGCTTCTTCTTTGCGATGTAGCTGTACACCGTCGGCACCACGAACAGCGTCAGCAGCGTGCCCAGCAGCATGCCGCCGACGATGACCACGCCGATGGCCTGCCGGCTTTCCGCACCGGCGCCGTGCGCCAGCGCCAGCGGCACCGCGCCGAGCACCATCGCACCGGTGGTCATCAGGATCGGGCGCAGGCGCAGCACCGCCGCGTCCTCCACCGCCTTGCGGATGTCCACGCCGGAGCGCTGGAGCTGGTTGGAGAACTCGACGATCAGGATGCCGTGCTTGGTGATCAGGCCGACCAGCGTGACCAAGCCGATCTGGCTGTAGACGTTCATCGTCGCCCCGGTCCACAGCAGCGCCGCCAACGCGCCGGTCATCGACAGCGGCACCGTCAGCATGATGACGAACGGGTCGATGAAGCTCTCGAACTGCGCCGCCAGCACCAGATAGATGAAGGCCAGCGCCAGCACGAAGACGAAGTACAGCCCGGTCGCCGACTCGCGGAACTCGCGGCTCTGGCCGGCGTAGTCGGTCTGCACGGCGGCGGGCAGCACGCGGCTCGCCGCATCCTGCAGGAACGCCAGCGCCTCGCCCAGCGAGGTGCCCGGCGCCAGCGTCGCGGTGATGCTGGCCGAGCGCAGCTTGTTGAAGTGGTTCAGCTCCTTGGGCGCCACCCGCTCCTCGATCTTTACGAGATTGGCGAGCGAGATCATCGGCCCCATGGTGGTGGCGGTCCCGGTCGCGGATGAGGCCGGCGGGGCGCCGCGCACGTAGATAGACGCAATGTCGTCCGGGTTGCGCCGGTCGACATCGGCGACCTGGACGATGACGTCGTACTGCTTGCCCTCCTTCTTGAAGCGAGTCACCTGCCGGCCACCCAGGAAGGTCTCCAGCGTGCGGCCCACCGTCTCCACGTCCACACCGATGTCGGCCGCCTTGTCACGGTCGATGGAGATGCGCAGCTCCGGCTTGTTCAGCTTCAGGTCGGTGTCGAGGTTGGTGATGCCGGGGTGCTTACGCGCCTCGGCCATCATGGCGTCGACCAGCTTCTGCAACTCGTCATAGGGCAGTGTCGTCTGGATGACGAAGTTGACCGGCTTGTCGATGGGGCTCTGCCCCAGCGACGGCGGGTTGGTGACGAAGGCCAGGACGCCGGGGATGCCGAACATCTTGGGGAAGAGCTGGGCGGTGATCTCCTGCTGCTTCACGTCACGCTGGTCCCAGTCCACCAGACGGGTGAAGGTGATGCCCTGGTTCACCACCGGGAAGCCGACCACCACGAAGAACTTTTCCACGACGGGGATCTGGCGAAACAATCCTTCCATCATGGTCGCGTAGCGCTGGGTGTAGTCCAGCGTCGAGCCCTCGGGCGCGATCGCGATGCCGACGATGGTGCCGCGGTCCTCGACCGGGGCCAGCTCGGACTTCAGGTTGGTGAACAGCCAGTAGCTGGCCGCCGCCACCAGCGCGCCGACCAGCAGCACCACTGGACGCGCCCGCAGCGACAGCCGCAGCACCGCGCGGTAGCCGTTGGTCAGGCCGTTGAGGAAGCCCTCGATCAGGTTGTAGACCCAGCTGTGCCTGGCCTCGTGGTGCAGCAGCTTGGAGCACATCATCGGCGACAGCGTCAGCGCGACGAAGCCCGACACGATCACCGCCCCCGCCAGCGTCAGCGCGAACTCGGTGAACAAACGCCCGGTGCGGCCGGTCATGAAGCCGATCGGCGCGTACACCGCCGCCAGGGTAATGGTCATCGCCACCACGGCGAAACCGATCTCCTTCGAGCCTTTCAGCGCCGCCTGGAAGGGCGGCATGCCCTCCTCTACATGGCGGAAGATGTTCTCCAGCATGACGATTGCGTCGTCCACCACCAGACCGATGGCCAGCACCATGGCGAGCAGCGTCAACGTGTTGATGGAGAAACCGAAGGCGTACATCAGCGCGAAGCCGCCGATCAGCGACACCGGGATGGTCACCAGCGGCACCAGCGTGGCGCGGAAGGAACGCAGGAAGAAGAAGATGACCAGCACCACCAGCCCGATGGCCTCGAAGATGGTGTGGAACACCGCGTCGATCGATTTGGAGATGAAGACCGAGCTGTCGTAGGCCACGTCGACGCCCATGCCGTCGGGAAGCGCAGCCTGGATCAGCGGCAGGGCGCCCTGCACCGCTTTCGACACGTCGAGCGGATTGGCGGTGGACTGCTTGACGACGCCGATGGCGACGGCGGAGCGACCGTTGAAGCGGGCGCTGACGCGCTCGTCCAGCGCCCCCAGCTCGGCGCGGCCGACGTCCTTCAGGCGGACCAGGTAGCCATCGACGTCGCGCAAGATCATGTTCTCGAACTGCGGCGGCGTGCGCAGGTCGGTCTCCGACACCACGGTGAATTCGCGCGCCTTGCTCTCGACGCGGCCGGCGGGGATCTCGACGTTCTGCTTGCGCAGCGCGTTCTCGACGTCCTGCGGCGTGATCCTGTAGGCGGCCATGCGCTGCGGATCGAGCCAAATGCGCATGGAGAAGCGCCGCTCGCCGAAGATGCGCACCTGCGCCACGCCGGGCAGGTTCTGCAGGCGGTCCTTGACGTAGCGGTCGGCGAAGTCGGTGACGTCCAGCGGCGAGTGCCGGTCGGAGGAGAACGCCAGATAGATGATCGGCTGGGCGTCGGCCTCGACCTTGGCGATGACCGGCTCGTCGATCTCGTCCGGCAGCATCGAACGTACGCGCCCGACGCGGTCGCGAACGTCGCTGGCCGCCACGTCGACGTCGCGGTCCAGGCGGAAGCGCACTGTGATCTGGCTCTTCTCCTGGCGGCTGATCGAGGACATGACGTCGATGCCCTCGATGCCGGACAGCGAGTCCTCCAGCGGCTGGGTGACCTGGCTCTCGATGATCTCGGCGGAGGCACCCTTGTAGGTGGTCTCCACCGTGACGACAGGCTCGTCGATCTTCGGGTACTCGCGCACGGACAGGCGCTGGTAGGAGACGACGCCGACGAGCATCAGCGCCAGGCTCATCACCGTAGCGAGGACTGGACGGCGGATCGAGATGTCGGACAGGACCATGACGTCAGCTCCCCGACGGCTTGCCGTCGGCCTGCGGGTCCGTCGCCGGCGGTTTGGAAAGATCGATGACCATCACCGGCGCACCGTCGCGGATCTTCAACTGGCCTGCGGTCACCACCGTATCCCCGGGCTTCAGCCCGTCGGCAATCTCCACCTCGGCGTTGCGGCGGTCGCCCAGCTTGACCTTGGTCTGCACGGCCTTGCCGTCGACCACCTTGAAGACAAACTGGTCGGTGCCGAACGCAACCACCGACTGCTCGGGCACCAGGATGGCGTTCTGCTCCACCGTCAGCGTCAGCGTGACGCGCGCGAACAAGCCGGGGCGCAGCGCAAAGTCAGCGTTCGGCACGCGGGCTCGCACGGCCATCGCGCGGCCGTTCACGTCGATCAGCGGATCGATGGCGTACACGTCGCCCTCGAACTTGCGGCCAGGGAACGCGTCCACCAGCACGGCCAGTTTCTGGCCCACTTTCACCGCCGGCAGGTAGTTCTCCGGGACCCGGAAGTCGAGCTTGAGAGTGTCGATGGCCTCCAGGTTCACGATGTCCTTGCCGGCCTGCACCATGTCGCCCACCGACACCTTCCGCAGGCCCAGCACGCCGTCGAACGGCGCCGTCAGCGTCAGCTTCTCCAGCTGCGCCTGGGCAAGCTGCACGGCGGCCTGATCGGCCTGCAGCTTGGCCGCCGCCTGATCGCGGTTGCGCGCCGGTCCGGCGTTCTGGCGGAGCAGTTCCTCTGCCCGCGCCAGCTCCGCCTTATCGAAAGCGATGCTGGCCTGCGCCTGCGCCAGCGTGGCCTTCGCCACGGAGTCGTCGAGGCGCACCAGCACCGCCCCCTTGGCGACGCGTTGGCCCTCCTGGAAGGCGATCTCGGCGACGCGGCCGGCGACCTCGGGACGGATGACCACCGATTCGCTGGACACCAGCGAACCCACCGCGGTGATCGTGCGTGCAACGGCACCAACCTTGACCGGTAGCGCCTCCACCGGCATCGGCGGCATACCGCCGGGAGCACCGCCAGGGCCGCCAGGAGGAGTCCCCGGCGACGCACCGCCCACCTGCAGGCTGCCGCCATTCTTGACGAGGTACCAGTACCCGCCGCCTGCGACAGCAACGAGGAGAAGAATCGCGATGAGGCGAAGCGGATGGCGCATGGAAAAGGTCTCGTTTCCCCGACGTGTCTTGTTGGGCACCCGCGAGAGGCACCATAAGCTGAACTATATCGTTCAGTTCAGTTCCGATGTCGAGACGATTGGTTAGGACCTAGCTCGGATGGCCGGGTGTGGCCGGAGTGCAGCAGCACACCACCTCCAGGTCGCACCCCTCGGCCGAGATGGCGCCGCCGCGCAGCACCAGCCGCCGCCCCCCGCCGCGGTCGATCAGCAGGTCGGCCGGAGTGCCGGGATCGAGGGTGTTCCCCGTCTCCAGAGGCACCACCCAGGCCCCCTCCAGATCGATGCCACGGCAGCAGCACGGCGCGCTGCCGGCCGGCAGCACGGCGCGAATCCGCCCCTCCTCGATGCGCACGTCGATCAGGACGGAGCCGTCCGCAGCAGCGCCCGGCGCCAGCACGGTAGCGGCATCGGGGACCATGGCGAGGCACACGCGGGCGCGCTTCAGCCAATATTTCTCAAAGGACAAGAGGCGGGCGGCATCCATCATGCTGCCGCCGAGCATGCGACCACATTGGTTAAGGAACCCTTCCGACCCTTGCGTCGCCGCACGATCCTGGCAATCTCAGAAGCGGTCCGCGCCGGGGAGCCTCGCCATGCTGATCGCCCAGATCACCGACCTGCATGTTACCGCCCGCGGCACCCGGGCGTTCGGTCAGGTGGACACCAACGCCCACCTCGCCGCGGCGGTGGCGCACCTGGCGACACTGGACCCCCAGCCGGACCTGGTGATCATCACCGGGGACCTCGCCAACACGCCGGAACCGGCCGAATACGAGATGCTGGCGGAATTGCTGGCGCCCATCGACCTGCCCTGCCGCGTCATCCCCGGCAACCACGACGATCGCCTGTCCCTGCGCCGCACCTTCGGTGCGCGGGGCTGGGTGCCACTGGAGGGCGAGTTCCTGCACCAGAGCGTGGACGACGGCCCGTTGCGCGTCATCCTGCTCGACACGCAGGATCCCGGCCGGGTTGAGGGCCGGCTGTGCGAGCAGCGGCTGGCGTGGCTGGCCGAGCGGCTGGCCGAGCATCCGGACAAGCCGACGCTGATCGCCATGCACCACCAGCCCTTCGTCAGCGGCATCGAGGGCATGGACCGCATCCGCTGCTATGGCACGGAAGGGCTGGTGAAATTACTGGATAGGCACCGCAACGTGCTGGGCGTCGTCTGCGGGCACGTGCACCGGCCGATCACCGTAGGCTGGGGTGGCACGGTGGTCACGTCCGCCCCCTCGACCGCGCACCAGATCGCGCTGGATCTGCGCCCCGAGTCATCCTACCGCTGGACCAGCGAGCCGCCGGCCGTGGCGCTGCACCGCTGGCGGCCCGGCGAGGGCCTCGTCACGCACCTGAGCTTCGTCGGACCGCAGTACGCTCCGCGCGCGTTCGGATGAGGGCGCATCCGCGCACAGGCTCGTGCCCATCGAGAGCCAAGACCGGGGGCTACTTCTTCTCCAGCATCAGCATTCCCTGCTTTTGCAGGCGATTGCGGATCTTGCCGCCCAGCTGGGCCAGCGCCCAAGGGAGGTCCACCTCCACTTGGGCGGACTCCTCATAGACGTCGATGCGGCCGGTCAGCGTCTGCCCCAGCACCGCGACGCGGAACGCCAGCCGGTCCTCGACCCACTCCTCCTCCACCGCGGCACCGAGGCTTCCGAGTTGTGAGCGCACTTGGCCCAACCCGTCCTGGATGCGGCTCTTGGCACCCTGCTTGCCGAGTTGGTGCGGGATGGTGACGATCAAGGGCTTGCTCATGGCGTCCGGCTCCATCGAGGCTCATTCCGTGAACAGCCCGACGCGCATTTTTGCTCCTAAACCAGGGCGCGGCGGTGCCCTGTCAGCGGATCCGGGGGCGTATAACCAAGCGACGGCCCGTCCAATCGTCCGCGAGGCGTTGAACCGGCGCCCAAGACGGGCTATGTGGAGAACGGACGTGCGTTCGCCGCACGAGATCGACACCAGGGAGACAACAAGATGGCGCACGCCGGAACCTACCGGTTCGACGACGATCCCGACCAGCCGGGCACGGAGCCGGACGAAAAGTCGAAGGAAAGCGCGCCCCCCTTCGCCGCCGTTCAGCAGAACCTGTTCAAGGCGCGTACGGTCCTGATCTTCGGCCAGATCGACATGAAGCTGGCGATGGGGGTCACCGCGCAGCTCCTGGCGCTGGCGCACGAGAACGACGACCCGATCCGGATCATCGTGAACTCGCCGGGCGGCCATGTGGAGGCGGGCGACACCATCCACGACATGATCCGCTTCGTGAAACCCGAGGTGAAGATGCTCGGCACCGGCTGGGTCGCCAGCGCGGGCTGCCACATCTTCCTGGCGGCGAAAAAGGAAAACCGCTTCTGCCTGCCAAACACGCGCTTCCTGATCCACCAGCCGCTGGGCGGCACCGGTGGCCGGGCGACGGACATCGCCATCGAGGCGAAGGAAATCATCCGGATGCGCGAGCGGCTGAACAAGATCATCGCCCGCGAAACCGGACAGCCGCTGGACAAGGTGGCGAAGGACACCGACCGGAACTACTGGATGATGGCCGACGAGGCGCGCGAGTACGGCATCGTCAGCCACATCATCGAAGACGTGGAAGCGCTGGCATAGGCGCCTCCAGCGATCACCCCCCCTCTCCCGCCGGAGAGGGGGATTTTTCATGGCCCGCATGCCGTACACCATACCACCGGACCCGCCAATGGGTTTGGACGTCCGCTGGCTACGCTTCGACGCGTTCACGCCGGACGAGCTCTACGCCGTGCTGGCCCTGCGCCAGCGCGTCTTCGTGATCGAGCAGGCCTCCCTCTTCCTCGACGTCGATGGCCGCGACCCGCAGGCCGACCATCTGCTCCTGCGCAGGGTCGGCGAGCCGGCGATTCTCGGCTACCTGCGTGTCTTCGGGCCGGCCTTGGGCTGCGACACTGCGTCGCTCGGCCGCGTGGTGGTGGCCGAAACGGCGCGCGGCCGCGGCCTCGGCGCCGTGCTGGTAGCGGAGGCGTTGCGCTTCCTCGACCGGCATCACGCGCGCGCCGACGTGGCCATCAGCGCGCAGGCGCACCTGCAGCGTTTCTACGCCGGGTTCGGCTTCGTGACGGTCGGCGAGCCCTACGACGACGCCGGAATCCCGCACGTGGACATGCGCCGACAGCGCTCCGTCAGTGGATCAGCGCCGCCACAAGGTTGATAGTGAGCGCCAGGATGACGGTGTTGAAGACGAAGGACAGCACGCCGTGCAGAAGCACCAGCCGGCGCGCCCTCGGGCTCTTCGTCGTAACGTCGGACACCTGCGCCGTCATGCCGATGGTGAAGGAGAAATACAGGAACTCCAGGTAGTCCGGCGTCTGCGTCTCGGGGAACTCCAGCATCGGTTCGCCCAACCAGTAATCGTGCGCATAGTGCTGTGCGAAGACCACATGCAGGAAGGCCCACGACAGCAGGATCGTCGTCCCGCCCAGCCCTGCGCTAAAGGCTGCGCCTGGCGTGCCCTTGCTCTGCGCAATTTCCACCACAATGGCGGCCAGCGAAGCGAAAACCGCCAGCACGATGACCGACAGGATCGTCCAGCGTCCTTGCTCCAGCAGTTTGGCGCGCTGACGGATTCGCTCCACCGTGGTCGTCGCCATCAGCCGCAGCGTCGACGCGATGTAGAAGACCACACCCAGGCACCAGCCGCTCAACAGCGCGGTGGACGGTCGGGCAAAGGGCAGCAACACCGCAAAGGCCACGGCCACGACGGCAAGCGCGGTGAGAAGCGCTGGACGACGAAGGAGATGTTGCAGCGACGCCAGCATGGGCGGCGCCAGGGCCTCAGACGCGCACGTCGAGGAGCGAGCCGCGCGGCTGGTGAGCGCCGTTGGTGCGGGCCTGCGTGACGCGCGCACCGGTGTCGAGGGCCTGCGAGGTATCGGTGCCAGTCTTGGTGTCGCGCGTGCCTTCCGACTTGCCGGCGGCCTGCGGCGCTTGCGCGGTCTGGGTACGGACGACGGTCGTGGTCTGCTGCGCCGCCATCACCGCCGGGGACAACGCCGCCTGCACCGACGGCGTGATCGGCTGCTGTGGTTTCGCCACAAATGGCGCGATGGCAGACGTTAAGTCCATGTTAAGAAAAGTACGCCTTGCCCCCTTCAATTACAAGGCGCGAATCGCCGCGCCTGGCCGACCCGCACCCTCGCCAGCTTGAGTGATGCCGGAGACGCCGCCAAGGATTACCCTGTCGGCTGCTGCTGCGTGATGCAGTGGATGCCGCCGCCGCCGCGCACGATGTCCATGGCGTTCATCTGGATCACCTCGCGGTCGGGGAAGGCGCGGCGGACGACGCGGTAGGCCTCGTCGTCGTACGGATCCTCGAAGGCGGGCATCACCACGCCGCCGTTGGCGATGTAGAGGTTGGTGTAGGACAGCGTGAGCCGCACGCCGTTCTGGTCGCGCCGGGACGGCTGTCGGACGGGGATGACCTCCAACTCGCGCCCTTGGGCGTCGCGCGCCTTCTTCAGGCGGTCGAGGTTGTCCTGGAACGCCTTGAAGTTGGCGTCGGTCGGGTCGTCGGTGGTCAGGGCAAGCACGGCACCGGGGCGGACGAAGCAGGCGACCTCGTCAATGTGTCCGTCGGTCTCGTCGTCCTGGTACCCCTGCCCCAGCCAGATGATCGTCGAGACGCCGAGGAAGTCCTTCAGGTGCCGCTCGATCTCGGCCTTGGAAAGGTTCGGGTTGCGATTGGGGTTGAGCAGGCACTGCTCGGTGGTCAGCAGCGTGCCCTGCCCGTCCACGTGGAAGGCGCCGCCCTCCATGACCAGCGGCGCCTCGAAGCGCTCCAGCCCCAGGTGCTCCAGCACCAGCCGGCCGACCTCCTGGTCCTTGGTGCAGTCCGGGTAGTTGCCGCCCCAGGCGTTGAAGCGCCAGTGCACGCCGCCGATGCGGCCATTGCGGCCCACCACGAAGCTCGGCCCCGTATCACGGATCCAACTGTCTGAGATGGGCAGTGGCAGGATCTGAATGCCGGGCCCGCAGGCCAGCGATGCCTCGGCCACATCGGCGGTGTCGCAAACCATGGTGACCGGCTCGAAGCGGGAAATGGCGCGCGCCACCTCGGCGTAGGCCTCGCGGGCCGCCTCGATACCGTCGGCCTCGCCCCCCTCGCCCAAGGGCCAAGTTTCGGGCCGACACGGCCACGCCATCCAGCAGCGCGCGTGGGGCTCCCACTCGCCGGGCATGTGCAGACCTTCCGCCGCCGGGGTCGTCATGCAGTGTCTCCTGTGACCGTTTTCTGGGCACGGTTCTCCCCGCCTCACCTAACCATCGGCGTGCCGTTTTGGCAATGGGCGGGTTGGAGAAGCCTCACGCCGACTGCAGAGCCATCTGTTCGTCGCGCCTGCGCTGGCGCTCGCGCCGGGCCAGGACGAGGCTGGCGACGAAGATGCCCGTCGCCACCACCAGCACGATGATGGTGGCCAGCGCGTTGATCTGCGGGCTGACGCCGAAGCGCACGCTGGACAGGATGGTCATCGGCAGCGTGGTCGAGCCGGGCCCGGATACGAAGCTCGCCACCACCACGTCGTCCAACGACAGGGTGAACGCCAGGAGCCAACCCGCGACGATGGCCGGGGCGATCAGCGGCAAGGTGATGACGAAGAACACCTTGGCCGGCCGGGCGCCGAGGTCCATGGCCGCCTCCTCCAGGCTGCCGTCCATGCCGGCAAGGCGCGACTGGATGATCACCGCCACGTAAGCCGTGGTGAAGGTGGTGTGCGCGATGGTGATGGTGGTAACGCCGCGCCCGTCCGGCCAGCCGATCAGCTGCTCCATGGCGACGAACAGCAGCAGCATGGACAGGCCGATGATCACCTCCGGCATGACCAGCGGCGCCGAAATCAGGCCGCCGAACAGCGTACGCCCGGTGAAGCGCCCGAAGCGCGCCAGCGCCAAGCCCGCCAGCGTCCCGAGCACCACCGCCAGCGACGCCGACAACGCGGCGATCTGCAGGGACAGCCAAGCCGAGTCGAGGAGCTGCTCGTTGCGCAGCAGCTCACCGTACCACTTCGTGGAGAAGCCGCCCCACACGGTCACCAGCCGCGACTCGTTGAAGGAGTAGGCGATCAGCAACGCAATGGGAACGTACAGGAAGGCATAGCCGAACCACAGGAACCAGGAAAGCGGCCTCATCGCCCTGCCTCCTGCTGGCGGCCCTGGACGTACTGGAACACCATGATGGGCACCACCAGGAACAGCAGCAGCGCGATCGCCACCGCCGCGGCCACCGGCCAATCGCGGTTGGCAAAGAACTCGTTCCACAGCACGCGCCCGATCATCAACGTGTCCGGCCCGCCCAGCAGCTCGGGAATGACGAACTCACCCACCGCCGGAATGAACACCAGCAGCGAGCCGGCGACGATGCCCGGCAGCGAGAGCGGCAGCGTCACCTTGAGGAACACCTGCCACGGCCGGCAGCCGAGGTCGGCCGCCGCCTCCAGCAGCGTCGGGTCCATTTTCTCCAGCGTGGCGTACAGGGGCAAAATCATGAACGGCAGGTACGAGTAGGTGATGCCGATGTAGACCGCGGCGTCGGTGTACAGCAGCTCGACGGGCTCGCTGATGATACCCAGCGCCATCAGCAGGTTGGACAGCGTGCCGTTGGCCTTGAGGATGCCGATCCACGCGTACACGCGGATCAGGAACGACGTCCAGAACGGCAGGATAATCAGCATCATCAAGGCGCCGCGGCGGCTGGCCGGGGCCCTGGCGATGGCGTACGCCATGGGATAGCCGATCAGCAGGCAGAGCAGCGTCGAGACGGCCGCCATCTTCAGCGACGACAGATACGCCACAACGTACAGGTCGTCGGTCACCAGGCGCAGGTAGTTGCCGAGGTTGAGCGTGACCTGAAGCTTCAGCCCCTCGCCGTCCTCGCCTGCCAGCCAGTCGAAGAGCGGCGTGTAGGGCGGCTGCGCGATCACGGCTTCCGACAAGCTGATGCGCAGCACGATCAGGAACGGCACCAGGAAGAACAGCACCAGCCACAGGTACGGCACCCCTGTGACCAGGCTGCGGCCCCGGAGGCCGATGCGGCGCAGCAGCGTCATTGGGTCAGCACCACGCCGGCGAAGGGGCGCCAGGTCAGGTAGACCTCGTCGTCCCAGGAGATCGGCAGGTCGGCGCGGCGCGCCAGGTTCGGCATGGTGGCGCGCACCGTCTTGCCGGTCTCCAGCTCGACCAGATAGATCGACACGTCGCCGAGATAGGCGATCTCCCGCACAGTGCCGCGCGCCATGTTGCGGCCGGTGGCGTCCTCCGGCGGCTCCTTGGACAATGCGATCTTCTCCGGCCGCACCGCCACGTGCACCGACGCACCCGCGGGCACCGGCACGCCGTGGTTGATGTAGAGGTCGCAGCCGGCGTCGGCCGAGCGGATCAGCACGTGATCCGGCTCGTCCTCCAGGACGCGGCCCTCGAACATGTTGACCGAGCCGATGAACTCCGCGACGAAGCGGGTGGTGGGGTATTCGTACACCTCCGTCGGCGAGCCGATCTGGGCCACCGCGCCGTAGTTCATCACGGCGATCCGGGTGGCCATGGTCATCGCCTCCTCCTGGTCATGGGTGACCACGATGAAGGTGACGCCGAGCTTGTCCTGGATGTTCATCAGCTCGAACTGCGTCTGCTCGCGCAGGCGCTTATCCAGCGCCCCCAGCGGCTCGTCGAGCAGCAGCAGCTTCGGCCGTTTCGCAAGGCTGCGGGCCAGCGCCACGCGCTGCTTCTGCCCGCCCGAGAGCTGGTGCGGCCGGCGTTTGGCGAAGGGGGTGAGCTGGACCAGTTCCAGCATCTCGGCCACGCGGTCGCGGATCTCTCCTCTCGGCAGCTTGTCCTGCTTCAGGCCGAAGGCGACGTTCTGCTCGACGCTCATGTGCGGGAACAGCGCGTAGGACTGGAACATCATGTTGACCGGCCGCTCGTAGGGCGGGATGCCGGCCATGTCGACGCCGTCGATGAAGATCCGCCCCTCGCTCGGCTGCTCGAACCCGGCCAGCATGCGCAAGAGCGTCGTCTTGCCCGAACCGGAGCCGCCCAGCAGCGCGAAGAACTCGCCGCGGTAGATATCCAGCGACACGTCGTCCACCGCGACGAAGTCGCCGAATCGCTTGGTCACCCGCTCGATGCGGACGTAGGGCGTCTGCGCGGGGTCCTGCCAGGGCTCCAGTCGGGTCGGCTTGCGGATCGGCTGGGGCATCGCGGGTGAGTCCTCCAAACGGAAAGCGCCCCGGCCCGCGCGACGGGCCGGGGCGCTGGCGCGTCACTGGTCGCCTTTTACTTCCCGGTCTTGACCTTCGTCCACACCCGCGTGCGGGCGCGGTCGGTGGACTGCTTGACGGCCTTCAGGCTGAACAGCTTCACCTTGGCCGTTTCTGGCAGGAAAATGGCCGGGTTGGCCTTCACTTCGGGATCGACGTGTTCGAGCGAGGCCGGCACGGCGTTGGCGTACTTCACGAAGTTGGTGATGCCAGCGATGTTGACAGGATCGAGCACGAAGTTGATGAAGGCGTGCGCCCCCTCCTTGTTCGGCGCGTCGGCCGGCACCGCCAGCGTGTCCCACCAGACCTGCACGCCTTCCTTGGGCGCCACGTACTGGACGGTGTGGCTGGCGTTGGCCTCCTTGGCGCGGGATGTTGCCTGGTTGACGTCGCCGTTGTAGGCCATGACCACGCAGGCGTCGCCGGCGGCCAGCAGGTTGATGTTCTGGCCGGTGACGAACTGCTTGATGTACGGGCGCACGGCCATCAGCGCCTTCTCGGCCTTGTCCAAGTCCTCCTTCTTCTCGGAGTTCGGGTCGAGGCCGAGGTAATTGAGCACCGACGGGATCACGTCGATGGCCGAATCCATGAGGGTGATGCCGCAGGCGGAAACCTTCTTGGCGACCTCCGGCTTGAAGATCAGGTCCCAGCTGTCGAGCGGCACGTCGGGGGCGACGGCCTTGATCTTCTCCGGCACGATGCCGATGCCGACGGTGCCGCCCAGGTAGGGCACGGCGAACTTGTTGCCGGGGTCCGACGTCTCGACCAGCTTGAGCATCGCCGGATCGACATTCTTCAGGTTGGGGATCTTCGCCTTGTCCAGCGGCGCCAGCACCTTGGCCTGGATCATGCGGGACAGGGTGGGCTCAGCCGTGGGGACGATGACGTCGTAGCCCGACTTGCCGACCAGCACCTTCTGCTCCAGCAGTTCCAGGCTGTCGTAGAGGTCCACCTTGGTCTGGAAGCCGGTCGCCTTGGTGAAGTCGGCGAGCGTCGTCTCACCCAGGTAGTCGTTCCAGATGAAGATGTTGACCGGCTTCTTGGACTGCGCGTGCGCGCCGCCGGCGACAGCAAGGGCGGCGAACGCCGCGGCAAGTGCGATTCGAGTCTTCATTAAGAGCCCCCCGACAAAGGCGTATTATGACGTGCACGCTGAGCCGCGCCGCACGGCGTCCCCGGACGCGGTCGCCATTGCACTTCGGCATGGAGGGCTTGTCAAGAAAGTGGGGGATGGCAAACGGCCAAAGCGGGGGAGCGACCTTCAGCGCTGCCGCCCGCCACACTGGTGCGGCGCGCCCATTGGGAGGCGGGCGACGAGACGAGCCCCGCGAAGAGGACGGCCGCCTCCGGCGGAACGCCGTGCCGGGGAGCCAACCACCACCGCCTGAACGCCGGAGCGCTCCAGCGCCTCCAGAGCGCACAGGGCCAGCCGCGCAGCCTCCCGACGGCGTGCTTCGGCACGCTCATGCAGAAGCCGGTCGATGCGGGTCTCGGTCGATGCCTGGGCCACGGCCGCCAGTCTACACCGTCAACCTTATACGTTCAGCAGCAGGTTCTCGCGCTCCCACGAGCTGATGACGCGGTGGTAGGCCTCGTACTCCGCTTCCTTCACACAGGTGAAGGCGGTGACGAACTTCTCGCCGAAGACCTCCTTCAAGGGCTTGCAGCCGTTGAACTTCGCCAACGCATCGCCCTGGTGGCGCGGCAGCGTGAAGGCAAGGCGATAGGCCGAGCCCTTCACCGGGTCGTTGGGCTCCAACCCCTGCACCATGCCCAGGTAGCCGCAGGCCAGCGAGGCGGCGATGGCCAGGTAGGGGTTGGCGTCCGCGCCGGCCACCCGGTTCTCTACCCGTCGCGAGTCCGCCGGAGACACCGGCACGCGCAGACCCGTGGTGCGGTTGTCGCGGCCCCAGTGCACGTTGATCGGCGCGTCCGAGTTGGGCACCAGCCGGCGGTAGGAGTTCACGTTGGGCGCCAGCAATGGCATCGCGTACGGCAGGTACTTCTGCAGGCCGGCAATGTGCGCCTCGAACAGCGGGCTGTCCGAGCCGTCGGGGTTGGCGAACAGGTTGCGCCCCATCTCCACGTCCACTACGGACTGGTGGATGTGCATGGCGCTGCCCGGCTCGCCCTGCATGGGCTTGGCCATGAAGGTGGCGTAAACCTGTTGGCGCAGCGCGGCTTCGCGCGCCGTGCGCTTGAACAGGAACGCCTGGTCGGCCAGTTCCAGCGCATCGCCGTGATTGAAGTTGATCTCGATCTGCGCCGCGCCCGCCTCGTGGGTCAGGGTGTCGATGTCGATGTCCTGCACCTCGCAGAAATCGTAGATCTCCTCGAAGATCGGGTCGAACTCGTTGACGGCGTCGATGCCGAAGGCCTGCCGGCCGCTCTCCATCCGGCCGTTGCGGCCGACCGGCGGGATCAGCGGATAGTCGGGGTCCTTGTTCACCTGAACCAGGAAGAACTCCAGCTCCGGCGCCACGATGGGCTTCCAGCCGCGCTCCTCGTACAGCTTGAGCACGCGTTTCAGCACGTGGCGGGGCGAGAAGTCCACCGGCTCGCCGTTGGCATAGACGCAGTCGGTGATAACCTGGGCGGTCGGCTCCTCGTACCAGGGGACGAAGCGGATCGTCCGCTCGTCGGGGATCATGTAGATGTCGGAGTTCTCGTCGGAGGTGACCTCGTCGTCGTCCGGATACTCACCGGTGACGGTCTGCACGAAGATCGCTTCGGGAAGCCGCAGGCCGCGGTCGCGCAGGATGCGCAGGAACTTCTCAGCCGGGACGATCTTGCCGCGAGCGATGCCCGATTGGTCGGGGACCAGGCACTCCACCTCGGTGATGCGGTTCTTCTTGATGAAATCTTCCATGAACGCCATGAAACGACGGTCCGCGACGATGCGGCGGACGCCTCCGCGCTGTTGACCCTGATCCAGTATGAGCCGCATCCGGGGGCGGGCGCCAGGGGCCATCGGCATAAGGCCGTCGGGAGATGGCAATGCGGCCATGCGCCGCAACCCCGTTGACGGTCGCGCCGGCCGTCCGTATCTGCCTTTCCATGACATACCGGATGCATATCCGCTCCTGGTACGCCGACACCGCAAACCCGCATCCCGAGCACCCGGCGCTGGACGGCGCGGCAACATGCGACGTGTGCGTGGTGGGCGGCGGCTACACCGGGTTGATGACCGCGCTCGAACTGGCCGAGCGCGGCTACGACGTCGTGCTGCTCGAGGCGGAGCGCGTCGGTTGGGGCGCCTCGGGCCGCAACGGCGGGCAGGTCATCACCGGTTTCAACAAATCCATGGGCGAGATCGAGCGGCGCGTCGGCCGCGACGACGCCCGCAAGCTGTGGGACCTCGGCGAGGAGGCCAAGGCGCTGCTGCGCGACCGGGTCGAGCGGCACGGCATCCGCTGCTCCCTCACCTCGGGCTTCGTGCTGGCGGCGCTGAAGGACCGGCATCTGGCCGAACTGGCCGATCTCGAACGCGAGATGCGCGACGGCTACGGCTACACGGGCCTGGAATGGCTGGACCGCGAGGGCGTCGCCCGGCTGGTCGGCGCGAAGGGCTATGTCGGCGGCCTCTTCGACTCGGGCAGCGGGCACCTGCACCCCCTCAACTACGCGCTCGGGCTGGCGGACGCGTGCCTGGCGGCGGGCGTGCGGATCTTCGAGGGCTCGCGCGTGCTGCGCATCGACCGGGGACCCGCGCCGGAGGTGGTGACCGCGCAAGGCCGGGTGCGGGCGCGTTTCCTGGTGCTGGCCGGCAACGCCTACCTTGGTCCGCTGGTGCCGGAGCTGGCGGCGCGGGTGATGCCCGTCGGCACCTACATCATCGCCACCGAGCCGCTGGGCGCCGAGCGGGCGCTGTCCCTGCTGCCGCAGGATGTGGCGGTGAGCGACATGAACTTCGTGCTGAACTACTTCCGCCGCACGCCCGACCACCGGCTGCTGTTCGGCGGCGGCGTGAGCTATTCCGGGCAGGACCTGCCGGGTGTGGAGCAGGCATTGCGGCGCAAGATGCTGCGGGTCTTCCCGCAGTTGGAGGGGGTGCGTGTCGCCCACTTCTGGGGCGGCCGGGTGGCGATCACCGCCAACCGGCTGCCGCACGTCGGCCGGCTGACCCCCACGATCTACTTCGCGCACGGCTATTCCGGCCACGGCGTGGCGCTGTCGGGCATCGCCGGCCAGGTAATCGCCGAGGCCGTGGCCGGCACGGCGGAACGCTTCGACGTGTTCGCGCGCATCCCGCACATGGCGTTCCCCGGCGGCCCCGGCCTGCGCACCCCGACGCTGGTGCTCGCGATGCTCTGGTTCCGACTGCGCGATCTGCTGTAAGGTCGGATCACTCCTGATGCTGCGACGGCCTCCGCCCGATCCATGACCGACCTTCCAAACATCGCGGCCGCCACCGGTGCCGCCCGGCCGAACGGCGCCCCGGCGCCGACGCGGGAGACGCATTTCGACTTCCAGCACAAGGTGTTCAGCCTGCCGGGGGCGTTCTTTGCGCTGGAGCCGACCTCCAAGCAGCCGGTGCTCAACATCCTGCTGGGCGATCTGAAGGCGGCGTTGCCCTTCAACACGCTGAAGGGATCCTTCGAGATCGAGGAGGGGAGTCACGACGCCAAGCTGCTGGGGACCGTCGAGAAGGGGCTGAACTACGTCAAGCAGATCCGTCCCGGCGAAAAGATTCCCGGCGAACTGCTGGACGGCTCGGCCTCCTGGTCGGTGGAGGACAAGCACCGGATCATCGCCAAGGGGCGGCTCACCGTGCAGCTCGTCTCCTGGATCACCGGGTCGGAGATGATCGTCGTCGACCAGGAGGAACTGGAGCAGATCGTCGAGGATCCGCAGACCAAACAGCGCCTCAAGGCCGCGTTCCAGCAGATCGCCGAAAAGCTCGGAATCAAGGACAACGCCGAGCAGTACATCACCGACCGCATCGACGACCTGACCCAGGAGCTGTCCTATATCGAGGCGTTGCGCGACCGCTTCCGGCACATCCGCGCCATCCGCGACAACCTGGCGACGATCGCCCAGATCTACCGGACGGACCGCACCTTCTGCTCGGAGATCCAGCGCATGCAGGGGCTGATCAAGAAGCCCCTGAAGATGTACGACTCGATCTTCGAGCAGGCCGACGCGCAGACGGGAGAGATCGTCGGCGCGCTGAAGTCCTTCGACTCCACGGTGACCTTCATCCGCAAGATCCGCGACGACCTGCGCTCCCGCCTCATCGAGTGGGAGGATCTGCTGCAGGCCTGGGAGAACGTGCCCATCGAGCGCTCGCAGCAGATCGAGCAGTTGCAGAAGATGACCTACCGCTTCCTGGCCAGCAACTTCATCGAAACCAAGGTGTGGGAGCGGAAGTAGATCTATCCCTCCCCCAGCTCCGCCGGGGGAGGGCTTAAGAGGATGGCTACGCCACTCCTCGCAGCACCGTCGCAAGCGTGCCGACGAGTTCGTCGATCTGCTCCTTCTCGATGATGAGCGGCGGCGACAGGGCGATGATGTCGCCGGTCGTACGCACCAGGATGCCCTTCTCGTACGCCTTCACGAACGCCTCGTAGGCGCGCTTGCCCGGTTCGCCCGGACGCGGCTCCAGCTCGACGGCGCCGACGAGGCCGAGGTTGCGCAGGTCCACCACGTGCGGCAGCCCCTTCAGCGCGTGGATGGCGTCCGCCCAGTAGTCCTCCAGGCTGCGGGCCCGCTCGAACAGGCCTTCCTCGGCGTAGGTGTCCAGCGTCGCCTCGGCCGCCGCGCAGGCCAGCGGATGGCCGGAGTAGGTGTAGCCGTGGAACAGCTCGATCACGTGCTCGGGGCCGATCATCAGCGCGTCGTGGACATGGTTGCGCGCGAACACCGCACCCATGGGCACGACGCCGTTGGTGATACCCTTGGCGACCGTCACCAGGTCCGGCATCACGCCGAATCGCTCGACCGCGAAGCTCGTCCCCAGGCGGCCGAAGCCGGTGATGACCTCGTCGAAGATCAACAGGATGCCGTGCTTGTCGCAGATCGCCCGCAGGCGCTCCAGGTAGCCCTTGGGCGGCATCAGCACCCCGGTCGAGCCCGCCACCGGCTCGACGATCACCGCGGCGATGGTGGAGGCGTCGTGCAGGGCGACGATGCGCTCCAACTCCTCGGCGAGGTGAACGCCCCACTCCGGCTGGCCGCGGGTGAAGGCCTGATGCTCGCGGCTGTAGGTGTGCGGCAGGTGGTCGACGCCGGGCAGCATGGCCGGGGCGAAGGCCTTGCGGTTGGCGACGATGCCGCCCACCGAGGTGCCGCCGAAGCCGACGCCGTGATAGCCGCGCTCACGCCCGATGAAGCGGAAGCGGTTCCCCTCGCCGCGAGCGCGGTGGTAGGCCAGCGCGATCTTCAGCGCCGTGTCCACCGATTCCGAGCCAGAGTTCGTGTAGAACACATGGTCGAGGTCCCCAGGCGTCAGGGCCGCCAGCTTGCTGGCCAGCGAGAACTGGCGCGGATGGCCCATCTGGAAGGCCGGCGCGTAGTCCATCTCGCGCACCTGGCGCTGCACCGCCTCGACGATCTTCGGACGGGCGTGGCCGGCGTTGCAGCACCACAGGCCGGACGTGCCGTCGAGGATCCGGCGGCCGTCGTGCGAGGTGTAGTGCACACCCTCCGCGCTCACCAAGAGGCGCGGCGCACCCTTGAATTGGCGGTTTGCGGTGAACGGCATCCAGTATGCGGCGAGGTCGTTCGGCCGCAGCTCGACCGATCCCGAGGTTCCGTCCATGGTGTCTCCTTCCTTGTACCTGCCTTGCTTTTGGCTAGGAGCCTAGCGGTACAACCCACCGCGCTCAAGCGACCGAAGGGCGGATGCCCGCGCCACTGGAGCCCGAAGGGCTCGCGGTGGCGCTCGACCGGACATCCGCCGAACGTAAGACGATCTCCCGTGGGAGGCGAAGAGCCCTCGCAATTTTCTTTTACCGAACTACCTGATGCGTGGCGGCATGAAAGCGCTTACAAGGGGTCGCTTCCTGGGGGGGGTGGTCGGTGTTCAGCTTCGCACGGCGGCAAAAGACGGAGCCGACGACCGCGGCGGTGCCGCGCGGCTTGCGCGTCTATGCGGTCGGCGACGTGCACGGCCGCCTGGACCTGCTGGACCAGCTGCTCGACGCCATCGAGGACGATGCCGCCTCGGCGCCGGATCTGGTGAAGTACATCGTCTACCTGGGCGACTACGTCGACCGCGGCCCCTATTCCCGCGGCGTCATCGAGCGGCTGGTGGAGGGCCCGCCACCGGGCTTCGGCGCCATCCATCTCAAGGGCAACCATGAAGCGTCGATGATGGAGTTCCTGGAGGACATCAGCATCGGGCCGAACTGGCTGACCTTCGGCGGCACCGCCACGCTGGCCAGCTACCACCTGCCGCCGCTGCACGAGGAGGCCGAGCCGGAGATGTTGATGCAGGCGCAGGAGCGGCTGCGCGCGGTGCTGCCGCCGACGCACCGCTCGTTCCTCGAATCGCTGCGCACCAGCGTCACCATCGGCGACTACCTGTTCGTGCATGCCGGCATCCGGCCCGGCGTGCCGCTGGACCGCCAGCGCGAACAGGATCTGCTCTGGATCCGCGAGGAGTTCTTGCACTCCACCATTGACCACGGAAAGGTGGTGGTGCACGGCCACACTATCACCATGGAGCCGGAGGTGCGCGCCAACCGTATCGGCATCGACACCGGCGCCTTCGCCACCAACCACTTGACCTGCCTGGTGCTGGAAGGTACCGAGCGCCGCTTCTTGTCCACGTGAGCCCACTCCCGATGCCGCATCGCCTCTCCCTGCTCGACGAACGCCTGAAGGGCGTGTACGCCCGGCCGCTGCTGCTGATCGCCGGCGCGCCCGAATCCGGGTTCGACGCGGTGCGGACGATGCTGGACGCGCACGCGCAAGTGCGTTGCGCCCCGGACGGGCACTTCACCGACCGCTTCGCCTCCCCGCTCAAGGACGTGCTGGGCGACTACAACGGCGCCCTTGAGGCCGGGGGCGCCGCCTTCACCCAGGGCGACTTTCTCTATCTGGTGCGCACCGCCGTGGCGCTGTCGCTCGCCAAGCTCGCCCCGGACGAGAGCGTGCGCGTGATCGGCTGCGCCGCCGCGGTGCATGCCCACAACCTCGACTTCTGGGAGCTGATGTTCCCGGACCTCAAGCTGCTGCACGTGGTGCGCGACGGACGCACCGCCGTGACCGCGGCGCTGGAGGCCGCCGAATCCCCGCCCGGAGGCGAACCATGGTACGCCGCGGTGGACGCCGCCGCCTACGCCTGGACCGACGCGACGCGCACCGCCTGCCGCTTCGGTGCCAGCCGGCCGGAGCGCTACCACGAGGTCCGCTGGGAGGACCTGACCAGCGACCCGCGCACACATCTCGGTGCCGTGTTGCGCTTTCTGGATCTGCACGCCGACGAGGATTCGCTCGCCGCCTGCCTCGGCCGCTCTCCGCCTGCGGCGGAACCGCGCCTGCGCCTCGACGAGCGGGCGTTGGGGATCGTGCTCAAGCACCAGGCACCGTTGCTGCGGCAGTTCGAATACCTACGCTGACGCTGCGGCGCGGCCGTGGTATGAAGGGTGGCATGAGGATCCTGGCCGCCCTGCTGGCGTGCCTGACGCTGACGGGATGCTCGGACGAGCCGTCCGAAGCCGACATGCGCAAGGCCGTCGAAGACACCACCCGGCGCAAGCTCGAGGCGCAGGGACGCCCCGGCTTTCGGCATTTCGACGCGTTCCGCAAGCAGGGCTGCGTGGACGCCCGCGACAAGTCCCCGCAGCACGACTGCTATTACTCCGCCACCTTCACGCCGCAGCCCGGCCAGCCGCCGCTGACCGTCAACGGCAAGGGCCGCTTCCGCAAGACCGACAAGGGCGTGGCCTTCGAGGATCTGGGCGCCCAGCCGCGCTGAGCGGAGCGGGCGCCATTGTGCGGCATTGTGCATGGCCGTTTTGTGCACAACGGCGCGAAACGGCAGATTCCGCTGTTAGGTCAATGGGTTGCGCATGGTCGTTTGCGTACCGCCATGTAGCACTTCCTTCGAAGCCGAAGTGTCTGCCGGCCACGAATGAAACACTATGAAACACTATGCAACAGTGTGCAGGGGGTGTTCAGTTCACGCGTCGGCACCGGCAAGGCACACGGGCGGCGCTTGAGGATTTTGATCCTACCGAAGATCGGTGGATTTGGCAAGGATTAATGCCGACGAGGTCCGGCAGTGGACGAGTGCCGGACCTCGCCGGACGATTCTTGCCGCGCGCGGCAAAACCGCCCGGCGCGCGCCCTCAGTCCCGGAAGTTCACGTACTGCAGCGGCTGTTCGAGCTTGAGTCCGCGGACGTGCTGGATGGCGTCCTGGAGGTCGTCGCGCTTCTTGCCGGTCACGCGCAGTTCGTCGCCCTGGATGGCAACCTGCACCTTGAGCTTGCTGTCCTTCACCGCCTTGACGATCTGCTTGGCGAGGTCCTGGGCGATGCCCTGGCGGATCTTGACGACGTGGCGCACCGTGTCGCCGGCCGCCCGCTCCACCTTGGCCGAGAAGTCGAGGAAGTTGGCATCCACCTTGCGGCGGGTCATGTGGACGCGCAACAGCTCGTGCACCTGATTGAGCTTCGGCTGATCGTCGGCGAGGAGGGTGATATCGTTCTCCGCGCGCTCGACCGAACACTTGGACCCCTTGAAGTCATAGCGCTGCTCAATCTCGCGCCGGACGCCGGCCAGGGCGTTGTCCACCTCGGACATCTCGGTCTTGGAGACGATGTCGAACGACGGCATGGTTTTCCTCTCCTTCACACAACCCGCCGCGACGGTAGTGGAGAGGATCGCGCCCGTCTAGGGGGCAGACCTTTCTGTCGACGTTCGCCAGACCGAACGACTATTGGAGCCGGCGCGCCGCCAAGCGTGAGGAATGCCGCACTTGAACAGCAGCCCCTCGAAGGTGCGTTTCAGATCCTCCCGGGCGTTCCAATAGAGCTGCCGCCCCCACTGCCGCGGGTGGGTCACGACCAGGATCGGCCCGACGCCCGAGCGGATCGCCTCGGCCGGGTCGCCCGACCGCCAGTCGCGGGGATAGGGGAAGTCCATCGTTCTGAACGCGATGGGGCCCTCAACCTCCGGATCATAGGCTTCGGCATCGATGCCCGCCCGCTCCCGCAAGGCTTGCTCGGCCAGAAGGAGCGTGTTGCTCGTGCCCAAGGCCCGGTTGGCGAAGTCGCCATGGCTGGCGGCAACACGAAGGGGCAGGCCCGTTCGCGCGCGCAACGCCGTCAGGTTCTCGACGAAACGGTTCCGCGCCTCCTCGAGGATGTCCGGTACCTGTTCCTTCTTGCACACCCCTTTTTCCTTGGCGACGGTTGCCAATTCCTCATAATGGTAGCCCACCTCGTGCCCTGCCTCGGCAAGAGCGCGCATTATCGGCACGTTGATCGTCGACAGCCTGAAGAAATACGACGCTCGCGCCCCCACGCACGATTCGGCCAAGGCAAACAACGCCGCTGTAAGAGGGGCGGTATCGATGTCGTGCCGCATGACCAGGATTCGACTGTTTTCGCCTCCAAAAACGACACCGCTCTTGCGTAGCGCCAAAAATTCACCAATCGACACGATGTTGTATGAAGATTTTTTTGCCAACAATACTAAATCCATATAATCTGATATACGCTCACTTCTTATATAGTCATTATACAATCTGCCACAAATCTTACCTAACATTCGCTCCTCCCTGACTGGACCGAGATGCTTAAAATTTATGTGCACACGCCATGTTACAACCAAGCGGCAGCGATACGACACGATCTATTTAGACTAGAGCAGTTTTCCGTTGGGCCAGGATTGCTTTCGGAATCGTACTCTCGACTCCCCGAAAGTCTGTCTCGAGCGAATGGCGCGGTACTCCCAACGCCGGGAATAGCCCAGGGGCTTGCTACCGCGCACCAAAGGCACACGAATCCGGTGAGGTGGTCGGCGGTGCGAGACCCATTGCTTGGGCTTCGCCGCATCCAACCCGATCTACGAAGGCCGCTCCAACCGGCCTGACACTAGGTCCGCTGGCCGGGGTGCTGGAACTCGATGCCGCGCTGGTCCTGATAGGGCTTATCCGGCATCTTCGGCTGCGGCAGCGCGTAGAAGCGCGGCTCACGGTCGTCCCAGCTCTGCTCAAAGGGCAGTTTCATCATGGGGTGCGTGCCGTTGCGTTCGGCCTCGCGCATGGCCTGCTGGAGCTGCTCGGCCATGGTGCGGTTCCAGGGCAGCTTGTACAGGTTCGGCGCCTGACCCCACAGCAGCGTCACATAGATCGCATCGTTCTCCTTGAAGGTGGCGCTCAGCACCGTCGCCTCCTTCACCTTGGCGCCAAGCCATTCCAGCGTGACCGGCTTGGCTTGGCCGAGCAGGCTGGCGGGGGCCGCGTAGGCAGCCGGCAACAGCAGCGCGAACAGCGCCAGGATGATGGCCCGCCCGCGCCCGTTGCGCGACCAGCGCAACGACACCAGCACTAGCAGCAGCGCCACCGCGGCAAATACCAAGAACATCAATGTCAGGCTTTCCATGGAAGTCAGTTCCTCGCCGACCGTAACGGTTTGAAGACTGCGTTCAGACTCCCCGGAACCAGATCGCCTTTGTCGTTGAGCGCGAAGCGGAAGGCGGTCACCTCCTGCCCCTCACGGTCCAGGCGCACACGCGTGGCGGCAAGCGTCGCGGCGCCCGCTTCGGTTTCCTTCTTGACCCGCGCCACCACCCGCACCCAGATCGGGTATGTATTCTCCAGGTTTCGGAACAGGTGGATGTTCACGGTGTACTCGCCGGGCGGAATGCCGCGGCTGTACGAAGTCTCGAAGTTCACTTCCGTCGGATCGGCGTAACTTCCCAAATCATCGCGCAGCAGGTTGAAGATCAGTCCGGATTTGTTCGAATAGCCCACCGGCACGTCGCCCGGCGCCTCCACCCACAAGTCGACGTCGGTGCGCAGCTTGTCGTCCCAGCGCAGTTCGACGATGACATTGCCGGGCGGTTCCTCGCTGGACACGCCGGTGCCCTCCTTGCCCTTCGGGTTGATGTGCGGCAGCAGCAGCAGGACCATGCAGACGAACCCGGCAAGGGCCAAGGTGATCATGTCGCGGAATACCGTTCCGGTACCGCCGTCGTCCTCGCCGAGGGGATCAAACATGGGCGGTCTCGCCAGATGCTGCTGGCCCTATGCCGGTCACGTACGGACGTGCGGTGGCGACGGCAGCCGGGGGGGCGCCGTCCACGCCCCGACCCGCCGCGTCGATCAGCGCCGCTGCGAGGTTTGTGGTGCCGGTGACCAGAAGCTGATAGTTGGCGCCCAGCCACAGGTTCAGAACCGACCCGACGAGCGTGGTGTAGAGCGCAACGCCCATGCCCCGGATCATGTTGCCGACCATGCCACTGATGCTGTTGGCATCCTGCACGGCGTTGGTGCTGACACCGTTCAACGCTATTACGAAGCCGACGACGGTGCCGATCAGGCCCAGCATGACCAGCGCGTTGGCAATCTGCCGGATGAAGGTGATGCGACCGAACAGGCGCAACTCCAGCGATCGGGTGGCGTTGCTGCCGGCGGTGGCCAGGGCGCGGCGGTAATGGTCGAGCCGGCCGCCTTCGCCGCGCTCGATGCAGTCCAGTTCCGCGGTCAGCTTCATGATGCGCCACGCCGTGGCGGCGACGCCGATCAGGAACAGGACGAAGATCATAAAGCAGATGTAGCTGGTGTCCGTCTCGACCACGACGGCCACCCATCCGTTGATCCAAGCGAGCGCAAGGCCGGCCAGACCGAACAGGTTGATAGCGGTGAAGCGGCTCCACAACAACCACTGGTTCATCGGCGCGCACTCCGCCGGTTTACGGGACGAAGGGCTCATTGCCCCCAAGGCAATGAACCCACCACCTTCGGGAAAAGTTCCGCAGGCGGCTTCCGGCCAAACGGCGGCGCCCCAAAGCCTTCCGGAGGGTTTGGCCGGAACTTTCAGGAGCGCCGGTGGTTGCATGGCCGGCCCTGTCCTTGCTTGGCACCCTGAAGGAGGCAGCATGAAGATCCGAGAGATCATGACCAATCAGGTAGAGACCGTCAGTCCCGACACATCACTGAAGGAGGCCGCGCGCATGATGCGCGACGCCGACATCGGCTTCCTGCCGGTGGGCGAGAACAACCGCCTTGTTGGCACGCTGACCGACCGTGACATCGCCATCCGCGCCGTGGCCGATGGCAAGGACCCGAACAACGCCAAAGTGCGTGACGCCATGACCAGCGGCACGGAGTACGTCTTCGATGACCAGGACACCAGCGAAGCGGCGCAGCTTATGTCGGACAAGCAAGTCCGCCGCCTGCCGGTGCTGAACCGCGACAAGCGACTGGTCGGCGTCGTCGCCATCGGCGACCTCGCCACCAAGACGCGCGACGACGACGTGGTCGGTCAGACCGTGGAAAACGTCAGCCAGCCGGGCAAGGGCAAGCCCTGACGCGGCCGAACCGCCGACACCGCTCCCTTCCAGCCCTTCGCCGCCCCGGCTCCGGGGCGGAACTCTTTTTCTCTCGACTTGTTCCCGTTACGTTCTAAAACTGAAAGGAGAACGAACGATGAGCAAGCACGAACACGAGCGTGGGGTGGACCGCACGCATCCGAAATCCAGCGGGGCCTTCTCGAACCGCGACAAGGCTCCCGAGGACTGGACCACCGGCGACGAGCCGATGACCGGTGCGCAGGCGTCCTACCTGAAAACGCTGAGCGAGGAAGCCGGCGAACGCTTCGACCCCAACCTCAGCAAGGCCGAGGCCTCCAAGCGCATCGACGCGCTTCAAGGCAAGACCGGGCGGGGGCAGTAGCCCCCGACCTTTCGCACTCAGGCGAGATCTTCCAGGAGGATTTCCTCGGCGAGCGCGACGGAGTCGGATTCTTCATTGCGCTTCAGTGGTATCGACAAGCGGTAATCAGCCTGAGTGCGGCGAAGGCGCAAGAGTTCAAGCTTTTCGCCAACCTGCTGAAGCACCGGATTCCGCGACCGCTTGAGGAAATCAATCAACTGCTGGTGCCGTCCGAGATGGCGACCTTCTGAATTGCGCTTTCCCGGCTCGAAAGCGAAACCCTGGACCGTCTCATGCGCGAGCGCCCCATGGTAGGCCGCGTAGTATGCACGCCCGACGATGGTTCGGCGGCGCGTTTCCGTTTTGGCCGGGTCGCGGTCGAGAAGCTTGGCCTCTTTCAGCAGGTCGGCGGGCGTCGTCATGCGACTTGGAACACCGGCATCCGGTCGACCGGAACGATATCGTGCGACAGGAAGGGGGCGATCAGCGCGCCGCTGATTCCGGATCTCTGGTAATGCTCGTCCAAAGCAGCCCACATCGCCTTGCGGAGCTTCCGGATCTCGGGCCAGTCCAGGTCCACATGGTGCCTCACCCAAGCCGTCGGGACGTCGCTGTCGTCATCCTGGTGGAACTGGACCGACGTCCACAATTGATGCGGCCGGATAATTGAGAAGACCGCCTCCTGGTGTGCGGCAAGATAAGGCCCCACGCCAGACGCCGCTAAGTAACTCTGAAATTCCAACGCTGTGCCGGCACGCCCCGCCCGCTGCTCGATCGCCGCGCCCTGTTCGATCAGCGCCGTGTCGCCAGTGAAGAATCCCAACTGAGCGAGCAGGTCCGCCGCCGCAAAGGGACAAGTCGACTCCAGCATGGACCGGAAGCGATCCAAAAGAATGCGCGCCCGCTCGAAGTCAGCGACCGAGGCGAGCTCCCGTCCAAAGCTGGCGGTAATGAGTAAGTCACGAACGTCCAGCAAATCCCACGCCGTCTGGAGTTCGCGTACCGCTTGCGCCCGCTCCCCACAGAGCAGCAGCGAGTGCCCCAGTGCCACTCGGGCTGCAAAGCTGTTGGGCTGCTTCAATACGTAGCGGCGCAGCCTGAAGGCAAGCCGCGCGGCCCCCGCAGAATCCTCCGAAGCGAGGTCAGCAACTTCATTGTAAAGCTGCGTCGCTTCGTCGAGCGGAACGGGCTGGGTCATCGAACGCGCACTCGCGGGGTGGAAACACAACCATTACATCGGAGCCACCCCGCCCCCGTCAACCCTCTACGCCATCTCCTCCAGGGCAATCGCCTGAAAGCCCCTTTCCCTCGTCGGGAGAGGGAGCATTCATAGGCGCTGACATGCGGGAGCGGGGCGGAGGTCGCACCTCCGCCCCGAACGTTTGTTTGCTTGGCTTGGATGGAAACGGTCCGGGCGGAGGTGCGACCTCCGCCCGGCAGGGAAACGCTTCCAGTCCACGCTTACGTGCGGGCTCGAATACTTATCTTGGCGCCTGGGAGAGGGGTCTGCGGGCCGTCATCCGTTCAAGCGATGGCCCTGCTATCTCCTCGGCGTAGTGGCAGGCCACCAGCCGCTGGTCGACCTCGCGAAGCGCCGGCACGTCCACCGCGCAGTTCTTCCGGGCGTATAGCAGGATGCGGGTGTAGGGGTGCCGCGGACGGGCGAAGACGATCTCCTTGGGGCCGTGCTCGACCGGGCGGCCGAGGTACATCACCATCACCGCGTCGGCGATGTGCCGC